>Ga0307278_10000014_pt1 | contig 105909 bp, 105 predicted proteins | sample ER_DNA_117_FD_194482 | JGI IMG/M metagenome (GOLD analysis project Ga0307278, IMG submission 194482) | Bulk soil microbial communities from the East River watershed near Crested Butte, Colorado, United States - ER_DNA_117 | ecosystem: Environmental > Terrestrial > Soil > Floodplain | place... | reverse complement strand
GACCGGATCATCGTCGGCGAGGTCAGGGGCTCGGAGGCGCTCGACATGCTGCAGGCGATGAACACCGGCCATGACGGCTCGCTCTGCACGGTGCACGCGAATACGCCTCGTGACGCGCTGTCGAGAATCGAGACGATGGTGCTGATGGCGGGCTACGACCTGCCCGTGAAGGCGATTCGCCAGCAGGTCGCTTCCGCCCTCGACCTGATCGTTCACCTCGAGCGCCTCGAGGACGGATCGCGAAGGGTGACCGCGATCACGGAGGTCCAGCGCATGGAGTCGGACGTCATCACCCTGCAGGACATCTTCGAGTTCAAGGTCTCGCAAGTGACCTCCGAACGGGTCGTGATCGGCCACCTCAATCCGACGGGGCTCCGCCCGACCTTCATGTACAAGTTCGAGAAGCACGGCGTGACCTTGCCCGTCAGCCTCTTCGCCAAGGAACGAATACCGCGCGAGGCGACGGCGTGACGCGGAGAGCGATCGTGAGCGTGATCTTCCTGAGCGCGCTGCTGACACCTCTCGCGTCCGCCGTCGCCGGGACCTCCGGTGGGCTGCGGGTCGTCGAAGCCGGCGGTGCGCGTTTCCCCGACCGCGCATTTGTCCTCACGTTGCCTGCGAAGCAGCACCTTCGGGCGGCCCGAGTGCATGTGCTCGAGAACGGCGCGCAGGTCTCGAAGGTCTCGCTCGTTCCCGTCGATGCGGCCGGCCGTGGCGATTTCGGCGTCGTGCTCGTCATCGACGCCAGCAAGAGCATGCACGGACGCGCGATTGCCGACGCGATGAAAGCGGCGCGCGCCTTCGCGGCTCGGCGCACTCCGACGCAGCAGCTCGCGGTGGTCACGTTCAACAGCACGTCCTCGGTGCTTCTTCCATTCACGTCCGATGCGGCGACGATCGACGCCGCCCTCGCGAGCCCGCCTCCGCTCGCCCCGGGAACACATGTCTACGACGGAGTGGCGACCGCCCTCACGCTACTGCGGGGCGCGAAGATCGCCTCCGGCTCGGTCGTCGTGCTGTCGGACGGAGCCGACACCGGCAGCCGGCTGAGCGCGACGAAGGCCGCCGCATCCGCGCGCGGGGACCACGCACGGATCTTCACGGTGGGCATCCGCTCGAAGTCTTTCCGGACGGCTCCGCTGAGGAAGCTCAGCCTCGCCGCGGGCGGCGACTACTCGGAGACGGCCTCGACTGCCGACCTGGCCCGAATCTACGACCAGCTGGGCGCTCGCCTCGCCGGCGAGTACCTGTTGCGATACCGCTCGCCGGCCGGACCGAACAAGAAGGTCAACGTGAAGATCCGGGTCGACGGGATTCCCGGAACAGGCATCGGCGGCTACGTCACCCCGGCACTCCCGATCGCCAAGCCCGCGCCCTATCACCGTTCCCTCGCAGCAAACTTCTGGACGTCGGCTCTGACGATGTTGCTGGTCAGTCTCGCCTCGGCCGGCCTGTTCGCCCTGGGTGTGATGATGATGGTGCGTCCCCGCCGGGGCAATCTGCGGGCTCGGATGGCGCAGTTCGTGTCCCTGCGGGGCGTCGCCTCGAAGGACGACGGCGCCCGGTTGACCCAAAGGGTCTTCGTGGGGGCGGAGCGGTCGCTCGAGACGACCAAGTGGTGGGCGCGTTTCGTCGAGGCCCTCGAGCTGGCAGAGATCCGGATCCCCGCCGTCCAGCTCTTGCTCTGGACCTTCGTCGCCACGTTCTTCGCGATGTGGTCGCTCGTCATGATCGGCGGCTCTCTGCTCTTCGCGGTGCTCGGGCTCGGCGTGCCGTTTGTCGTGCGGGCGCTGATCAGCCGCAAGATCGACCGGCTTCGCGCACAGTTTGCCGAGCAGCTGCCCGACAACCTCCAGGTGCTCGCCTCCGCGCTCCGCGCGGGTCACAGTCTCGTAGGCGCGCTCTCTGTCGTCGTGGAGGACGCAGCCGAGCCGTCGCGGAGCGAGTTCCGCCGGGTGGTGGCAGACGAGCAACTGGGCGTGTCGCTCGAGGACGCACTCAACGTCGTCGGGCGCCGGATGGGCAACCGCGACCTCGAGCAGGTCGGCCTCGTCGCCGCGCTCCAGCGCGAGACGGGCGGCAACATGGCCGAAGTCCTGGACCGCGTCACCGAGACGATCCGAGAGCGGTTTGAGATCCGCCGCATCGTGCAGACGCTGACCGCGCAGGGGCGAATGTCCCGCTGGGTCGTCTCACTGCTCCCGATCGTCCTGCTCGCGACGATCACGGTCCTGAACCCGACCTACGTAGAGCCGCTCTACAAGGAGACCTTCGGCCGGGTGCTGCTCGCGGTGGCGGCGGTCATGCTCGTCGCAGGCTCGCTCGTCATCAAGAAGATCGTGGACATCAAGCTATGAGGGGGGACCGGTGATTCTCATCATGCTCGTCGGCCTGTTTCTCGCCGGCACGTCCGTGGCTCTCGCCACCCGCGCACTGGCGATGCCGAAAGCGCGTGCCGCCGAAACACTGGGCCAGATCGACAACTACGGGTTCACCACTTCGGAGAAGGCGGACCCCCGACGCGGAGGCACCCTGCAGCCGGCGCTCGACAACCTCGCCTACGCACTCGGCGGAGTGATCGCGAAACGCTTCGGCGGGCTGCGGGAGGCGAAGCTTCGCGCCGAGCTGATGGCTGCGGGGATGTACGGGACGACTCCGCGCAAGTTCCTCGGCTACCGAATCCTCTGCGGCGTCGGTGTGCCTGCCGTCTGGCTCTGGTCGGCTTCGGCCGCGGGCTACCCGGGCGCGCTCACCGCGCTCGGCTTGCTCCTTGCGCTCCTCGTCGGCTGGGTGGCGCCGATGACCATCGTCAGGAAGCGGGCGGAGCGACGGTTCGAGAAGATCGACTACGAGCTGCCCGAGCTCATCGACCTGCTCGTGGTCACCGTCGAGGCCGGCCTCGGCTTCAACGGCTCGCTTCAGATCGCATCGGAGCGCCTCGAGGGGCCGCTGGGAGACGAGCTACGGCTGACCATGCAGCAGCAGAGCATGGGCCTGACGACGAACGAGGCCCTCAGCAACATGCTTGCGCGCTCCGACACGCAGCTGATGCGCTCGTTCGTCCGCTCGGTGCTTCAGGGCGAGACCCTCGGCGTCTCGATCGGAAAGATCATGCGCGACCTGGCGACCGAGATGCGCAAGCGCCGCCGCCAGTTCGCGGAGGAGAAGGCTCAGAAGGCGCCGATCAAGATCCTCTTCCCGCTCGTCTTCCTCATCTTCCCAGCCATGTTCGTGATCCTGCTCGGACCCGCCGTTTATGCGTTCACGACATCCTTTGGAGGCTGAGTGAGCCGGCTCCTCCTTACCGGTTTCCTCGCGCTACTCGCGCTCGCGGCGGGATTGCAGGCGCTGGGCGAGATCACGGCCGCCGTCGATGATCCGACGCTGCGCTCGTGGGCGGTCGCAGGCTACTCGCTGCTCAAGACGGGAGTCGTCGCCGCCTTCAGCGTCTTCGTCCTCGTCCGTGAGCCCTCGCGGCGACCATCGCGCGATCCGGTCGCCTTCGTGGCGTGCGCGGCCGCGATCGTCGCGGTGCTGGTGCTCGAGCGCCCCGCGGACTCCGCGGCGACGGCTCTCGTCCTCGCCGGCGAGCTGCTCACCCTCGTCTCCTTCGGCTGGCTGCTCATGTCGGTGCTCGCTCTCGGGCGCTGTTTCGGTGTGCTTCCCGAAGTCCGCGGCCTCGTCACGCATGGGCCCTACCGGCTCATCCGGCACCCGGTCTACCTCGGTGAGCTCGGGGCCTGCGCGGGCCTCGTGCTCGCCTCGCCCACGGGTTGGAACCTCGGCGTAGCAGCCGTGTTCGCGTTGGCGCAGGCAACCCGGATGCGCCTCGAGGAGCGCGCGTTGGTCGCAGAGTTTCCCGAATACGCAGAGTACGCTGCGCGAACCCCGCGCGTCTTCCCGCGGCTCGGCAGCTCCCCGGTTCTCGGACGCGTCCTTGGCGTGCTCGTCCTCGGGGTATCGCTAGTCGGCCTCGCACTTCCAGCGGCCGCCGCCCAGGCGAGGCTGAGGACACCGGCACTCGTCTCACCCGCACCTGGGGCCGGGGTCACGTCGTTGCCGGCGTTCGCCTGGAATCCCGTTTCGGGAGCGGACCGCTACGAGTTCCAGATCGCAGCAGATGCTGGGTTCAACGGGGCGGTTCTCGGCAGCGGCCAGGACCGCTTCTTCACGAGGAACACGAGGGCGACCCTGAAGAAGACGGTGCCGAACGGCACCTACTGGTGGCGCGTGCGCGCCGCCGGTAAGAGCGGAAACGTCTCACCCTGGTCACGGGGCCGCTCCTTCCGAAAGGCCTGGACCGCTGCTGCGGCACTCCAATCCCCGGCGAACGGCGCTCTCGTCGACTACCCGCTGACGCCGCTCAAGCTGAGCTGGTCGCCGGTCCCGGGCGCGACGAAGTACCTCGTCTCGATCGCCACCGATCCACTGCTCGGCTCACTTGTTGGTGGAGCTGCGGCCGAGACGGCGGCGACGAGCCTGACCCGAATCGGCGCCCTTGCTCCTGGAACGTACTACTGGGGCATCAGTCCCCTCGACGCTGAAGGGAACAGGGGAGCGCCTTCAGCAGTTTGGTCGTTCGTCTGGAGATGGCCCTCGGGGCTGACGCCTCGCTTCGCCGATCTCCTCGCGGAGCCTGAGGTCGTCGATCCTCAGTTCTCGTGGGACCCGGTGCCAGGAGCGGCCCGGTACGAGGTTGAAGTGAACTCGTCGCAGGACTTTGCGCCGGGCTCGCGTGTGTGCTGCCCGACGCTCGTCACGGGCGCCTCGCTCTCCCCGACGAGGGTCTTCCGCGACAACACGTATTACTGGCGGGTCCGGGCGTTTGATCCTGACGGAAACGCAGGCATCTGGAACCAAGGCGCGCAGTTCGTGAAGACGTTCGACAAAGTGCCCCCCGTTTCCGCGCCGAGCATCAAGCACATGCGCATGCGCGACAACCTCAGTGACCCGGGAACGGACTTCTCGCCGGGCGACCCCGGTTATCAGACACAAGTGCCCGTGCTCAGATGGGATGCGGTTCCGGGAGCATCCAGCTATGAAGTCGAGGTCACGCAGTTCGACGCCGGGTTTGGCTTCTGCAATTGGTCGAGCAATCAGCGCTGGCAGGTGCAAACGGCGGTGACGGCCTGGTCGCCCCTCGGCTACGGGCTCACGGCGGACCCGCCGTACGGAAATCCGATAACCGTAGCCCGCGACTCCGTCCCCCTCGACCTCGGTCAACGCTACTGCGCGCGGGTGCGGGCGCGGAGCAACCGCGACTTGGGCAACAACCAGGTCTACGGCGACTACACCTACCTCGACAATCAGGACGGGACGGGCTGGGCGTTCCAGTGGACCGGATATCCGACCGGCGGTTCCTGCACGCCTTCGTGCAACGCCGGCTACCTGGGCTCCGGCGACTATGTGCTCCCCGCGGCCGGAAGCACGATCACGCAAACGCCGCTGCTCACCTGGAAGCCTCTCGCCGGGCGGGCGAGTTACTTCGTGATCGTCGCGAAGGATCCGTCGTTCACGAACCTCGTCGACTACGCGTTCACCCAAGTTCCTGCGTATGCACCACGGAAGAGCTTTTCCACGACCACGTATCCGGACGAGACGACCTCCTACTACTGGGCGGTCTTGCCGGCGGTGCAAGCGAACGGGAACGGTGCGGTTGGAAATCCGCTCCTCGGAGCACCTTCGAGGTTCGACAAGCGGTCGATCCAGCCGAGCCTCCTCGGGCCGCAGAACGGCTCGATCGTCCTCGGCCAGCCCGTCTTCCGCTGGACGCTCGCGCTCGGGGCCCGGCGCTATCGCCTCCAGGTCGCCCAGGATCCGAGCTTCGGCGACCCGATCGACGACATTCTCACGGACGCGACGTCACACACGAGTAACACCACCTATCCGGCCGACACTGCGCTCTACTGGCGGGTGCGCGCCGACGACGAGAACCTGATCGGCCTCACATGGTCGGCGACGGGGACGTTCCAGAGGCGCCTGCCGACGCCGGCGCCGGGCGCCAACCCGACGAGCGGGGACTTCATCCCGACCTGGACCTGGGATTCGATCATCGGGGCTTCTTCCTACGACGTCGCCGTCGACCTTCCGAACGGAACGCATCGGGACATCACCGGGCTGCGAACGGCGGCTCTCACGCCGATCCTCATGTACGGGACAGGGCTCTTCCACTGGAAGGTGCGGGCCAACTTCCCGAAGGCAGGCTCCGGCTCCGTTCCCGGTCCATACTCCGCGACCCTCCCCTTCGCGCGGACGATCGGAGAGCCGGGCGGGGCTCGGTCAGATGCATCTCGGCGGCACGTGCTGCTGAGCTGGGAGCCGAAGCCGGGGGTGAAGCGCTACCGCGTGCAGATTTCGTCCCGCCAGGACTTCTCGCCGGTTGTCGAGAACGTCACGACCGACAATGCGAGCTACGCGCCGCTGCTGACGCAGCCCGCGTACCGCTCGAGTAATCCGCTCGCGTTCTACTGGCGGGTCGCCGGGATCGATGAGGGCAACAACATCGGGGACTACACGCCCGTGCAGCAGATCGGGGCAGCGAAGCAAATGCGGCTCACGGTCCGGGGGAAGCTCAGGCGCGGACGATCGACCGCGGTGTCGCTAAGCGTGACCGGGTCGCCGGGCGCACCCGTAAAAGGGGCGACAGTTCGAGTGTCGGGTGCTGGGGTGCGGCTCCAAGTCGCCCGTACGAACGGCTCGGGAAGGGTGCGCTTCACGATTCGCCCGCGGCGCCGCGGGACGATCGTCTACCGCGCGACCAAGGCGGGCTACCAGCCGGCGGTGCTCAGGACACGCGTTCGGTAGAGGCCAGAAGCGTGCGGGGGGTGCTCCCCCTAGACCGCAAGTTCTGCTCGCCTTGGGCGTCCTATTGACAGATCTCGCTCGGGCGCACACGGTTCGAACGAGATCCGAAAGGGAGCTGTGGCCAGGATCAGGCGAAAAGAGCGGCCGGCGGTCGGGACTAATGGCACGACCGGCTTAACAGAAGTGAGTCGTGAGGAGGACGCGGCGGGCGAACCGATCCACGTCCTCATCGTCGACGACCATCAGCTCTTTCGGACGGGTCTCTCTGATCTGCTCTCAGAACAAGGTCTGAGAATCGTCGGCGCCGCCGCCGACGGCGCAAGCGCGCTCGAGCTCGTCGAGCAGTGCGCGCCCGACGTCGTCCTCATGGATCTCGAGATGCCCGGCATGTCGGGGGTCGAGACCATACGCCAAATCGCCGAGATCGCTCCGCGGACGCGGGTGGTCGTGCTCACGATCGACGCGGAGGAGCGGAGCGTGATCGACGCGATCGGGGCGGGAGCGTGCGGATATCTCCTCAAGGGGACGTCGCTTCAGTCGCTGGTCGCCGGGATCAATGCCGCCGTGGCGGGCGAGTCGCTGATCTCGGGAGCGGTTGGGGCCAAGCTGTTCGAACGCCTGCGGACAGACGATCGTCGGAGCGCGGTCGAGGGGCGCGTCTTCGAAGAGTTGTCCGGGCGCGAAGTCGAGATCCTGAAGCTGCTCGCAACCGGGAAGCACAACGCCGAGATCGCCCAGGAGCTCTTCATCAGCCCGCATACGGTTCGCAATCACATCTCGAACATCCTCGCGAAGCTCCAGATCAGCAATCGCATCGAGGCCACGGCTTTCGCGATCAGAAATCGCATGGTCTAGACGTTCGTGAGCTCCGGCCGCGCGCGGCGAAGCAGTGGCGCGCCGGGGAGATGATCTAGTACGGGTCGTGCCGAAAGCGCGCACATGAGCCGTTCTGTCGTTCTCGACTACGACGGCACCGTCACCGAGTCCGATCTCCTCGACCGGGTCGCCAAGGAGTTCGGCGACCCGGCGGTCTACCAGGAGGTCGAAGACGGTCTCGACGAGGGGCGCATGCCGCTCCGCGAGGTCATCACCCGCGAGTTCGCGCCCGTCACCGCCACGCTTGACGAGGTCGTCACCTGGGTGCTCGAGCACGCCAAGCCCCGGGCGGGCTTCGCCGACTTCGTGCGCCGGGCGCGCGAGGAGGGCTGGGACGTCCACATCGTCTCGAGCGGGTTCCACGAGCTGATCGAGCCCGTCCTCGCCAAGGAGGGCGTGGAGGTGGCCGTGCATGCGAATCGCATCGACCCACGGCCCGACGGCTGGGTCGTCGAATGGCGGTATCCGGACGACTGCGAGGAGTGCGGCGAGTCGTGCAAGCGCTCGCTCTTGCCACCGGGCGAGGTCGTCTACGTCGGCGACGGCTATTCCGACCGCTGCGCGGCTCTGGCGGCAGATCGCGTCTTCGCGACCGCCGGACTGGCCCGCTATCTCGCCGGCCGGGGAGCTCCCTTTGAGCCTTTTTCCGACTTCCATGCCCTGGCCCGAGCGCTCGCTGACGGCACCCTGACGCCGTCGTCCTAACTCGCCGGGACGGCTTTTCGGCCGGAGGTTTTGTGAGCGCAAAGGTGGGTACTCCGGGTCGGAAAGCAAACCACCAGAGAGAGGGGTCTACATGTTCACTCGAGCCAAGAGGTTCAGCGTCGCCGCGCTCTCGGCCGGGCTCCTGTTCGCAGGCGTCTCGGCGCCGACGGCGTCCGCGCAGGAGCAGGACGGTCTCGTCAACGTGATGATCGGCGACATCAACATCCTCAACGATGCGAACATCGGCATCGCCGCCAACGTCGCGGCGAACGTCTGCGGTGTCAACGTCGGCCCGGTCGCGATTCTTGCGAACCAGGTCGACCGCAGCGGCGGGATGAGAACGGTCTGCACGATCGGCGATCAGGCAGTCCGCATCACCCAGAACTAGGTCGCGAAGACGCTGTTCGTTGCTTGACCGAGGGGCCGATGAATCGGCCCCTCGGTCTGCTTCCGCCAGATGCTCTACGAATTGAGCCTGTGGGCCTCCTTCCGCTTCCCGAGCCGTACACATTCGAGCTCTCCACGGCTCGCTACCGCGCCTTCGGGCCCGACCTGGCGAACCTCTGGCACGAGGGCGGCTTGCACCGGGTCGTCGGTGGACGCGAAGTCCGGGTCGAGGCGGCGCAGGGCGGCGTGGACGTCGAGCCGCTCGATGCGGAAATCGAGCCCGTCGTCCGCAAGCTGCTCGGAGCCGAGTTCGACCTCGATGCCTTCTACGGCTTCGCGCAGAGCGAGCCCGTCCTGGCGGGCCTGGTTGGAGAGCTCCGCGGCCTGCGGCCGCCGGTGGCCGTCGAGCCCTTCGAGAGCCTCGTCACGTCGATCACCGCCCAGCAGGTCTCGCTCCATGCCGCGTTCGCGATTCGCAACCGCCTGATCGAGCGCTTCGGAGCCCGCGCCGAGCACGCGTACGCCTTTCCGGTCCGAGAACGCCTGGCGCTCGCGGGGCCCGAGGAGCTGAGAGCGCTCGGCTTCTCGCGGCGCAAGGCGGAGTACGTCGTCGGCCTCGCGCGCGGTGACCTCGACCTCTACGCGCTCGCCGCGCTGCCCGACGAGGAGGTGAAGGCGCAGCTCACGGCCCTGCCCGGGATCGGCGAATGGACGGCGGACTGGTTCCTCGCCCGCCACCTCGCCCGCCCCCAGGCGTGGCCCGCAGGTGATCTCGGCGTGCGAAAGGCCGTCTCACGCTTTTACGGCGAGGCCCGAGACCTAGCGACCGAGGAGGTACGGGCGATCGGCGAACGCTTCGTTCCCTTCCAGAACTTGACGGCGCACTACCTGCTCGCCGGCTTGCTGCGCGACACATAGCATCGACTCGGTGCTGACGCTCTACGACGCCGACCGCTGTCCGTATTGCGCTCGTGTGCGCATCGTCCTCGCGGAGAAGGGCCTCGAGTACCAGACCGTGATCGTCGACCTCGACGAGCGTCCGGCCTGGATCTATGCGAAGAACCCGCTCGGCAAGGTCCCGGTACTCGAGGAGGACGACTTCGTCCTGCCCGAGTCGGCGGTGATCATGGAGTACCTCGAGGAGCGTTATCCCGAGCCGCCGCTCTGGCCGGCCGATCCCGCCGGGCGAGCCGCGGGGCGGCTTCTGGTCGACCGTTTCGACCAGCTCAGCCGTCCTTACTACGCTTTGCGACGCGGCGACGAAGAGGCGCGCCCAGAACTCTCGGAGCGCCTGATCGACCTCGATTCTCTCCTGAAGACAAACGCGTTTCTCACGGGACGGGAATTCGGAATCGCCGACGCCGCGTACCTGCCCTGGATTCTGCATGCGCGCGGGAACCTCGGTGTCGATCTCGAACCGCACGCCGCGCTGGCAGACTGGGTGAGCCGCGCGACGCAGCGCCCTTCGGTAACGGCTGAGTTGGAGCTCCTCGCGGCACTGTGACGATCCGCGAGGCGACCGAGGCGGACATCCCCGTCATGGAGGAGCTGGTGGCCGCATACCAGGACGATTTCTGGGCCAGGCCGTACCCGCCGCCTTCGATCCCGGATTATCTCCGCGAGGGGCGCCTGCTCGTGGCCGAGCTCGACGGTCGGGTGGTCGGGATGGCCAAGGGAGAGATCAGGCACGGCCTCGGCCACATCAGCTTCGTCTATCTGCTCCCCGAGGCCCGCGGCCAGGGAGGCGGCAAGGAGCTCGTGTACGAGCTGGTGGGGTTCTTCCGAGCCGAAGGAGTCGAGCACGTCACGCTCAACGTCGACACGTCGAACGATCAGGCGCTGGGCGTGTGGCGCCACCTCGGCTTCGCCGAGTACCGGCGCTCGCTCACGTCGGAGCTCGCGCCGCTCGAGAGCCGTCTGGCGGGTGGGGAGGCGCCCTCGATTGGCTCCGTGCACGTGCAGACGGACGACCAGGGCGCCGTCGGGAGGGCCGTCGCACGCTTTGGCCCTCGGGTCGTGCGCTCGCGCGCATCCGTCGTCTCCGCCGCGCAGAACGGCTGGATCGGCGTCTACGACGATGCCGCAGGCGCGGAGCCCGAGCGGCTGCGAAAGCTCGCCTCCGAGCTGTCCTACGTGACCGGCGGAGTCGTGGTCGCGCTTGGCGCGGAACGCGGCGAGGTCGTACGGCTCGTCGCCTTCGAGCGGGGCCAGATGATGGACGAGTACCTGTCCGTCCCGGAGTACTACGGAACGTTGCCCCCGGGCGACGCCATGGCTCTGCGCGCGAACCCAACGCTCCTAGCCCGCCTCACCGGCGCCGAGCCGGCGGCGATCCGAGCCGTTGCCCGTACGGCCGATTCGCCGGCCGAGCTGCCTCCGGCCGAGGAGCTCTTCGACGGGCTCGCCGAGGCGCTGGGCATCGAGGGCGCGGGGCTGAGCTCCGAGCAGGCTGAGCGGCTCGAAGGTGCGCTGAAGGTGGAGCACTTTCGATGAAGGTCGTCCTCCTTCACGCCTTCCCGCTCGATGAGCGGATGTGGGAGCCGCAGCGTGAGGCGCTCGCCGGCCACGAGGTCGTCGTCCCGAACCTGTACGACCTTGGTGGCAATTCGATCGACTCCTGGGCTCTGCGGATTCTCGGCGAGACCGCGGGCGATCTCGTCCCCGTCGGCGCCTCGCTGGGCGGTTATGTCGGCCTAGCGATGGCCAGGCAGGCGCCCGAACGCGTGCAGGCACTGCTCCTCGCCGGCTCGCGCGCGAGCTCGGACCCGCCCGAGCGACGGGCAGCTCGCGACGAGATGATCCGCGTCGTCACCGCTGAGGGCATCGGCGGCTGGAATCGAGACTTCTACCCACCCGGCCCCGGCGATCGCACGACCGAAGAGCTTGTTCGCGGCGTCGAAGCCCTCCGCGACCGGCGCGATGCGACGGACGTCGTCGCCTCGTTCCAGGGACCGCTGACCGTCGTCGTCGGCGATCAGGACGAGGTGCTACCCGTGGAGGAGGCGCAGCAGATCGCCGCCTCGGCCCCGAACGGACGGATCGAGGTCGTCGAAGGAGCCGGCCACCTCGTCAACCTCGACGCGCCTGAGCGTTTCGACCAGATCTTGCTGGAGCTTCTGCGCCGGGCAGGCTGACCGGCACGCCGGCATCGGCCAGTAGCTTCCGCAGCTGCTCGGCGTTGGCAGGCGCCTGCGCGACCTCGCGGCCTCCGACCCGGCTGCGGTTGTTGTTGTTGAAGACCACGTAGGCCTCTTCAGCCTGGCTCGAGAGCTCTCGTAACGGGTCGACCCACTCGGCCAGCTCCTGCTCCGAATAGAGGTAGTCGAACCGCTCGGCGGCGCTGCGCCCACGCACGTTCCAGGTCTCGGCGTTCCGTCCGTGCATGCGGATGTAGAGGATCGGCGTCGTCAGCGCGAGCACCGTCAAGGGGATGTTCTTTCCCTCCGTGCGTGGCGCGTCGACGACGACGTGCGTCATCCGGTGCTCCTCGAGGAAACGGAGGGTCTCGTTGCGATGCTCGTCCTCGTACCAGCTCCGGTGGCGGAACTCGACGAGCATCTCGTCGTCGCCAACCTGATCCCGCGCCCAGGCCAGGTAGTCGAGCGACGCTTCTTTGGGAACGACGTACGGCGGGAACTGGAAGAGGAGCCCACCGAGCTTCCCGGCCGAGCGCAGCGGCTCCAGAGCCGCGAGAAAACGGCGAAAGACCTCGGCGCGGAACTCGCGCGGTGGGCGATCGACCCGGCCGCGCTCGTCTTTCGGCGCCTCGTCGCGCAGATCGGGCGGGAGCTGCTCGACCTTCACCGGGTGCCGAGTCATGACTCCGAAGGCCTTGACGTGCATGACGAATCCCTCGGGTGTGCGCTCGGCCCAGCGCTCGACCATCTCCTCCGCGGGCAGCCGGTAGTAGGTCGAGTCGACCTCCACCGTGTCGAAGTGCTCGGCGTAGTAGCGCAGGCGCTCACCCGGCGGCGTGCCCTTCGGATACCAGTACTTCGAGAGCGCCTCGTCGGCCCACGAGCAGGTCCCGATCCGGATCTCAGCGGTCACGTCCGCCCAGGATAAGGAACGGAGCCTCCGGAGAGGCCCCGTTCGCATAGGTGCTAGCGCCTCGGCCTGGCGAGCACGGTTCTGGTCGCGACCGCGAAGGACACCGTCGCCGTCTTGCAGCCCTGCGGAACCCCGGGTAAGGGCGCCGCAGGACAGCCCGTGAGATCGGCGACGAACACGACCTGTGCGTAATACCGCGTCTTCTTCTTGATCTTCTTTCTGATCGAGAATCGTCCGCTTCGGTTTGTCGTTGCCTTCCCGGCTCGAGCGGTCTTACCCGGGGTGTAGAGCTCGACCAACGCTCCGCGGAAGGGGCTTCCGTCCACGAGCAGCCTGCCCTGGAGCAGCACCACGCGGTGCTTCAGGCGCTTGACGGTCAGGGTCAGACTGACCCGTCCGGGAACGAGCGCCTGCCCCTCGGTCGTCCCGACCGGATTGGGATTCGGAGTCCCGGGCGTATACGGCGTGAAGGTCGCACGCCAGATGCGGTCGGCAGTGTTGGTCGGATTCGTGAAGACGCCGTTGACGTCGAAGAGGGCGAAGAGCAACTGGGCGCCCGCGGGGGTGCCGATCGGCCCCGCGAGACAGAGCTGGATCTTGGCCGAGGCGAACGCGGCTTCAGGCCCGGCGGTCACCGAGTCGACGTACACGTACACCGTCAGCGGCGTGCCTGCGACCGTGATGTTGAGCTTCCAGACGGCTTGGTGCAGACCCGGGGAGCAAGGATCGCTGGGATGCAGCGCCGGGTTGTCGGCTAGGACCTCACCTGTGACGTCCACCTGCGCGTTTCCCGCATCGCGCAGGATCAGCGTCGCGCTGACTTCGCCGATCTTCGTCCCGACCGGCTGGGTCAGGTTGACGACATAGCCGGGCGGGGCGTAGATCGTGTCCTTCGCGGTGGGGTCGTCGCTGGCCTCCTGGAGGTGACCGAGGAGCATTGTCGTCGGCTTCCCGGGACCATTGCTGAATGACGTGGCGATGAGCCGTGGGGAGTACGCGGCCAGGGCCGGACCCGCGAACGCAAGCCCGACGACGGCCGCACAAGCGGCAACCGCCAGGCGCGTCGACCTTCTCATTGAGCTTTCCTTTCCTCGGAATGCATTTACATCAGACGACCTGCGTAGAGGTCAGTTAACAGCTACCCCGAGCGTCCGGTCAAGTCAGCGGGAGATCGGCCTGGCGAGCACCGGCAGGGCCAGTCTGGCCGCGCCGACCTCGAGCCGAGCCGAGCGTGGCACACCTGTGAGGTAGAGGAGGTTCGCGGGGCTCTGTGCGGTCGAGGTCGCGGCGATCGTCAGCCGGAGCCGAGAACCGCGCGGAATGGCCGTCGCCTGACTGATCATGCGGATCTTGACCCGCCTGGGCCGGCGGGCGAGTCTCGTCCGGGCACCGCCTGCGCTGACAACGATCTCCTTGCCCTGCGGTGTGAGGGCCGAGAGCACTGCGACGACGTGCGGCCAGTCGGTCGAGCTCGCGAGCGAGACCCGCAGGACCGGTGCGCCGAACGTCTCGAGCCGCCGCCGAAGACGCGCACCGGTGCGGGCGATCCTTTCGCGAGAGCCGATCGTCCCCGCCCCTCCGAACCTGAGCGAGAGCGTGCGGCGGGCGGGCAGCGTCCGGTACGAGAAGGTCCTCCCGGTCCACGGGTCGGGCGCCATCTCCACCCGCGGACGCTTGTCGATCCCGTTCGGTAGCCCCTTCAGGAAGCGGTCGAACCAGAGGCCCAGCTCCGGCAGCACGTGCTCGAGCTCGCCCTGCGGCTGCGGCGAGGGCGCGTGCCCGAAATCGGCGATGTAGAGGCGCTTGGGAGCCTTCAGGCGCGCAAAGGGATCGAAGGCGTGGCTGAGGTCGAAGGCGAAGTCCCGTCTGCCCTGAAGCATGAACGTCGGCACCTTGATCCTTCCGAGCAGCTGGCGCGTCGAGCGTTGCGCCGCAAACGCGCGCACGGCGCCCAGGTTGCGCCCCTCGAGTGCATCGCGAACGATCGGCTCGACCTCAGGAGCGGCCCGTGCGGCGATCGACTGCCAGAAGCCGAGGATGACACCCGACCGCGCGAGGCCCTGCGGGGCCAAGGCGGCGTAGAGGTCGGTCCACGCCACGGCGACCCCGATCGCCGCAAAGGGAACGCCGTCGGCCGTTGCCCGCCAGACGGCGCCGCCCCCGTAGGAGTACCCGAAGGCGCCGATCCGGTCCGGGTTCGCGTTCGCCTGCGAGCCCAGCCAGTTGACGAGCTCGCGCACGTCCTGGGTCTCGCGCGGTCCGTCGATCGAGACGAGGCCGCCCGAGTCGCCGTGCCCGCGGGCGTCGAAGGTGAGCACGGCGTAGCCCTTGGGTACGAGCTGGGTCTCCGCCATCGCATTGATCGACATGCCGACCGCATTTCGCGTCGTCGTGCGGGTCTCACCGGCGCCGTGCAGCATGAGCACGGTCGGCCAACGGCCGATCGGAGGGGCGCCGTCGGGAACGTAATGGGTTGCGGCGATGCCGACTCCGTCGCTCATCCGAATCTTGAGGTCGGTCTTCGAGAAGGCCGAGGCCGCGCCCGGCGCGGCCAGCATGAGAGCGGCGAGGGCGAGAACGAGCCGTCGCATCGAGGCCAGCCTACAATCGCGGCATGGATCCGCGGCCGGTGGGCGTCTTCGACTCGGGCACCGGGGGCTTGACCGTTCTCCACGAGTGCCTCGTGACGATGCCGCAAGAGGACTTCCTCTACCTTGGCGACCTCGCGCGCCTGCCCTACGGGCCCCGCCCTCTCGACGAGATCCGCCGCTTCGCAGGTGAGATCGCCGGCTATCTCGAAGGCCAGGGCGTAAAGCTGATCGTCGCCGCCTGCAACGCGGCCACCTCGGCCGCGCTGCCCGAGCTGCAAGAGCGGCTGGGGGTGCCGATCGTCGGCGTGATCACCCCCGAAGCGCATGCTGCAGTGCAGGCGACGCGCAACCGCCGAGTCGGCCTCCTTGCGACGCAGGCGACGGTCACGGCCGGGCGCTATGCAGAGCTCGTGCGCACGCTCGATGCCGGGGTCCGGTTCTTCCCGGTTGCCTGCCCGCGACTGGTGCCGCTGATCGAGAGCGACGACCCCTTCGGCGCCGAGACCGTCACCGCTGTGCGCGAGTACGCGGCTTCACTCAAACAGGCCGACGTCGACACGGTCATCCTCGGCTGCACGCACTACCCGCTGATCCGACCTATCTTCCAGCGCGTCTTCGGCCGCGGCGTCACGCTCGTCTTCTCGGCGGAGGAGACGGCACACGAAGTCGCCGAGACTCTCGAGCGGAAAGGGATCGCGAACGAGCCGAGCCGAGAGGGTGCGTACCGCTTCCTCACGACCGGCGACCCGGACCGGTTCCAGGCTCTCGGCGAGCGCTTCCTCCAGCTGCCGCTGGACGGGGTCGAGCAGGTGGCGATCGCCGAGCTGGAGGCGGCTGCCGCATGAGCCGCGCGAGCGGGCGGCGGCCGGACGAGCTCCGAGCGCTCGAGATCGAGCCCGACTACCTAGAGCAGGCGAGTGGTTCGGCCCTGATCTCCTTCGGCAAGACGCGCGTGCTCTGCACGGCGTCGATCGAGGAGGGCGTGCCGCGGTGGCTCTCCCGCTCGGGCCGCGGCTGGTTGACGGCCGAGTACTCGATGCTCCCGGCCTCGACCGGCCAGCGGACGTCGAGGGAGGCGAGCTCGGGCCGCCAGAAGGGCCGGACGATCGAGATCCAACGCTTGATCGGACGCGCCCTGCGGGCCGTCGCCGACCTCGAGGCGCTCGGCGAGCGGACGCTCTGGATCGACTGCGACGTCCTCCAGGCCGACGGGGGCACTCGGTGCGCGGCGATCTCCGGGGCCTACGTGGCGGCTCGGCGTGCGCTCGACCACGTCGGGCTCGGGCGGACGCTGACGGACTCGGTCGGCGCCGTCTCGGTCGGCCTCGTCGCGGGCGACCCGCTGCTCGACCTCGACTACGAGGAGGACTCATCGGCCGAAGTGGACGTCAACGTCGTCATGGCCGGCGACGGCCGCCTGATCGAGGTGCAGGCGACGGCGGAGCGAGCTCCTCTCGACCGTGCGCAGCTCCACGAGCTGCTCGACCTTGCAGCCGCGGGGATCGAAGAGATCGCGTTGGCCCAGCACGACGCCGTCGGGGCGGTCCGTGCCTGAGCTCTCCTTGGCCGAGGTCCTGCTGCGGGTCGTACTCGCCGGCGTGCTCGGCGGTGCGATTGGTGCCGAGCGCGAGATCAGAGAGCGCGAGGCGGGGCTGCGGACACACCTCCTCGTCGCGGTTGGAGCCGCCCTCTTCACGCTCGTCTCCGCTTACGCTTGGAGGGACTTTCATTTCTCGCAGAAAAGCGGCGTCACCTACGACCCCACGCGCATCGCGGCGCAGATCGTGACGGGGATCGGCTTCCTCGGCGCCGGGGCGATCATCCGCCAGGGCCTTTCCGTCCGCGGGCTGACGACCGCGGCGAGCCTCTGGGTCGTGGCCGCGATCGGGATCGCTGCCGGCTCCGGCTACTACAGCGCCGCACTCATCACGACGGTCGTCGTCCTCGTCGGCCTCTGGCCGCTGCGGATCGTCGCGTATCGCTTCTTCACGCGTATCCGCCCCGGCGAGCAACGGCTGGAGGTCGAGCTGCGGCCGAACGAGAGCCCGGCAATCCTGATCGAAGCGCTCGAGCGCGCTGGGGGCGCCGTGCACGCCTTCGAGCTCGAGGATGCCCGTGACCGGCGGCGGATCCTGCTCGACGTCCGGCTCCTGAGCGCGCAACCGCACAGCGTGACGGCAGAGCTGATGCGCCTCGAGCCCGTGCTCGGGGTGCGGTGGACCGACTAGCGAGTCTCGCTTCCGCGAACGAGCACAAGCTCCGCGAGCTTCAGCACTTGCTCGCCGGGTGGGAGCTCGAGCTCCTCGCTGCGGAGGAGTTCCCGCCCGAGGAGGGCGAGTCGTATTACGAGAACGCCCGTGCGAAGGCGCTGTTCGGCCGAGGCCTCGCCGATCCCGACCGCTGGGTTCTCGGCGAGGACTCGGGAGTCGAGATCGAGGCGCTTGATAGCGGACCGGGCGTGAGGTCATCGCGCTGGGCTGCCGGCGAGGAAGTGGAGCGGGCACTTGCCGAGCTGAGCGGGGTCGAGGGCGAGGGCCGACGCGCGCGGTACGTCTGCGAGCTGGTTGCGCTCTCGCCCGATGGCACCGAGCACCGCGGAACCGGAACCCTCCAGGGACGAATTGCCGATCAGGCGAGTGGATCCGGGGGCTTCGGCTTCGACCCGGTCTTCGTCCCGGAGGGAGAGGAGCGCACTGTGGCAGAGCTCGGTGACGAGTGGAAGGCGGAGCACTCCCACCGCGCCAGGGCGGCAAGGGCCCTCCTCGAATCGGTCCCCTCCGAGACCTAGGGGGATGGCGAGACGATTGACGAGACGGTATTCGTATGTCGATGGCGCGAGAAGACTGGGCCGCGTTTCGAGATCCGGGCCCGCCGCAAGTTGATCTAGTCGTCACTCGCTTCGGCACGAAGGAAGATGCACATCACCGTCGCGCCTGGGAGCTTCTCGCGCAGGACGCGGGGCTTCTTGAGGAGTACCGCGCGCTGAAGGCGGTCGAAGGCGATTATGAACAGCGGAAGGCGGTGTTTTTTGAACGAGTGGTCACGCTACTCGGTGAGTCTTTGCCCGCGAGCCAGGTAACGCGATGATGAGTCACTACTGCGGTGACGGATCAAGCGCTGTGCGGCGAATAATCAATGACGTGCGCGCTGCCGCGCTCCTCTGTCTCCTCTTGATGTCCCCGCTGGTTGGGTGTGGCGCCAGTAGCGGCCTCAGCGCACCGGCAACTCAACTCACCATGCGGGCGATAAACCGGGACGTCGGCCGCTCGGTGTTCCACCTCGACTGTGAGCCGGCCGGCGGCGACCTACCTGATCCAGCTCGAGCGTGCGCGGCTCTGGCCACGACGCCGGCGCTGGTAACGAAGCCGGAGCCCTTCATCTGCGCTGGCGGAACGACTTCCTGGTGGGACGTCACGATCAGCGGCCAGCTGAACGGCAAGGCGATCGACCGCGCCTTCTCGACGTGCTGGACACCGCAGATGGCAACGCTCGGGCACTTCGGGATGAGCTGGGACGTCCTGCAGGAGCACCTCCTTCCGCGGCGCCACGAGGTACTGCTCCCTGAGACGACGCGTGTCTTCCCGCCTGGCGTTCTTCAGCCCGCAGATCTCGTCACCTGCGACATCCGCGGCCACCATCTCGAATTCGGCGTGCCCGCGTACGCGGGGCCGGGCGGCAGCGTCGGCTACAACGGGGCGAACATCGTCGGCGTCACACTGACCTTCGCACGCCACCGCGACGGCTCTGTCGACGCTAGCTGCCACACAGACGGCTCGTAACGCACAGGCGCGTCAGCGCTGCTTCAGTCGACCCCCCTCGTACGAGCGATAAAGAGGACGTTCTTCTCCCCCGAGACACGGGGAGATGCCCCGGCGTCCACTTCTCGGAATCGTCCTCACCCTCGCAGCGGCTGTCGTGGTCGGATGCAGTGGGCCGGGGGCCGGTAGCCGAAGCGTCTCGGCCGGGCAACTCGAGCGCGCTCTCGCCAAGAACCAGGCTGGGGCAACAGGAATCGACTGCAAGCCCGGTGTCCGTGGCTGGGATTACACCTGCCTCTTCACCGACCTGGGGGGAAGGCGGATGAAGATCGGCCTGCTCGTGACCGGCGGACAGGTGGCGCGTGTATCGGCTCCGGTCTCGGCCAGCAATTCCCTCACGGCGGCTCGGAAACACGCGGAGGGTCCAGAGGGGCGATGGATCGATGACGTGGACATTGTCTGTTTCAAGGCGACCAACGAGATGCGCGCGGTGCCCCGTCCGCGGACAGAAGCCGAGTTTGAGCGATACGTCGGCGCTCTTCGGAGGATCGGTCTCGAATACCGCCATGACCTGGCCGCGCTACCGCCGGCGCCGAGAGCGCAGGACAGGAAGACGTTTGCGCAGCTACTTCGGCTGCTCGGCGACGATGAGCGGTCCGTTCGTCTCCTGCAGAAGGCCGTGCGTCGCGGAGACCGGGACAGGATCGAACGGCTCTACGCGGTCATCGGCAAGAGCAACTCGCAGGAGAACGCCCTCTTCAATCGCCTCGGAGGCGATTGCCCGTAGCCCGCACCAGCTGGGCACACGAAATCACGCGAGTCCTGCCGCCGCTTCCTGGGCTTCGAGCGCTTCCCGCCGTCCGCGCGCGATCCACCAGTTGACCTCGGCGCCGAAGACGATCACGTTCGCCATCACGTAGAGCCACACGAGCAGTAGCGCCGGCGCGCCGAGCGCTTGCAGCGCGATCACGTTCTTCGACAGGCGCAGGTAGAGCGGCAGCACCTGGAAGCTTGCCTCGAGTGCGATCGTGGCCACGATCGTCCCCGGAAGCACCTCGCGGATCGTGAGCTTCTCGTTCGTCAAGAGGTAGTAGACGGAGAAGAGAAAGACGAACACGGACGTAGTCGAGATCACGATCGAGGCGCCGTAGGCCACGTAGTCGTTGTCGAAGGCATCGCCCGCGAAGCGCTTCAGCACCTCGTAGCCGACCGAGCCGACGAGCAGGCCGACGAAGAGCGTGACGAGCGAGCCGACGAGCAGGAGCACGGCCAGCAGCTTTCCGTGCAGGAAGGAGCGGTTCGGCTTCCCGTACACGATGTTGAACGCCGATTCGAGCACGCTGAAGAGCGAAAGCGAGGTCCACCCGACGAAGACCGCCCCGATCACGCCGAGGGTCGCCGCGTTGTTCTGGATCGAGCGGACGACGTGGAGGATGCTGTCGACCGAGCTCGTCGGAAAGGCTTTGTTCAGCTCGGTGACGAGGAAGCTCGACTCGTCGGCGCGCCCGGCGAGCCCGAGGAGCGCAAGTGCGAGAAAGAGCAGCGGCACGAACGAGAGGAGCGCGAAGTAGGCGATCATGGCCGCGAGGTGCGTGCCACGGTCGGCGAAGAACTTCGCAAAGACCGCGCGCATAGGGAGAGGCTATTCCGTAGGAGGGTCTGACGAAATACGGTCTGTGTCGCCGGGCCGCGCTGCTCGCCCCGAGGAACGACCATCGCACCCCGGCGACGAGCAGTATCCCGCCAGACCCTCCTGGCTTCGGCTGTTAGCTTTGCTTGCGATGACGAAAGCGGAGACGGCGCTTGCCGAACTGACCGAGATCTCCTCGCAGATCGAAGCCGCGGTCCTCGTCGATTCCAAGGGCGCGGTTACTGCCTCGACCCTGCCGGACGAGCGCGCGGCCAGCCTCGCCTCGTCTGCCCGGGCCGTGCTCGAGTCGGCTCAGCAGATTCGGGATGGCGAGGTCACCCAGTTGGAGGTGGCAAGCGGGGAGGGCAGCCTCTTCGTCGTCCGCGAGGGCGACCGGCTGATTGCGGCGACCGCCGGGCCGGAGCCGACCGCCGGCCTCGTCTTCTACGACCTCAGGAGCACCCTGCGCAAGGCCACGGAACGCAAGAAGACGACGCGGACGAAGACGAGTGGCACGTCGTAGGCTCTTCGCGCTGATCCTCGCCCTCGGCTCCCTGCTCGGCATCGGGCTCTACGCCAGGCGCGGACGCAAGCAGGACCGCGTCGACCTCTACTTCGCCGACGGCTCGATGGTCTCGGTCGAGGGTGACTCGCCGCAGGCGGCGCGCCTCATTCCGCTGGCGCGCGACGCCATTCGCGCCGCACGCGCGTGAGACGCGAAGAGCTCGCCGCCGCTCTTCGCGAGCACGCGTACCTGAAGGGCGACTTCGTCCTTCGCTCGGGCCGGCGCTCGAGCTACTACCTGGACAAGTACCGCTTCGAGACCCAGCCAGACCTGCTGGCCGTGCTCGGTGAGCACATAGCAGCCGCGGTCGCGGAGAATGAGCCCGAAGCCGTGCGAATCGCAAGCCCGGAGTTGGGAGCAGTCGTCCTCGCGGCGGCAACCTCGCTCTTCTCGGGCATGCCGTTCCTGATCGTCCGCAACAAGGCCAAGGAGTACGGGACCGCGAATCGGCTCGAAGGGGTGTTCGAGCCGGGCGAGCGGGTGTGTCTCGTCGAGGACGTCGTCACCTCCGGCGGGGCGGCTATCGAGGCTCTCGACGCGCTCAGAAATGCGGGCCTAGAGTGCCGAATCGCGGTCTGCGTGGTCGATCGGGATGAAGGCGGAGTGGACGCTCTCGCCCGCCGCGGAGCCCGCCTGATACCGCTTTTTCGGGCAGGAGAGGTGCTCGCAGCACAGAAAACCGCCGCAAAACCGCATGGTTGAGCCGAAACGGCTTGGCTGTTAGGGTCCGATTGCGGATAACCGGAACCATTACAGGGAGGATGCACGTGACAAAACAGGAGTTCGTCGACAGGGTCGCCGACAAGGCGAATCTCTCGAAGCGCGACGCGGCCGACGCCGTGGACGCCTTCCTGGACTCGATCACCGAGGTGCTGCGCTCAGGAGGCGAAGTTGCCTTCACAGGCTTCGGGAAGTTCACGACGCAGGCACGCGCCGCACGCCAGGGCGTCAATCCCAGGAACCCTACGCAGCGGGTGCAGATTCCCGCGACGACCGTTCCAAAGTTCTCGGCCGGCAGCCAGTTGAAGCAGGCGGTCAAGAGCGGCGCTGGCATGGGCGGTATGTAGCGAATCCTCACGAGAAGTTTCGAACGAGGGCCGCAAACGCGGCCCTCGTTGTTTCTCGTGGTTTTCCGGGCTCAGAGGTACGCTGGCGATATGCCGCAAGAGCTCGACGCTGCACCGAGAGCTGCCGTGGCGACGTTCGGCGACCGGCTCGCGGAAGCCGTGGAACAAAAGCGCAGTCAGCTCCTTGTCGGCCTCGACCCTGTGCGCGACCTGCTGCCCGTCGAGCTCGCCGGCGACGCCCATCTCGGGCGAGCGCAGGCGGCCGATGCGTACGAGCGTTTCTGCCGGGGCGTGATCGACGCCGTCGCTCCCTACGCGGTCGGCGTCAAGCCGCAGCTCGCGTTCTTCGAGGCCCTCGGCTCGGACGGGATGCGCGCCTTCGAGGATGTCTGCAGTTACGCGCGCACGGCCGGCTTGCTGGTCGTCGCCGACGGGAAGCGCGGCGACATCGGGTCGACTTCGCGAGCGTACGCGGCCGCCTACCTCGAGGCACGCGACGGAGAGGAGCCGCTTGCCGACGCGATGACCGTGAGCCCCTACCTCGGGCGCGACTCGCTCGAGCCGCTGCTTGCGGCTTGCCGGCGGGAAGGCGCAGGCATCTTCTGCCTCGTCAAGACCTCGAACGAGGGCGTGGCCGACATCCAGGATCTCGCGCTCTCGGACGGGCGGCCGTTCTGGCAGCACGTCGCGCGTCTCGTGGGGGAGTGGGGCGAGGACCTCGTCGGCGAACGCGGGCTCTCGAGCGTCGGCGCGGTCGTCGGAGCGACGCACCCCCGCGCTGTCGGCGAAGCGAGACGGCTCCTGCCGCGCGCGGTGCTGCTCCTGCCGGGCGTGGGCGAGCAGGGCGCTAGCCCGGCAGACGTCGCCCGTGCCTTCACGAGCGGGCCTGCGAGCGCTCTCGTCGCCGCCTCGCGCTCGGTCCTCTACGCGTTCAGGACGACCGACGACGACTGGCGCGCGGCCGCTGCTGCGGAGGCGGCCCGGCTCCAAGGCGAAGTCTGGGCTGCGGCGGGCTGGTAGTGGACTGGCAGGCCGAGGCCAAGCGCTATGCGCTGCCGGTTGTCTTCCTACTGCTCGTGACGGCGGCGGTGCTCATTGTCCGCGGCGCCCTCAGCTAGGCGCGCCGGTAGATTCACGGCCGTGCCGCGTTCTCTCACGCTGCTTGTCGTCGCGGCCGTGCTCGCCCTTGCTCCAACGGCTTTCGCGGCCGGACCCAACGTCGAGGCACGCGCGTACCTCGTGGAGGACGGGCGCACCGGCGAGGTGCTGCTCGCCCAGAACCCCGCCCGGCAGGTGCCGATCGCCAGCCTCACCAAGCTCATGACGGTCCTGATCACCCTCGAGCACGCCCGGCCGACCGATCTCGTCACGATCTCGCCCCAGGCCGCTGCGGTCGGTGAGTCGAGCGTGCGGCTGCGGGCCGGAGAGCAGCTCACCGTCCGGGACTTGCTCGAGGCGGCGCTCATCCAGAGCGCGAACGACGCCGCGTGGGCGCTGGCCGAGCACGTCGGACACGGGGGCGAGCAGCGCTTCGTCTTCATGATGAACCGCCGTGCACGGCAGCTCGGTCTCGCCGACACGCACTTCGTTCGCCCCGACGGGCTCGACGCTCCAGGCCATGTTTCGAGTGCGCGCGACGTGACGGCGCTTGCCAGGATCCTCATGCAGAAGCCTCTCGTACGGAAAATCGTCGGAATGCAAGACGCAACGATCGCCGGCGGACGCAGTCTGCACACGTGGAACGACCTGCTAGGCAACTTTCCCGGCCTCGTCGGGGTCAAGACCGGTCACACGACCACGGCCGGCTGGTCGGAGGTCGCGGCCGCCCGCGGGCCCGGCGTGACGGTCTACGCCACTGTGCTCGGCAGCCCCGGCCGCTCGGCGCGGAACGCCGACCTGGTTGAGCTTCTCAGGTGGGGGCTCGCGCGCTTCCGGGTCGCCCCGGTCGTCTCGGCGACCCGTGTCTACGCGCAGGCTGAGACCTCGTACGGCAAAGGAAAGCTCGCGCTCGTCGCACCTCGCTCGCTACGGCGGGCCGTGATCGTGGAGAGGCCGCTCGTCGAGCGGGTCGTCGCGCCGATGGGCGTCGAGCTGCCCGTGCGCGAGGGACAGCGGCTTGGCGAGGTCCGTGTCTACGAGCAGGGCCGGCTGCTCGCGCGCTCGCCGCTCGTGGCCTCGCGTTCGATCGGAAAGCCCGGGACGCTCGACCGAGCCGGCTGGTACGCCGGGCAAACCGCCCACAACATGTGGAGCTGGGTTACGTGATCACGTGATCGTCACCGTCACGCTCAATGCCGCGCTCGACCGGACGCTGACCGTGCCGAACTTCCAGCGCGGGCAACGGCATCGGGCGAGCGGCGGCCTGAGCCTCGCCGGCGGCAAGGGCATCAACATCGCCCGCGCCTTGAAGCGACTCGAGGTACCGGTGATCGCCACCGGGCTCGCCGGGGGCCGAACCGGTACGCGCATCGTGGAGGAGCTGACCGCGGAGGCGATCCTCAACGACTTCGTTCGCATCGGCGACGAGTCGCGAACCTCGACCGCGGTCGTCGACCCGACCGCGAACTCGTACACGGAGATCAACGAATGGGGTCCTCACGTCGACCCCGAGGAGCTCGAGATCTTGCGGGAGAAGCTCCACTACCTCTCGAGCGGGGCGGAAACCGTCGTCTTCTCGGGCTCACTGCCTCGCGGAGTTGACGACGACTTCTACGCCGACGCGATCCGCGACCTCAACCGCCGGGGCGTGCAGACGGTGCTCGACTCGGAGGGCGAGCCGCTCAGGCTCGGCACCGGCGCCGAGCCCTTCCTCGTCTCGCCCAACCAGCGCGAAGCCGAGAGCCTCGTCGGCCAGGAGTTTCACGAGGAGCAGGACTTCGTGGTCGGGCTCGATGCAGTCGCCGAGCACGGCGCTCGCAACGTCCTGCTCACGCAGGAATCGGGCTGCTTCGCCCTGCTTCGGGAGGACCGCGAGGTGAAGCGCTTCCGGGCGGTCGCCCCCAGCGTCGACCCAATCTCGACGGTGGGCTCCGGCGATGTCCTCCTGGCCGGATTCCTCGCCGCGCGTCACGCCGGCAAGCCGATCGAGGATGCCCTGCGGGCGGCAGTCGGTGCGGGCGCCGCGTCGACGCTCGAGGTCGGCGCAGGCCGCTTCGAGCCTCGTGAGGCGAGCCGCCTGGCCGGTGCCGTCGATGTCGGCGAGCTAGAGCCCGTCGCCCATTGATCCGACGTCGCCCGAGGCTGCTACGATCGATCGCCAGTTGAGAGGCGAGGATTGAGAGACCGTTTTCACGGCCCAGGCGACCCAAAGGCGCCTGGGCTTTTTGCGTTTAAGGGAGGGTTGGCGCTTGGACGTTGAGATCGGGCGGGGCAAGAAGGCGCGGCAGGCGTACGGGTTCGACGACATAGCGATCGTGCCGAGCCGGCGGACTCGCGATCCGCAGGACGTCGACATTGGCTGGAAGCTCGGGGAGCATCTTCTCGAGCTACCGCTGCTCGGCGCCGCCATGGACGGTGTCATCTCCCCGCAGACCGCGATCCAGCTCGGCAAGCTCGGTGGGCTCGGCGTGCTCAACCTCGAGGGCATCTACACGCGCTACGAGAACCCCGACGTCGAGCTCGAGCGCATCGCCAAGCTCTCCAAGGACAAGGCGACGCGGGGCCTGCAGGAGATCTACGCGCGAAGCGTGGAGCCGAAGCTGATCGCCGAGCGCATCGAGGAGATCAAGCGCGCGGGCGTCCTCGCAGCCGGCTCGCTCACTCCGCAGCGGGTCCGCGAGCACTACGAGATCGCGCTCCAGGCAGGGCTCGATGTGCTGATCATCCAGGGAACGGTCGTCTCGGCCGAGCACGTGTCGTCGAACGGCCAGGCGCTGAACTTGAAGGAATTCATCGCTGAGCTGCCGATCCCGACGCTCGTCGGGGGGTGCGCCTCCTACCAGACGGCACTCCATCTGATGCGAACGGGGGCCGAGGGCGTCCTCGTCGGCGTCGGCCCCGGCCATGCGTGCACGACCCGAGGGGTGCTCGGTGTCGGAGTGCCGCAGGCGACGGCGATCTCGGACGCGGCCGCTGCTCGCGTCCAGCATCTGCTCGAGACGGGCAAGTACGTGAACGTGATTGCCGACGGCGGCATGCGCACCGGCGGCGACATCGCCAAGGCGATCGCCTGCGGCGCCGACGCGGTCATGGTCGGCTCGCCGCTCGCGCGCGCGAAGGAGGCTCCCGGCCGCGGCTATCACTGGGGGATGGCCACCTTCCATCCAACTCTCCCGCGCGGCGCTCGTGTGCAGACGGAGCAGGTCGCCAGCCTCGAGGAGATCGTCATCGGTCCCGCGCGCGAGAACGACGGGACGCTGAACCTGATGGGCGCACTCCGAACCTCGATGGCGACCTGCGGTTACGAGTCGATCCACGACTTCCAGAAGGCCGAGATCATGCTCGCGCCGTCGATCAAGACCGAGGGCAAGGTGCTGCAACAAGCACAGAAAGTCGGTATGGGCTAATGCCCCTCCCGGCAATGAACTCCGGCTTCTGGCCCGCGATCACGCGGCGCCAGAGCCCACCCTCGCCCTTGCCAAGGCTTCTAGCATGAAGCGGTCACGGCAGCGAAGCCGCCGTGACCTCCTAAAGGCATCGCAAGCGATGCCTTGCGCAGACGAGTGCGGCCTCTGGCTTGGTGCTCGCGACCCAGAAGCTCGGGCCCATCACCGGGAGGGGCATTGAGCAATGTCCTCCCGCTGCCGACGCCGGAGCCGGCCGCCGAAGAGCGGCCGGTGCTCGTTCTGGATCTCGGCGGCCAGTACTCACAGCTGATCGCCAGGCGCGTGCGCGAGTGCCGCGTCTACTCGGAGCTCGTTCACCACTCGATCTCACCGGAGGCCGTGCGGGCGCGGAACCCGCTTGCACTCGTGCTCTCAGGAGGGCCAGCCTCGGTCTACGCGGAGGGCGCGCCGAAGATCAACCCTCGGATCTTCGAGCTCGGGATCCCAACGCTCGGCATCTGCTACGGCATGCAGCTGATGGCTCAGGACCTGGGTGGGCGAGTGGAGCGGACGGGCATCTCGGAATTCGGCAAGACGGAGTTCAAGGCCGAGGAGGGGGAGCTCTTCGTCAACCTCCCGCCGGAGCAGATCGGGTGGATGAGTCACCGCGATTCGGTGACAGCCCCGCCGGAAGGCGCGCGCGTCGTGGCTTCGTCGCAGTCGACGCCGATCGCCGCCTTCGAGGATCCTGAGCGACGGCTCTACGGCGTCCAGTTCCACCCCGAGGTTGTGCACACCCCGTATGGCAACGAGCTGCTGAAGAACTTTCTTTACGCCGTTGCGGACGCGCCTCCCACCTGGACAGCGGCGGCCGTCATCGAGGAGCAGGTCGAGCGCATTCGCGCCCAGGTCGGCAGCGAGCGCGTCCTCTGTGCACTTTCGGGCGGCGTCGACTCAGCGGTGGCGGCCCTCCTCGTCTACAAGGCGATCGGCGACCAGCTGATGTGCGTCTTCGTCGACCACGGCTTTCTGCGCAAGGAGGAGGCGGCGCAGGTCGTCGAGACCTTCCGGAACCACTTCCACGTGCCTCTCGTCCACGTCGATGGCGAGGATCGCTTCCTCGCGCGCCTGGCGGGCGTGACCGACCCGGAGGAGAAGCGGCGCGCCATCGGCGAGGAGTTCATCCGCGTTTTCGAGGAGGAGTCGCAGCGCCTCGGGAAGATCCGCTATCTCGTCCAGGGCACGCTCTACTCCGACGTCATCGAGTCCGGCGGATCCGACGGCGTCGCCGCGACGATCAAGTCGCACCACAACGTCGGCGGCCTCCCGGAGACGATGGACCTCGAGCTCGTCGAGCCGCTGCGGATGCTCTTCAAGGACGAGGTGCGCCGCGTCGGCGAGGAGCTGGGCCTGCCGGAGCGGATGGTCTGGCGCCAGCCCTTCCCGGGCCCGGGCCTCGCGATCCGCATCATCGGCGAAGTGACCGAGGAGCGGCTCGAGATCCTGCGCGAGGCGGATGCGATCCTCCAAGAGGAGGTCCGTCGCGCCGGGCTTTACCGCGAGCTCTGGCAGAGCTTCGCCGTGCTCCCGGCGATCCGCTCGGTCGGTGTCCAGGGCGACGAGCGCACGTATGCCTATCCGATCGTGATCCGCGCGGTCACGTCCGAAGACGCCATGACCGCCGACTGGGCACGGCTGCCCTACGATCTGCTGGAGACGATCTCGAGCCGGATCATCAACGAGATCCCCGCGGTGAATCGAGTGGTGCTCGACATCTCGTCGAAGCCGCCCTCGACGATCGAGTGGGAATAGGCGTCACGTGGAATTCCGTGAAGTCCTCGATCGGCGGCGCTCGGTTCGAACCTACGACCCGAGGCCGGTTTCGCGCGAGGTCCTCGAGCGGGTGACCGATGCCGCCGTGGTGCGCGCGCCCAGCGCAGGCTTCAGTCAGGGGCTTCGCCTAGTCGTCGTCGCCGACCCCGAGACACGCAAGGAGATCGCGCTCGCCGCCGCCGAGGAGGAGCTCGCCGCCCACGGTCGTCCGCGGTGGAAGGCGGATGCGCCGGTGCACGTCGTCGTCCTCGTCCGCGAAGCCGACTACCACGAGCGCTACCAGCAGAAGGACAAGCTGGAGATCACGGCCGGCACGGAGATCGAGTGGCCTGCTCCGTACTGGTACGTCGACGCCGGGGCTGCGGTCATGGCCCTGATGTTCGCCGCGATCGACGAGGGCCTGGACACTGCGATCTTCGGCGTCACCGACGTGCCGGCGCTCAAGCGCACGCTTGGCGTTCCGGACGACGTCCTCTTCGTCGCCGTCGTGACGATGGGCCACCCAGCCGAGGACGACACGTTCCCCGAGCGGGCGAAGAGCGCCTTCAAGCAGCGGCGTAAGCCGCGATCAGAAGTCGTTCACTGGGAAGGCTGGTAGAGCGGGTAGCGGGCCCGCACCTCGTCGATGTAGCCGGCGAGCCGATCGGCCAGCGCCGCGTCGTGGATCTCGAGCACGTTCTCTGCGTTGCGCTCGCCTGAGCGCGAGAGGTTGAAGCTCCCGGTGAAGACGACGTCGTCGGCGACCGTCACCTTCGCGTGCATGAAGTCGTGTATGGGCCCGGAGCCGTAGGGAGTCGAGGGCTTCGCCGAGAACGGAGCCGTCAGCGCGCGCTCGAGGAGCGGCAGCTTCCAGGCCGCGTCCCCGTCCGCGTGCCACTGGAAGATCACGCCCTCGATCTGCGGACGATCGAGGCAGCCCGCGATGTCCAGGCTGCCGTTCGAGATCCGCTCGGAAAGCGCGGCGAGCACGGGCGCGACAGTCAAGACCGGCGAGCAGATGCGCACTCTCCGCCGTGCGCGCCTGATCCTCGCCGCGATCCTTAGTGACAGCTCTTCGCCGTGGCCTGGCGTGAACCACGGCCGCATCTCGACGGGGCCGACTCGGACTGGTTCTGGTGCGGTGAATCCGCTGCGCTCGACCTCGCCGGTCGACCAGAGCTCCTCGAAGTCTGCGGTGTATGCGGCCGCCAACTCGGGTGATTCGACCGTGACGATCACGTTCTCCTGCCGGGACCAGGAATCGTCAGTCCAATTCGTCGACCCCGTCAAGACGGCCAAGCCGTCGCGAACGACGTACTTGTGGTGCATCAGGTCGGGGACGCCGGCGATCGGGCGATGCGGCACCCCGAGGGAGGCGATCAGCTCGACGTCCGGCTCGGGCGGTGGCGGCACTGGGATCGGGTTTCGGTGCCCAACGTCGTAGATCATCCGCACCGCTACGCCGCGCGCGGCGGCGGCCTTGATCGCGCCGCCGACGATGGCAGCGGTGTCCGTCGCAAGGTGGAAGTCGTACTGCGCGAGATCGAGCGTCCTTCGTGCCCGACCGAGGTCGTCCGCGATCGAATGCGCGATCTCGACCGGCTGCTGCCCGCCGTCGGTGAGCGTGCGAAGGATGAGGGGCTCTGGGCTCAGCGGACGCTGACGAGGCCGCCGAACCGGCGCCAGCGGCCGGCGTGGAAGCGCAGCATCCGCGTGCGTTCGATCGGGTAGTAGTCGTCCGGGCCCGTCTGTGTGGCGATTCCCCGCACGAAGAACGGATTCGAACGCGCGTTGAGACGGGTCGCAGCGCGGAGGAGGCTCGCCCGTGTCGGCTGTGCACCGGACGCGCGGAGCGCATCGACCATCGTGTACGCGACGGCCATCCCGTACAGGTGAGCGACTTCCTTGACCTTGGCGCTCGGGAGGTATCGCCGCAGGATCTGCTTATAGAGCCGGACTCCGGGATCGCGCGCGAGCGCGGGGTCGGTCGGATCCTTGAGGAACGAGCTCGAGATCGCGCCCTCCACGAGCCGCTTGCTCGTGTTCCGCTGCACGACCTCCATCACGAACGGATCGATCGACACGGAGTTGAGGAAGATGCGGGGCCGCCAACCGATCTTGTGCACCGCGAGGAAGGCCTGAATGGTTTGAGTCGGGAGGGCGAAGATCATGATCGTGTCGGCGCGGGAGGCTTTCAGGCGCGCGATTTGTGAACTCAGGTCGGTGTCGGTAAGGGCGTAGGTCTCGACCGCCGTGATTCGCGTCGAGCGGCGTCCCAGCCCCCGCCGGAGACCGGTGAACATGTCCAGGCCGTACTCGGAGTTCTCGTGCAGGACGGCGATCCGGGCGCGTGGACGAGTGCGGGCGATGTAGCGGCCGTAGAGCGCACCTTCGCCCGCAAAGCGCGGGAGGTAGCCCATCGTCCAGGGATAGCGCTTGTGCTCGAGCGCGAGCGCCGAGACTCCGCTGCCGACGAAGAGCTGGGGAACACGCGCCTGGTTCAGGTACGGCCGCACGGCGAGGACGTGCTCGGTGCCGACGCTGTTGAAGATTGCAAAGACCTTGTCGTCCTGAACGAGCTCGCGCGTCTTGCGAACCGTCTCCGCGGGGTTGTACGCGTCGTCGACGTAGCGATACTGGATCTTGCGGCCGCGCACGCCGCCGCGGGCATTGACGTACTTGAAGTACGCGTCGGCGCCGCGGGCGACTGCGGCATAGGCGACCTCGTCGCCGGTCAACGGCACGGTTCCACCGAGGAGGATCGAGTCGTCCGTGATGCCGGGATCTCCACCCGAGCGTCCGTATGCGCTGGGCAGTGCCACGAAGAGAAAGAGCAGCGCGGTCACCAAAGGAACCCGCATGAGGCCAAGCCTACAATCGCTCAATGCGTCCCTCCCCGCTCGTCAGCCGCCTCGCCGAGGAGCAAATCGGCTCGACCTACAACCAGTACGCGTGCTCGGCGCTGCTTCGAAGACGACTGGCCGACTATCTCGAGCTTCGGGCGGAGGCTCCCGTGTTGCTCGTGGGGGAGGCGGCCGGCTATCGGGGAGCCCGCGTTAGCGGCGTCCCCTTCACATCGGAGCGCCAGCTGACCGGCGCCGGGCCGGCCGAGGCGAGCGCCACGATCGTCCACAGAGTTCTCGCGGAGCTCGGCCTCGCCAGCCAGGTCCTGCTCTGGAACGTCGTCCCGACTCATCCCGGCACTTCGTGTTCGAACCGCCGCCCGACCACGGCAGAAGTGGCAGCGTCACGCCCGTTCCTTGGCGAGCTGGCCGGATCCAGGCAAGTGGTCGCGGTCGGCCGGCTGGCCCAAGCGGAGCTCGGCGCGCCGTACGTCAGGCACCCTGCGCACGGAGGCGGAGCGGAGTTCCACGCAGGCCTCAGGCGGCTGCTCTTCTGACCGAGAGCCTCAACATCCGGCGTAACACCGCGATCCTCGCGGCGACGCTGGCCGTCTACTTGGCCGTGCTCCAGCTCGCGGCGGCGGTCCTCTCGCTCACGTTTGTGCTCGTGACCGGATTCAGGTCTTTGCTGGGTCTCGGGCCGGCGATCTACCTGGCCGCAGCGGCACTCTCCGCCTTGCCCGCGGGGCGGGCGATGGACCGATTCGGGCGAGTGCCGGTCATTGCGATCGGTTTCCTGCTCGGATCGGGCGGCTGCGTGCTGACTGCGGGGGGAACGCATTGGGACTCGGGAATCGCGGTCATCGCCGGCTTCGTCCTGATCGGCGTCTCGGGCGCCGTGACACTCCTCATCCGCACGGCGGCCGGCGACATGTACCCGCCCGAGCGCAGGGCACGGGGGATCTCGCTCGTGCTCTTCGGGTCGGTGTTCGGAGCGGTCTTCGGGCCTGCGGTCTTCGGGCCGCTCTTCTCCGGTAAGGACGTTGCGGCCGAGACGCTGACCGTGCCCTGGCTGGCTGCGGCGGGGATGTCACTCGTCGCCTGCGTGCTCGTGCTCACAGTGCGACCGGACCCGAAGGTGATCTCGGAGCACATCTCGGGTTCCAGCGAGAATCCGGGGCCGGTGGCGGCAGCGCCGCTCCGGGAGATCGTGCGCCGGCCGGGAGTCATTCCGGCGATGCTCGCCGCGCTCGCAAGCTTCGCGGTCATGGTCTCGGTCATGAACCTGACCGGCTACGTCGTCGTCGACCACCATCATCACTCGCAGGGATCGGTCTTTCCGATCATCGGGGCTCACGTTCTCGGCATGTACGCGCTCGTGCTCGTGATCGGAAGGCTGATCGACCGGATCGGCCGGGGCACGGCACTCGTGGCCGGCTTGATCGTGATGGCCGTCTCGTGTTCGGGCCTCCTCGTCGTCGAAGGGGTGCCGTTGACCGCCGTCCTGCTCTTCGGTCTCGGCGTCGGCTGGAACCTCTCCTTCGTGGCTGCGACGGCGCAGCTCGCCGATGCGACCGGTCCCGCAGAGCGCGGGAAGCTGCTCGGCCTCAACGACCTGCTCTCCGGGCTGACCGGGGCCGCCCTGGCTCTGATCGGCGGCGTGGCCCTCGACGTCCTCGGCGTCGCGGCGCTGGCGATCGGCGCGACGCTGCTGGCGGCGGCGCCCGCTCTCCTCGTCTTCCAGCTCCGCGCGGCGGGGGCCAGAGCGTGATTTCACTGGTAGAATTCCGCGCCGGCGGGCGCTGAGTCCGCCGCTTCTATGCAGAAGACTTGGAACGCAAAGCCGGGCGAGATCGAGCGCCAGTGGTATCTCGTCGATGCCGAGGGCAAGACCCTTGGCCGTCTCGCGACGGAGATCGCCGAGACTCTGCGCGGAAAGCGCAAGCCGCAGTACACCCCTCACGTGGATACGGGCGATTTCGTCGTCGTCGTCAATGCCGAGAAGATCGCGGTCACGGGCAAGAAGCTCGACGACAAGATGTACTACCGCCACTCCGGATATCCCGGCGGGCTACGGAGCCGGCCACTGCGCGAGGAGCTGGCGCGGCGCCCGACCGAGGTGCTGCGCAAGGCCGTGAAAGGGATGCTGCCCAGGAACCGTCTCGGGCGCGCACAGCTGCTCAAGCTGAAGATCTACGCGGGCGCCGAGCATCCGCACGACGCGCAGGCGCCGAAGCCTCTACCGCTGGAGAACGGAAATGGCTGAGCAGGCGCAATACCAGGGCACCGGCAAGCGCAAGACCTCGGTTGCGAGAGTCATCCTCCGCCCGGGTGACGGCGCGACCTGGGTCAACGGCCGCACGCTCGAGGAATATTTCCCGCGGCCGACTCATCGCACGATCATCCTCGCCCCGCTGAAGCTCGCAGGCGCCGAGGGCCGCTACGACCTTCGTGTGCGGGTTCAGGGGGGCGGCCCGACCGGGCAGGCGGGCGCGGTCCGGCACGGCATCGCCCGCGCTCTCGTGGAGGCCGATCCGGAGCTGCGGGTGGCGCTCAAGCGCGAAGGCTTCCTCACGCGCGACGCGCGCAAGGTCGAGCGCAAGAAGGCCGGCCTGCACAAGGCGCGCAAGGCCCCGCAGTTTTCCAAGAGGTAATTGCCCCGTCGCTACTTCGGAACCGACGGCGTTCGCGGGATCGTCGGTCAAGACCTGACCACCGACCTCGTCGAGCGGCTCGGACGTGCCTCTGCGCTCTGGTCCAAGGGCAGGCGGGTCTTCGTCGGGCGCGACACGCGCGGCTCGGGACCGGAGCTCGAGGACGCCTTCGCCCGCGGCGTCTCCTCCGCCGGGGGCAACGCCGTCCTTGCGGGGGTCCTGCCAACTCCAGCCGTCGCGCTACTCGCACTCGACCTCGGCGCGGTCATCTCCGCTTCGCACAACCCGCCCGAGTACAACGGGGTCAAGCTCTTCGACAGGGACGGCCGGAAGCTGACCGACGCCGCCGAGGAAGAGATCGAGGCCCTGCTCGACGCCCCGCCTAGCCAGGAGCCCGGGCAGATCGACCGCGTCGGCGTGGCGACCGACAGCTATTTCGAGCACATCGTCGAGCGGTTCGGGAGCGATCTCACCGGCCTCAGGATCGCGGTCGACTGTGCGAACGGGGCGTACTCGGGGATGGCACCCAAGGCCTTCGAACAGCTCGGCGCGGAAGTCACGGCCGTGGGCGCAACGCCGGACGGCGACAACATCAACGTCGGCTGCGGAGCGACCGACCTGTCGCTCCTCCAGGCGACAGTGGTCGAGGGCGGCTTCGACCTCGGCGTCGCGTTCGACGGCGACGGCGACCGCATGCTTGCGGTCGATGCCGAGGGCAATGCGGTCGACGGCGACCAGATCCTCGCCGTGCTCGCGCTTGACCTGAAGGTCGACCTCGTCGCCGTGACGGTGATGACGAACCTCGGCTTTCACCGGCTCATGGGCGAGCGCGGAGTCCGGGTGCTCATGACCGACGTCGGCGATCGCTACGTGCTCGAGGCGCTGCGCGCGAGCGGCGGCGTGCTCGGGGGCGAGCAGTCCGGCCACATCATCTACCTGCGCGATCACGTGACCGGCGACGGCCTCGCCGCGGCTCTGCTTCTGTGCGGTGCGCTGAAGGGTCGGACCCTGGGCGAGGCGGCCTCGATCCTCCCCCGTTACCCGCAGGTACAGGAGAGCGTGCGGGTGGCGACGCGAGACCTGCCGCAGCGGCTCGTCGCCGAGGTCGAGCGCCTGAACCGCGAGCTCGGCGAGCGAGGGCGCGTGCTCGTTCGCCCCTCCGGAACGGAGCCTGTCGTGCGTGTCCTGGCGGAAGCGGAGGATTTTGCCGAGGCGCGAGACCTCTGTGCTAAGATGTGCGCTCTCGTTCGAAGAGAGCTCGGTTAACCGACCTCCGACGCCGGCGGTTGGGGATAGCCGGGCTCTTGCCCGTTTCGGGAGCAGTTGCCGCCGACCAGCCGTCGACCGGACCGTCACCTGAAGCCCCGCAAGGCGAAAGGAGCCCAGGGTGTGTGGAATCATCGGATATGTCGGGCCTCGGGAAGCGAAACCGCTCCTGATCCATGGCCTCGAGCGCCTCGAGTACCGGGGGTATGACTCCGCAGGCCTGGCCATGCTCGAGGAGGACGGGCTCGACTACGTCCGCGCCGTCGGCAATCTCAGGAACCTGAAGAGGGTCGCGACCCAGAACGGCTCGAAGGCGCAAATCGGCCTGGGACACACCCGCTGGGCCACGCACGGAAGGGTCTCCGAGGAGAACGCGCATCCACTGAGCGGCTGCGAGGAGCACAAGGTCGCCGTCGTTCTGAACGGAATCGTCGAGAACTTCCGCGAGCTGAAGGCGTCGCTCCAGGAGGACGGCCACGAGTTCAGCTCCGAGACCGACGCCGAGGTCGTCGTCCATCTGATCGAGCGTCACTATCAGGGGAACCTGACCGAAGCGGTCTGCGCGGTCTACAAGGAGCTCGAAGGGCATTTCGCCTTCGTTGTCGTCCACGACGACCATCCCCGGGAGCTCGTCGGCGCGCGCGTCCAGTGCCCGCTGCTCGTCGGCGTCGGCGATGGAGAGATGTTCCTGGCTTCAGCGTCGACGGCGTTCCTCCGCGACACTCGGAGGATCCAGCTGATCGAGGACGGCGAGATCGTCTCGATCACACCTGCCGGGGCGACCTTCACGAGCGTCGAGGACGGCCCCGTCGAGCGCGAGGTGATCGAGGTCGAGTGGGACGACGAGGCGGCGGAGAAGTCGGGCTACGAGACGTTCATGCTGAAGGAGATCTACGAGCAGCCCGAGGGCGTGCGCGAGACGATCGGCGACCGCGTGCGGCACGGGAAGCTCGTTCTCGAGAGCCTCGGGCTCTCGGACAAGGAGGTCCGCAACCTCAGGCGGATCGTGATCCTGGCCTGCGGAACCTCGTACCACGCGGGAGTCGTCGGGCGCTACGTGATCGAGGAGTGGGCGCGGATCCCGGTCGAGCCCGATATCGCGAGTGAGTGGCGCTATCGCAACCCGGTGCTCTCGAAGGACACGCTTGTGATCGGGATCTCCCAATCGGGCGAGACGGCCGACGTTCTCGCGGCGATGCGGCTCGCGCGCGAGAAGGGAGCGCGCACGGTGGCGATCACGAACATGATGGGCTCGCAGATCACGCGCGAGGTGGACTCGGTCATCTACACGCGGACGGGGCTCGAAGTCGGCGTCGCGGCGTCGAAGACCTTCACGGCGCAGGTCGCCCTGATCAGCCTGATCGCGCTCAAGCTCGCTCAGTTCAAGAGGACGCTGCCCGAGGAAGAGGTCGAGTTCATCCTCGACGAGCTCTACGAGCTGCCCGAGCGGATGCAGGCGTTCCTCGACGGCAATCATCCGATCGAGGAGATCGCGCAGCGCTACTACGACAAGCCGTTCTTCCTCTATCTGGGGCGCCACATCGGCCTGCCCGTCTGCCTCGAAGGGGCGCTGAAGCTGAAGGAGATCTCCTACATCCCGACGGAGGCGTACTCGGCGGGAGAGATGAAGCACGGTCCAATTGCGCTGCTGGACGAGGACACGCCGGTCGTCTGCGTCGCAACGGACTCACACGTCTACGACAAGGTGGTCTCGAACATCCAGGAGAGCCGTGCCCGCGGCGCGCACGTGATCGCGATCGCCACGGACGGGAACGAAGACATCCAGCACCATGCGGACGACGTCATCTTCGTCCCGAAGACGCCGGCCTTCCTACAGGCCGTGCTCGCGATCCTGCCGCTGCAGCTCCTCGCCTACCGCATCGCGCGGCTCCGAGGCATGAATGTCGACCAGCCGCGGAACCTCGCGAAGACGGTCACGGTCGAATAGCCCCCGACTCCCGCGATCCTTCTCGCCGCGGTTGCGCGCAAGGTGATGTGGAGCTACCTCCGACCGGTGCCGGCGCCGGTCGAGGAGGCCGCGGGCTAGACGACCGCAGTTAGGCTCGTGGTCATGGTCGTGCTCGACCGGATCGGCGACGGTCTCTGGAACGCCTTTCAGATGGCGTGGGAGGTGGGGTGGGCGCTCGTGCTCGGCTTCACGCTCTCGGGCATCGTGCAGGCCTGGATCCCGCGCTCGCGCATGCAAAGCGCGCTCGGCGGCCGCGACCTGCGGACGGTCGCGCTCGCCACCGGCCTCGGCGCAGCCTCGTCCTCCTGCAGCTACGCCGCCGTCGCGATCGCCAAGTCGATGTTCCAGAAGGGCGCAAGCCTCGCGACGGCGATGGCGTTCCAGTTTGCGTCCACGAATCTCGTGTTCGAGATCGGGATCGTGATGTGGATCTTCCTCGGTTGGGAGTTCACCCTCGCCGAGTTCGTGGGCGGGCTGCTGCTGATCCCACTCATGTGGGCCGGCATTCGCTTCTTCGTCACCAGGCGGCTCGAAGAGGAAGCGCGAGCACACGCACTGGCGGCGCAGGCGGGACACGTACACCACACGGCCGCCGCCGAGGGTCTCTCCTGGCGCAAACGGCTGACGTCGGCAGAGGCCTGGTCGGACGTCGCGCACAACTTCCGCGGCGATTGGGAGATGCTCTGGAAGGAGATCATCGGTGGGTTCGCGATCGCCGGTTTCATCGCATTGCTGCCGATGAGCTTCTTCAACGGCCTCTTCATCACGGATGCCCCGGCGCCCTTGCGGCTCGCGGAGAACGTCGTCGTCGGCCCGCTCGTCGCCGTGCTCTCGTTCGTCTGCTCGGTGGGAAACGTGCCGCTCGCCGCGGTGCTCTGGGCCGGCGGGATCTCCTTCTCGGGGACGATCGCGTTCATCTACGCCGATCTGATCATCGTTCCGATCCTGCTCATCTACCGCAAGTACTACGGGGGGAGGATGGCGGCGATTCTCGCCGGGATCATGTTCGCGGCGATCGTGACTGCGGCCCTGGCGGTGGACGGGCTGTTCGCCGCCGCCGGCCTCGTTCCGGAGACCAGGCCCGACATCGACTCGATCACCGACCGCGGAGTGACCTGGAACTACACGACGTTCCTGAACATCGTCTTCCTGGGGGTTGCCGCTGCCCTCGTTGCGCTCACACTCCGCCGCGGGGCGCGCGATCCGGTCTGCGGAATGACCGTCGACCGCTCGAGCACCCCGTTCCGGACCGAGTGGAGCGGGAAGACGTTCTATTTCTGCAGCGCCGCGTGCAAGGAGCGCTTCGACGCCGACCCCGAGCGGTACGTCGACGGACGGGAGGCCGCCCCGCTGGCCCATGCCGGCGGGCACGGGCAGCACCACCACTAGGTGTCAGGACGGAGGTCGCCGCAGGCGCTTGGTTTCCGAGCGGCGGCGTTTCTGCTCGAGTCGCCGTTGCACCGACGCCGCACTTGGCTTCGTCGGGCGGCGGCGCCGTTCGACGTGCAGCGCCTCCCGCAGGGCGTCGGCCAAGCGCTCGGTCGCGAGCTCGCGGTTCCGGGCCTGACTCCGCTCATCCTGCGCCACCGCGCGGAGCACGGGGCCGGCCTTGCGCACGACACGCTGCTTCTGGCGGGCCGAGAGCGCACCGGAGGCTTCGACGTCGAAGATCGCCTCGACTCGGGTCTCCGACTTCTGGGCGTGCTGGCCGCCGGGGCCGCTCGAACGCGAGAAGCGCAGCTCGATCTCCGAGACAGGGATGGAGACAGACCGTGTGACCCGAATAGACTCGCGCTCCATGCCGGCCATTCTCCTGGACGTCGACGGTGTCTTCCACGTTTCCGGTCGCCCGATCGACGGGGTCGGCGATGCGGTCAAGCAGCTTCGGGGTGACGGGCATCGGCTTCGATTCGTCACCAACAACACGACACGCTCGCGTGCCGAGCTCGCGGAGGACCTGCGGGCGGTCGGCGTCGAGCTCGACGACGAGGAGCTCGAGACGACTCCGCGGGCCGCCGCCCGGATCCTTTCCGGTAAACGGGTGCTTGCGCTGACGATGGCCGCGATCCGCCCCGAGCTCGAGGGCGTGGAGCTCGTCGGCGAAGAAGCCGAAGCTGTGCTGCTCGGCGGCGCCGACGAGACCGAGGAGACGAATCGCGTCTTCAGCTACATGAACCTCGCCCGCGCCTTCGCCGAGCTCGAGGCCGGGGCCGAGCTCTACTGCCTGCACAAGAACCGCTGGTGGCAGACCTCCCGTGGCCCGCTTCTCGACTCGGGGGCGTTCGTCGCGGGTCTCGAGTATGCGGCCGACATAGAGGCGACTGTGCTCGGAAAGCCGAGCCCGGCCTTCTTCGGCGCCGCACTCGAGGCGCTCGATGCCGATGCGGAGCGGACCTGGATGGTCGGGGACGATCTCGAGGCGGATGTCGCGGGCGCGAAGAGCTGCGGCTTGCGCACGATCCTCGTTCGGACCGGCAAGTTCCGGGAGCAGGCGCTCGCGAACGCTCTCGTCAAGCCGGACGCCGTCGTCGACTCGCTGAGCGACGTCCCGGGCTACCTGGCGAACCCCTCCTAGAATCGTTGCGATGCAAGTCGGCGTCGACCTGATCGAGATCGAGCGCATAGAGCGCGCCCTCGAGCGCTACGCGGGCTTCGCGGCGCGCTGCTTCACCGACGCCGAACGCGCGTACTGCGACGGCCGCGGCAATCCCGCCCAGCACTACGCGGCCCGCTTCGCCGGCAAGGAGGCCGTTGGCAAGGCCCTCGGCTGCGGCGTCCGGTTCACCTGGCGGGAGATCGAGATCGCGGGCCGGCCGAAGCCGCAGGTGCAGCTCTCCGGAAAGACCAAGGCGTGGGCGGAGAAGGTCCGCGCGGGGGCGATCGATCTCTCGATGTCGCATTCGAAGGGGCTCGCGACCGCGGTCTGCGTGGTCTCCGACCGGGATGCTTGAGCCTCTCTACACCGCCGCGGAGATGCGGGCGGCGGAGGAGCGCCATCCGGGCACCGTCGAGGAGTTGATGGAGCGAGCCGGCCGGGCGGTCGCAGACCACGCGCTCGAGGACTTCGGAGACGCGCGCTCGTTCACGGTCGTGTGCGGAGGCGGGTCTAACGGCGGTGACGGGCGCGTCGCCGCGCGGCTGCTCGAAGAGGCAGGACGAGAGGTTCACGTCGTCGACGTGAAGCCGGAGGACGAGCAGAAGGACCTCGGCGATCCAGATGTCCTGATCGACGCCGTCTTCGGTACGGGCTTCGAGGGTGAACCGCGACCCGGTGCGGCGCGGCTGATCGAGCAGATGAACGAGCTGGGCGCGCCCGTGCTCGCCGTCGACTTGCCCTCGGGAGTCGACGCCTCCACGGGTGAGGTCGCAGGGGCGGCGGTCGACGCCGACCTGACCGTGACCTTTCACGGCGAGAAGGTCGGGCAGCACGTGACACCCGGCGCGTATCTCGTCGGCTATCTCGAGCTCGCGGACATCGGACTGGAGCCGCTCGACACCGAGCACGCTCGCGTGACGAGAGAGATCCTCGAGCTCCTGCCCCGGAAGAGCCCCGAGGATACGAAGTACACCGCCGGGCACGTCGTCGTCATCGGCGGTTCGCCGGGTTTGACCGGGGCGCCGTGCCTCTCAGCCCTCGCAGCGATGCGAGCCGACGCCGGCTATGTGACGCTCGCCGGGCCCGAGCCCGCTCTGCAGGTCTTCGAGCACTGGGTGCTCGAGGCGGTGAAGCGGCCGCTCCCGGCCGACGGGGAAGGGCTCCTGACGGAAGCGGCTGCCGACCCTGCGCTCGAGCTCGCGCTGAAGGCCGGCGCGCTCGCTCTCGGGCCGGGCCTGGGCAGGAGCGAAGGGACGAAGGGATTCGTGAGGCGCCTCTTGGCCGAGGCCGACCTGCCCGCGGTCGTTGACGGCGATGCGCTTTGGGAGCTCGAGCCGGCCGAATGGCCCGCGCCGCGAGTTTTGACTCCTCACGCCGGCGAGCTCGGACGGCTGCTCGGCGAAGAGGCATCGTGGGTCAACGCTCACCGGCTCGAGGCTGTGCGCCGGGCGGTCGATCGCTTCGCCTGTGTCGTCCTCCTGAAGGGCTCCGGAACGCTCATCGGGGCGCCTGGCAAGGGAGTGCTCGTCGACGGTGGGCATCCGACGCTGGCGACTGCCGGGACCGGCGACGTGCTGACCGGGATCGTCGGCGCTTTTCTGGCCAAAGGGCTGGAGCCACGCCTGGCGACGGCGGCAGCCGCGACCGCGCATCACTGGGCGGCGATCGAAGCCTCGTGCGATGTCGGGCTGATCGCCAGCGACCTGCTCGAAGCTCTGCCGGTCGCCCTGGGAAGCTAGTGCCCCTACCAGCAATACATGCCGGCTTCTGGCCCGCGATCACGCGGCGCCAGAGCCCACCCTCGCCCTCGCCAAGGCTTCTAGCATGAAACGGTCACGGCAGCTAAGCCACCGTGACCTTTTAAAGGCATCGCAAGCGATGCCTTGCGCGGTCGAGTGCGACCTCTGGCTTGGTGCTCGCGACCCAGAAGCTCGACAGCATCACTGGCAGGGGCACTAGTGCACCGCTCGGAGATCACGATCGACCTGGGCGCGTTGCGCCGAAACGTGCGCCGGCTGCGGGCGGTGCTCGGGCGGACAGCGCTCTGGGCTGTCGTCAAGGCGGACGGATACGGCCACGGTGCGATCGACGTCGCGGGCGCCGCGCTCGGGGAGGGAGCACAGGCGCTGTGCGTGGCCACGGTCGGCGAGGCGCTGCTCCTTCGCCGCGAGTTTCCAGGCGTCCGCATTCTCGTCATGGGGCCGAGCTCCGGCCGGGAGATTGCGCAAGCACGCGACGCCGATCTCGATCTGACGGTCTCGGACGAAGCCGTGCCCGAGGGCGTGCGCGTCCATCTCAAGATCGACACGGGGATGGGGCGGTGGGGCCTGTCCGAGATGTTGGCGCCTGCGCCCGAGGTCGTGGGGGTGATGAGTCACCTGGCGACTGCCGACGCCGATGCCGAGTTCGCACGCGCGCAGGTCGAGCGCTTCATCGCCGCGACTGCGGATCTCTCCCATTTGATTCGGCACGTTGCAAACAGCGCCGCGGCGCTTCGCCTGCCCGAGTCGCACTTCGATGCGGCTCGCTGTGGAATCGCGCTGTACGGGCTCTCGCCGTTCGGTGGGGACCCGGCCGCCGACGGGCTCGAGCCGGTATTGCGCTGGGACAGCCACCTCGCCCAGGTGCGCCCGCTGGAAGCGGGAGAGAGCACCGGCTACGGCCGCCGCTTTCTCGCCGGGCAGCCCACGTGGATCGGAATCGTCCCGGTCGGCTACGCCGACGGTTTCCGGCGCGACATGACCGGTACCGAAGTGCGCGTCGGCGGTGAGCCGAGGCCTGTCGTCGGCACAGTCTCGATGGACGCGGTCGCGGTCGAGCTCGACCGCGAGCTGCCGGTTGGGACGCCGGTGACCCTCGTCGGGCACGGGGTTCTCGTCGAGGATCACGCGCGCGTGGCGGAGACGATCAACTACGAGCTCGTCTGCGGGATCGACACGAGCCCGTCTCGCGCGCGGCGCGTGGTTCTCGATGCGTGACCTGGCGCGCGAGATCCTCGAGGGCCAGGAGGCCTGGGTTGTCGGCGGGGCGGTCCGCGACGAGCTCCTCGGGCGGGACGTCGTCGACATCGACATCGCAGTCGGCGATCCACGCGCGGCCGCGCGCGAGTACGCGAAGCGCTCCGGCGGTGCGCCCTTTCCGCTCTCGGAGCGACACGGCGCCTGGCGAGTTGCGCTCGACGAGGACCGGACGGTCGACTTCACGCCTCTGCGGAGCTCGATCGAGGACGACCTGGCGACGCGGGACTTCACGATCAACGCGATCGCCGTCCCGCTGGCCGGCGGCGAACCGGCTGACCCCTACGGGGGCCGGGAAGATCTGGACGGACGAATTATCCGCGCCGTCGCGTCGAACGTTTTTGCGGACGACCCTCTACGACTCCTGCGCGCGGTGCGGCTCGAAGACGAGCTCGGCTTCCGGCTCGATCCGGAGACCGAACAGCTCGTCCGCGAGCATGCCGAGCTCGTCACCCGTCCCGCGGGGGAGCGCACCTATGCCGAGCTCGTGCGCTTGTCGGAAGCCGGCTACCGGCGCGCAGGGGAGCTCGGGCTGCTCGCGCCCCTCGGAGGCTCGACCGCGGGGCTCGATCGCGCCGAGCTCGTCGACTCACCGAGGTTTCGACTGGTCGCGATCTTCGGCGAGTCGCTCGCCGGCCTACCGGTGCCGAACCAGGTTCTACGCTACTCGCGCGCGCTGCTCCGCGCGAAGCCGCCCGCGGACGGATCGGCGCGGGCGATCTACCGGTTTCGGCGGACGACCGAGCCGTGGGCGCTCGATGCTCTCGTCTTCGCGGGAGCTTCTGAGCATGCAGCGGCCGTGCGCGAGGCGCGCGAGAACGAGCCGGCCGCGCCGCTACTCCGCGGGGACGAGCTGGGCCTGCCTCCGGGCCCGGAGATCGGCCGAGTGCTGGACCGCGTCGAGGAGGAGCGAGCGGCGGGCACGATCGAGACCCGCGAGGAAGCGTTGGAACTGGTCAAACGCGAACTCGCAGGGGGGAACGCGACGTAGCTATTTTCGGCACGGTTCCGTCACGGACACGCGCGGTTTCCCCGATTAGGATCGCGGTGGGGAGGAGGCCGGGCGAACCGTTTTAAAGGTGTGTCAGGGCTTTCGCTTGACCGAGCAGCCGACGGGAGGGGTCTCGCTGACCGGCGGCTCGTCGCCGGCGAGGACGGCTTCGATCGCATCGCGCAGATAGCGCTCGGTGACCTCGCTCTCCTCCCGCGAGTCGTCGATCGCCCCGTGGTAGACGAGCCTCCGCTCCGAGTCGAAGAGAAAGACCTCGGGCGTGCGCTCTGCGCCGTACGCCTGCACGACCGACTGGTCATCGTCGTAGAGGTAGTCGAAGTTGAAGCCCTCCTGCTCGGCACGCACCTTCATCGCGTCGAATGAGTCCTCGGGGTAGTTCTCAGCATCATTCGAGTTGACGGCGACGAGCCGGAAGCCGCGATCTCCGTACTCGCGCTGGAGCTCGATCATCCGCCCCTCCCAGGCCTGGACATAGGGGCAGTGATTGCATGACCAGACTACGGCGAGCGCGGGCGCGTTCGCATAGTCGTCGAGGGAGTGCCGCTGCCCGTCGACGCCGGGTAGGTCGAAGGGTGGGGCCTCGGTGGCAAGAGCGATCGTCATGACAGTGCAGCCTCCAGTTGCTCGCGGGTCGGGACGGGCGAGACGCCGCCTCCGGGCTTGCGGTAGATGCGGCACATGAGAGCCGGCCGCCCTGCCGCGCCCGCCGGGTCGACGTCGCGTCCGTCGACACGGATCGTCGGCGAGCCGGGGAAGTCGAGCGCCTCGGCCTCAGCCTGGCTCTTCACCTCCCGTACCTCGACCCTCGCGTCGATCTCGCGCGCCGCGAGCACTTCGCCGAGCAGCTGCCTCGCCTCCGGGTAGGAGGGACACCCCTCCCAGTACAGGAACTCGATGTCCATGGTCTCAACCGTAGCTAGCGACCGAACCGTCGCGCGCCGAGGCGGCCGAACGTGACGGGCAGGGCCGCCTGAGCCAGGGCCGCGATCCGATACCAGCCCGGAACGAACAGCTCGCCGCGGTCGTGCTCGATCGCCCGCACGATTCGCTTCGCGACATAGTCGGGGCCGACGACGATGCGCCTCAACCTGCTCTGCAGTGCTTGTTTCTGCGGAAAGCCTTCCGTCTGGACCAGGCCCGGGTTGATCGTGTGCGCGCGGATCCCACGCGGTCGTAGCTCGCTCGCGACCGAGCGGGAGAAGGCGAGCTGCGCGTGTTTCGACGCCGAGTACGGGCCGATGGCGACCGTCCCCGCGATCGAGACGACGTTGACGAGGTGAGCAGGCGCAGCGGCCTCGAGCGCCGGCAGAAAGGCGAGCAGGCACCAGACCCCGCCGAGGTAGTTGATCCGAACGAGCTCTTCGATTCGCTCGGGCGGCAAATCGAGGAAGTTGCCGCGCCCAGGCACCCCGGCGTTGTTCACGAGCAGGCCCACCTGAGGATGGCGCTCGCGCACCTTCTCAGCCATGCGCTCCACCGCTTCCCGATCGGCGACGTCGCAGACCTCGAACTCTCCGCCCAACTCTGCCGCCGCCGCGCGCAGACGGTCTTCGCGCCGCCCCACCAGGACGCACTTCCAACCGCGTCCCGCCAGCCTGCGGGCCAGCGCCGCGCCAATTCCCGTGGCGCCTCCGGTGACGACCGCTACCGGCAAACGCGAACGGCCCGCGAGGCGACGACCTTGCGCCCTGCCGACGACAGGACGACGGCTCGCAGGTGGTGGCGGCCTCGCTGAGCGCTGCGAGCCCGCCAGGTGACTGCGTAGAGCCCTGAGACGCCGCTGCGATCGGTCGCGATCCGCCGCCTACCGTCGAGGAAGCGAACCGCCCGCACGCGCGCGGTCGAGTTCGCGACCACGAGCAGAGTCTGGCTCCCGCGCAGACAGTGGCCTCGCCGAGGCAGGAGCCACGTCACAGTCGTGCCTCGGACGGCGCGAATCCGGACGCGGTGGTACCGGGTGTTCGGCATCAGGTTCGGGCCGAAGGTCGTGATGTTCTTCGCCTCCTGGAAGTCGGAGGCCCCGGCGATGGCGCGAATGCTGCCCCTCGGCAGCATGGGCGCCGAGCCTGGGATCGCGAAGACGGCGACGCCGGAGCTCGAGTCGTAGCCGATCGAGCCGATGACCGAATCGCCGTAAGCGATGAGCAGCGAGAAGGGATCGACGCCGGCGCCGGCGTCGCGCGCGAGGAAGGCAATTGTCGGCCGGCCCGCGGCAACGCGGTGCGTAAGCAGCCTGATCTTCGGCGGACGGAGGTCGTTGACCCAGTAGCGCAGGCGGTAGCGGCCGCGTAGCGGCCGGCCGGTGTAGACGTCCTGGGTCGAATCGACGGAGACGTAGTAGCGCTTCAGGCGCGGGAAGACGGCTGCGGCCGAACCGATCGCCAGCCCAAAATCGAAGGTGAGCGGGTTGACGTCTACCGGAGTCCCCGCCTGGCCCTGCACGTCGTTCTCGTCGAGCGATCCCAGGAGCCACGGATCGATGACCGCGTTCGGCCCGGACGAGACCACGCTGACGCCGAGGTTGACGACGGGCCGGCTCAGGTGAGGGACGAGGTAGACGCGCTCGGCGCCGTCCTCGACCATCGACGGGCCGGTGAAGCCGGGCGGGTAGCCGAACGGGGCAGCGGGCCAGCGGTAGGCGCTGACCCGGGAGACGCCGCGCGCCGTGGTGCCGGTCTGGAGCCGGCGCAATCGGATGGGCTTCGCATCCTCGAGTGCCGGCCGGGTGACGAAGAAGGCATACGGAACCCGACGGGTCACGGCCCCGCGGCGCAGCACGATGAAGCCGTAATCGTCACCGGCTGCTGCCTGACTCGTCGCACTCGCGGCGACCGGGAGGTCGGCCCGGCCGCCCGGGGCCAGGCTGACCAGGGTCGGAACTTCGAGCGACGCGCCCGAGCTCGCCGACTGCGGACGCACCTCGGCCGACCACGTCCCGGCGCCGCCGCCCGCGTCGGTCAGCTCGAGCACCAACGACCTGCGTGCGGCTCCTCCACTCACGTTGAGATCGCCGAGGGAGAGCGAGCTCGGGTCGGTGAAGACCTGCGGACTATCGGCGCCCGAGACGTCGATGAGGCCGCCGCCTTCGAGGAACACCGAGGCTTCGCGCGTGCGGGCCGTGTCAGCCCAGGCGGGGCCGGCCGTGGAGACAAGCGCCGAGCGCACTTGAAACGGCGTCCAGCCAGGATGGTGCTGCAGCAACAGGGCGGCAGTGCCCGCGACGTGCGGCGTGGCCATGCTCGTGCCGTCGAAGGAGGCGAACGAGGCTCCTGCGAACTCGGGTAGCGTCGAGGAGAGAACCTCGCCGCCGGGAGCCGTCACGTCCGGCTTCAGCAAGTGGCCGAATGCGGTCGGTCCCGCGGACGAAAAGCTGGTGATGATTCCGCCCCGCCCGGTCTGAAGTTCATGGGGGCTGAAGGAGAAGCGCACGGCCGCACGCCCGCCGACCGAGACCAGGAAGTCGCGCAGGCGGGCGCCGTCGAGGTCGGAGACCAGTCCGGCCGGGATGTCAAGCGGGATCGTGTTCGCCTCTCCGGAACGGTTGTCGACGAGCACCATCCCGCGGGCGCCGGCGAGGAACGCGCGCAGCTCCTTCGTCACGATCGCACAGCCGCCGCGAAAGACGAGCGCGATCGAGCCCGTCAGGGAACCACGGGGGAGCGTCGTGTCGAGGGCATTCGGGTGGGTGACTCCGCAGAGCAGCCGGTCGACCGGTCGGCCGTCAGTCCCGGGGATCGAACCGACGTCGACGAGTCTTTGGTCCTGTGTCTCCCAGCCGGGAAAGAACCGCTTGGGGATCAGTGTCCTGAACGGCACGTTTCGCAGGGCGGCCGGGGCACGAGGATCTTGCACCGACACCCAGGGCGCGAACACGTGGAGGTTCGACGAGGCCGCGACGGTGATCGCGTCGAGCGCGGTGCCGGGCGAATCGATGCTCCCGAGCCCGAAGTCGTCGCGCGAGTTCCCCGCCGCGATCACTGGCACGACCCCCGCGGCGGCGACGTTGTGGACAGCCTCGATCAGCGCGTCGTTGGGCGGGTCGGTCTCCGCCGCACCGCCGGAGAAGTTGATGACGTCCATGCCGTCGCGGACAGCGGCCTCGAAGGCGGCGACGATCTCCGGAGTGTTCGCGTTGTATCCCGCCCGGGTCGGGACGTTGAAGACGCGGTAGTTTCCGAGCCAGGCGTTGGGCGCGATTCCGGAGAGATTCGCCGTCGGGGGATGGTCGAGCCCGCCCGGGGAGGAGGTGCCGGAGCGCCCGGCCGCGATGCCGGCGACGTGGGTGGCGTGGAACGAAGCTCTGCGGTCGATCGGCAGCCGGCCGCGGCGGCCTGAGCCGGGGCCCGGGAAGGCGCGCGCGACGATCACCTTCGGGGTCGTCCAGCGTTTGCCGCCTTTCGGGAATCCAGCCGGGAACGACATGCCCGTTGGAGCTAAGAAGACGTGCTTCTCGTCGACGCCGTCGTCGACGATCCCGATCTTCATGCCCTCTCCCCGCAGGCCCGTCGCGGCCCAGAACGTCGGCGCCCGGATCAGGCCGGGGCTTTGGTCGAGTGTGAGCTGATAGCCGAGGCTCGGATAGAGCTTCGTCACGAACGGCAATGCCGAGAGCTCCGCGAGCCGGCGGTAGGGCAACTCGACGGTGAGGCCGTCGAGCACGATCTGGAAGCGTCGCGAGACGACCGCACCCGGGATCGCGATGCGAATCCGGGTCGCCGCCGCGTCCTGTGCTCGCTCGAGCCGCGCCAGGTAGCTGCGCGCGGAGCCGCTCGCGGCGTCGAGGCGCCGAGCGCTCCCACCGAGCGCGAGGCTCTCGTTGAAGGCCGCCGCGAGGGGCGGCAGGGCGAGCCTGACGATCACGCGTACGCGGCCGCGAGCATGCTCGGCTGGAATGCGCAGCGGCCCTTGTCGGACGGGCGCCGCGGGCTCGGCGCCGTGGGTGCGCCGGATGGGTTGAAGCGCCGGTGCGGCGGATGATGCGCCGACGAAGGCTGCGCTCATGGCAGCAAGAAGAGCAAGGCGGCGCAAGAGCCTCAGACTAGCCGGTCGTTAGGATCGCGCCGTGGGGCGTTTCGACGGCAAGCGCGGGCTCGTCCTCGGCGTCGCGAACAAGCGCTCGATCGCGTGGGCAATCGCGCGCCGGCTCGCCGAGGAAGGCGCGCAGCTCGCGTTCACCTATCAGGGCGAGCGGATCGAGAAGGGCGTCAGAGACCTGGCGGAGAGCGTCTCCAGCCCGCTCGTCACCGAGTGCGACGTGCGCTCGGACGAGGACGTGGAGCGTGTCTTTTCCGAGGTCGGCGAGAACTTCGGCGGCGAGCTCGACCTGCTCGTCCACTCGGTCGCCTATGCGGCGGCCGAGGATCTCGAAGGGCGATTCACGGACACGCCGCGCGACCGCTTCTGGATGGCGCTCGACGTGAGCGCCTACTCGCTGGTCTCGTGTGCCCGCGCCGCCGAGCCGCTGATGGAGGCCGCGGGCGGGGGGTCGATGCTGACGATGACCTACCTCGGCGGGGTACGGGCGGTCCCGCACTACAACGTGATGGGCGTTGCGAAAGCCGCACTCGACGCGTCCGTCCGCTACCTGGCCTGGGATCTCGGCCAGAAGAACGTCCGGGTGAACGCGGTCTCGGCCGGCCCGGTGCGCACGCTCGCGGCGCGCTCGATCGCGGGCTTCCCGACGATGGAGGCGATCGTCGAGGAGCGCGCCCCTCTCCGCCGCCACATCAGCGCGGACGATGTCGGCGCCGCGGCCGCCTACCTGCTCTCGGACGAGGCCCAAAACGTGACCGGGACGACGCTCTATGTCGACTCGGGGTATCACGCGATGGGGATGTAAAGACGGCCGAGCGTGGGGCCGGCAGTGCGCGAGCTGACTGATTCGCTGCCGCGATCCTCCGAGAGGCAGGACAGGACGGCGATACGGCCTTGCTGCGGCGCGTAAGCGACACTCAGCGCGCTGCGGCGGTAGACGACGAGGTTGGCGAAGTCGTCCGGCGTGGTCGCCTTATGTCCGTCTCAAGTTGCGGCCCGCCGGGGCCGACAGAGCGGGGGGATGCGTAGCTCGGTCCGTCCCCGTTTTATGCTCCTCCTCACGGCGGCCGTAGCCAGCCTGGCGGCGCTGCTCGTGTTCCAGCTCGTCACCGCGCCCGCCGTCCTCCGCGAGCGCGGCGTATACCTCGTGGCCATGGGCGACTTTTCACCTGACACTCTCGACCAGCTCGAGCGGCATTTCGAGCGACGGTACGGCTTGAGCGTTCAGGTCCTAGACGCGATTGACCTCAACGAGAACGCCGTGGATGAGCTCCGCGGCCAGTACGTAGCCGAGGAGCTCGTCCGCCTCGTCTCGGAGCGCTATCGACAGGCGCCGGGAAGCCACGCGACCGTCATCGGCGTGACGCGCGAGGACATGTTCATGCGCGGCTACCCGGCCTGGAACTTCGTCTTCGGATATCGCTGGCCCGAAGGCGGGTACGCGGTCGTCTCGACTGCCCGGATGAATCCTGTGAACTTCGGCGAACCGGCGGATGAGGCGCTGGTGATGGAGCGGCTGCGAAAGGTCGCGACGAAGCAGATTGGAGTCCTCTACTTCGGCCTGTCCCCGAGCGACGATCCGACGAGCGTGCTCTACACCCCGCTGAGCGTCGACGACCTCGATCGGATGAGTGAGGAGCTTCCCTCCGCTACGGCGCACGGCGTTTAGTGGGCAACGTGGGGGACCACGCACCTAGGGCGGCTACCGGCGTTGTCCCCGTGAGGCACGGCAGCCCATCCACCCAGGAAATCCCTGCAAAGCGAATATGGCTACCGCGCGACGGGGATGTAGCGCGTCAGCCCTAATCCGGCTTGCCGGCCATCGCCCACGCGGCGACCAGGTACGCAGCCAGGAGGACGAGCGAGAGTACCAGCGTCACCTTCAGGAAGCCGGAGCCTTTGCCCTCCCGAAGCCGGTAGACGCCGACGCCGCCGGCGATCAGCGAGACGAGCAGGATCAGCCCGCCGGCGTCGGCGATCAAGACGCCGATGTCAAGCCAACCGGGGCGGACCTTCTCCGGCACGTCGTCCCAGTGCTCCTTCGAGTAGATCCACTGCGCGCCGATCCGCATGATCACCCAACCCGGCAGCGAGACCGCCAGCAGCGACCAGTAGCCGAGCCGGAGGAGTCTCGCCTCGCCTCGGGCGAACGCGAGCGCGCTCGCACCGGTGACGAGGCCGCCGACCAGGATCATCGCCCCCAACACGTGCAGGAAGAGTGGGAAGTTCCAGCTGTCGGGGCGGACTGTGGCAAGGACGCTCATGCGCCGGGCTTCCAGATCATGTCGATGAGGATCAGCAGCACGACGACCGAGCTCAGGAAGTGCAGGAGGACTCCCCTGGACGTCCGGTTGAGGGCCAGGAGCTCGGCGCTCGACCCGGTTTGCCCGGCGGTCCGAAGCTCCTGTGCCTTGTTCATCCCTTCCATGTACGCGACGCCGGTGCGCCGTCCGATCGCCGCCGCAATCACCCAGAGCACGATCGCTGCGACGATCCAGCCGTCCCAGATGTCGTACCCGCCGACCGAGAAAGCGAGCCAGATCCCGAGGACGATCGTGCCGCCCGCACCGATCCCGACGGCGGCGTTGCCAATCTTGACAACAGGCTCCATGCGGATCGTTCTTTCCGGGGTATCCGTTCGCCGCACAGCGACGACGAGGACCCAGAAGAGGACAACGCCGGCGCTATAGGCGAACGCGCTCAGCACGTGGAGCGCGAGGACCCAGTCGTCGAAGGTCACGCGGGGATCCTATGACCCCGGCCAATTGCTCTGCTCTGCCGGGGTAGCCTGGAGTGACCTATGCGTCTCTATGCCGCGACCGGTGACGGGATCGCCCGCCTCGACCAGGCGGGCGGCGCCTGGGAGGTTCAGCTCTCGCTGAGTGGGAGCGGGGCGCAGTGCCTGGCGCTCGATCTCGCCGACCCCGACACCGTCTACGCAGGCCTGCGCGAGGGCGGCGTCCAGCGGACGAATGACGGCGGCCGGACCTGGGTCGATTGCGCTCTTCCGGGCCCCGGTGTCTTCTCCCTCGCGGTCAGCGCAGCGGACGGGGCGGTTTATGCAGGAACTGAGCCGAGCGCCCTCTACCGCAGCGACGACCGCGGAGAGACCTGGCGGGAGCTCGAAGGCCTCCTCGAGCTTCCTTCACGGCCGACGTGGAGCTTTCCGCCGCGGCCGTGGACATCGCATGTCCGGTGGATCGCACCGAGCCCGCACGACGCCGATCTGATCCTCGCCGGAATCGAGCTCGGCGGGTTGATGCGCTCGAGCGACGGAGGCAAGACGTGGGCAGACCACCGGCCGGGGGCGCAGCGAGACGTGCACTCCCTCGCATGGCATCCCCGGGTCGCAGGCCGGGCCTACGAGGCAGGCGGCGGCGGGGCAGCCTGGAGCGACGACAGGGGCGAGAGCTGGCACACGGCGGACGAGGGTCGGGACCGGCACTACACCTGGTCTGTGGCTGTCGACCCTGACGATCCGGAGGTCTGGTACGTCTCGGCCAGCACCGGTCCGTACGCCGCCCACGGCGGCGGCGATCCGCAGGCCAAGATCTACCGGCGTCAGGACGGCAAGTGGAGCGCGCTCGCGGGCGGGCTGCCCGAGCCGCTTACGGCGATGCCGTACGCGCTCGTCGCCGTGGACGGCGGCCTCGTTGCTGGCTTCGCGGACGGGCAGATCTGGGGCAGCGCCGACCGCGGCGAGACCTGGCACGAGTACGCGACGCAGGGCGACGCCGTGACAGAGTTGCACGCTCTCGCCGCCACAAGCGATTAACGTCAGTGGGCGTGGGCGTGCGCCTGCGCAGAGAGCTGACGGTCGCTCATGCGCAGCGCCAGCACCGCAGCCAATCCGGTCGTGATCGGCATCGAGGCAATCAGCCCGATCGAGCCGACGAGCGCGGCGATGATCTCCTCGGCAACAGCTTCGCTGTTGACGGCGTCCGTAATTGTCGTGCCCCCGATCGAGAAGATCAGCAGCACCGGCAGAGATGCACCCGCGTAGGCGAAGACCAGCGTGTTGACGGTCGCCGCGATGTGGTCGTGGCCGACGTCCACGGCCCCACGAAAGAGCTGACCGAACCCGAGCGCGGGATTCGCACGCCGCAAGGCGATCACGGTCGAGGCCTGGCTGACGGTGAGGTCGACGAGGACGCCGAGCGCGCCGATGACCATCCCGGCGAGCAGCAGCCCCTTGAGGCTGATCTTCGACTCCGTGGCGCTGAGCAAGGTCGCCTCCTCGGACGCGGCGCCGGTCAGGTGAGCGAGCTGCGTGAACCCCCAGGCGAGCCCGACCGCGAGCAGGAGGCTGGCCGCGGTGCCGAGCCAGGCTGCGATCGCCTTGGCACCGAGGCCGTACGAGAGCGGAATCGTGACGAGCATCACGGCCAACGCGCCCGCGAGCGCCACTCCGACGGCGGAGTGGCCGAGCAGGATCGACGGAATCACGAACTTGAGCACGACCAAGAGGCTCGCGCCAAGCCCGATCAGCGCACGCAGCCCGTGCAGCCTCCCGGTCGCCAGGAGCAAGACTACGAACATGATCCCGAGCCCGATCATCGGCAGCCTGCGGTCGAAGTCGCTGAACGAGTAGGGAGGAAGCCGGACGGTTGCGCCGGCGGGTGGCGGGGGATTCCGGATCACGCGAATCAGGTCGCCATCCTCCAAGTCGCCAAGGCCGGGGATCGGCGTCACCTCGAAGGTCGTGGTCTCGCCCTTGTGGGCGCCGCTCGTCAGCTTGACCGTCACGCTCTGGCAGGTCGAGGCACGGTTCAGGGAGCACGGCCCCTGGTCGGCGCGGGTGACCCGCGCGCCCTGGGTGGAGAGCGTCTGGAGCGAGGCCGGCCGCTTCAGCTTGCCGGACGGCCACAGAATGATCAGGCCGACAATCGTGCCGATGACGAGCACCGCGAGCACGAGCAGCATGACGTTGACGACCGGCGAGCGACTGACCGGAGGTCTTCGAAAGATCCCCCGTCGTGCCGCCTTCTCGGCGTGAGGTTCGCCCATCGGTCGATCTTGGCGACGCAGGCGGACGATGGGTCCGCGCTAGCGCCGGACTGCGTAGGAGGCAATCGGGCCGTCTCGGCGCAGCAGCCGGCCGCCGCAGGGGTTTGCCGCACCGTGCGTAGCGATGTAGCGGACGCCAAGAGCGCCGAGATAGCGGCAAGGGCTGTTCTGTAGCTCACGCAGTTGCTTGTCCGCCTCGATCGGTGCGGTCGTCGAGTAGCCGGCGGGCCGCTCTCGTGGCGCCTGCATCGCGTAGTAGAGGTAGACACTCGCCTCCTGGCGGTCGGGCAGATAGACCGGGAGCTCGAGTAGACGCCACGAGGGCTGGGCTCGAAGGGCGGCATACGCGCGGTTGCGCTCGTCTGCCGCGGTCTGGTGGAAGAGCCCGACTCGCAGGTCGACGACGAGGACGAGCGCGACGAGGGCGGCTGTTCCCGGCCAGCGCGCCCTCGACACGGCGACCGCGACGAGCGCAGCCAGGGCAAGACAGGCGACCGGCATCAGCCGTTCCGGGACACGCGTGTTCCGAAGGCCGGGAAGATGCCGCCACAGCGTCTCGTAGCCGGGCAGGTTCGCGCCGAGCGCCAGAAGCGCCGGGACGAGCGCGCCGAGCCCGAGCACGGCCGCTAGGCCACGGCGTCGGCTCGCGAGCAGCAGCGCCAGGCCGACGAGCGCGAGGACCAGCACGGTCCACCCGAGGTAGACGAACTGCTCGATCTCGTGGGCGTGGCGCGAGACGAGGTCCGAAGGGTCGGCCGAGTAGCGCTCGACCTGAGCGAAGGAGCGACCGCCGGCGCCGGTCGTGTCGCGCACGGCGGCCCTGTAGGCGGCGAGCCCGGCGAGGAGGGCCGGGACGATGAGCAGGACCCCGGGCCGGAAGCGGACGAGCGCGTAGACCCCGAAGAAAGGGATCGCCGCCAGCGCGAGGTGGAGCTGGCCGGAGAGCGGGATCGAGGCGAGTGCGACGCCAGCGAGCGCAAGCCACCACGTCGAATGACGGCGCGCCCGCTCGAGAGCAAAGAGCGAGAGCGGGAGCAGCATCGCGATCCAGGCGAGCAGGTGGCCGGCGCTCCACTGCGCCTGGAGATACGGGGCGAGCGCGAAGGCGAGGCCGCCGACGACGGAGGCGCTGCGGCGCAGCTCGAGCTCCCTCAGCCAGAGTGCGGCGAAGCCACCGGCGCCGAGGAATCCCAGCAGCACGAAGAGGTTCCAGCCGGCCACCGTCCCGAGCCCGCGCTTCAACGGCCAGTAGACGAGCCCGAACGGCCACCCGGCGAGGTTCCAGCGCGGCTTCGCCTCGGGCTGGAAGCTGTAGGGGTCGCGCCAGGGGGCGCGCACGTGCTCGAGCTGGTGTCCGACGAGCCAGAGCTGGTAGCCGGTCTGCAGGTGATCCCCCGGCGCCGCCTCGCCGTGTCCAGCCCGGCCCTCGGCCATGAAGGACGTGTCCAGGTGCCTGGCACCGGGCCACGTCGCGAAGAGGCCTGCCCCGAGGTAGAGCGCGCAGGCGAGCGCTACAAAGCCCGTGCGGCCGCGAGCAGCACGTCGAAGTCGGGCACCTCGCCGGTGTCGTAGAGCCATGCGCCGCGGACCGTACCCCCGCGCTCGACGAGGAACGCCGTCCGCTGGGCGACGTCCTTCATCCTGCGGAACTCGTGGGCGACGCCAAAGCCGAGCACCGCGTCCGCGTTCCAGTCCGAGAGGAACTGGATCTCGTCGAGATCGAGCGCCTGGCTCCACGCCGTCTGCGTCCAGGGCGAGTCGCGAGAGATCGCAAACGGCACGACCCCGGTCTCGTCCAGCTCCGCTCTCCTGTCACGCAGGAGCTCGACCTCGTTCGTTCAGGTCGAAGACCAGGCGAAGAGGAAGAAGAGAAAGAGCGCGGGCGCCTCCGCGACGAGGTCGGCGATCGTCGTCGGCTCGCGTGGCGCGAGCCAAACAGTCGCCTCGGGAACGCATCTGCCGACCTCGAGCACCGGGCGAGCCTACAGCGCTACCCATTCCGAGAGCGACCTCCAAATGCCGCCGGAGCCGGGCTTGACCCGGCGGGAGGCTCACAACGGAGAGGGGAACAAAGCGAGCTAACAGCCGGCGGCTCCGGCCACACCCCGCAGTACGTCAACGCTCTGAAGGAGGGGCCCACCGGGGGAACCAGGGGTTCCCCCGTGAAGCGAACGAAGCGAAGCTAGGGCGATGCGGGACAGCACCAGCTCACGCTCGACGGAAAGGTCTTCGACAGAGGTCCCTGCCGCTCAGAGCCTCCGAATTGCTCCACGATGCCCGAGATCGCGACCACCTTCGAGGCGGTCAGGCGCAGGAAGAGCCACTGGTCGGCGTTCACCCAACCGACCAGCAGCCAGTGCCCGTTCGGCGACATCGCAAGCGTCCCGAAGTCGCCGGGCGCCGAGTAGAGGAAGCGGGCCTCGCCGGGCTCGCGCTCGGCTTGCAGCAAGACGAGGTCGCTGCGTCCGGTTGCCGGCGAGAAGCGAATCAGCACGAAGCGGTGGCTCTTGCGGACGAAGGCGGCGCCCGACGGCCCGACCGACAGGCCCGTCGTCCACAGCCGGTGGCCCCCGGCATCGAGCACGCGCAGTGAGCGTTCGGCGAGCACCAGCAGCCGCTGCCCGTCCTCCGACCACACGAGCTGGGTCGGAACCTCGCCGGGGTCGGTCCGCCAGCGCGTCTTCGTCGAATCTGTCTCGACGAGCTCGATCCTGCCGTCGACGGTCGAGAACGCCAGCTCGCGGTCGCCGCCCGGTCGCCACGAGGGAGGAGTGGGGCCGACGAGCTGCCGTAGCGGCCCGTCGCCTGTGCCGTCTCCCGCCACGACTCGCAGCTGACGTCCGTTGAGGTACGCGACGCGATCGCCGGCCTCGCGAGACCAGCGTGCACTTCGCACAGTGCCGGCCCGGGCGAGCGACCAGCGGATCGCCCCCTTCGCGTTCGGATCGATCGCCGCCAGCCTGTGCCCGCGCGTGACGATGACGTACTTTGCCTGCGGCGACCAGGACGCCTCCCACCATGGGCCGAGCCGGCGCTGGGAGCCGTCGAACTGCACTCGCCAGGGCCCGTTCTTCGAGTTGACCAGCAACACGCCCGGCGCAGGCAGCGACGTGAGCGCCGGCTTGGGTTTCACCGTCTCGCTCGTGACCGCGTCTCTCACCGAGCCGACGAGCGCCCGTCCGGGCGAGGTCAGCGCGGCGGCCAGGATCGCGACGACGACAGCCGCCGCGAGCAGTGGCCACTGGCTCCTGCGTTGCCAGGCGACCGGCTCCCGCGCCTCGAATGCCGTGCGCACGAGCGGCCAGGCCCGCCGCAGGCCCTCGAGCTCGTCCGGAGCCTGAATGCGCTGGAGTGCCCGGCGAAGCTCGGTTTCGCTGCTCATCTCCGCTCCCGGTCGAGAATGTCCTCGAGGCGGTCGAGTCCCCGCCGCAGGCGTGAGTTGACGGTTCCCCGAGGCAGGTCCAGCAGCTCGGCGATCTCGCCTGGCGAATATTCGAGCAGGTACCGGAGCACGATCACGGCGCGCTGCTCCGGCTTGAGCGACGCGAGGCCCGCAGCGATCCCCTGCGAGAACGGGTTGCCGAGGTCCCCGGTGTCGAACTCGTCGGCGCCGGCCTCGACCTCCCCGGTCTCGCGCCGCAGGCTCCGCGCCCGCGCCCAGTCGATGGCCCGGTTGACCACGATCCGGTGCAGCCAAGGCCCGAAGGGTCGACGCCGGTCGAACCGGTCGAGGTTGCGCACCGCGGCGAGGAAGGCCTCCTGAGCGATGTCTTCCGCGGCTGCTCCGTCTTGCACGACGAGGAAGGCCGCCCGATGCGCGCGGGGCCAGTGCTCGCGAAACAGCGCCTCGAGGTCCGAGGCCGATCCTCCCTGAGCGCCGCGAATCCAGGCGCGCTCCTGCCGGCCGGGGCCCACCATCGCGCGCTGACTATACGAGCCGAATTGCCCACGAGGTCCATACGCGGACCTCTCGTCCAGAGGTCCGGGACCTCGAAGGACTCGAGCGGCGTACAGGAGACGTGACCAGCGACCCGAGGAGGTTCCCGTGAAACGCCTTCTGCCGCTCTTGCTGCTCGTCGTGATCCCGGCGCCCTCGGCAGCGCTCGGCGACGGCTGTCCGCCGTCGACCTGCGGGACGACGTCCTCGGCGCTGCCCGGCTCGCGCACGCTGTTCATCAGGCCGTCCGGACAGCAAGGCCCGGTGCAGGCGTTTGACCTCGTCCGTGGCGTGCGCCGCTATACGCTGCCGTCGGGCCTCCTGTCCGCAGACGGCGGCACCTTCGTCTCCGCCGCGCAAGCGAAGTCCAAGCGGACGACGGTCGGTCGCTTCGACGCACGGTCGGGAAGGCTGGAGCGCGGCTGGTCCCTGCGTGGCCGCTGGAGCGTCGGCGCCGTCTCCACTGACGGACGCCGATTCGTTCTGCTGCGGTACCGAAAGCGCTCGGTCGTGATCAAGGTCGCCGGTTCCCGCCACGTCCTGCCCGGGACGAATGAGGTGGAGGCGCTGTCGCCCGACGGGCGCCGTGTCTTCCTCGTCCATTGGCGGCGCAACGGCTACGACCTGCAGCAGCTCGATCTCGCGACCCGGAAGCTCAGCCCGACGCGACTCGACGAACCGGACGAGAAGATGAGCGGGACGGCGATCACCGCGGTCGCCACGCGCGATGGCCGCTGGCTGTTGACGCTGTATGCCAAGGGCGACGGCAGCTTCGTGCACGCGCTCGACCTCCGCTCCGGGATCGCCCACTGTGTCGACCTTCCGCTCGCTGGTGACGGCTTCACTCTGGGCTCGACCGCGCTGACACTGTCGCCCGACGAGTCCAGGCTCTACCTGGCGAGCCCGTATCTGGGTCGTCTGGTCACGGTCGACTTGAAGCAGCTCGAGGTCAGCCGGATCGTGCGCTTTCGCGCGCTCGCCGCCGGGAGCGTCGACCCGACGATCGGACCGAGCGGCGCGGTGACGAAGAACGGCCGGATGCTCGCGTTCAGCGGAGGCAAGTCGGTCTGGCTCTACGACACTGCGTTCGGGGTCGTGCGCCGGCCGATCAGGATCGGCGAGACCACGAAGGGGCTCGGGTACCGGCCCGACGGGCGCGCGCTCGTCGTCATCCCTTACTCCGCCGCCCCGATCAGTCTCGACGCGGCGACCGGAGAACGGTTGCGCTAGACGGCGATCGCCGCGGCCTCAGTCGCGTCGGCGATCTCCCGCACGACCTCGACTAGGTCGCGGTTGGCGTTGAAGACGCGTAACTGGCGATCTGCGCCGTTGCCCTTGGCGAGCAGGTCTCCGATTCCTTCGAGCTCGCGCTCCGAGCCGAGCTCGCGCGCGTGCGGCTCGAGCTCTCGCAGGCGGCGGCGGATGAGCTGCGCCACGGGCACCCGGTTGCGATGCCCGGTGGCGAGGTCCATCAACGGCGCCTCGAGTCCATAGCGCGCGGCGAGCCACTTGTTCTCGCTCGTCAGGATCCGATGGTGCGAGCGAATCTCCTCGCCCCCGTCGAAGCGTTCTGCGAGGAGCTTGACGAGCGCCTGGCAATAGGCAGCGAGCGCGACCGCGTGCTCGACGCGGGTGACGCCGTCACAGATCCGGATCTCCACCGTCCCGAGCCGCGGATGCGGCCGGATGTCCCACCAGATGTGGGTGTAGTCCGCGATGCAACCGGTCTTCTCGAGCTGGCCGACCACTTCCGCGTAATCGCCGTAGTCGCGGAATCGAGGCGGCGGGCCACTGCGCGGGAAGGCGGCGAACACCATCTGCCGGGTCGACGCGAGGCCTGTCGGCTCGCCGCGCCAGAACGGGGAGTTTGCGGAGAGGGCCAGCAGCAGCGGAAGCTCGACCAGGAGCCCGTTCACGACCTGGATCGCCTTCTCGGGGTCGTCGACCGCGACGTGGATGTGCAGCCCGAAGATCAGCTCGCGGCGCGCGACATATTGCATCTGATCGACGAGCGCGTGGTAGCGGTCGCGCGCCGTGATCCGCTGTGACTCGAAGAGGCTGAACGGGTGTGTGCCGGCCGAGCCGACGCGCAGTGACTTCTCGTGGGCGACCGAGGTCACGTACTCGCGCAGCTTCCGGAGCTCGCTGTCGACATCGCCGGCGGTCCGGCAGACCGGAGTCGCGATCTCGAGCACCGACTGCATGAGCTCGGCCTTCATCTGCGACTCGAGCTCGTGCCCGACGACGGCTGCCAGGACCGTGTCGATGTGCTGAACCAGGTCGAAGGTCTCCGAGTCGAGAAGCATGTACTCCTCCTCGACCCCGAGCGTGTACGGGTCGCCCTCGCCGAAGGCGTGGTCGAGGACGCTGCCGCCTTCTGCGAACCCCCCGGCAGTGATGCTCGCCGGATAGATCTGCTTCGTCATGGTCGGTGCTGAGGCACCGCTTGCGGTGCCGCCCTCAGGACGGGCGGGCTTTGCCCGCGCGTCCGTCTGAAATGACCGGTCGACACGATTGAAGCCAACCACACACGCACTAGTATCGCCCGGCTTGGAAGCACTGCAAGTCACTGATTCGTGGCCTGCCGAGAACGTGGCCGTCGCGGCACTCTCGCCGACTGCGGAGCTGGGCCGTCGCGGGGATGCCGCGCGTGTCTTTCGCTGGGCCTCGGTCACGAAGCCTGTCGTCGCCCTTGCCGCCCTCGTCGCCGCCGAGGAAGGGGCGATCGACCTCGATGAGGCGGCCGGGCCGCCCGGCTCGACGATCCGGCACCTGCTCGCGCACGCGTCGGGGCTGCCATTCGAAGCCGGGCCGCCGATCGCCAAGCCCGGGACGCGCCGGATCTATTCGAACGCCGGCTTCGAGGTGCTGGCCGAGACGATTGCCGAGCACGCCGAGATGCCGTTCGCCGAGTATCTGGAGCAGGCGGTGCTGGGGCCGCTCGGCATGAAGGCCGAGCTGCGGGGATCGCCGGCGGGCGGGCTCCACGGAACGCTCGAGGATCTCGTCGGGTTGGCCGGCGAGCTGCTGGCACCGACACTCGTCGCCCGCGAGACCTTCGCCGAGGCGACGAGCGTCCAGTTCCCCGGCCTCGCCGGTGTGATTCCCGACCTCGGCCGCTTCGACCCGAACGACTGGGGCCTCGGCTTCGAGCTGAAGGACGGCAAGCAGCCGCATTTCTCAGGCACTCTCACCTCGCCGCGCACGTTTGGCCACTGGGGTGGGAGCGGCACTTTCATCTGGGTCGATCCCGAGCGGAGCCTCGCGCTGGGCGTGCTCACGGATCTGGACTTCGGCGATTGGGCGAAGGAAGACTGGCCGCGGCTCAGCGATGCGGTTGTCGGCGATTCGTAAAGAACCTGCAAATTGATGGTCTGTGTGCGTGTCACCAGCGTCTGCGTCGGGCATGCTTTAGGGGCGAAGGTCTATGGGATGTCGGTAATCGAGCGAACAACCAACGTTCAGCCGCTCGAGCGCGCGGTCTTCGTCACCGACGACGATCGCCGTGCGAGGCGGCTGCGCCGCGGTGCTTTCGTGGCCACGGCTCTGGCCTGCCTCTGGCTCGTCGGGCTGGGCATCGGCATGCTTGGCTTCGGAGGCTTGCCCGGCGTTTCGCTCGTCAAGCGCGGCCACGACCAGGACCAGCGCTCCGAGGCTCCGCTGGCACAGCAGGCCGGAGGCGCGCAGATCGTTCGGCAGAGTCGCTCCCATGGCCTCGGATCCAGGCAGGCTCGTAGCAGCAGAGTCGCACGACTAAGTGCCTCGCAGCGCGCGGCCGCGGCCCGGGCAGCACGTCGCGCGAGGCTCGTCACGCCCGTCGCACCGCCCGCAGCAGTCGCGGCGCCGGCCCAGCAGCCCGTCAACCCGGCCCAACGACAGCGTGGCTGGGCGCGAAAGGGTCAGCCCGCCCCGCCCGGCCAGCTGCAAACGCACCCGCCGCCGCCCCCGACGTCGCGTGGCCAGCATCGCGGCCAGACGACGACTACGCCGACCCCGACGCCCGTTCCGCCGGGACAGGCGAAGAAGACACCGCCACCGCCGCCACCACCGGGCTAGCGCGTGTCAGTCTCGCGTCGGGCCACGTCACGGTGGGCCCTCCTCGCGCTCCTGCTCCTGGCGCTCGTCGTCCTGCTCGGAGTGCAGGGCCTCTCGACCCGCACCACCGGCCGCAGCGCGACACCCTTCCCCGACGCAGCCGGTCCTCTCGCCTCCGCTGGGCCGATCCTGACCTGGAACGGGCGCGAGCTGGTCTCGCGTGAGCTCAGCCCCCGGAAGGAGATCGCACTCAGCTTCGACGACGGCCCGGATCCGCGCTGGACGCCCCGCATCGCGGCGACGCTCCGGCGCTTCCACGTGCCGGCGACGTTTTTCGTCGTCGGCAGCGAAGTCGTCCGTCATCCGGACATCGTCCGCCTGCTTCACCGCCAGGGCTTCGAGCTCGGCAACCACACGTTCACGCACGCGGAGCTTTCGGCGCTGCCAGGCTGGGAGCGCAGGCTCCAGATCGGCCTGACCGAGAACGCGCTCGCAGGCACCGTCGGTCTCCGCGCGCGGCTCGTCCGGCCGCCGTACTCCTCGGTGCCGTCCGCCGTGACTCGCAGCCAGGCGGATGCCCTCGGGCAGCTTGCGCGGGACGGCTACGACATCACGCTTGCCGACTTCGACGGCGAGGACTGGCGCCGCCCCGGCGTCGGCGCGATCGTGTCGGCCGCTACGCCGCAGGGGTCGACCGGCGGAATCGTGCTCCTGCACGACGGCGGGGGCGATCGCTCCCAGACAGTTGGTGCGCTCGAGCGGCTGATCCCCGAGCTGAGGGCCCGCGGTTTCCGGTTCGTCACGGTCTCCGAGCTCGCGGGCCTGCCGCGCAACGAGGTCGAGCTCTCGGAAGGACGCTGGGGCCGCGCTCGTGGTCGGGTGCTCATCGGGACGCTTGCGGTCGCGCGCTGGACGACGGCCGGCCTCGGCTTCCTGCTGGTGGCGGTGGCGATGCTCTTCGTCGCCAGAGTCTTCCTCCTTTTTGGCTTCGCTCGACGCCACGTGCGGACCGTCCGCGGCCGCCCCCCCGAAGACGAGCTCTCGCCGGCGGTGTCGATCGTCGTACCGGCGTTCAACGAAGCCGTTGGCATCGAGCGGGCGGTGCGCTCGCTCGCGGCGAGTGACTATCCGGACTTCGAGGTCGTCGTCGTCGACGACGGCTCGACCGACCGCACGGGCCACCTGGTCGACGAGCTAGAGCTCCCGAACGTGTCGGTCGTGCGTCAGCCGAACTCGGGCAAGCCGGCCGCGCTGAACCGGGGCATCGAGGAGTCCCGCCACGAGATCGTCGTCATGGTCGACGCGGATACCGTCTTCGAGCCCACGACGCTCCGGCACCTGGTGCAGCCGTTTCGCTCGGCTGACGTTGGAGCGGTCTCCGGCAACACGAAGGTGGGAAACCGGCGCCGGCTGCTCGGGCGCTGGCAGCACATCGAGTACGTAATGGGCTTCAACCTCGACCGGCGCTTGTTCGATGTCCTCCGCTGCATGCCGACGGTCCCGGGCGCGGTCGGCGCTTTTCGGCGTCGCGCGTTGACGGATGTCGGCGGCGTCTCGGGCGCCACGCTTGCCGAGGACACTGACCTCACGCTCTCAATCGGGCGCGCCGGCTGGCGGGTCGTCTACGCCGAGGACGCCCGCGCCTGGACCGAGGCCCCAGCGACCCTGCGCCTGCTCTGGCGCCAGCGCTACCGCTGGTGCTACGGGACGCTGCAGGCGGTCTGGAAGCACCGCGCGGCGCTCTGGCGGCCGGGCGAGGGGCGGATCGGACGCCGCGGCCTGCCTTACCTGGTTCTCTTCCAAATCGCTCTTCCGTTGCTCGCGCCGCTGATCGACCTCTTCTCTGTCTACGGGCTCCTCTTTCTCAACCCCGTGGGGGTGGCGGGCTTCTGGGCCGTGTTCACCTCACTTCAGCTCATGCTCGGCTGGTACGCCTTCCGCCTCGACCGCGAGTCCCCGTGGGTGCTCTGGGCGATGCCGCTCCAGCAGCTCGTCTACCGGCAGCTGATGTATCTCGTCGTCGTCGAGTCCGTGCTCACCGCTCTGAGGGGCACGCGCCTGCACTGGCGCCCGATCGCGCGCAGCGGCGAGATCGAGGTCAAGGCTTAGAAGCGGTTTCGCAAAGTTCGATTGAGTCGACCGGTCATTTCAGACGGACGCGCGCTGAGGCGCCGCTCGCGGTGCCGCTTAGAGGCCATGCGGGCTTTGCCCGCGTGGCCGTCCTCACCTGCCCGCGCGTCCTGATTGTCGGCGCCGTAAGCGGCGGCTTTAGGGGTGGGGGCGGACGCGAAGCTCGGCGCGCATTCCCCTTGCAGCGTGGTCGGCGACCGTGCACGAGAGGCGGTAGAGGCCGGGCTTGAGGCGCACGGAGAGGATGCGCCGTTCTCCGGGCAGAATCTTCGGCAGCTGATAGACAGCGGTTCCGCCGACACGGCGGAGGCGGAGATCGTGCTCGTCCTGCCCGAAGTTGACGAGCTCGATGCGCGCCGGGCCGGCGGGGATCCGCACGCGCGAGAGCCGGTAGTGGAACTCGAGCGCGACGACCTGCACCCGACTTAGCGGGGCCGCGGCCTGAGCGGGCACCACGGCGGCGCAGGCAAAGGCGGCGAGGACGAGGCCCAGTCGTCTCATCGCAGGAGCGGCACCCGCGCGAACGAGCTCGCGCCCGGAACGATGGGTCCGGCGTCGGTGCCGAGCCACTGCTCGAGCACCGAGCAATAGACGCTCCGGTAGTCGACGGTCGCCTTCAGGTTGCCGTCCTCGTCGAGCCCGCCGTTGAGACCGGGGAACTCACCGATCATCGTCCCCCGCACCCGGCTACCCATCAGGAAGCCGATGCCCGCGGCTCCGTGGTCGGTGCCGTCCGAGCCGTTCTCCTCGGCACGCCGACCGAACTCGGACCAGACGAGTGTGAGCACACGATTCGCGAGCCCGCGCGCCTCGAGATCGCGCTGGAAGGCGAGCAGCGTGTCGCTCGTCAGCTTGAGGCCCTCGGCGAGGCGGTCGGGCTGATCCGAGTGGGTGTCGTACATGCCGTAGGCACTGAGTGCGATGCAGTGCATCGGGAGGCCCGCGGCGAGCATCGCGGCGAGCCCCCTGAGCTGGTTCGGGAAGCCGTCCTCGGACTGCGGATAGGCGACGGGGCTGCCGAAGTCGCTGTCGAAGGGCTCGAGCTGCTGGCGGAGGCGGTGCGACTGGTAGGTGACGGCGCGCGCGGTTCCGAGGGCCGGGTCGGAGCTGCGGGGGGCGCCGAGCGCTCCGATCGCATCGAGCATCCGCGACTCCACGGGGCCCCAAACGCCTGGCGCCGAGAACGAGTAGTCGGCTGCGCCGCTCAGGGCGGCGATGGGCACCTTGGCGGTCGCCAGCGAGGGCGAGAGGTCGCCGTCGAGGCTCACGCCCTGCAACGGGTTGTCCGGCGTGCCGACGCGGTCGAGGTAGCGGCCGAGCCAGCCGGTGCGCAGACGCGGGTCGGTCGCTCCCACTTCCCAGTAGTGGCGGGATGTGAAGTGCGACTGGTCGGCGTTCGTGTAGCCGACGGCCGGGAGCACGGAGAGCTTCCCCTCCGAGTGCAGCGTCTGGAAGGAGGCAGCCGCGGGGTGCCAGCGCAGCCGCGGATCCTCGGAGAAGACGAGCCCCGAGTCGGGGAGGGCGAGCCTCGGGCGCAGCCGCCGGTACTCGGGGTCGCCGTGCGGGAAGAGGAGTGAGAGCGAGTCGGCGCCGCCGTCCAGGAAGATCGAGACGAGCACCGTGTCGGGGCCTCCGGCGGCCAGCGCTTGTGCGATGCCCTCGTCGAGGACGCGGGGCGCAAGGGCACCGGCGCCGTAGACCGCCAGCGCGAGACCGACCGAGCGGGCAAGGAAGCTGCGGCGGTCGAGCCCGGTACCGGCCGGAAGAGGCATGCCCGGCTCGATCCCCGGCAGCCCCGAGCCCGCCTCGGCAACCGCCTTGCGCAGCAGGGCCGAGCGGGAGAACTCGTTGCAGCAATCCCTCATGACGTTTGCCAGTCCGGTGAGACGGCAATCAGCTGGCGCAGTGCGTTCTCGATCAGCGGTGGGTACTGCGCCTTCTTCCAGTTGCGGTCGGCGTCGGCGATTGCCTGAGCCGCGAACGATTTCAGCGCGCGGTGTGTCGCCGAGGTCAGAATCGGCCCTCCCCAGAAGTCGAGGGCGCGGGCGAGCAGCTTGCCGGCGTCGAGCGGAGCTTTGTCGGAGGTCTTCTGCGCGACGGGTCGCAGGACGCGCCCGGCGATGTCCCACCGGGCGAGGAACGAGGCCGTGTCGAGCCAGCGCTCGTCGTCCCATCCGGACACGTTGGGCGGGTAGAAGAGCTGCTGGCCGGCCTGGTTGGCGAGCCAGGTCCACGCCTCGGTATCGATCCCGCGCCGGGTAGCACGGAGCATCCCGGCCAGATAGACGACCGGCGGCTTCACCATGCGCGGCCCGGTGTAGAGGCGCGGGTGCTTGAGAATCGCTTCGACGACCGGCCGTACGGAGTAGTTGTTGCTCGTGTAGAGCCCTTCGAGCGCACGGCGCGTCGCCGCGGAGGGCGGTGTGGGGATGAAGTAGCTCCACAGCTTGCTGACGAAGAACGAGCGATGACTCGGGTGGCGAATGGAGAGCCGACACGCGTCCTGCCAGCCGAAGCGGCCGCGCCGGCCGAAGATCCGCTTCAGGCCGGGGTCGTGGCGGCTCGGGTCGTAGCGGAAGTTGACGGGTCCGACGTCGTCGTCCCAATCGTTGCGGAAGCCGGTCAACGCTCGCGCCTGCTCGCGCACGTCGCGCTCGGTGTAGCCGCGACCCGCACCGAGCGTGAAGAGCTCCATCATCTCGCGCCCGTAGTTCTCGTTCGGGGCACCCTTCTCGTTGTCGGTGCCCGAGAGCCACAGCAACATCGCCGGGTCGCGTGTGACTGAGAGCAGCAGCTGCTCGAACGACCCGAGCGCGTGGCGGCGGAGGAGCCTGTTTTGCCGCAGCATCAGCTTCTGCGAGCCGACGCCCTCGTTGGAGGTCGCGAACCAATCGTGCCAGACGAGGGCCATCCGCTCGACGAGCGGCCGGCTCGTTCGCACCATTCGGTCGAGCCACCAGAGGTGGTCATGGCCCCAGGCGTCGAGCGGCGCGATAGCGTGCCTGTCGTCGTCGACCGGGGCGTGGCCGACGAGCCGCTCTCGCTTCGGGTGGGTCAGCGAGTTGACGGCGCCCTGCAGGCCCTTCTTTGCGAGCTTCTTCGCCTCCCCGGGGCGAGGCCCGAACCCGGCACGCCACAGGAGCCGCTCGGCCTCGGCAGGGCCGAAGCGGCCTCGGAAGACGGGAATTTTTCGCGCGGAAGACAACGACGGTAACCCCGCCGTATCCATCGGGAAAACGGTGCTTTAGCTCAAGCGCCGAGAAGGGTGGTTTTCCTCAAGCGGCATCGACCGGCCATTTCAGACGAACGCACGAGAGACGACGGCCACGCCGGCAAAGCCGGCATGGCCTTCAACGGCATCGCAAGCGATGCCTCAGCCGTGCGTTCTGACGGCGGCACCGCAAGCGGTGCCTCAGGGAGAATCGTCCGCGAACAAGGGGCGCACGAACTCGTCGAACGTCGCCTGGTCGCAGCTTGCGAGCGTGACCGGTGTGAGCGGTGTCACCGAGGCCGTGCGCGGCACGTCCATGGCCAGGGCGACCTCGCCGAAATACTCGCCCGGCCGGAGGATCCGCCTCGGCCCGAGCCCGCCCTGGTTGCTGACCGCGAGCAGGCCGCGAAGGACGACGTAGAAGTAGTCGCCCTGCTCGCCCTCGCGCACGATCGGGTCGCCGGCCGGGAAGTCGACTCGCTTCATCCCGTGCGCGAGCTTCGTCAGCCGTTCTCCCGGAAGCTCTTGGAGCAGCCCGATCTGCGAGAGCTCCGTAACGGTGGCCGTGGCAAACCTGGGACACATCGGTCCCCTATTGTTGCCGACCGTGTCCCATTTGGATGAGTGGAGGTTCTGTCCCCGCTGCGCGGCCGAGGTCGAAATCGACCGGGAGGAGGGAAAAGTCGAGTGCAAGGCCTGCGGTTTCCGCACGTACGCGAACTCCGAGCCGACGGCGAGCGCGCTCTGCGTCGACGGTGAAGGCCGACTGCTGCTCGCCCGGCGCGCAGGCGCGCCTTTCGAGGGCGACTGGGACCTCCCCGGCGGCTTCCTCGACGAGGGCGAGCATCCGCTCGACGCGGTCCGCCGCGAGCTGAAGGAGGAGGCGGGAGTCGAGATCGAGCCACTCGAATTTCTCGGAGTCTGGATCGACCGCTACAGCGAAGACGATTCCGGGCCGGCCACCCTGAACTTCTACTGGACGGCGCGGATCGTCGAGGGCGAGCCGGAGCCCGACGACGACGTTGCCGAGCTGCGCTGGTTCGATCCCGACGAGATCTCCCGCGACGAGCTCGCCTTCCGGCACCTGCCGGAGGTACTAGCCCGCTGGCAGCAGCACCCGTAGCGCACGCGGCTCGATCTCGAAGCGCAGCGGCGTCTCGACCTCCTCGGGCTCGCCGTCGACTGCCGCCTGCAAGCGGCCCGCCCGCGCATCGACCGTGAACTGGGTCCCCGTCTCCTCCTCCCAGGTCCGGGGAAGCCAGCCACCCGCGACGTAGAGGTGAAGCGCACCCTCGTCGAGCCGCTCGCGCTCACCGAGGGAGAAGAGCTCGAGCTTGTAGTGATTGTTCGCCACGAGGACGACTCGCGCGTGCACCGGGCGGCCATCGATCGTCAGGCCGAGCGAGCCGGGGCGCCGGAGGAGCAGGCCCAAGGCCCGCAGGCGGGCGAACGCGTCCCGCCGCCGGCGATGCCCTTCGCGCCGGTGCACGAGCTTCGCGTAGAGGCCGAGGGAGACGTTGTTGAGGAAGACTCTGCCGTTCACGCGACCCACGTCGACGGGCGTCTCGCCCCCCGCGAAGGCATCGAGGGCGGCAATCGGATCGTCTCGGTCGAGGCCGAGGTCCCGCGCAAAATGATTTCGGGTGCCGTAGGGGACGGCGACGAACGCGACCTCCCGCTCGAGGGCGACCTCGGCAACCGGACCGAGCGAGCCGTCGCCGCCGGCCATGCCCAGTGGTCCCGCGGGCGCCGCTCGCGCGACCTCTGCCGGATCCTCGCCGGTTGAGAGCAGATGCGTCTCGAGGCCCCGGCGCTCTGCCTCGTCGCGCAGCTGCTCAGGACTCGGTTCCGCGTCCCCGGCTCGCGGGTTGATTACGAGTAGGCCGCTCATGGCGTTAGCATCGTGCATCGCAAGACGGCCACGCCGGCGAAGCCGGCACGGCCTCCAAGCGGCATCGCACGCGATGCCTCAGCCCGAGAAAGGAGCCAAGGTGGAGCTGATCGAGAGAATCGACGCCGCGCGCGAGCGCTGGAACCTGCTCGAGCACCCCTTCTACCGACGGTGGAGCTGCGGCGAGCTGCGCAGGGACGAGCTCGCTCACTACGCCGGCGAATACCGCCACGCCGTCGTCGCGCTCGCGGAAACGGCAGAGAAGGGCGGCAACACGACGCATGCGAGAGAAGAGGCCGAGCACGTCTGGCTGTGGGACGAGTTTGCCGTAGCCTTCGGCGCCGACACCGAGCGCGCACCGAGCCCGGAGACGGCCGAGTGCGTCGCGACGTGGACCGCTCCCGCCGATCGCCTCGAGGCGCTCGCCGTCATGTATGCGATCGAGGCCGGACAACCGGCGGTCTCCCGGACGAAGCTCGACGGGCTCGCCGAGCATTACGGAATCGCACGAGACGAACCGGGCGCCGCCTACTTCGCGCTTCACTCCGAGCTCGACCACGAACACGCTGCGGAGTCGAGGACGACTCTCGAGACGGACGCGTCGGCGACGGACACAGACCGTCTCGTCGACGTTGCGGAGCGTGCGCTACGGGGTAACTGGATCCTGCTCGACGGAGTCGACGCAAGGAGGTAGCCGATGAGGTTCCTGCTGAAGGGCTTGCCTGGTCATCCGCTGCATCCGCCGCTGACGGATGCGACGATCGGGACGTACACGTTCGCGACCGCGGCGGCCGTCCTCTCGAGGCTCGGCGTCAGCGAGCACAACATGGCGACTGCGTGGTGGCTGGCCCTCGTCGCAGGTCTCATCGTCAGCGCGCCGACGGCGCTCGCCGGCTTCGTCGACTGGCTCGACATCCCGACCGGAACGTCGCTCTGGCGGACGGCGACACTCCACCTCAGCGTGATGCTGACGGCGACGATCGTGTTCGCGATCACGGCCGGCGCAGGCCATTCCGACTACGTGGACGGCAGCATCGGCGGCGGCTCGCTCATCCTCACGCTCGTCGGCTTCGGGCTGCTCACGCTCGGGGGCTGGCTCGGAGGCGCGATCGTGTTCGTGCACGGGATGCGCGTGCTGAGCCTCGTCGACGAACCGGCAGCCCGTGCCGTCTCGCCGCTACCACATCCGGAGAAAGAGGAAGCCGAAGGCGGCTGAGTCTTAGGAGCTGGGCCTACGCCGCGACTTCGCTCAGGCCGAGCTGCTTCTCGATCGCGCCCTTCGGCTGGGCGCCGATCGCCGCCGCCGCGGGCTCGCCGTCCTTGAAGAGGACGATCGTCGGGATCGACGCGATCCCATAGCGCTCCGCCAGGCCCTGCTCCTCGTCGATGTTGACCTTGACGAGCTTGACCTCGCCCGAGCGCTCCTCGGCGATCCTGTCGAGGATCGGGGAAACCGCATGACAGGGGCCGCACCACTCCGCCCAGAAGTCGACGATCACGGGCTTGTCGCTCGAGAGGACTTCCTGCTCGAAGGTGGACTCGGTCACTGCGGTCGACATGCTGATCCTTTCCTGGGTTTCCATTCGAGATACCCGCCGGGCGGAAAACCTACCTACACCATCAAACGGCGCCCGGGCAGTTCGTATTCCAGTCGTAGAATCGTCTCATGGCCTTCGAGCCGCTCTCCGCCGTCCCTGACCACTCTGCGCTCGAGCGCGAGGTTCTCGACTGGTGGGAGCGCGAAGGCACCTTCGACGCACTGCGCGAGCAGAATCACGGGGGAGAGCGCTTCAGCTTCCTCGACGGGCCGATCACGGCCAATAACCCGATGGGAGTCCACCACGCCTGGGGGCGGACCCTGAAAGACGTGTTCCAGCGTTACAAGGCGCTCCGCGGCTTCGACCAGCGCTACCAGAACGGGTTCGACTGCCAGGGGCTGTGGGTCGAAGTCGAAGTCGAAAAGGCGCTGGGGCTGAACTCGAAGCGCGAGATCGAGGAGTACGGCATCGCCGAGTTCGCGGAGCGCTGCAAGGAGCGCGTGGCCAAGTACTCAGAGGTGATCACCGAACAGTCCAAGCGCCTCGGGATGTGGATGGACTGGGACAACGACTACCACACCTTCTCGGACACGAACATCGAGTACATCTGGCGGTTCCTGAAGGCCGTCCATGAGCGGGGCTGGCTCTACAAGGGCCACCGGTCGACACCATGGTGCCCTCGCTGCGGCACCTCGATCTCGCAGCACGAGCTCTTTGCAGGCGAGTACAAGGAGCTCGAGCATCCCTCGCTCTTCGTTCGGTTCCCGCTGAAGGAACGTAACGGGGAAGCGCTCGTCATCTGGACGACGACGCCGTGGACGCTGCCGGCAAATGTCGCCGCTGCGGTCCGGCCAGACGCCGAGTACGGACTCCGCGACGGGGACTGGAGACTGGCGAGCGAGGGGCAAGAATACGAGCACCTGGCCAAGGGCGAGGACCTCGTCGGGCTCGAGTACGAGGGGCCGTTCGACGATCTCCCCGCTCAGCAGGGGGTGGTCCACCGGGTCATCCCCTGGGATGAGGTCTCGCTCGAGGAGGGCTCCGGCATCGTCCACATCGCCCCAGGAGCGGGAACCGAAGACTTCGAGCTCTCGAAGATTCACGACCTGCCGGTGTTGGCAGCGATCGACGAAAGCGGGCGAATGAACCAGGAGTACGGGAAGCTCGCCGGTTTTGCGACCGAGGAGGTCGAGCAGCCCGTGATCGACGCGCTCCGCGAGCGGGGGCTCCTGGTCGAGGCGGGGCGGATCGTCCATCGCTATCCGACCTGCTGGCGTTGCGGGACGCCGTTGCTCTTCCGCGTCGTCGACGACTGGTTCATTGCGTGCGACGAGATCCGCCAGCCCATGCTCGACGCGAACGCGACCGTCGAGTGGACACCCGCCTTCTACTCGAAGCGGATGGACGACTGGCTTCGAAACATGGGCGACTGGAACATCTCGCGCAAGCGTTACTTCGGGCTGCCGCTACCCCTCTACCCGTGCGAGTGCGGCCAGTTGAACGTGATCGGCTCGCGAGCCGAGCTCGAGGAACGGGCGACCGAAGGCCTGGACCAACTGCAGGAGCTTCACCGGCCCTGGATCGACGCCGTGCCAATCAAGTGCGAGCGCTGTGGCAAGGAGGTGCGGCGCATCACGGAGGTCGGAGACGCCTGGCTCGACGCCGGCATCGTTCCCTTCTCGACGCTCGGCTGGCAGAACCCGGAGTGGGTCGAGCACGGCTTCGCCAACGGCGCGGCAGCGGGGCTCTCGGGTGCTGACCTGCCCGACCACGCCTACTGGGAGCAATGGTTCCCGGCGGACTGGATCTCCGAGATGCGCGAGCAGATCCGGCTCTGGTTCTACTCGATCTCGTTCATGTCGGTGACGCTCGAGGGCCGCACGCCCTATCGCAGGGTGCTGACGTACGAGAAGCTGCTCGACGAAACGGGGCGCGAGATGCATCGCTCCTGGGGGAACGCGATCTCGGCCGACGAGGCGCTCGAGAAGATGGGCGCGGACGTCATGCGCTGGATGTTCTGCGAGCAGCCGCCGGGCCAGAACCTCAAATTCGGCTACGGCCCGGCCCAGGAGGTCAAGCGCCGACTGCTCACGCTCTGGAACTCGGTCAAGTTCTTCGTCGACTCCGCGAACGTCGAGGGTGATTGGATGCCCGACGACGCTCGAGAGCTGGAGCCGCTCGATCGGTGGCTGCTCTCACGTGTTGAGCAGCTCGTCGCGGAGGCGACCGATGCGTACGAGCGCTATTGGACCCCCGACGTCGTCGCAGCGTTCGAGCGCTTTGTCGACGACCTCTCGAACTGGTACATCCGACGCTCGCGGCGGCGGTTCTGGAACGGAGACCGAGCCGCTCTGCAGACGCTTTGGAGTGCGCTCGTCCGTTCCTTGCTCGTGATCGCTCCAGTGATGCCGTTTCTCGCCGAGCACCTGTGGCGGGTGCTGCGCTCCGATGAGGCGCCGGACTCGATCTTCCTCGTCCGGTGGCGGGAGGCAGGCGAGCGTGACGAGCAGCTGTTCGCCGAGGTGGCCCAGACGAGACGCGTCGTCGAGCTCGGCCGCCAGGCGCGGGCTGCCTCGGGCCTCAAGCTGCGGCAGCCGCTCCGGCGGCTCATGGTCGAGGGAGCGCCGCTGGCCGAGGGGCACGTGGACGAGATCCGGCATGAACTGCGTGTGAAGGACGTCGAGCTCGGAGAGGTGGAGGCCACCCAGCTCCGTGTGAAGCCGAACCTGCCCGTGCTCGGGCCGAAGCTCGGCAAGGAGCTCGGAGCCGTGCGGGCTGCGCTCGAGTCCGGCGAGTTCGAGGAGCTCCCGGGCGGGGGCTTCCGGGCGGCGGGCCACGACCTCTCGTCGGAGGAGGTGCTCGTCGAGCGGACGGGCAAGGAAGGCTGGGCGGTCGCAGGCGGGGAGGGCGTCACCGTCGCGCTCGACACTTCGCTCGACGAAGAGCTCGAGCTCGAGGGGCGCGTCCTCGACCTGATCCACGAGCTGAACTCGATGCGCAAGCAGTCGGGCTTCGAGCTGACAGACCGGATCGTCGTCACCCTGCCCGATTCGGCGGCGGATCTGCTCCAGCACGAGGACTGGATCAAGGAAGAGGTGCTCGCCGTGGAGATCCGAACCGACGGTGGCTCCGGCGAGCCCGAGATCGCGAAGGCGTGAAGCGCTGCGAATGGGTCCCCGAGGCGGATCCCGCCTACGTCGCCTATCACGACGAGGAGTGGGGCGTCCCCTCCCGCGACGACAGGCACCTCTTCGAGATGCTCACACTCGAGGGCGCGCAGGCCGGGCTTTCGTGGTCGACCATCCTCCGCAAGCGCGAGGGCTATCGAAAGGCGTTCGCGAACTTCGATGCGAAGCAGGTCGCGCGCTTCACGAAGCGCGACGTCGAACGGCTACTCGGGGATCCCGGCATCGTCCGCAACCGTCTGAAGGTCGAATCGACGGTCAACAACGCCAAGCGGGTGCTCGAGCTCGAGAGCCTCAGGGACTACCTCTGGAGCTTCGTCGACGGCGAGCCGATCGTCGGTCGCTGGAAGGCTCTTGGTGAAATCCCCGCAGAGACCGAGGAGTCGCGGGCGATGAGCAAGGATCTGAAGAAGCGGGGCTTCCGCTTCGTCGGGCCGACGGTCTGCTACGCGTTCATGCAGGCGACAGGCCTCGTGAACGACCATGTCGTCGACTGCTTTCGGTGGGCTGAGCTCGAGCGGACCTAGCCTCTAACCCGCGCGGGGGTCATGATCGGCACATGAAGGACGGCGACACCGGTCCTGAGCGGCGGGCCGGCAAGGACCGGCGCTTGGGTCAGGAACGTCGTAAGAAGAAACCTGATGCCGCGCCCGGCGACGATCGCCGGTCCGGCCGAGATCGCCGATCCGGCGAAGACCGGCGCCACGACAAGGACGGCTAGGAGGGTTTGGCGGAACGTCACTCGTCGCCGGGGTGCGATGGTCGTTCCAAGGCAATGGCGCTCGGCGCTTCGCGCCTCACGAGAGCGCTCAGGCTAGTTCAGCCTGAGCGCGACTGAGGACGCGGCCTCGGGGCGAGCAGCGCCGCCCGGGGGCACAGTCGTCGTTTCGCCAAACCCTCCTATGGCTGGCTCTCGGCGAGCGCGAGCTCGCGGCGCAGCTCGACGGGCAGCCGGAACTCGACGTCCTCGTCGACCATGCCAAGGGCAGAGATCTCGTCGACGCCGTGCGCGCGGAACCAGTCGCAGACTCGCTCGACGAGCTTCTCGGGCGCCGATGCGCCTGACGTGACACCGACCGTCTCCGCCTCTTCGAGCCACACTGTGTCGATGTCGGACTCGTCGTCGATCAGGTGCGCCGCGACCCCGCTCGCCCGCGCAACCTCGACGAGCCGGTTCGAGTTCGACGAGTTGCTCGACCCGATGACGAGCAGCAGGTCGACCTCTTTCAGTAGGTCTTTGACTGCCCACTGCCGGTTGGAGGTCGCGTAGCAGATGTCTTCCTTCTTCGGCGCACGGATCTGCGGAAACCGCCGCCGAAGGGCCTGGATGATCTCTCCGGTCTCGTCCACTGAGAGCGTCGTCTGCGTGATGTACGCGACCCGCGCGTCGGGCGCGAGGTCGAGGGCGTCAGCGTCGGCGACCGACTGGACGAGAATGGTCGCGTCGGGCGCCTCGCCCATTGTTCCGACGACCTCCTCGTGGCCGGCATGGCCGATGAGCAGGACCGTGTACCCCTCCGCGGCGTAACGGCGGGCCTGGACGTGCACCTTTGTCACGAGCGGACAGGTGGCGTCGATCGTCGTCAGCCCGCGCGACCGCGCGTTGCCGTAGACCTCGGGCGCTACCCCGTGCGCGGAGAGCACGACGGTCTCACCTTCGGGAACCTCGCGCTCGTCGTCGACGAAGATGGCGCCGCGCGCCTCGAGGTCGCGCACGACGTGTGCGTTGTGGACGATCTGCTTGCGGACGTAGACGGGCGGCCCGTGGAGGTCGAGCAGTTTCTCGACGGTGTCGACGGCTCGCTCGACCCCTGCGCAGTACCCGCGCGGCGACGCCAGCAGGACGCGCTTCACCATGGAACCCAGTGTAGTCGCGCCTGGGAGGAGCCAGTTCCCCCGGAAAATGTCATTTCTAGGTTCCTGAGACGTCGCTCGCGGTGCGCGGGCCGGCAAGCGGTCAGGGGCCTAGAAATAGGAAAGCCCGCCGCTCGGGGGGGTCAGTGCGGCGGGCCTCCCAGATTGCTCACCGCGGCCCTTCGTGGCCAGGTACGCACAACACCGCGGTTCGCATCGCCCAGTGGGGTCAAGCTAACCAAGGTTGCCCGCCGTTGTGAATGGGCCGGACGGCCCATTTTTGCAAGGCGTATAGCGGTTTCTCGATCCTTGGTGCCGCCTCTGGCGCTGCCAGTCGCCTAGACCTATCATCCGTAGGCCCAGTGACCCCCTCACAGGCTCGCTGATGTTCCCTCGACGAAAGAGTCGGGCCTCGACCGCTGCGGCCCCCCCACCCGGGCCGGGAGCCGGCGAGTCGACAACGGCTCCCGACCGCCAGCTGACGGCGATCGCTTCGCTCTCGAGCACGCTCGCGCGAGCACACGACGAGCAGGCTGTCGCGCGAACCCTGCTCGAGGAATGCTTCTCACTCCTCGAGATCGACTTCGCCGGCGTCGTCCTCGTCGACAAGAACGCCAAGGGCGCCTCGGGCCTGCTCGCCGTCGCCCGCAACGGCGACACCGAATGGTGGCGCGAGGTCTCGCTCGACTTCGAGCGCGAACCGTCGGGGATCGCGAGCGCTGTGTCTGAGGGCCACCCCGTCGTGGTCGACGACGTCGCCGGCTCGCCGCTGGTGAATCGGCGCCTGGCAGAGAAGGTCGGGGCCAAGAGCGCTGTCTTCATTCCGCTCGCCGCGCAGGAGACCGTGCCGGCCGTGCTCGTGATCGCGACCACGCAGAAGCCACGGGTCTTCACCTCAGACGAGCTCGCGTTGCTCCAGGCGCTCGCCGCCGAGGCTGCGCTCGCACTCGACCGCACCCGCTCGGCCGACGCACTGGCCGAGGCGCTCGAGCGGGAGCGGCTCGTGGCGTCCATCGGCCGCAAGGTTCGCTCGGAGCTCGACCTCGAGGCAGTGCTTCGTGTCGCCGTCGAGGAAACCGGCATGGCGATGGGCGTCACGCGTTGCTTCCTCAGGCTCGGTGAGCCCCGAGGCCCGATGCCGATCCGCGCCGAGTGGGATGCCGAAGGGTTCGTGCCGATCGGGGGCTCCGCCGATCGGCTGGCAGTCAGCAACCTTTCGGCCCGTGAGCGCCGCACCGTGGCGGTGGGAGACATCCGCGAGGCCCCGGAGCTCGAGGATCCGGAGCTGGGCGGAACCCAGATCCTGCTCGACCTGGACACGATCGCCGTCCTGGCGACGCCGATCCTCGTCTTCGACCGGATGATCGGAGTCTTCGGGCTCCACCGCCCGCAGGCGGGCGAGTGGTCCGAGGCGGAGATCGCGCTGGCCGAAGCCGTTGCCAGAGAGGTTGCGATTGCGATCCACGCCGCTCAGCTGCTCGCCGAGAACGTTCTGCGGCTCGAGCAGCAGACGGCTCTGCTCAAGGCGGCACAGGTCGTCACGAGCGAGCTGCGCCTCGAGACCGTCCTCCAGCGCCTCGTGGTCGAGGTGACGAAGCTGCTCGACGCCGACGCGGCCGATTGCTACCTCTACGACTCCGAGCGCTCGGTGCTTCGTTGCGCCGCGGTGCACGGGCTCGACCCCGAGATTGTCGAGGTCGAGCTTCCCGACCGTGAGATCTCAGGACGCTTCCGTGAGCCTGTCGAGCACCCGGCCTATGCGGGCTTTGCGAGCGCGATCTCTGCGCCGATGACCTGGTCCGGCGAGCGCCGGGGCGTGCTCGGGGTCGCGACCCGAGATCCGGACCGGCGCTTCGGCCGGCTCGAGTCCGATCTGCTCGAGACCTTCGCGGGCCTGGCCTCGCTCGCCGTCCGCAACGCCGCGAGCTTCGAGCAGAGTGTCCGGCAGGCGCGTGTCCAGCGGGGCTTCTACGGCATCGCCTCCGCGCTTGCCGAGCCGCTCTCGCAGCCGGGTACGCTCGACGCCGTCGCCCAGGCGGCGAGCGAGGCGCTTGGCGGATCGTTCGCCGCGGTCCTCATGCCGAGCGGCCATCGGCTCGAGCTCGTGGCTTCGTACGGCCTCCCAGATGCCATGAGCGCTGCGCTGGCCGACGGCCCTACTGAGGCGGCCGCCGTCCTGGCCACAGCCGCACGAGACCGACGCCTGCTCTCCGCCTCTTCGCTGTCCGACGACGACCGCTTCGGTGACGACTGGCGGAAGCTCGCCGCCGACGCGGGCGCTCGCGCGCTGCTCGCAATCCCGGTCGATCCTCCGCGGCGGGAGGAGGGAGGAGTCGTCGTCGTCTTCTTCTCCGAGGAGCGCACGTTCAGCGACGACGACCTCGAGCTCGGGCGGCGTCTCGCCGGAGCCGCGCGGGGAGCCCTCGAGCGGAGCGACCTCTACGAGAGTGAGCGCACCTCGCGTGCTCTGTCGCAGCAGCTCGCGCGCATGGGCAGCCTGCTTGCGACCGAGCTCGATCCCGCGGCGGTCCTCGACGAGGTCGCCGCGCAGGCGCCTTCCTTGCTGAGTGCGGATGCTTGTGCGATTCACGTCGTCGAGGGAGATGAGCTCGTGGTCAGCGCCGTCGGCGGCCCGACCGCTCCAGCGTTGATCGGCGCGCGTCTGCCCATGACCGCCCGGCCTGCCGGCGACGTGGTCCAGTCGCGCTCGCCGGTCGTCGTCTCGGATGCTTCAATAGATCCCCGGCTCCTTGCGGAGGACCCCGTGCTCGAGGCGGGTCACGCCGCCTATCTCGGTGTCCCCCTGATCGGAATGGAGGACGGTCTCCAGGGGGTAATTGCCGTCTATGCCCACCGGCCCCGCACCTGGCGCGAAGAGGAAATCGACGCGCTAGCGGCCCTCGCGGGCAATGCCTCGGCGGTGCTCTCGAATGCCGAGCTCTATCAGAGGGTGGCGGTCGAGCGCGAACGAAGCTACGCGATTCTCGCGAACATCGCCGACGGGATCGTCGCCGTCGACCGCGACGGCGATGTCGTGCTCTGGAACCAGGCGGCCGAGCAGATCACCGGCGTTCCTGCCGCAGCAGCGCTCGGCCGGACGCCGGTCGAAGTGCTACAGCGTGAGCTCGCGTCGGAGGAAGCGGACCCAGGCGGCGAGCGGCTCCTGCCGGTCCAGCGCGGCGGGGAGGAAGTCTGGCTCTCGCTGACGGAGGCGGTCATGCGCGATCCGGTGGGATCAGTCTCCGGGCGCATCTTCGCGTTCCGCGACGTCTCCTCGGAGCGGATCGTCGAGCAGATGAAGTCGGATTTCGTCTCGACCGTCTCCCACGAGCTGCGCGCGCCGCTGACCTCGATCTACGGCTTCGCCGAGACGCTGCTCCGCCGAGACGTTCTCTTCGGCGACCAGGAACGGGAGACGTTTCTCCGCTACATCGCGTCCGAGGCGCAGCGCCTGACCTCGATCGTCGACACGCTCCTGAGCGTGGCCAGGCTCGAGGGGGACCACCTACAGGTCGAGCTCACCCCCACCGACCTGCGGGCAGTCGTTTCCGAAGCTGTCACGAGCATGCGGCAAAGTGCTGAGCTGAACGGCCATCGGTTCGTCCTGGAGTTGCCGGACGAGCCGCTCTCTGCTTCGGCCGATCGTGAGAAACTAAGCCAGATCCTTGCGAACCTGCTGGACAACGCGATCAAGTTCTCTCCCGGCGGCGGCACCGTCACCGTCGAGGTCTCGAACCGCCGCAGCGGTCACGCCGAAGTGCGGGTGGTCGACGAGGGTCAGGGAATTCCGGAGGCCGAGCGGGAGCGGATCTTCTCGAAGTTCCATCGTGCTGACAGCTCGGCGGAGAGCCCGGGCGGCGCCGGTCTGGGCCTGTTCATTGCTCGGGGCCTCGTGACAGCGATGGGCGGGCGCATCTGGGTCGACTCGGCCGAGGGGGGAGGGTCGAGCTTCGCATTCGAGCTGCCGCTCGCGCAGGACCCGGCCCCGGAGCGCGAGTGAGCACCAGCGAGGGTGGGTATGGAGGAAGGAAGTTGCCGCGCGTGCTCGTGATCGACGACGAGCCTCCAATCCGCCTCCTCTGCCGGGTGAACCTCGAGGCGGCGGACATGGAGGTGCTCGAGGCCGAGAATGGACCGGCGGGACTGGCCGCCGCCCGCAGCGAGCGACCGGACGTGATCCTGCTGGACGTGATGATGCCCGGGATGGATGGGTGGCAGGTGCTCGAGCAGCTATTGAACGACGAGCGGACCCGTGACGTTCCGATCGTCTTCCTCACAGCCCGGGCGGAGCTCCGCGACCAGGCGCGCGGGCTCGAGCTAGGCGGCGTCGACTACATCACGAAGCCGTTCAACCCCACTGAGCTCGCGCCGCTCGTCGAGGATCTGCTGGAGCGGGTCAAGCGTGGCGAGGGCGAGAAGCTGCGCGTTGAGCGCCTAGCTGAGCTGCGCCAGCTCCTCGTCGAATAGGAGGCTAGCGGCCCGCGAAGTCGGCGGTGACCAGGCGTCGCGAGCCGCCAGCGAGGCCGACGCCGATGCGCTGAAAGCCCCGGTCGAGCAGATTCTGGCGGTGCGGAGGGCTGGTCACCCACATGTTCACGACTGCCTGCGCCGAGAGCCCTCCGGACCCGTAGGCCAGGTTCTCGCCGACATACGGCATGCGAACGCCGAAGCGCCGCAATCGCTGGACGAAGGCGCCGTGATCGAAGTAGCCCCGTCGCGCCATGTCGACCGAGTGCGAGCGCGCAGCGCGGGAGAGCGCAGCGCCGGTCCGCAAGGCCGGGACACCGTTTGCCGCCCGCACGGCGTTCATCGCACGAACGATCGCGTATTCGCCCGGCGTCAGCGAAACGCGGGCAGCTCCCGCGGAGGACAGCGGTGCCGGCGTGGAATCAGCGCCTGCAGTCGCACTCAGGGCGAGCGCTAGCCCGAGCACAGTCACCAAGACGCTGAGAAGGGGGCGGTTCCCAGACATCAGGAGGTCGGCGCGGCACCTTACAGAGATCGCCGGACGAATCCGTTAGGAAGTTGTGAAGATTTTTCCGATTTACAACGATTAACGAGACGTCTGTGCGAGCAGGATCCCGCCCAGGACAACGGCACCGCCTGTCAGTTGCGCAGCGGAAAGCGACTCTCCGAGCCACGCGTAGGCGACGAGCGCGCCGGCGACGGGCTCGAACATCGCGGTCACGCCGACTCTTGTCGCGGACACGTGGCGAAGCGCACCAACTAAGAGCAGGAAGGGGAGGATCGTGCCGACGACGATCATCGTCAGCATCAGGAGCCAGATCGGCGTCGTCGTTGCGAGGAGGACGCCATCGAGCCGAACGCGATCGTCGACGAGCCCGGCCGGGAATGACCACCAGGGCTGGATGACCGCCCAGAAGACCGCCGCGACCGCGAAGCCGAGGCAGAGGAGCGAGACCGGGTCGCGCCGGCCGACCGCGTGCTCGGCCAGGAGGATGTAGAGCGCGAACGCGATCGCCGCCCCGAGGGCGGCGGCGGTGCCGAGTGTGTCGAGCGAGAACCCGTGCCACAGATCGACGACCAACGACAGGCCGCCGAGGGCAAGCACGAGCGCGACCCAGATCCGCCTGCGAACGGGCTCCTTGGCCACGAATCTCGCCCAGAGAGCGATCAGTACCGGCGCCAGGTACTGGATGATCAGCGCAATCCCGATCTGGAGCCGGTGGATGGCGAAGAAGTAGAGCCACTGGACGAGCGCGAGCCCGAGGATTCCGAAGACCGCGAGGAAGAGAAGCTCGCCGCGGCGGATGCGCAGAAGCCGGGGGCGGGCCACGAGCAGCGCCGTCCCGAGGGCGAGCGCAGCGCCGGTCGAGCGGACCTCCGTCAGCCGCAGCGAGGACAGGCCGGAGGAGAGGATGGCCTTCGAGACCGTCCCGTTGATCCCCCACATGCAGGTCGCCGCGAGCACCATCGCGTAGCCGAGGAGCGGCCGGCGCTCGCGTTCGGGCTGCTCGCTCCCGGACAGGATCGGCTCCACCACGCAGCGAGGCTATCCGACTACACTTCGGGCACCTGCGGGGTGTAGCTCAGCCTGGTTAGAGTGCTTGCTTTGGGAGCAAGAAGTCGCCGGTTCGAATCCGGCCACCCCGACCTCAGGCGCCGCGGCGCGGTCAACTAACGAATTCAACGCAAACGCTGAACGAGCTCATGATCCGCGCGCCGACGCTGGACGACGCGCCGGCGGTCGCCGCGCTCATCGATGCGCGCGACCGGGCCGATTTCGAAGAAGAGCGGCCGATCGCCTTCAGCGGGGAGCAGCTCAGGGATTGGTGGGCGCGTAACCCGGAGCATCTCGAGACGGACATGTGGCTTGTGCTCGTCGGCGAGCAGGTCGTCGGCTGGGCCGGCGCCGGACGCGATGGAGAGATCGCCAACGTCGTCGACGAGTCATGCGTCCATCCGGACTTCCGCGGGAGAGGAATCGGCGCGCGGCTGGTCGAGCTCGCAGAAGCCTGGACCCGCGAGCGCTCGCTTGCGCGGCTCCACATGCACGCCGTGACCGAGGAGGGTCGCCGGCTGTTCGAGGCGCACGGCTTCGAGCTCATCCGCTACTTCTGGCGGATGGAGATCTTCCCCGACCAGGAGCCTCCTCGGCTCGAGCCGCCCGCCGGATTCAACATCCGGGCCTACGAGCCGGGCACCGACGACGAGGCATTGCACGCCATGCACCAGGAGGCCTTCGCGGAGCACTGGGAGTTCACTCCGAGCCCCCTCGAGAGCTGGCTGCGCTGGCGCACGACGCGGAGCGACTACTTGCCGGAGCTGTGGCAGCTCGCCTTTCGAGGCGAGGAGCTGGCAGGAGCGTCGCTCGGGTTCGGCCAGAGTGGGCTCGGCTGGATCCTCGATCTCGCGGTTGCCCCGAAGTGGCGGAGGCACGGGTTGGGGCTGGCTTTGCTGCAGAGATCGTTCCACGAGCTCTACAAGCGCGGGTTCAGTCAGATCGGGCTCGAGGTCGACTCGGAAAACGAGACGGGTGCGACCCGCCTCTACGAGCGAGCCGGCATGCGCGTCACGCGCCGCTACGCGACCTTCGAGAAGCTCATTGAGGGCGGTGGTTGATCCGATCGGGTCGACGGGTCATTTCAGTCAGCGGCTGATCGCGGCCGCGGGTTGCTTCACGGGCCGCTCGGGCGGGTTCGCGTCGACGAGCACGGCTGCGAGGAGGAGCACGGCCATCGCGACCGCGCTCTCGCCGAGCAGGCTCCGGGAGATCGCGCGCGAGCCCGTCCCGCGGCCACGCTCGAGGGCCGGGCGGACGACGAAGTGGTGGAGCGCCCCCCACGAGAGCGCGAGCCCGACGAGCGCGCTCTTCAGCAGCAGCACCTGTCCGTAGCGTTCCTGCCAGAGGTCCGACGCCTGGGGCAGGCGCACGTAGGCCAGATACACGCCGGCGCCGACCATGAGGCCGACGAGCACCGCAGCGAGCTGCGAGAAGCGGAGGAATGCTTCCCGCCGGAGCCCGGGCGCGCTCGGCCAGACGACGAACGCCAGCTGGGCGAGCCCACCCACCCAGAGGCAGGCCGCGGAGAGGTGCACCCAGTCGGCGAGCTCGGACCGCCATGAGGAGCCGGTGTCCACGGCCGAGTGCCCCGAGAGGGAAAGTCCGGAGCAGAGAACCAGGCCGATGACAAAGGCCGGCCAGAGCAGCACGGGTCGCTCGGTCAGCCAGGCGAGGAAGAGGATCGCGGCCACGAGCGCAAACCCGAGCGTCATGGCGATGAACGCGGTTCCGAAGCGCGTTCCTTGCGCGAGCGGGGAGAGGTCGCCGTACACGAGCCGGCCGAGCGGGAGCTGGAACGCATCGCGCGCCCGGAGGAGGAATCCGACGATCCCGAGCTCGATGCTGGCGAGGACCCCCACCATGGCGACGAGATAGAAGCGCCGCTCCAGCGCCGGAGTCGCACGCTTCCCGACGACGAGCAGGCGGAAGGCGAGCCCCCCGACGAGCAGAGCGAGGCCCACGAAGTAGCCCCACCGGACGATGTACTCGAAGGTCGTCGGGCCCGCGGAGCCGTAGGCCTCGGTGGGAGGCGGTGCCACGACTCGCACGCCGAACGTGTAGACGCCCGAGATGACGTGCCCCTCGAAGGAGGTGACGTGCCAGCGCACCGTGTACGCACCCTTCGGGAGGTGCCTGAGGGGGACGGTTGCGATCCGCTGCTTGTCGATCGTGCGTGCCGGGCCTGCGGTGACGAGCGCGCCTCTAGCGCTCCGCACCTCGATCGAATTGGCGAAGACGTCGACGCCTTGGTCGAAATGCAGTAGGACCGCCGGCGGCGAGGTCGCCAGGCGCTTGCCGAAGTCCGGCTCGCGCTGAGTCAGGTTGGCGTGCGCGAAAGCCGAGGCGGGGAGCGCCAGCGCAACGAGGGCCGCAGCTACGAGCGCTCTCATCGCCCGCCTGCCAGCGGCGAGAGGTGGCCGAAGATCGGCGCTACGTTCCGGTCACAGAAGAGCAGGACGGAAAAAGCCAGGAACACGACTGCAAAGCCCGCGTTGAAGACCGGCGACCGCGGACGGGCGAAGAGCGCGAGCGTGACGAGTGCTCCGACGATTGCGGTCCAGCCGAGCGCGTGGTGCAGGAAGGCCGCACGCGAGAAGAGCCACGGGTTCTGCTCGTGAATGAGGAATGCGCCGCCGGAGACCGCGAACGCAAAGGGAAGGGTCAGCTCCCAGAGGGGATTCCTCAGCTTCCCGCGCACGAGCCCGAGCTGAGCCGCTCCCGCGAGCATCATCGCCTGCGCCCAGACGCCGTGGGCGAGCATGTGGATCGCGGAGCTCGTGAAGAAGACCATGACCGGCCACATGAACACGCCCATGAGGAACGCCACGCTCGGCCACAGGTATGCGCGCCAGGCCCGACGCCGCCACACTTTTCGACCGACGATCGTCTCCGCGAGCAGGCAAAGACCGAGGAAGACGAATCCCGTCCCGAACATCCAATGGACGACTTCGGGCGGGGGCTGCATCAGGGCACGGGTTCCTCTTCCGCCCGCTCGAGATCTGCGAGCAAGCCGGGAACGACCCAGAAGTGGAAGACCGCGCCGGCGAGGATGACGAGGAGCGGCGGCTGGATCACCAGGTACCAGAAACCGTGCTTGTCCGGATCGAGCATCGTGATCCGATAGGGCTGGGCGAGCGCCCAAACCAAGCCCACGAGGGCTGTCAGCGGACCGAGGGCTGAGACGGCAGTGTGCCGCCACGACTGCCGCTGACGCGCTCTGACCTCAGTCCGCTCTTGGACCAGCTCCGCGTCCATCCCTCACCTCCGGGCCTGATTGTACGTAGAGCGGTTGAGTTCCCGAAACGCATCGGCGCGGGCTTCTCCTGCCAGGAAGCGGAGGAAGAAGTACGTCGCCGCGGCAAAGAGGATGAGCGCTTGCTCGAGCGCCATGGCGGCTCCGCCGATCTGCTGATCGGTGAGCGGCGAGAGGCCCCAGAGCCGGTGGGCGTGCTCGTAGAAGTCGTAGACAGGCCTCGTGATCAGCGCGAGCAGGAGCCCGAGTGGGCTCGCGAGGACGAAGGCGGCGAAGAGGTACATGGCGCGGGTGCCGTCGGCGAGGCGGTGCGGCTCGCCCTGGAGCGCCGGCCACCAGAAGAGGACGCCGGCGAGGAAGTAGCAGACGTGCTCGACGTGGATCAGGCTCGCCTGATGGCGAAGGGCTGCGTCGTATGCGGCCGGCACGTGCCAGGCAAAGTAGGTGCCGAGCCAGAGCGGGAGGGCGACCAGTGGGTGCGTAAGGGCTCTCACGGCGCGCAGGCGCCCGGCCGCGGAAGCGAGCGCCGGTGGGAGGCCGAGGACGCAGAGCGCCGGGGCCCACTCGGCGAGCACGACGTTCTGGAGCAGGTGCGCCGAGAGCAGGTAGTGGAGCGAGAGGGTGTGCAGCGGGGTGACGAAGGCGGCGAGGATGAGGGCGAGGCCGGCGGCGAAGCACCCGACGCGCCAACGCTGCGTGGGGAAGCGCCGCACCGCGACGGCATACCCAAGCGCGAGCGCTGGAACCAGCACGAGCGCCTCGAAGCCGAGCGTCCAAGCGTACGGATCGTGCACTTGCGGGGACGCTACGCTACGGCTCTCCAGCGGGCGTAGCTCAATGGTAGAGCCCCAGATTTCCAATCTGGCCACGCGGGTTCGATTCCCGCCGCCCGCTTGTTCGTAGGCGAGTCCCGCTCTCGGAGACCACAAAGAATCGGCGCCGGAGCCGGGCTTCGCCCGGCGGGAGGCTCACGTCGAACGCTTGGAGTACGAACGCCTCGGGCGGCTCTTGAAACGGCCGAGCAAGCGACACGTTCGCAAGGAGGGGGCTCACGGGGGAACCAGGGGTTCCCACGTGCTCATGACCGTCCGACGCCGCCGCAATGCTGCTCCAACGTGGAGGAGCGTGTTGTCCGCTTTCGAGCCACGACGATCCTCGCGGTGCTCGGGATCGCGATCGCGGTCGCGCTCCTGCTCGAGGTCGTCTGGATCGCACGCCAAGTCCTGGTCTGGATCCTGATTGCGATCTTCCTCGCGCTCGCTCTCAATCCGGCCGTCGACTGGTTCCAGCGGCACGGCATCAAGCGGCGCGGGCTTGCGACCGGCGTCACCTTCATTCTCGTTCTGGCCGGCATCGCCGCCCTGGGCGCGCTCTTCGTTCCCACGCTCGTCGACGAGGTGAACGGCTTCGTCAAGGCGCTCCCCGGCTACGTCGATGACATCACGCACAGAAGAGGCCGTCTCGGCTTCCTCGAGAGCAAGTACCACGTGACCGAGCGGGTCCGGAACGCGGTCGAGTCCGGCGGCGCCTCGGGCGTCCTCGGCCTGACCGGGACGGCGCTCGCGATCACGCGGGGAATCATCACGGCGATCGTCGCGACGGTGACGATCATCTTCATGACGTTCTTCATGCTCCTCGAGGGCCCCATCTGGATGGAGCGCATCTACGCCCTCCTGCCGGCGAAGTCACGAGACCGCTGGCGAGACATCGGACACCAGATCTACCGAACGGTCGGCGGCTATGTGACCGGCAATCTCTTCATCAGCATCATCGCCGGCAGTGCTTCGACTCTCGTGCTCCTCCTGCTCGGCGTCCCGTATGCCGTTGCGCTCGGGCTGCTCGTTGGCATCCTCGATCTGATCCCTCTCGCCGGGGCGACGATCGCCGCGATCATCGTCGTCACCGTCGGCGTCTTGCACACGCTCGTCGCCGGGATCATCTTGGCCGTGTTCTTCGTCGTCTACCAGCAGGTCGAGAACCACCTCATCCAGCCGGTCGTCTACAGCAGGACCGTGCAGCTCTCGCCGCTAGCAGTCCTCGTCTCCGTGCTGATCGGAGCCGAGCTGGCCGGTGTCCTCGGGGCGCTCGCTGCGATCCCCATCGCGGGCACGATCCAGGTGCTTCTTCGCGCCTGGCTGGAGCAACGCCGCAAGCATCCCCGGGCTGCGACCGGGACCGTCTAGCTTCGCAAGATCCCCCTTTTGGGGGATAATTGACGCGGACAAGCGCCGATGTCAGGGACATGCGCGCGCTTGCCGCCCTCGGCGCATTCTCCGTTCTCGTCCTCGGTTCCGCCCCGCAGGCGCTTGGCCTGTTGAAGAACCCTTCCGGTCTGCAGAGCGGCAATCACGTGCGCGCGGCCGGAGCCCCACTGCAGCGAGTCTCGGCTCGGGTCGGGGGCGCACTCTTCATGGGCCGTGCAGCTCGACCGCAGGGCAAGGCTGCACCCACCGTTCTCCTCAGCGCGCTCGAAGCCGACATCGTCGCGCGCATCAACGCTCAGCGCGGCGCCCGCGGCCTTCGGCCACTCCGTGTCTCCCGTGGGCTCACCGCCTCCGCGAACTACCACTCTCACCAGATGGGCCTCTTCGGCTTCTTCGAGCACGAGTCGCGGAACGGTGCCCCGTTCTGGCGCCGGATCGCGCGGTTCTATCCCTCGCGCCACTATCGCTACTGGTCGGTGGGCGAAAACATCTTTTGGGAGTCGCCCGAGACAAGCGGTCCCAGCGCGGTCCACGAATGGATGATGAGCGCCCCGCACCGCGAAAACATCCTCACTCGCCAGTACCGCGAGGTCGGCGTCGCAGCGGTGCATTTCAGCTCGGCCGGCGGCGCCTTCGGCGGTCGGCCGGTCACGATCGTGACCGCCGATTTCGGCGTCAGACGGTAGGGGCTACGCTGTTGCCCGGGCGCCTGTAGCTCAGAGGAAGAGCGGCGGCCTTCTAAGCCGCGGGTCGGGGGTTCGAATCCCTCCAGGCGCACCTCGCCGGGAAAAGTCCGGCCGCTGCGCGGCCATGACGACTTTTCCCGGCTTCGTCTGTTGGGACGGGCGTGTGTGAGCCGCAGCCGCGCATGTCGGCTGCGGCGGCCGGCACTGCGAAGTCCGCGGAGCTCGGGCGGTTTCCGCCGGCGGTCGGGGGCGCTGGACACCGGCTCAGAAGCCTGGGTACGTCACGCTTGGATTCAGGCGACGAAGTTCCGCGAGCAGGTCGACCACGCCGCGCAACCTCGCGGCGACCTTGACTGTGCCGTGACGCTGCGTCTGGAATCGAAGCCACGTCACATGATTGATGTCCAATCGGGGGCGTCGAATCTTGATGATCTCCGCGGCGGGCATCGTCAACTCGTTCCGCGGGAAGACGAAGGTGATGCGCTCGTCTTCGAGTCGCACCTCGCGCGCAACTCGAGGCCACTGCCAGACTCCGCCAAGCCCCATCGCAATCCACCAACTCCCGATCAGTAGGAGAGGCACCGAGTTCGAATCCTGGCCGATTGCCGCAACGAGGAGCATGACCGAGCCACCGCCGAGCGATAGGCACAAGCCGAATGCCTGAGACCAACGCCATGAACGAGATGCCTGGGCCAAGATCACCTCGCCATTATCGGGCTGTCAGTGGTCCTGCTGAAGACGGCGGCCGAGCGTAACCCCGTCTAAGCGTCCGACCAACCCGACCTGTTCGGGCTTGGGCTTCCTGTCCTTCAGTGCGCGCAAGCAGCTCCGCGCCAGATAGGCCACGGCACGGGCCGTTCCGCTCGCGGCGCAGCTTTCGGCCAAACTGTGAATATCAAACTCGCAATTCAGATCGGAGTCGTCAGCCTGGCTTTCGCTGTTGCGGGTTCGATCATCCTGCTCGCTAGCGGCGATACGAGATCGGCCGTTCTGGGGTACCTCGGCGCAGCAATCCTGGGACTGGGTGTCGTCAACACTCGGCGCCTCGCCAAGAGATACGGACTCTCGTAGGTCGGCTTTTCCGCCAAACCCCGTACTGCTAGGAGCTAGGCGGCGGACCGACGCGACTCGGCTACTTCCTGGCTGTACGGGCGACGAGCGCCACAAAGGCGGTCGCGTCAAGACCTGTCGCCGATCAGCCGATGACGTTCAAGTACGACCCCAGCGCTCGGGCGGGATCCTCCCGCCGCGATTACCCGCTCGGGACAGGGAGACGACGCTGAGTGCAGACGCCGGGCCAAAGTGAAAGAAAAGCAGTGAACGTGGTTCACTTTCAGGTACCTAATCAGGCCATCCTGGTCGTCACCGTCCTGTTCTTCACCCTACTCGGAGTTGCATGCGGGCGGCCAATCCCTGACAGCAAGGTCGGGGCGGAACATCGCGAGAGCAAGACTGTTGCGCGTTGCACCAATGGAAAGCCGATTGGGGCTCGTCTTCTTCGCGATGCTCTCCGGAGGCACGGGTTTAGCGCTCAATGTCAGGCCATTGGCGGAGCGGAGGTCGCAAACTTCTCTCCAACTGCCCAAGGCGCCGAGGAGGCTCGCGCAGATCGTGAAGGGCCAGTGATTTGCGAGGTCCGGAGACGACCAATCGGGCGGATGGCGCGCCATCCGCATAAGGTGTTCGAGTACGACTCGCTTCCAACTCACGCATATCCGGGTCGGCAGATCTTCTTGGCCAATGTCGATTGCAGTTTGTATTTGGAGCGATCGACAAGGAAAGAGGTGGCCCGCCAGTTAAGAGCGGCGATCGACGAGCTCAGCCAGTCGCATTGAGACCCGCACGCCCGGTGTCGCTGCCCGAGGAGGGTGCCAATGGGGCGGCCAACGCGTGTAGCAACCCCTCGGCGCGAATTGGATCTAGCGCGGCGAGATCGCCGGCTTCCTAAGCTCACGCGCCTCTAGCCGCTCGATGACAGCGGCGCACTCGGCTACGCATTCGTCGCAGATGTAGACCCCTGGTCAGCAATCAGGGCGCGAGCCTGCTTCTTCCACTTTCCGCAGAACGAGCAACGCTCCTGGTCGGCGTTCATTGGTCAAAGCGTAGGTTCACTAAGGCCGTCTCGCCAATCGAATCGACAACCCTCCTAGTCCCGGCGGACGGCTGACTGTCTGCCTACCGGCCTGAGAACCAAGACCACGAGCACAGCCGACGCGCTAGGCGAACGGTGTGATCCGGTTAGAACCGAACCAGACTAGAAACTGCGTTGCTCCATGGTCCGCCGGAGCCGTTCCATCTCCTGGCGGATTTCCTCCAGCTTCTCCAGCATCGGGTTTGCGCCTTGTTCGACCTTTCGCCTCAGGAATGCCCAGAAGCCCATCAAGAGCACGAACGGCAGCAGCGCGAACAGCAGATCCATGGTCCCCTTTTCGGCACGCACGCGACCTGGCTGAAGCACCCTTCGATCTCGGCGTCGGCGGCCGACGTTGGTGCGAACACACCGCGAAGTGTCTCGCCGCTCGGCAAATGCCCGTTGTTCAGCGCCCAAGGCCGCTTCGGACAAAACCCGAGCAGCGGCGGTGCAGGCGGCGCGGCTAGCGCATACGCGCGGCGATCAGACGGGCAACTGCCGTCTGGCCGCGGATCGGGCCGCCCAGCCCACTCGAGACGAGGGACGTGATCGAGCGGCCGCGTTGGAACGCAAGCACGTCCATGTAGACGCGGATCGTCCGGCCCTGCACTGTGAGTGTCCCGACCAGCCGGTAGAGCGCCGATCGTTCGCCGACGCGCGGCGCGGGGACCATGCGAGACGATGTCGTTCTCGCCGTTCCGCCGGTTCCCTGCTCGAGCCCCGCCTTGAACACGTGGCTGAGGCACTTCGCGAGCGCAGGCTTGGCGCCGGTGCGAAAGTCGCCGATCGCCTGCGCCCGCGTCTTGTAGACCTCGACCCCGGACACGACGGCCCCTCCGCCTTGGCGAGTGAACAGCGACGACGCCTTGCCTGTGATCGTGAAGGCCGAGAAGTCCGGATCAAATCCGGGACACTTGCTGCTGTCTTCGGGCCCCACCGGCCTGCGTTTCCAGCCGGAAGCTAGGTCGGCCGCCGTGAGTGTCGTCCTCCGCGCCAGCGCCATGTCGGCCGGCCGCAACTGCTCCTGCTCGCCGTGCGGATCGGTGGTGGCGAGAGCAGCGGCGGTGCCGAGGGCAAACACAGCTGTTACGAGGACCAGCGCTGAGCGTCTCACGACAGACTCTTCGACCGGCGGGTCGCAGATAGTGAGCCTCGACCCAGGGAACACGTCGCTACTCGACGAGCTCGGCTCGTGCTTCGCGAGGCGCGGCGTGCCAGGTGTCGAGGTACAGGTCGAGCTCCAGACGCACCAAGTCGTGCCTCACCCAGCGCAGCTCTCGGTACTCGGTGTCGGCAACGATCCGGGTGGACGAGGAGGTCGTCCTCGACGGCAATCTCGTCACGAGCCGGAGCCCGAAGGACATCCCCGCGTTCAACAAGACGCTGCTCGAGCAGTTCGCCACGACGCCGGTTGGAGCAGGCCGCACGTAGGCACGCGCCCGCCTGGTAGAGCGCGCTGTTCCGCTGCAGGAGGTCGGGTTAATCCCGCAACTAGCGGGTTAATTCGGTCGAAATGCAGCACTTTTCCGCACCCAGCGCCTTTCGCCTGTACGTTGGCTGCAGCACCGAGAAGAACGGCTTTCATCTTCGCGCCGATTAGATAGCGCGCCGTGCCCCTCTCTTTTCTTTGTTCGGGATCTCTCTTCGAGGGACTTCCGCCATACACCCACCAAGTTAGGAGTTCTGTATGCATGCCACCATTCGACGTTACGAAGGTGTCGACCAGAATCGGACGGATGAGCTGACGAGGAAGGTCGGCGAGTCACTGATTCCCCGCTTGAGCAAGCTCGAGGGCTTCAGCGAGTACTACCTGATCGAAGCCGGCAACGGCATCGTGACCTCGATCGGAATCTTCGACACCCCGACGCACGCTTCCGAGTCGACGCGCATCGCAGCCGACTGGGTGCGCGAGGAGAAGCTCGAGAGCGCCCTTCCGAATCCGCCGAAGGTGACGGAGGGAGAGATCGTCGCGCACAAGAACAGCGCGGCCGTCCTCGTTTAACGCCACCTCGAAGAGCTGCACCGGAAGGCCCGTTCGCGGGCCTTCCGTCTTTTTGGCGGCTATCCTGAGGGTGCGAGGTGGCGGTAGCTCAGTTGGTAGAGCCCCGGGTTGTGGTCCCGGTGGTCGCGGGTTCAAGTCCCGTCCGCCACCCCTCTTCTGTCGGCATTACCCTGTGTTTCGTGGCCCCGTAGCTCAGCGGATAGAGCAACGGACTTCGAATCCGTGTGCGGAGGTTCGACTCCTCCCGGGGCCATCCGTCATGCGGCCGGCACAGAGCTAGCCCCGTGTCCGTACGATCCGGCGCCGCACGAAGGCGACCTCGGAGCCGTTTGGGGAGTACGAGGGCGCGCCGTCGTCGAAGCCCCTCGTGAGGCGTCGAAGTCCAGTCCCGTCGGGCCGGACGAGGTAGAGCGACCGAATCACATGCTTGGCGTCGCCCTGATCGCTGGCGAAGACGATCGACCGGCCGTTCGGCGACCAGATCGGCTCCACCTCGTTCGCGGGGCCATGCGTCAGGCACGTTGTTTCGTCGTCGTCGAGCTCGGCTACGCAGAGGTTCCAGGCGAACCTGGAGTCGCTTCTCGAGAAGGCAAGTCGCCGTCCGCTGGGCGAAAACGCCGGGTAACCATGGTGATCGGCATCGCTCTCGTAGCCCGAAGCCCGGCTCGTGTGCGGAGGCGGAAGTGCGGGCGAGAGGACTCGAACCTCCAAGGGCGCTAGCCCACCGGGTCCTAAACCCGGAGCGTCTACCAGTTCCGCCACGCCCGCACGGGTGATTCGACGAAGGCGCCGACTCGGCGGCGCCGCCGCGGGCGTCTAATTTTAGCCGCGTCGGGTACAAGGCGCCCATGGCAAGTCCAGAGCAACGTGAGCGCGAGAGCCGCGAGAGCGACGTCACGAAGTTCGAGGAGCTGGCGGGTGAGGTGGACGAAGAGCAGAAAGAAGCCGCCCGGAAGATCGCCGAGCCACTCGAGCCGCGCGACGACGACGAGAGCTAGGACGCTCGAAGGTCTTCGATTCGCCGCCGGCGTGCTGTTCTGACGAGGTCGCTCGTCAGAAGCTCGGCGGCGCCGAGGAGCACAAGCGTCTCGAGCGCGAGCCAGTACCAGGGGTAGCGCACCGGATCGAGCGCGAGCCTGACGGCGACAACCGCGAGCGGCGCGAGCCAGACGGCGTGGAGCGTGTGCCGCAGCGTCCAGGCGAGCGCCACACCGACGCCAAGAGCTGCGACGCCCTGGAGCAGGCGCAGCGACCAGGTGAACGGCGTGCCCGGCTCGGCGAGGAGGCCGAGGAGCGTGTCGGGGTTGACCCGCCAGCTGTACTCGAACATCCGGAACTGCCCTGCGAGCACGAACGGCAGGAAGAGACCGGCGACGACGGAGACCTCGGTCGCGAGACCGGCGACCGCGGCCCGCACGCGCGGCGCAAGCACGAAGACGACGGCCCCGAGCAGCCCCCAGAGCTCGAAGCCGGCCGACAGCCCGACGAGCGCGCCGCCGAGAACCGTCCGCCCCGCACGGGCCTCGAGCCCGGCGAGCACCCAGAGCAGCGGGACGATGAGCTGCGCGGGATGGCCGTCCTGGTACGCGCCATAGGTGAGGCCGAGTGCGACGGCTGCGAGCCCCGCCAGGAGCTGCGCGCGAGGCGAGCGTCCGGTGAGCAGGCGACCCGCGGCTACCCAGAGAAGTGCTGCGGACCCAACCTGAACGACGAGCGGAAGCAGCACGCCGTGATCGGCCAGGCCGAAGACGAGCAACTGCACGGGCCCGACCTGTACGTTCGGGTCGGCGAAGACGTTCGCCCAGTCGGCCGAGAGGAGTCGCTGTGCGGTATGCAGGAAGAAGGGGAGGTCGCCGGTGTCGTCCGGCCGGACGAGCAGGGCGACAGACGCCGCAGCGGCGAGGACGCAGGAAGTCCGCCAAGCTCTCACCCTGGAGAAATCGGCTCCTTCCAGCCTCTTCTTGAGCCGAGGGGCCCAGCCCGGACGCGTGCTGGCAGAATGGCCACACTGTGAAGACCAAGGTCGAGGAGCTACCCGAAAGCCGCGTCCGCCTCGAAGTCGAGGTGCCGAGCGACCACGTGAAGCACGCGGTCGAGCACGCTTCCTCCGATCTGGCGGCGAGCACCAAGATTCCCGGCTTTCGCAAGGGCAAGGTTCCGCAGAAGGTGCTAGAGGCCCGCGTCGGCCGCGACCGCATCTTCACGGAGGCCGTGGAGAGTCACATCGGAGGCTGGTTCTGGAACGCCGCGGAGGAAGCGAGCATCCGCCCCGTCGCGCAGCCGAAGCTCGACTACGAGGTGCCGACCTCGGAGAACGAGCCGTTCAGCTTCACGGCCGAGGTCGCAGTCCAGGCCCCGCCGGACGTGGTGGATTGGAGCGGGCTCGAGGTGCCTGCCCCGGAGCCGGACGTGCCCGAGGAGCTAGTCGAGCGCGAGCTCGAGGCGCTGCGCTCGTCGGTCGCGAACCTCGTGCCCGTCGAGGGCCGGTCCGCGAAGGACGGCGACGTCCTCGTCCTCGATCTCGTGGACGAGACCGGTGAGGCGCAGCGCGACTACGTCGTCCAGCTCGGCGCCGGCCGCCTGATCGAGGAGATCGAGCGCAGCCTCCGCGGGATGAGCGCGGGGGAGACGCGGAAGATCAGCTTCGCCTCGCCCGAAGGCCAGCAGAAAGAGGCCGAGGTCACGCTGAAGGAGATCAAGGAGCCGGTCCTGCCGCCCCTCGACGACGAGCTCGCTCGGGCCGCGAGCGAGTTCGAGACGCTCGAGGAGCTCCGCATGGAGATCGAATCGCGGCTCCGCGAGGCAATCCAGGCCGAGCTGGAGGCCGACTTCCGGGCGGCGGCAGTCGACAAGCTCGTCGAGGCGTCGAAAGTCGACGTTTCCGACTCGCTCGTCGAGGCGCGCGCCGCCGAGCTCCTCGGTGCGATGCTGAGCTCACTCGAGCGCCGGGGCCTCGACGCCGAGACCTACCTTCGCGTCACCGGTCAGTCGGCCGAGCAGCTCCGCGAGACCCTGAAAGCAGAAGCTCGGCGCGCGATCTCTCGCGAGCTCGTCCTCGAAGCCGTTGCGGACAAGCTCGGGATCGAGGTCGCCGACGACGAGGTCAAGGAGCTCGTCCGCGAGCAGACCGAGGCGGCGGACGAGAATGCCGACCAGGTCATCGAGCAGCTCTGGCAGAGCGGTCGGCACGAGCGCCTGCGGGCCGACCTGCGCCTCAAGAAGGCGCTCGACCGGATCGTCGAGGACGTCAAGCCGATCCCGGTCGAGCTGGCCCGCGCCCGCGAGAGCATCTGGACACCCGAGAAGGAAAAACCCGAGACCGCTGCGAAACTGTGGACCCCCTAGGCGAGCCCAAAGGAGCCTGATGAGTTACGAGCCGCGTATGAGCCCCCTTGTCCCGATGGTCATCGAGCAGACGTCACGCGGTGAGCGCGCCTTCGACATCTACTCGCGCTTGCTCAACGAGCGGATCATCTTTCTGGGCACGCCTGTCGACGATCAGATCGCGAACCTGATCATCGCCCAGCTCCTCCACCTCGAGTCAGAGGACCCCGACAAGGACATCTCGATCTACATCAACTCGCCCGGCGGCTCGGTCTACCACGGCCTCGCCGTCTACGACACGATGCAGTTCATCAAGCCGGACGTGCAGACGATCTGCGTGGGGATCGCCATGTCGATGGGGGCGCTGCTCCTCGCCGGGGGCGCAAAAGGAAAGCGGATGGCGCTGCCGAACGCCAAGATTCTGATCCACCAAGTGTGGGGCGGTTTCCAGGGCCAGGCCACTGACATCGAGATTCACGCCCGGGAGACGATCGCCCTCAAACGACGGCTCGAGGAGATCATGTCGACGCACAGCGGGCAGGATATGGAAAAGGTCTCGAAGGACATGGAGCGCGATTTCTTCATGACCTCCGAGGAAGCCGTGAAATACGGCATCATCGACACCGTCATCGAGCATCGCTAGTTCGAGGACTAGGCAGAGAGCTGATTTCCATGTACAAGGTGATAGAGGGACGGGATGGCTAGGGCAAGCGAAGGAAACGAGCAGCTTCTCTGCAGCTTCTGCGGGAAGTCGCAGCGCCAGGTCAAGAAGCTGATCGCCGGACCTGGGGTCTACATCTGCGACGAGTGCATCGACCTCTGCAACGAGATCATCGACGAGGAGCTGACCGCTCCCGCCCAGCTCGATCTCGAGAACCTGCCCAGGCCGAAGGACATCTACGCCGTCCTCAACGATTACGTCGTCTCGCAGGAAGAGGCGAAGCGGACGCTCGCTGTCGCCGTCTACAACCACTACAAGCGCGTGCAAATGGGCACCGAGGAGGCCGACGTCGAGCTCCAGAAGTCGAACATCCTCCTGCTCGGGCCGACCGGCTGCGGAAAGACGCTCCTCGCGCAGACGCTCGCGCGAATCCTGAACGTCCCGTTCGCGATCGCCGATGCGACGGCGCTGACCGAGGCCGGCTACGTCGGCGAGGACGTCGAGAACATCCTCCTGAAGCTGATCCAGGCCGCGGACTTCGACATCAAGAAGGCCGAGACCGGGATCATCTACATCGACGAGGTCGACAAGATCGCGCGCAAGGCGGACAACCCGTCGATCACGCGGGACGTCTCCGGAGAGGGCGTCCAGCAGGCGCTGCTGAAGATCCTCGAGGGCACTGTGGCCTCGGTGCCTCCGCAGGGCGGACGCAAACACCCGCACCAGGAGTTTCTCTCGATCGACACGACGAACGTGTTGTTCATCTGCGGCGGCGCGTTCTCGGGGCTCGAGAAGATCATCGGCAAGCGCACAGGCAAGAACGCGGTCGGCTTCGGCGCCGACATTCGCTCGCGGCACGACCACGTGGCCTCCGAGCTGCTCTCGGACGTGATGCCTGAGGATCTGCTCTCGTACGGCCTGATCCCCGAGTTCATCGGCCGGCTGCCGGTCGTCTCCGCCGTCCACCAGCTCCAGCGTGAGGACCTCGTCCAGATCCTGACCGAGCCGAAGAACGCGCTCGTCAAGCAATACCAGCGCTTCTTCGCCTACGACGACATCGAGCTCGTCTTCACCGACGACGCGCTCTGGGAGATCGCCGACAAGGCGCTCGAGCGCGAGACGGGTGCGCGCGGCCTCCGCTCGATCATCGAACACGCGCTACTCGACGTCATGTTCGAGCTCCCGTCGCGGACGGACGTCTCGAAGTGCGCGATCACGAAGGAGACGATCGCGAACGACCTGAAGCCGACGCTTGTCACGAGCGCCGGCTCCGACGAGCCCGAAGAGCTCGCCGAAGAATCCGCCTAGCGACCGATGAAGGTCCGGCGCGCTGCGCGCGCCATGACGACTTTCATCGGCTGATGTCTCGAGGGTCAGCGTTCGTGAGCGGACGCGGGCAAAGCCCGCATCCGCGGCCTGGCCTATTCGACGCCTGACAACAGCCAAAGAATGGCCAGCGCATCCGCCGTACCGAGGACGGTGCCTGCGATCGCTGGCCTAAGCGCGGTGTCGCAGAGTACGCCCCACAATGCCCCTACGAGTCCAAGGACGATTGCCAGAAGGGCGACTGCAAGGAAGAGAACCTCGATGGCGCTTGGAGCTCGGCCTCGGACAACCTCGATTGCCAGAGCAAAAGTCACGCCCCCGCTGACTCTGAGGGAGGCAGTGCCGAGCCAATTCCCGTGTCTTCGCCCTTCCAGCATGCGCTTGAAGTTTGTCTTGCGCGGTCGACCTAGGCTTCAGCTGCTTCAGGTGCACGGATCGCGTGCACGCTCGGCTGCGCGAAGACGATCGCCTCGGTGACTGCGATCACGGCCGCCGCCCAGAGCAGGGTCTCGCGGACCCCGATCACAGCCGCCACCGGTCCGGCGAGCGCCGCCCCGAGTGGCCCGAGGACGAACGAGCCGAACGAGTCGTAGGAGCTGACGCGCGACATCGCCTCCGGCGGGACCTGCTGCTGGAAGACCGTGAACCAGAGAGCGAGGTGCACGGCGATGCCGGCGCCCGAGAGCGCGGAGACGGCGATCAGCACGGGCAGCGGCAGGCCTAGGCCGAAGGCGAGGGGCTGCAGGATGATCGGCCACGCGGAGACGCAGGATGCCGCCAGCGGTTTGCGCGGGCGGAACCGCAGCGCGAGCAGCCCGCCGAGCAGGGCGCCGACACTCCACGCGGTTGTGATCGCCGCCCAGGCGGGCGCACCGCCGAGCTCGCGCTTCGCGATGATCGGCCCGAGCACGAAGTACGAGGAGAATGCGAAGTTGCCGATTCCGAAGAAGACGATCGTCGTCCAGATCCAGGTCTGGCGCTTGAACTCGCCCCAGCCTTCGCGGAGGTCGGCGAAGAACGGCTTCGCTTCGACGATCGCGGCCCGGGCGGGCAGCCGAAGGCGCCACAAGAGCAAGGCCGCGACGGCAAACGACGCGGCGTCGGCCATGAGCGCCAGGCCCGGGCTTCCGACTGCAACGAGCGCACCGCCGATCGCAGGGCCGATGATGCGAGTGCCATTGCGGGAGAGCCCGAGCAGCGCGTTCGCCTCCTGGAGGCGGGAGGCGCTGATCGTCGCCGGGGTCAGCCCGGTCGAAGCAGGGAGCACGAAGCCCTCGGCAAGGCCGTAGAGGGCCTGTAGGCCGACGAGCAGCGCCACCGTCGCGGCTCCGGTGAGGACGAGCGCGCCCGTCGCGGCCTGCGCGGCGCCCTGCACGATCGCTACGGCGATCAGCAGCACATGGCGGGGCAAGCGGTCCGCCCAGACGCCGGCCGCGAGGACGATCGCCGCATCTGCGACTTGCCGCGCGGCGAGCACGATTCCCAGCGAGACGGCCGAGTCGGAAACCTGGAGCACGGCGAAGACGAGCGCGATCAGCGAGATGCCGTCGCCGAGCCCCGAGATCGTCGAGCTCGTGAAAAGCAGCCGAAAGTTGCGCTCGGCGAGCGCCCCGGTCGGCAGGCGAAGGCTCACCGCACGGTTCTACCGCATTTGCGCACGACGGCGTCCGGCGGCAATACTGGAGACATAGTCGCTGCCTGACCGCATCCGCCGAACGCCTACGGACTCCGAGAGTCCGCGGCCTTACGATGCGCCGATGGAGCCGCTCTACAAGCCGCAAGGGGTCGAAGAGCGCTGGCAGCGCACCTGGGAAAAGGAGGGTCTGTACAACGCCGAGGCGGCCGACGCGCGCGAGCCGTTCGTGATCTGTCTCCCGCCGCCGAACGTCACCGATCGGCTGCACATGGGACACGCGCTCAACGCTTCGGTGCAAGACGTTCTCATCCGCTGGCACCGCATGCGCGACTTCAACGCGCTCTGGCAGCCCGGCTACGACCACGCCGGGATCGCGCTGCAGGCGGTGATGGTGAAGCGGCTCGCCGCCGACGGATTGACGCTTCAGGACGTGGGCCGGGCACGCTTCGTCGAGCTCTGCTGGGACTTCATCCGCGACTACGGCGGGCAGATCATGGGGCAGCTCCGCACCCTGGGTGCCTCGCTTGACTACCGGCGCCACCGGTTCACGATGGACGACGAGTACGCGCGCGCGGTGATGCGCTTCTTCGTGCACCTGGCGGACAAGGGTTTCATCTACCGGGGCACCCGGATCGTCAACTGGTGCCCCGGCTGCGCCAGCACCGTCTCCGATCTCGAAGTCGACCACCTCGAAGTCGACGACACGTTGACCTGGATCCGCTATCCGCTGGCCGAGGGCGACGGACACGTGACGATCGCGACCGTGCGCCCCCCGACGATGCTGGCCGACGTCGCCGTGGCCGTCCATCCGGACGACGAGCGGTACCGAGAGCTTGTCGGCAAGGAGGCGATCGTGCCAATCGCCGAGCGGCGGGTGCCGATCATCGCCGATGAGCGCGTCGACCGGGAGTTCGGGACCGGCGCGGTGAAGATCACGCCCGGTCATGACCCGATGGACTGGGAGATCGGCCGCGATCACGGGCTTCCGGAGCCGATGGTGATCGGCCTCGACGGCCGTATGACCGAGGAAGCCGGAGAGTTCGCGGGTCTGACCCAGGCCGAGGCCGACGAGCAGATCGTCGCTCGGCTCGAAGAGCGTGGACTGATCGAGAAGCGCGAGCCTTTCCGCCACGCCGTTGGACATTGCAACCGCTCCGGCGATCGGATCGAGCCCCTCGTCCTGCTCCAGTGGTGGGTCGAGATGAAGGAGCTGGTCCAGCCCGCGATCGCGGCGCTACGAGACGGGCGGGTGCGCTCGAAGCCCGAGCAGCAGACGAAGGTGATGCTCTCGTATCTGGAGAACATCCGGCCGTGGTGCATCTCGCGCCAGCTCTGGTGGGGGCACCGCATTCCGGTCTGGTACTGCCCGGACGGGCACACGACGATTGCGGAGACCGAGCCGTCCGCATGCGCGGAGTGCGGCAGCGCCGAGCTGAGGCAGGAGGACGACGTGCTCGACACCTGGTTCTCGTCTGCGCTCTGGCCGTTCGCGACCCTGGGCTGGCCCGAAGAGACGCCTGACCTCGAAACCTTCTACCCCGGGGACGTTTGCTCGACCGGCCGCGACATCAACTTCCTCTGGGTCTCCCGGATGATCTGGGCCGGCATCGAGCTAATGGGGGAGCCGCCCTTCCATGACGTCAACTACCACTCGATGATCCTCGCGGCGGACGGGCGCAGGATGTCGAAGAGCCTCGGCACCGGAGTGGATCCGACCGATCTGATCGAGGAGCACGGCGCCGACGCGACCCGCTACGGGCTGCTCAAGATGTCGTCGACGCAGGACGTGCGCTTCTCCGTCGGTGCGATCGAGGAGGGCCGCAAGCTCGCGAACAAGCTCTGGAACGTGTCAAGGCTCATCTTGGCCAACGTCGGCGATGCGCTGCCCGAGATCCGGCCGCGCGGCATCGAAGAGCGCTGGATCCTCGCCCGCATCGATGCGGCGCGCGCTGAGATCGAGCGCGCGATCGCAGCGTTCGAGTTCTCGGCGGCCACCAGCACGCTCTACCACCTCACCTTCGACGACTTCTGCGACTGGTACGCCGAGGCGATCAAGTCACGGCTCTACGACGGGGACGACGACTCGCGCGCGACAGCGCTGGCGGCGCTCGAGCGGCTGCTGAAGTTGCTCCATCCCGTGATGCCGCACGTGACCGAGGAGATCTGGTCGAACCTACCCGCGCGTGAAACCCGCCTCATCCTTGCCCCGTGGCCTGCGGAAGACGAGCGGTTCGCGGACGACCTCCACGCCCTGGACCGGGTTCAAGAAGCAGCTCCCATCTTCAAGCGCAGTGGTGTGCGGATCGACCTCGACGCCGATGAGCAGCGCATCTTCGAGAGCAAAGTTCGGCCCGAGCGGGTGCAGGCGGACGGCGACCCGACAGCTGAGATTGCGCGCCTGGAGAAAGAGATATCCCGGGCCGAGGGCATGCTCGCGAACGAGCGCTTCGTCTCGAAGGCGCCCGCGGACGTGGTCGAAGCCGAGCGCGACAAGCTCGAGCGCTACCGTCGGGAGCTCGATGCGATCCGCGGCTAGCGTCGGCACCTCGGCTACCGAGTGGGTCGCCTCGCTCAGCCCGTGGCCGGAGGAGTTCGGCCTCGACCGCATGCGCGAGCTCCTCGCCAGGCTCGGCGATCCGCAGAAGCGCTACCCGGCGATTCACGTCGTCGGCACGAACGGGAAGTCGAGTGCGACGCGCACAATCGCGGCGCTGCTCCGAGCGGAGGGCCTGCGCGCGGGTGCGTACACGTCGCCCCACGTCTCGGGCTGGCACGAGCGGCTGGATTGTGATCCGGCGACGTTCGAACGGGCCGTCGCGAGGGTTCGCGCGCCTGCGGAGGAGCTCGGCGCGACGCAGTTCGAGGCGCTGACCGCGGCCGCGTTGGCGGAGTTCGCCGAGGCCGGTGTGGACGTCGCCGTCGTCGAGGCCGGGCTCGGCGGTCGGCTCGACGCGACCAATGTTGTCGACGCCGAGGTCGTTCTGCTCACGAATGTCGCCCTTGAGCACACGGACGTGCTCGGCGACTCGATCGAGCAGATCGCGAAGGAGAAGCTGGCAGTTGCGCATGCCGCAAGAGAAGTTGTCATATCGGACAACACGCTGGCGAGCCTTGCGCCAGGCAGCGCGCGCATCGTCCAGGGAGGCGCGCGCGAGGCCGCGGAAACCTTCCTCGGACGCCCGATCGAGACCGAGGTCGCCGTGAGCCTGCCCGGCCGGCTGGAGCGGCGCGGCGACGAGGTCTGGGACGGCGCCCACACTCCCGAGGCCGTCGACTGGCTGCTCGAGCGGCTTTCCGCGCCCGAGTACGTCCTCTGCGTCTCGATCCTCGCCGACAAGCGCATCGACGAATTGCTCGAGCGCCTCGCACGCGCAGGTCGGACGCTCGTCGCCACGCGGTCGGGCAACCCCCGCGCTCTGCCCGAAGACCGGCTCGCTGCGGGAGCCGAGAGCCACTTCGACCACGTCGAAGCGATCGCCGACCCGCAAGAGGCACTTGCCCGCGCCAGGGCGCTCGGCGGCCCGGTCCTCGTCACCGGATCTCTCTACCTGCTCGCGGATCTGCATTCTTGAGAGGAAGACGGCGCAAGGCGACGAAAGCTGGCGAACGCCTCAGCGTCTTCGTGTTCGCCGCCGTCGTTGTGCTGACGATCGTCGGCCTCGCGTTCGCCGCGGGCTACGTCGTGGGTCAACTTCTCCTATAACAGGGGAAAGAAGAGAAGAATGGTTCTGGCAGCAAATGGCGATTCGGATTTCTTCGGAGCCCTGCACGACTTCTTCGGGTCGGGCACGTGGCCGGTCTTCCGCAACCTCTCGATCTTTCTCCTCGTCGTCTTCTGGCTCGCGGTCGGCTACTGGGTTTTCAAGGACGCGCGACGGCGGATCGAGGATCCGTGGCTCGTCGGCGCGGCGAGCGTCCTCGGGCTCGTCCCGCCGTTCATCGGCGCGCTCATCTACATGCTCTTCAGGCCGCCTGAGTACCTCGAGGACGTGCGCGAGCGCGAGCTCGAGATCAAGGCGATGGAGGAAAGCCTCGGCCGCGGCCGCCACCAGCACTGCCCGGTGTGCCGTGCCGAGATCGACGAGAACTTCCTCGTCTGCCCGGTCTGCACGACGCGGCTCCGCCAATCCTGCGTGAGCTGCAAGGCACCGCTGGAGCCGCTCTGGCAGGTCTGCCCCTATTGCGAGACGCCGATCGCATCGCCGTCGCCGATTCACTTTCCGCCGCTCGACACGCCACGGCGCGAAACCGGGTCCGAGTAGAGTCCGCCGCCGATGGCGGCTGAGCGCACACTCGTCCTGATCAAGCCGGACGCCGTGCGCCGCGGCCTCGCGGGCGAGATCCTGGCGCGCTTCGAGCGGCAGGGCCTCGAGCTGCGTGCGGCGAAGCTCGTCGAGGTCGACCGCACGCTCGCGGAGGAGCACTACGCCGAGCACTCGGAGAAGCCGTTCTACGGCGAGCTCGTCGAGTTCATCACCTCCGGGCCCACGGTCGCGCTCGTCTTCGAGGGTGAGGGGGCGATTGCAGCAGTCCGCGCGACCATGGGCGCGACGAACCCAGCTGACGCAACTCCCGGCTCGATCCGCGGCGATCTCGCGCTCTCGATGCCTGACAATCTCGTCCACGGTTCCGATTCGCCGGAATCGGCCGCGCGGGAAATCGCGCTCTGGTTTGGCTGACTACGCCTCTCGCAACAGGGAGGTGTGGACGAGGTCCAACGCCGAATACACCGATCAGCGTGCCGCGGAAGCCTGGGCGGCCGAGGACATCACATGGGGCATGTTCGGGCCGAGCGATTCCGAGCTCGGGGTGCTCGGAGACGTGTCCGACAAGGACGTGATCGAACTCGGGTGCGGGACTGCGTACTTCGGTGCCTGGCTCGCCAAGCGTGGCGCACATGTGACCGGCGTGGACATCACGCCCGCTCAGCTGGAGACGGCTCGCCGCTGCAGCGCGGAGTTCGGGATCCCGATGGAGCTGATCGAGGGGAACGCCGAGGACGTGCCTCTGCCGGACGAGTCATTCGACCTGGCAGTCTCAGAGTACGGCGCCTCGATCTGGTGCGATCCGTACAAGTGGATCCCTGAGGCGGCCAGGTTGTTGCGGCCCGGAGGCGAGCTCGTGTTCCTGCGGAACTCGACGCTGATGATTCTCTGCTCACCTGACGAGGGCAAGGTCGGCGAGCAGCTCGTGCGCCCTCAGTTCGGGCTGCACAGGCTCGAGTGGCCAGGCGAGGAGGATGGCATCGAGTTCCAGCTGCCGCACGGTGAGTGGATCCGCGTGCTCCGGGAGAACGAGTTCGACGTCGAGGGGCTCTGGGAGATCCAGGCAAGCGAGTCGGCGAAGGATCATCAGTACTACGACTTCGTCTCGGCGGAGTGGGCGCGCAGGTGGCCGGCCGAGGAGATCTGGAAGGCTCGCAAGCGCGGGTGAGCGTCCCGCCGGCGCCGCCGATCCTGCTGGCCTCGGTCTCGCCCCAGCGGCGCGCGATCCTCGAGCAGCTCGATCTGCCCTTCGAGGTCGCGCCCCCGGAGTACGAAGAATCCGCGACGGGTTCAGATCCGGCAAAGATTGTCTTGGAGCGCGCGGCGGGCAAGGCCAGATCTGTTCGCTCGGGTGGCGAGTGCCCGGTTCTCGGTGTCGACACGGAAGTTGTGGTCGACGGTGAGATTCTGGGGAAGCCCGCGGGCGCGGCCGAGGCCGAGGCGATGCTCGAGCGTCTCTCGGCCCGCACGCACGAGGTCGTCTCCGGGCTGTGCTTGCTCACTTCTGCGTGGGAGGAGCTCCGGCACGAGACGACACAGGTCACGTTTCGACCGCTGACTGCGCGCGACCTCGCTCACTACGTCGGCAGCAGGGAATGGGAGAATCGCGCCGGCGGATACGCAATCCAGGGCCTGGGCGCTTCGCTCGTCCAGCGAATCGAGGGCGATTATCTCAACGTCGTCGGCCTCCCAGCCGCCCTCCTCATCCGCCTCCTGGCGCAACGCTTCCCAGGGACCTACGGCTTTGGCTAATCCAGCCCTCTCCGGTGTCAGACGCCAGCCATGGCTCGGTTGGATCAGCCGGACCGTCGAAGATCAGATCATCGGCGCCAAAGAAGCTGCTCCAGCGCGAGTCCCAGGGACGCTCGCAGAAGCCTGCGACGACCGGGTTGGAAACGGATGTAGCAAAGCGCTTTCTCAAGATGTTGTTCGGTCTCTTCTTTGCAAGGGCGGCACGGCTTGCGGACATGTCTGGCGTCTGACACCGGGCATGGCTGTTTCTGGCTCGGTGCTCGCCTTTTTCCACAGAATCACTAGACTCGGCGCGGGAGCGCATGGGTCTTTTGGGTTACTTCAATGGCTTCGGCGGCCGCGACATGGCCGTGGACTTGGGCACGGCGAATACGCTGGTCTACGTCCGCGGGCGCGGAATCGTCCTCTCCGAGCCCTCGGTCGTCGCCATCGACCAACGCTCGGGCGAAGTCCATGCGGTCGGGGTAGAGGCCAAGCGCATGCTCGGCCGCACGCCCGGCACGATCTCCGCGATCCGTCCGCTGAAGGACGGGGTCATCGCCGACTTCGACGTCACGGAGCAGATGCTGCGCCACTTCATCCAGAAGGTCCACCAGCACCGCTTCGCGCACCCGCGGGTCGTCGTCTGCGTCCCGTCGGGCGTGACGGGCGTCGAGAAGCGCGCCGTCGAAGAGGCCACGCTCTCCGCCGGAGCACGCGAGGCGCACCTGATCGAAGAACCGATGGCCGCCGCGAT
>Ga0307278_10000013_pt1 | contig 106938 bp, 113 predicted proteins | sample ER_DNA_117_FD_194482 | JGI IMG/M metagenome (GOLD analysis project Ga0307278, IMG submission 194482) | Bulk soil microbial communities from the East River watershed near Crested Butte, Colorado, United States - ER_DNA_117 | ecosystem: Environmental > Terrestrial > Soil > Floodplain | place... | reverse complement strand
GGAAAAGGTCATCTATGCCGCGTTGATCGCCTGCGGGCATTCAAAGTACTTCCAACCGATCCGGCCCCTCGTCACGAGCATGTCGCGCGTGCCGGCATTCACGATCCAACCGTCGGCGAACGAGACAGGCTTCTCAGCGCCGCATCTGTTTGGCGGAATCCGCAGCTACGGCGAGGCGACGCGAACGCTCTCGTGCGGCCGCTGACCCAGCACCTGACGTGTGCCTAGGACGACTAAAGGGCCGGCCGTGCCGCGGAGCCATAGCCCTGGCGCCTCAAACGATTCACTCATTCGTTTGACTAGCCGGGCTATGGCTTAGACCGCGGCGGATTGCTGCTCCGAACTACAGGCTGCTGCGAACGGAATCGAATGCGGCGGAGATGGACGTGGAGAGCAAGCCGAGGGCCACGACAACTGCGACCGCGATCACTGCCAGGACGACGCCGTACTCAGCCATCGTCTGACCCTCCTCGACGGCGAAGCGTGCGCGGAGGTAATGGACCAGATCCTTGAACGACATGGATTCACCCCCCTCCGCCATTTCGGGCGCGCCATGACGCGCAGTGCACCTTGAGCTCTTGGTAGATGTGAACTCGACTCGAACTCGGTCAACGCCGAATGACAAGCTGATGAACCTTTCTCTCTGGACCGCGCCGCTATGCCTCTTGCGGCCCTTTCGAGCTCATCGTCGTCACGGACGGTGGGACCTGTATCCCCCACGCGGGTGAACCGTTGACCTGCGTGACGCTCTTCACCAAGCCCGCGGCCGTCGCACAGCCCCGCTACCGTTGAGCGTGGGTCTGTGGCACAACGGCGCTTTCAGCGGGGTCGCGAGCTCGCGATCGATCTCGGCACGGCGAACACTCTCGTCTTCGTTCGCGGCGGCGGAATTGTCGTCTTCGAGCCTTCCGTCGTCGCGATCGACGAGGTAACCGGCCGGGTCCACGCGGTCGGCGAGGAGGCCCGCCGCATGATCGGACGCACGCCGGCGACCATCCGCGCGACCCGCCCGTTAAGGCATGGCGTGATCGCGGACTTCGACGTGACGGCCGAGATGTTGCGCTATTTCATCCGGCGCGCCGGCGGCGGAGGCGGGCTGTCGTATTCCCACGTCGTGCTCTGCGTGCCGAGCGGGACAACCGACGTCGAGCGGAACGCCGTCGAGGAAGCGACGCTCGCCGCCGGCGCACGCAGGGTGTCGTTGATCGAGGAGCCGATGGCGGCGGCAATCGGTGCCGGACTACCCGTCGCCGAGGCGGAGGGGACAATGATCGTGGACATCGGCGGCGGCACCACTGAAGTGGCGGTTCTCGCGCTCGGCGGCATCATTGTGTGGGAGTCGATCCGCGTCGGCGGCTACGAGCTCGACGATGCGCTCGTTCGGCACGTCGACGCCAACGCGCGCCTGCTCATCGGTCCCGAGACCGCCGAGACGGCGAAGATCGCATGCGGCGCCGCGTGGCCGCTGCCCGAGACCCTCGAGACCCAAGTCGCCGGCCGCGACCGCATCACCGGACTGCTGCGACGGACCACGATCGATTCGAACGAGGTGCGTGCCGCAATCGCGCAGCCAATCGAGACGATCGTCGACGCAGTGAAACGGACGCTCGAATCAACGCCTCCCGAGCTCGCCGCGGACATCAGCAGTCGCGGCATCACGCTCGCCGGCGGCGGCGCATTGTTACGTGGATTCGAGCGGCTGCTGAGCTCGGAAACCGGGCTGCCGGTCGTCGTCGCGGACTCGCCGCTCGAGTGCGTCGTGCTCGGCGCCGGCAGCAGCCTCGAAGAGAGCGAGCTGCTCGGGCATACCGCGAAGAAGCGGGCGCCCTTCGGCCGTCGCCGCCGGCGCGGGCGACACTGAGACCTCACATACAGCCTGGCCGGCTGCAGCAATACTGGGCCGATGATCACACCCGTCCCACCCGCCCGCCACCTTCTCCGCGCCAGGGACCTGATCGACGCGCGCTACCGAGAGCAACTCGACGTGCCGGCGCTCGCACGCGCTGCGCGGCTCTCGACCGCGCACTTCAGCCGCGAGTTCCGGCGCTCCTTCGGGGAGACGCCGCATCAGTACCTCCTGACGCGCCGACTCGAGCGCGCCGCCGCGCTGCTTCGCAACACCGACCGCACGGTCGCGGACATCTGCCTCACTGTCGGACTGCGCAGCGTCGGATCGTTCACGACAAGCTTCGGTCGCGCGTTCGGCATGTCGCCCACCGCCTACCGTGCGAGCTATCCGCCGGCGTCCGCTCGTGTTCGGATACCGACCTGCGTGCTGCAGGCATACGCGCGTCCGCCATACAGCAGTTTTCGAGAAGACAACGGTGATCGACCCGGCTAACGTCGTCCTGACTGTTTCCACGACATCGGAGGACGACATGCTGAAGAACCTCACCAACGTCAACGTCTGGGTTCACGACCAGGACGAAGCCCTTGCCTTCTACACGGAGAAGCTCGGAATGGAGCTCCGTGACGACATCACGCTGCCCGAGTTGGGCAACTTCCGCTGGCTGACCGTCGGCTTGCCCGGGCAGGACGTCGCCCTGGCCCTGATGGCCGTGCCCGGGCCGCCGGTGTTCGACCAGGAGACACACGACCAGATCACGGCGCTGATGGCAAAAGGCGCAGCCGGTGGCCTCTTCTTCTCCACCGACGACGTCAGGGGCACCTACGAAGAGCTCAAGAAGCGCGGCGTAGAGTTCCAGCAGGAGCCTACCGAGCAGCCCTACGGCCTCGACGCGGGCTTCCGCGACCCGTCGGGCAACTCGGCCCGGATGCTGCAGCCAAGGTAAGGCGACTAGGGAACCGGCCGCCACGCCGGGCGTGGCGGCTGGCCGATCGAGACGCCGACGGCGTGCGGCGTGAGGCGTTCGAGCTCCGTGCCGTCGGCGTTCATCACGTACGTGCCGTAACGCCTGCTCGACATCGCGATGTTCTTTCCGTCGGGCGACCAGACCGGCGACCCATCGATGCCTACGGAGGCGCCCGCACGAAACGGCGGTCGCGGCGACAACAGCTTCCCGTTCGGCGACACGAACTCGATCTGAGCGCGCGGTGCGTGAAACGCGATCCTCGACCCGTCAGGAGACCAGGCTGGTGCCGCTCCCGAGCGGACCAGTTGCCTGCGTTCCGAACCGTCGGCCCGCATCGCCCAGATCCCCGGGTACTCCTGGGGCCCGCTCGACGCGAACGCGATCCAGGCACCGTCCGGAGACCACGAAGGGGCCCGGTCGAATCGGTCTTTCGGGGACCGAAGGAGCTCGCGCGACGATCCGTCTGCGTTGATGACGGCGATTCCCCCGTTGGCCGCGTAGGCGAGCCGCTTCCCGTCCGGGGACCAGTCGAGCGACGGCCAGTCGTACTCTCCGTGCTGGCCAGCCTTCAGGATCTGCACGTCCCGGCCGGTTTGCAGGTTGAGGACGTGGACGCCGTTGAAAGGGTTTCTCATGGAGATGGAGATGACCGCGAAAGCGAGGCTCCGGCCATCGGGCGACCAGTCGATGCTCTCCACCTCACCGCACCAACGCACATGCACGGAACAGCGCGCGAGCTTGTGCAGGCGACCGAGCTTGTCGACGGTCGAGATGCTGTACCAGCCCGGCGGGCCTTCGTGCTTCGCATTCGCCTGCAGGTCCATGATCGTCAACGCGCCGTTCGTTCTCGGCTTCGCGCTCGGGACGATGTCGATGCGCTGCAGAGACCGGGCCGCCGAGGGTGCGCCACCACCGCCGCCCCGGTGCGTCGAGAAGTAGGTGCCCATAGCCGTGGCCACTACGAGCACGGCGACGAGCGTGTAACGCGTCCGCCGGCGCCGCGCGCGGTTGCGCGCCTCCTCGATCACCGCCTTGAGCACAGAGCGGCGAGGGTGCGGCGTGGCCGTGATGCTCACGATAAAGCTACTATGACTAGCACTATGTTCAGCGTCAAGGTCAACCGAGCAGAGCCGGTCGAACTGCACGAGCAGGTTGCGGCGGAGATCCGGCGCGCGATCGCCGATGGTGAGACCAAGCCCGGGGAACGTCTGCCGCCCGCGAAAGACTTTGCAGCAGTCCTCGGCGTGAACACCAACACGGTGCTCCGCGCACTACGTCAGCTTCGCGACGAAGGACTCCTCGAGTTCCGGCGCGGCCGCGGCGTAACCGTCGTGGCGACCCCCGAACGCGGAGCCGTCGTGGCCCAGGCGAGAGAGCTCGTCCAGTTCGCTCGAGGCCACGGCTACCGCCTCAACGAACTGATCGAGATCATCCAGAACGTGGCGTAGCTTCAGAACGTGTCCGGGTGCTGCTAGGGCGTCGCCCCGCAGAGCGGACCCGGCAGCTTGAGATGCTTGTTGTAGCCCGGAATGCCAAAACGGCCGAGCGGCCAAAACACGAGGACAACTCGGCCGTAGATCGCTTTGCGCGGCACCGGGCCGAAGGCGCGACTGTCTTCCGACACGCCGCGATTGTCGCCGAGCACCCAGTACTCCCTCTTGCCGAGATGAACGGCGTCGAACGAAGCGGTCGGGATGTCGTCGGCCTTCCTCCCGTCGACGAAAACACGCCCGTCTCGGCCAACGACCGTATCACCCGGGATCCCTATCACTCTCTTCGTAACCCCGAGCTGATTCGACTTCGGATCGGGAGTGATGGTGCCACCAATCTCACCTCGCGCGTGGAACAAGACGATCTCGCCGCGATGGGGATCGCGGAAACGGTAGGTGAAGTCCTCGTCGAGATGGCGGCCGTTGCAGCCCGGAAGTGTCGGCGCCATGCTGAACGTCCCCTGCGCGTAGCCCGTGAGCAACAGGCCTGTGAAGCTCAGGACGGCGATGACGACGACGATCACGATCAACGTCGCGACCGGGATCAGCACGCGCTTCCGGCGTCTCATCTGCGCTGGGTCAACTCAATCGGGTCTCGACGCTCTGCTGCGGAACCAGCGAACGGCTCGGCTTCCGGTGAGCGCGCCGAGGATCGCCAACACGAACGGCACGACGTCCGGCCAGCTCTGATTGTTCGCGAAGATCACCTCGACGAAGAGGATGCCGATCGCGAAGCCGGCGACTGCGCCGACGATGGCACCGAGAACCGCCATCCGACGAGCTAAGCACCCGGGCCCTCGAACCTCAAGCGTGCCGCATTTTCACCGCACCGCGGCGCGGTTGAAGACGCGGACAGAGATCACCGTTAGCGCAGCGGCGAAGGCTGCGACGACACCGAGGCTGAGCGTGGCCATCATCGTCGCGCTGTGCATGCTCCAGATGTCGTGGAGCCCACCGCTATCCCCCAGCAGCCCGTAACGGACGAGCGCGAGCCCGTGTGTGAGCGGAAGGAACTTCCCGAACCACTCCAGTCCGCTGGGTAGCGCGCTGATCGGAAACAGCGAGCCGGCCAGGAACCAGGGCACGATCGCGATCGCTGGGAGGCGGGCGATGTACTCCTCTGCCCTCGGAACGCGGCTGGCAAGGGTTTCTCCCACTCCGTACATGCCCACCGTGAAGAGGGCCGCAGCGGCAACGAACCAGGCGACGCCCGTGGCCGTGGCGTTGAAGTGAATGCCCCTGGCGATCGCGGCGCCGATCAGCACCGCAACCTGCAACGCGGTGATCGCGAATGCGACGGCGAGGTTGCCGAGCACGAGCAACGAACGCGGAATCGGCGCGGCGAGCAACTCGCGCTGCGCACCGCTCTCGCGATCGACGATCACGCCCAACCCGGCGAACATGGTGTTGAGCGGGATCAACAGGCCGATCGTGCCGGTGGCGACGAACGCCTCGTAGGTGGCACTGGTGTGAAGCGCCTCCTTGAGCGCGGGTGCAATCACGAGCGCGAACAGGATCGGGGTGAGCAAAGGCACGACCAGCTCGCGAGGGGTGCGGACGCTGAGCTGGAAACGTCGCGCCGCGAGAGTTGCGAGCGGCGCGAACGGGTTGTGCTGCACCCGTGAACGGGGCAGCGCTACTTCGGGGCTGATGGTGGTCATGGTTTCTCTTCCTTTCAGGCGGCGTCGGCGAGACGCGCGCCGGTCAGCTGCAGGTAGACGTCGTCGAGTGTCGGTTGGCGGGTGCTGATCGAGCTGGCCGCTAGATCCGCGTCGTGGATGACGGAGATCGCGTGGGCTGCGGTGCGATCGTGGAGGGGAACGGTGAGGGTGGAGCCGATGGTGAATGCGTCGTCTCCGGCGATGCCGCGCGTGCGAAGCGAAGCGAGCGCGGTCGCAGCGTCGCCGTTCACACGCAGCTCGACGAGCTCGTGTCCGAGCCCGGCCAGCAGGGCGCCGGGCGTGTCGAGTGCCACGATCTCGCCTGCGTGGATGATCGCAATCCGGTCGCAGAGCCGCTCGGCCTCGTCGAGGTAATGGGTCGTGAGCAGGATCGTGATCTCGTTGCGATCGCGCAGGCGCCCGATCACGTCGAGCAGCTCGTGGCGGATGCGCGGGTCGAGACCGACGGTCGGCTCGTCGAGGAACAACACCTGGGGCTGGGAAACGAGCGCGCGGGCAATCTCGAGCCGACGGCGCTCGCCGCCGCTGTAGCTTCCGACCGGCCGATCCAATAGCTCGGCCAGACCGAGGGTCGCTGCGAGCTCACCGACCCGGCTCTGGACCACGATGGGGTCGGTGCGCCAAAGCCGGGCATGGATGTCGAGATTGCGCCGACCCGTGAGGGCGCTGTCCACGACCGGGTCCTGGAAGACGACGCTGCTGACGCTGCGGGCGGCGAGCGGCTCGCCGGCGACGTCGAAGCCTGCGACATAGGCACTGCCGCTGGTCGGGGCGATCGTCGTCGTGAGCATGCCGATCGTGGTCGACTTGCCCGCTCCGTTGGGCCCGAGGAGGCCGAAGACTTCCCCCGCGGCGACCTCGAAATCGATGCTCTTCACGGCTTCGACGCCGCCCGGGTAGGTCTTCCGCAGCTTGCGCACGTCGATCGCGGGGTGCTTCACTCGTGGAACAGGTTCGGATCTGGGTTGCATGAGTCTCTCCTGTTCAGTTAGGCGTCACATCTGCCGTCGTTGGTTCGTCACACCTATGACGGAACTCAACGGAAGGATGTGACGGTGAACGAGCAGTCCTGGCAGCTAGAGCAGTTCGAGCGCTACCGACCCCACTTGCAGGCGGTCGCCTACCGGATGCTCGGTTCGGTCACCGAAGCCGACGACGCCCTGCAGGAAGCCTGGCTGCGACTGAGCCGCGCCGCCACCGACCATGTCGACAACATGGGTGGCTGGCTGACCACGGTCGTCGGCCGGGTCTGCCTCGACATGCTGCGCGCTCGACGCTCGCGCCAGGAGGACTACGTCGGCAGCTGGCTGCCGGAACCGATTGTCAGCCTCGACGACGAGACCGACCCCGAGCAGGAAGCGATCCTCGCCGACTCGGTCGGTCTCGCACTCCTGGTGGTTCTCGAGACGCTCACGCCCGCGGAGCGGCTCGCCTTCGTGCTGCACGACATGTTCGCGGTGCCGTTCGACGAGATCGCCCCGATTGTCGGCCGAACGCCCGCCGCCGCACGCCAGCTCGCCAGCCGTGGCAGACGCCGCGTACAAGGCGCTGAACCGACTCCCGACACGGACGTGCGCGGCCAGCGCGAGATCGTCGACGCCTTCCTTGCCGCCGCGCGCGGGGGAGACTTCGACGCGCTGCTGGCCGTGCTCGACCCCGACGTCGTCTTCAGGGCGGACCCCGGCAAGATCCAGCGACTCGCGCGGCCGCCGATCACCGGCGCCGAGGCCGTCGCAACGGAGCTGCTCTCGCGGGCCCCGCGATTCGCGCCGCTGGCGCGGCCGGCCCTCGTCAACGGCACTGCCGGGCTCGTTGTAGGACCCGAGGACAAGCCGTTCGCAGTCGTCGGCTTCTCAGTCGCAGGCGGCCGCATCGTCGCGATCGACCTGATCACCAATCCCGACAAGCTCGGCGGCCTCGCCAAACACCGATGAGTTTTGCGCGGCGATGCAGTCCAACTCTCCGTATTCGTCATCGACGCGGAAGGGAGCACCCATGGGACAGCCGGTCGTGCACTTCGAGGTGATCGGGAGGGACGGCCCGAAACTGCAGCGCTACTACTCCGAGCTCTTCGGCTGGGAGATCAACGGCGACAATCCGATGAACTACGGGATGGTGGACGGGAAGAAGAACCCGGCGCCCGACGGGATGAGCATCGGAGGCGGCATCGCAGCCGGCCCGAACGGCTACGAGGGACACGTCACGTTCTACGTCGCGGTCGAGGACATCGAGGAGGCCCTCGTCAAGGCCGAACGTCTCGGCGGGACGCGCGTGATGGGCCCGGAGAAGGTCATGGACATGGTCGAGCTCGGCCAGTTCAAGGATCCGGAGGGTCACGTCATCGGAGTCGTCAAGCCGCTCGACATGTAGGGAGGCTTGCGGAGGCTCCGGCGCTGCTGGAGCCTCCGCGCAAGCTGCGATCCTTCAGGTGTGACACGACCCGCACTCATTCTCCCGACGATCACAGCGACGACTCCATTGCAACAGCCCGGCGCCTGCAAGACCTCGGTTATACGAACGTCCGACATTACGCCGGCGGCAAGAACGAATGGCGCGACGCCGGACTGCCGCTCGAGCGCGCCGGGAAACCTTTCGTGCCGAAGCCGTAAGGTCTAACGGCCGAACTCGAACGTGAGCGGACGGCGCCCGCTCGGGAGGGTCTTCGGAACGAGCGTCCGCAGCCTCGCCGGTTCCGCCCGCGGATCCAGCAGCCCTCGTTCCACGAACGCGACGAGATCGTCGAGCTCTGCAGCGGTCAGCTCGATTCGCCCCGAGACCAGCGGGTCGAGTGCATCCAGAAGCGGTGTCACCGGGCCGATCGGGCCCACGAGATCGCCCGGCAGCCCCTGCGCAGAGGGGTCATATGAGAGCAGGGAGGCTCGCACGTCGAGGTGATGGCGGATCGCCGCTCGCAGGGATCTGAACGCGCCGTCGTGCATGTAGGCGGACTCGACCGCGACATTCCGCAGCGAGGGTGTCCGAAAGGCGTATCGGTCGCGCGCATCGCCAGTGATCTCCTGCCGGCCGAAATCCTCGTTGGCGGCGATCCCATCGAACTGGTTGTTCGTCGATTGCGGGACGAGCTGCGGCACGCCGATCGCATGCGTGCGGAAGTCGGTGAACATTTCGTCCGACGGACCGGAAACGCTGTGACAGCTGACACAGCCCGCCTTGCCGAAGAAGAGGAGACCGCCGCGTTCTTCACTCGAAGTGAGTGCGCCTTCGTCCCCACGCGCGAAACGGTCGATCGGCGCACTCGCGAAGGTCAGTGAGAATTCGAACTCCGCAATAGCGCGGGCGAACATCGCGAACTCGATCGACGCGCCCAAACGGACGCTCGGGAAGATCTCGCCGAAGAGACGGCGGTATCCGGGTACGGCGTCGAGTCGCCGCGCGACCTCCGCGCGAATTGCGTCGTTGTCGCCAGCGAAGCCGAAGCCGGCGACCTCGGTCCGCTCAGTCGGCGGAATGAACGCCTGTGAGACGAGAAGTTGGGGATGGCCGGAGAGCGTCATCCCCTCGGGCGCCGGGAACTCGAAGCCGGCGCTGTTGTCGAACGGATCGCCCGAGAGCGACGAGAAGCGCGAGTTCCACATCAGCGCCGGGAAGAACGCAGTGTTGATCACCATCGGCGCCCGGCGCATGTTCCTCGGGCCGCGGCGATTGGGGCCGACTATGCCGTTGTTCTCGATGCCGATCGCGATCAGCTGTGTGTCACCAAAGCCGTTCGTCGGCGAATGACACCCGGCACACGTGTTGTCGCCTTTCAGGCCCGTGACGGTGTCGAACCAGAGCAATCGCCCGAGATTCACGAGTTTGACGTCGACCGGCCGTCCGAGACGACGCGTCAGGGTCGACTCCGTTCGGCCGCTAAAGCCCTCCTGCTCGAGCTCCGCGCGCAGCTCGTGGCCGAGCGCGTCGCGACCTCCGTTCAGCCTGCCCGGGCCGAGGACGAGGAGCCCGAGCCCCGCGGCGGCGCCGACCGCGGCGAGACGGGCGGCGGCGTGTAGCAGCCGCCGCCCCGACGCGCCTAGGTCAGATCGGGTCGCAGTTGAACGGATCACCTTTGAGCAGCAACGGGTCGAAGGTGGTCGCTTCTTCGACGTTGTCGCCATCGATGATCGCGATGAAATGACTGCGGAGCCCGCCCACCGGCCCGCTGCCGGAGAGCACGAAGTCGTCGACGACTCGCGAGTGGCTGCCGTCGCCAAACGGCTGAACCGACTGCCGGTAATTCCACATGTATGAGTTGCCGGCACTGTCGATCGCCGTTCCGTGCGCCGTCGAGTTCAGGTTGCCGCCGTCGCCGGTCGGCGCGAAGAACGTCAATGTCCCCGTCCCCATCACCCACATCCCACTCGGAACGCCTCCGCAGGTGGGCAGGACGGAATCCGCCGGCGGCGGAGTCGTGCCTGGCGCGGCGATCGACCAGGTGATCGCGAACGTCGCTCCCGGGCCCGCGCTTGCAGACGAGATGCAGGCGAGCCCAACGAGAGCAACCGCCAGCGCGAGAAAGACTCGTTGCAGCATGCCGCTCGTTCTCCCTTCCGTCTGCGGCGCCCGATGACCGCATCGGCGCCGCTCGCGTTGATGCTCGATTGTAGAACTGCTCGCTCCCGCCTTCAATAGCGCGTCTCCGTGACGCCGTTCTGAGGAAATCGGAACGGATCCATCCAGGACCGGGGCGCGTGAGGTCGAAAGAGCGCCTTGCCCAGGGTTACCCTCGGGGTGCGCTTCTCCCCTGGCAGCCCGAGCTGCGGCGTGAGCTGTAGACGTCGCGCCCTGGGCATCACGTCGCCCGCTTAAGTCGAGATTGCCGGCGCAGGACTACCCGAACACGGAGAGAACCGAGGCCCAACCGCCGGGCATCGGCGCCCGCGTTCAGAGGGAGGTTCAATGGAAGCTGCAGTCCCTGTCGGCCGACCGCGCAGCGTGGCACGGTGGGCCGCCCTCGGAGGACTTGTCTACGTCGTGCTGTTCGTCATCGGGACGATCGTGCTCTTCAGTGGTGCGCCGTCAGGCGATTCGGCGCCGGCAAAGGTCGTCGAGTGGTACTCCGACAGCGGCCACCGAGACCGCATCCACTTCGGCTGGATACTGATCGGCCTCAGCATCATCTTCCTGCTCTGGTTCATCGGGGCGCTGCGCCGGGCGGTGAGCGCCGTCGACGGCGAGGGAATCCTCACCGGGGTGGTGAGCCTCGGGGGAGGTGTCTACGCGGCGCTTGCGCTCGCTTCCGTCGCGCTGAGCGACGGGATCAGGACGATGAGCGACGACACGTACCAGCACCGCGTGTTCCCCGAGTTGATCCACGCGGCGGACGACGCGACGTGGGTCATGCACGCCACGGGCGCCGCGGCGCTCGGCGTGATGATCATCGCGACTTCACTTGCATTCATGTGGGGCGCGGTCTGGCCGACGTGGGCCGGATGGCTCGGCGTCGTCGTCGGGATCCTCGCGCTCGCCTCGATCGCGTTCTTCCCGCAGTTCCTGTTCCTGCTGTGGATCCTGGTCGTCTCTATCTGGATGTTCCGCCGCCCACATTCGCCTAGCGCTGTCACGTAAGAAAAGCCCGGTGGGGGGAGCCGTGGCTCCCCCCACACGCTCTCTTAGGCCGCCAGGTCGAACGCGGGCTCGGCCTCTTCCACCGGCTGCTCGAGCTCGTCGCGGCGGATCAACGTCAGCGCGGCCACTATCCCGATTGCCGCAAGGATCACGCCGGCGAAGAACGCGCCGTGGAAGCCGTCGACCAGCGCCTGCGCTCGGGTCGCGCCCCCAGCCAGCGCATCGCTGGTCCGCGAGGTCGCGATCGTCGACAGCGCGGCGATCCCAAGTGCGCCGCCGATCTGCTGCGACGTGTTGATCAGGCCCGAGGCGAGCCCCGCCTCGGCGGGCTGGATGCCGGCGAGGGCCGCGATCGAGATCGGCACGAACGAGAAGCCGAGGCCGACCGCGATCAGCAGGAAGCCCGGCAGCAGGTCGCCGAGGTACGAGCCGCCCACGGACACCTGTGTGAAGTAGACGAGACCGCCGGTGAGCGACGTCATGCCGATCGCCAGCACCGGCTTCACGCCGATCCGGGTCACGAGCTGTGCCGCGATCGCCGACGTGAAGATCGCCGTGCCCGCGACCGCCAGGTACCCGACGCCGGTCTTCATCGGCGAGTAGCCGAGCACCTGCTGCATGTACAGCGTCAACATCAGGAACAACGAGAACGTCGCTGTGCCCATGATGAACCCGGCGACGTTCGCGCCGCTGACCGTCTTGATCCGCAGGATGCCCAGGCGCATCAGCGGCTCGGGATGCCGCTGCTCCCACACGAGAAAGCCGACCAGCATGGCGAGTGACGCCGCGAAGAAGGAGACCGTCTTCCCGGCGAGCCAGCCGTCCTGTCCGGCCTGCGTGATCGCGTAGACGAGCGACGAGAGCCCGCCCGTCACCAGCACTGCGCCGAGGGCGTCGAAGGACTTGACCGTCGCATCGCGGCTCTCCTTGAGCAGGATCGGGGCAAGGATGAACGCCGTCACGCCGACAGGGACGTTGACGAAGAAGATCCAGGCCCAGCTGAGCGCGTCCGTGAGGATCCCGCCGAGCAGGACGCCGGCCGCGGCACCGAAGCCGCCGACCGCGCCCCAGACGCCGAGCGCGATGTTGCGCTCTCGTCCCTCGACGAACGTCGTCGAGAGAATGGACAGCGCCGCGGGTGTGATGACCGCCGCGCCGAGGCCTTGGAGGGCACGCGCCGTGATCAGCGACGCCTCGGACCATGCGAGGCCCGCGAAGAGCGAGGCGAGCGTGAACACGATCAGCCCGGCGAGGAAGATCCGTCTACGCCCGAGCAGGTCGGCCGCGCGGCCCCCGAGGAGCAGGAACCCACCGAACACGAGCGCGTACGCGCTGATCACCCACTGCAGGTTCTGCTGAGAGAAGCCGAGATCGACCTGAATCGAAGGCAACGCCACGTTCACGATTGCGATGTCCAGGACGACCATGAACTGGACGACGCTCAGGAGCGCCAGTGCCAGCCATTTACGCCGATCAGAAGTCACCATGTCGTCCATTCCTTTGTGAGGAGTAAGGAGGGTCTAGTTCAGGTTGCCTGTGGCGCAACAGGCTGGCCAAGGGGCTGGGCCGGTCAATTACGGTGCGGTTAACCGCACCCTGGACTATCGGTCCCTAGCCTTCGCGAGACGGCGCCGAGAAGCCTCGGCCTCGACACGCGCTCCTTTCCGCTCGTAGAGGGCAAGAGCAGCTTCGACGAGCGGTGGTGCCTCACTTGCCCTCCCGGCGAGCTCGAGCACGTCCGCGAGAGCGATGAGTGCGTTCGCATGAAACATGGGCCAGTCGGTTCCCGCTCCCAGCTCGAGCGCTTCGCGGGCGAGCACTTCAGCCTCCGCAAATGCGCCCTGCTGCGCAAGGATTCGCGCGCGCACCGTTCGCCAACGCATCTGTGCCTCGAAGTCAGCGCCGGCTGCCAGGTCCGCCGTGATCCCCGCGTGCTCATCGGCTTCCTGGTACCGACCCTGCACGAGGAGTGCCTCCGCCAGGAAACCGGTAGTCGTCGAAAGGAATCCCTGCTCACCGAAACGCTCGAGGCGTGCAATGCCGTCACGTGCAACAGCCTCGGCGAGCTCGGGCCGGCCCACCCGAAGCGCCTGATCAGCTGCGTTCATCGCCGTTGCCGCCGAGAACAACTCGTTGCCGAACTGCCGATACACGTCGTTCGCACGATCCAGCTCGCTGCTGGCCTCGTCCGCCCGTCCGACCAGCGACAAATGCATCGAGCGCGCGGCGCGCAGGTATCCCTCGAGCCAGGTCCCGTGATGCTCCCCGAGCAGTTCGTCGCAGAGCTCGATCCCTTCGTCGGCAGGAAGGTACCCCCACGCGCCCACCACTACGCGCGCACCGACCGGGAGTCCCGTGAGGCGTCGGTTGCCCGCCTTCACCGCGTGCGCACTGGCGCGTTCATACGCCGCAGCGGCAGCCTCGGACTGCCCAAGCCACCCTTCGAAGCAGCCCGCGACAAACCAGGCTTCGGCGAGGCCGGAATCGTCGGAGAGCGCCTCGAGCGTCCGAAGCTCCTCATGCACCATTGTGAGATCTGCGAAAGCGCCACCCATCATCGCCCCGACGAAAGAAAGCGCCACGCGTCCCCTCGATGCGATCGCGGGCACTTCGGCATTCTCCGCAGCCTCGACTGCGCTGCTGAAAGTCTTGGAAGCAAGCTCGAGATCCCCCGCCTCTTGCAGGGCGTAGCCGAGCGTGATGAGTAGAACGAGCCGTAATTCGTCCCCTTCGTCCAGAAGCCCGGTAGACCGCGTGAGCAAATTGACGGCAGCGGAAACGTCGCCCCGCCCGCTCGCGCGAAGACCGGCCTGCCCGAGTAACTCGCCCGCCCGATGTCCGAGCGCACGCGACTCCTCGTCCAGCGGCCCAAGCTCCTCGCGGAGGAGGTAGGCGCGCTCGAGGTGATAGCCGACGATCTCGTCGTACTCGCTGCGATGCTGCTCGAGCCAAAAACCGAACTGCTCGTGCAACTTCGCCCGCAGCTCCTTCGGCATTCCGTCGTAGGCCGCGTCACGAATCAGCTGATGCCGGAAACGGAAAGCGTCGTCAGTCGGGAAGATGGGCGAGCGGTACGGTCGGATCAATTCCTTGCGCACGAGCGGCTGCAACGCGCTGCTCTCGCCCCCGAGCTCGACCAGGGCTGTTCGCCAGAACTCCTTGCCGATTACCGACCCGCGCTCCGCGGTCACGCGCTCGCTGGGCGAAAGCTGTTCGAGGCGAGCTGCGAGCAACGCCTGAATCGTGGGCGGGATGGCGATCTCCGCGGCGTGCCCGTCCTGCGCAATCAGCGCGAGCATCTGCTCGACGAACAGAGGGTTGCCTTCGGCGGCGGCCGCGATGCGGTTGCGCACCAGCTCAGAGAGGTCGGCCCCGCCGAGGAGATTGTCGATGAGCGTCTCGGACTGGTCCTCCGAAAGCGGTTCGAGCAGCGTAATCGTGGCGTTCAGCTTGCCGCCACCCCACGCCGGGCGGATGTCAAGCAAGTCCGGCCGCGCCGCGCAGAGCAGGAGGATCGGCGCTCCGCGACTCCAATCGGCGAGATGCTCGACGAGATCGAGGAACGTCGCCTCCGCCCAGTGCAGGTCGTCGAGAACGAGGATGAGTGGCCGTTCGCGCGCGAGCGACTCGAACAACCTCCGAACGGCAAGAAAGGTGTCCTCGCGCGAGAGGGCTGCCTGTTCGACGAGCCCGATCGCGGCCGAAACGGTGTTGAGCATCCTCCGGCCATCGACGTCACGGTCGAGCAGGCTTGTGAGCTGCTCATCCGCTGCGAGCGCCTCGAGGACCTCGACGAGCGGGAAGTAGGTGATTCCTTCGCCGTACGCCAGGCAGCGTCCCCGCAGAACGATCGCGTCCTCGCGCTCGGCGAGAAACTCGTAAATGAGTCGCGACTTGCCGATCCCAGCCGGCCCGAGCAGCGTGAACAGATGGCACGACTGGTCTCCTACGGCACGGGCGCAGGCCTGCCGCAACTGCGCCAGCTCGTCGTCTCTACCGATGAACGGCGCATCAAAGCGGCGGGCGAACGCGGCTGCATCCGCTCGAACTCCAAGGAGGCGATACGCGAGTACGGGGTCGGTCTTTCCTTTTGCCTCGATCGCCTCGACCGGCTCGAGTTCGAGCGCGCCTTCGGCGAGGTCGTGAGTGCGCACCCCGATGAGGATCTCTCCCGGCTCCGCGGCCTGCTCGAGCCGCGCGGCGACGTTGACGGCGTCACCCGTCGCAAGCGTGCCACCCTCGCTCGTCACGACCTCGCCGGTGTTGACGCCCATCCTGACCCGCAACTGGGTTCCGAAGTCGCGCTGAAGGTCTTCATTCAGGCCGCCGAGCTCTTCGCGCAACTCGTGCGCGGCCCGGGCTGCCCGCAGCGCATCGTCCTCGTGGACGACGGGGATTCCGAAGACGGCCATGACCGCATCACCGATGAACTTCTCCACCGTGCCGCCGTGGCGTTCCAGCACGTTGCGCGCGAGCGTGAAGTACCGCTCCATCACCCGGCGGAGCGACTCCGAGTCGAGTCGCTCGCCCAGTGCGGTAGAGCCGGTCACATCGCAGAAGAGGATGGTTACGGTCTTGCGGACCTCGCGTGGCGACGGAGCTTCCACCAGCTCCGCGCCACAGGAACCACAGAACCGGAACCCCGATGGGTTCTCGGCACCACAGCTCGGACAAACGGTCACACCAGCGAGCGTAACTGGCAGGACCGGTTCGCTACAGGGCAGACCCCGATCGTTGAGTAATGATGAAGTGGTGATTTGGCGATTGAGGAGCGTCACGGCCTCCGCGGCCGTCGTCGCACTCGTGCTCGCAGGGACCGTCGCGGGCGCGACTCCGCGGCTCACCGTCCAGCCAAAAAGGGTCGCGCCTGGTGGAGTTGTGACAGTCAGCGGCACGGGCTGTCGGGCGGGAGACCTCGTCTACCTGATCTCTCCGCCGTTCATCGGCAATGCCTTCGTCGCCCATTCCGTTGCGACGCGCGCCCGCTCGAACGGCTCATTTTCACGACGCGTCCACATCCGAACGTCCATCCGCAGCGGGCGGTATCTGATCACCGGCCGCTGCGGCGGCGGAAACCTCGGCGTATCCGCGCGTCTCCGCGTCTACTGACTCGACGCGCGCGTACGCTTGGCAGATGACGCCACTGGCCCTCGTCGTGCTCGGGAGCAGCCGCCGCGACCGGACCGGCGCGTACCGCATCAGTCGCGGCTGCCGGCGAGCAGTCGTTCAGGCCGCGCAGCTGGCCGAGCGGCTCGAGCCGCGGGTCGTCGTGTTCAGCGGTTGGTCGCCGAACGGCGGTGCCTCCGAGGCGGAGCAGATGCAGGAGCTCTGGCGCGGTCCGGACGTTGAGCTCGTAGTGGAGCCGACCGCGTCGACGACGGCGGAGAACGCTGCGCGGACGCTACCGCTCCTGCTGGAGCGCCAGATCGAGCAGGCGGTCGTGATCTGCACACCACCTCACGTCTACCGCGCCCGTTGGTTCTTCCGGCGCCTCTACACCGCACACGGGATTCGGACGAGCTTCGAAGCCCCGCGAGTCGTTCCCACGCCCTCGGCGGTCATCTGGGAGCTCGGCGCCCTGACAGTGCGGTCGCGCCAGCTGCGAGCAGTCAAGGAAGAGCTGGAACGAGGACAGCGGCAGCCATGAATAACACCGTGGTCTTCATTCCGGCGTGGAACGAAGAGGAGAACCTCCCGGCCGTCCTCGACGACCTCAGGCGCGAGCTGCCCAACGCGGACGTGCTCGTGGTTGACGACGGCTCGACCGATCGCACCGCCGAGATCGCACGCGTACGCGGAGCAGAAGTCCTTTCGCTGGGTAGCAACCGCGGCTTGCCGATCGGGATCGCCGCCGGGTACCGCTGGGCCCTCGACCATGGCTACGCGTACTGCGGCCGGGTCGATGCCGATGGGCAGCACCCGCCGTCCGAACTCGGGCGCCTGCTCGCAATTGTGCGCGCGGGCGGCTGCGATGTCGCAGTGGGTTCGCGCTTCGTCTCGGGTGACGGTTATGAGCCCTACCGTTACCTGCCGAGCCCGGCGAGGCGAGTGGGCACGGGACTACTCCGACGTGGAATGAAGCTCGCCCTGCGCCGACCCTTCGCCGACGCGACGAGTGGTCTCTACGCGGTCAACGCGAAGGCACTGCCGGTACTGGCCGAGCCGTTCCGGACAGAGGCGCCCGAGGTCGAAGCCCTCCTCCGGCTCAGCGACGCCGGCCTGCGAGTCGAGGAAGTGCCTGTGAGGATGGAACCACGGGCGGGCGGCGTCTCGAAACTCCGTGGCCGCAAGGCCGTCAGGGTGACCGCCACCGTGATCGGCACCCTGGTCGCAGCGCGATTTCTCAGGGCACGGCGCTCGGACTGACCCGCCTGTGCCCCGCCCGCTGCCGGACGGGGCACGGTGTCGAGCTAGGCGAACCGGAGAGCCGGCCCGGCCGCCTTCTTCGCGGCCTTCGCGGCGAACCCGGGAAGCGCGAGCAAGATCAGCGCCAGCACCAACAGCATGAAGTAGAAGTGCTTCTTCCTCATCAGACTGCGGGGATGGCCGGTGCGGTGACTTCAGGCGTGTAGGTGGGGCCGTAGCCGAGCGCTCGTCCGAGCGGAGCGGCCATTGCGAGACCTGCTTTCTGCAACCACGCGGGCGGATGCGGCAACTGCACCGTGGCGAAGTGCGCCCGGGCGATCACGGCGAGCCGCAACGGATTCGGCATGCCCTTCCGATTCGTCTTGCCGTCCTCGGCGAGCGCGAACATCGTCTCGAGCAGCGACTCGAACTGGAGCGCAGGCCGCACCTCGCAGACGAAGCGCACTTCCTCTTCGCCGGCGTTCCAGAAGCGATGGGGCGTACCCTGTCCGACAACGGCGATCTCGCCGCGGCTGAGCGTGAGCTTTTCCTTGCCGCTCTTGAGGCCGAGCGTTCCCTCGATCACGGCGAAGCGCTCGCTCTGGGAGGGATGGACATGCGTCGCGGCGACGAAGCCGTCCGGCTGAACCGTGCACTCGATCACGACGGATTCGCCGTTCGTGTCGGCCGACGTAGCGTGGAACGTGATGCGCTCCCCGGTGACGGGGTTGTGGATCGTGTCTCCCGTGCGGATCATCTCGAGCCTCCTTCGTGGTGTCGATTGACACTCCGAAGGCTAGGTCCGCGCGAGCGCAAATTCGTCGGCGCGACGAACGATCTCGCGTCGTCGTACGGCGGATTTTCAGGACGACCCCGTCATCCTTCCGGATGAAGTCGTCTACGCCTCGTCGTTGCCGGCGAGGCCGCACTCGTACGCGAGCACGACCGCCTGCACCCGATCGCGCACGTCGAGTTTCGTCAAGAGGTGCGCCACGTGCGTCTTCACGGTCGTGTCGCTGACGAAAAGGTCTTTCGCGATCTCGGCGTTCGAGAGGCCTCGTGCGACGAGCTTCAGCACCTCGAGCTCGCGGGCAGTTAGCTCCGCGAGTTCGGCAGGCACGGTCCGCACCGACTGCGGTGGCCGGCGGACGAACTCCTCGATGACTCGGCGCGTGATCGACGGCGCAAGCAGCGCGTCCCCCTGCGCCACCGCACGGATTCCGGCCACGAGTTGCTCCGGCGGGACGTCCTTGAGCAGGAAGCCGCTCGCGCCGGCCCTGAGGGCGTCGTAGACGTACTCATCCATGTCGAAGGTCGTCAGCATCACGACCTTCGTGTGAACGCCGTCGGCTGCGAGCAGGCGCCGTGTCGCTTCGATTCCGTCGACTTGCGGCATGCGGACGTCCATGAGGACGACATCCGGTTTCAGGCGCAGCGCCTGCGCTACGGCGTCCGCGCCGTCTGCAGCCTCGCCGGCGACCTCGATGTCCGCTTCGGCATCGAGGATCATGCGAAAGCCCGCGCGTACGAGCGCCTGATCGTCGACGATGAGGACGCTGAGGCTCATGAAGTGAGGGGCAACTTTGCGCGTAGGCGATACCCGCCGCCCGTCTGCGGCCCGGCATCGAGCTCCCCGCCGTAGACCGACACGCGCTCACGCATGCCGACGAGGCCGTGCCCGCCGCCGTCGCCGTTCCCGACGCCCTTCCCGTCGTCCCTGACCGTCACTTCGAGGTAGGTGTCGCCGTAGTTGACGAGCACCTCGGCCCGTGTCGCCTGCGCGTGCTTCACGACATTTGTCAGTCCCTCCTGCACGAGCCGGTATGCGGTCAGGTCGACGCCCGCAGGAAGCTGGATGGCCTCGCCCTCGATGCGCAACTCGACGGGCAGGCCCGCTTCCCGCGCCTGGTCGACAAGGCGGTTCAGGTGGTCGAGGCTCGGTTGAGGGGCGAGAGCCGGCGCCTCTTCGGGCCGCCGGAGCACGCCCACCATCCGGCGCATCTCGGCCAGCGCCTCCCGGCCGGTCCGCTCGACGACGAGCAACGCCTCGCGCTCGCGGTCCTGATCGGGCCGCAGGAGCCGCCGTACCCCGGAGGCCTGGACCGTCATCACGCTGACGCTGTGACCGACGACGTCGTGAAGTTCGCGCGCGATTCGCGCCCGTTCCTCCGCAACTGCTGCGCGGGCCTGCTGCTCGCGTTCGCGCTCCGCGCGGATCGCCCGCTCCTTTGCCTCTTCGCCCTCCTCGAACTTTCTCCCGAGTGAAAAGCCGACGATCCAGACGACGCCGAAGACGAGACTCGAGAAGACGAAATCGCCGATGCCGCCGTTCGGATCGGTGCGAGCCACGAAACCTTCTGCGCCGAAGACGATCGCCAGCCCCGCCACCGCCTGCCGCCAGTCGCGCAGCAGAGCCATGAGGAAGACTGCGGCACACCCGGCCAGGAAGACGACGAAGTTGCTGGGCACGACGCGGTCGTCGACAAGCGTCGTCGCGATGACCGTAAGGACGACCGTTGCAGGGGCGCCAAACGGGAACCGCCGTCGCGCGAGAAGCGGCGCGATGATCGCCACGACCAGCGGCACGTCGACCCAGAGCGAGCGGTACGGTCCGTCGAACCTGCCATGGTCGTGGACGACGACGGCAATCCCCATACCGATCGCGGCGACGATCAGAACGTCGAACCAGTAGCGCGAAGCCAGTCGCCAGAGCAGTTTCACGGTTTGAAGTTACTCCGTGCGCGACCACGCCGCCTCGTCCTCGAGGACGATCCAAACATCGTCCGCACGGACGACATGAAATCGCCACCCCGGCCGAAGAAGGCCTCAGCCCCGAGCCATAGCGTGGTGAGGACCGGATTTCACACAGGAGGACAGACGAACATGCAGGGAACTTCGGGATTCGTGGTCGAGACCTCGGCCTTGACGAAACGTTTCGGCGATCGGGTTGCGGTCGACAACGTCGAGCTCCGCGTCCCGCGCGGCTCTGCCTTCGGCTACCTCGGCCCGAACGGCGCCGGCAAGACGACGCTGATCAGGATGCTGCTCGGTCTCACCCAGGCGACCGGCGGCACGATGCGGCTGCTCGGTCGCCGCGTGCCGGGAGAGCGCGCCGCGGCGCTGGCGCGAGTCGGCGCGATCGTCGAGGAGCCCCGCTTCCACAAGCATCTGACCGGGCGCGAGAACCTCACCGTGATCGCGGCCGCGCGCGAGCCGGAAGCGCACGATCGGATCGACGGTGCGCTCGCACGCGTCGGTCTCGCGCAGCGGGCGGACGAACGCGTGAAGCGCTACTCGCTCGGTATGCGCCAGCGGCTCGGCGTTGCCCGCAGCCTTCTCGCCGACCCAGAGCTCTTGATCCTCGACGAGCCGACCAACGGGCTTGATCCGGCCGGCATCCACGAGTTCAGGGACATGATCCGCGGCTTCGTCGCCGAGGGCCGCACCGTCCTTCTCTCTTCGCACCTGCTCGACGAGGTGGAGAAGATCTGCGACGAGGTCGCGATCGTCGATCGAGGAAAGGTCGTGGTGCAGGGGTCGATCGCAGATCTCGCCGCGGGCGGAAGGCAGACGATTCTGATCGCGACGAGCGACGAGGAGCAGGCGCTCGCGATTCTCTCCGAGCATCGCGGGGTCAAGTCCGCGATCGCGGAAGCCAACGGAATCCGCGTCACGCTCGGGGCCGATTCGGTCGAGGCGCAGGACGACATCAGCCGCCGTCTCGTCCTCGCGGGACTGGCCATTCGCCGCTTCGAGCTGGCGCGCGTATCGCTCGAGCAGCGGTTCCTGGAGATCACGTCCCGATTGGAGGAAGCAGCATGAGCACCACAACCGCCATGGCAGAGCTGCCGCGGGCACGCACCGGAAGAGAATGGCGACCGCGACTCGTGAGCGCCGAGCTTCTGAAGCTACGCAAGCGACGCGGACTCGTCATCTCCGCACTCGCACTCGCGGTCGTGCCGATGATCATCGGCTATACGGTCCTCCTGAGCATCCACGCCGCGAACCCCGCCAAGCACGGGCCGGCAGGAGGGCTCGAGAACCTGTCGGGCTCGATGGACATCCTGAGCCAGTTCAGCGTCGTCGCCGCGATCCTGGTCGGGGCGACTCTGGGAGCGGGCGACCTCGGCTCGGGCGTCTTCCGCGAACTGGTCGTCACCGGACGCTCACGCCTCGCTCTGTTCGCGGCGCGCGTTCCCGCCGGTCTCGCGCTCGCCTTGCCGATCGTTGGTGCAGGCTTCGCCATCACCGCGACCGGGTCGACCGTGTTCGCGGGGTCGCTCGACGCTCCGAGCGCGACGCTCCTGCTGGAGTCGGCTGCCTGGCTGGGACTCGTAACCGCGGTCTCGCTGGTGCTTGCACTCGGTGTCTCCTCCACGCTCGGCTCGCGCGGGACGACGATCGGGATTGTGCTCGGATGGCAGATCGTCGCCGTGCCTGTGCTGCTCGAGATCCGGGCGCTTGGCTCCCTACGGGAAGGGCTCCTCGGTGCCGCAAACGGGCGTCTGGCCCCAGCCGCTCTGTTCGAGGGCTCCCCCACGGTGTCGATGTCGCTCGCCGCTGCCGCTCTCGTGATCGTTCTGTGGACGGTCGTACCGCTCGCGATAGGTGCGTGGCGGACCTGCACACGCGATGCCTAAATCGACGCGATGTGCCTCACGATGTGCCGCGCATCCCTCCTCACGCCGCCGACGTTCTCCGAAGTGAACGAGTACAGGAAGTCCAGCCCGACGAAGTAGAGGCCCGGCTCTGACGCGACGCCGCGCTCGTGCGTCGGCGCGCTGTCCTCGCCGAAGACCGGCACGTCGATCCAGCTGAAGTCCTGCCGGAACCCCGTGCACCAGATGACGTTCGCGACGTCCATGACGCGTCCGTCCTCCAGAACAGGGAACCCGTCTTGCACTCCGACCGTCTTCGCAACGCGCTCAACGCCGGCTGCGAGGAGGTCCTGCGACTTCACCCGGATCAGCGGTGCGCCGTCCTCCAGGACGTGCGGGCGAACCTTGCGGCCGATCGGCGTCTTCACCGTCAGAACGTGAGAGGCAACGAACCAGAGGATCGGCACGACCAGGCGCCTCAGCGGGTGCTCGATGCGCAATGGAAATTGACCTTTGTCTCTCCCGGAGAGCCAGGTCCGGTGAGTCGCTGACACTTCCATGCCGATATCCGCGCCGGAGTTCCCTGCGCCGACGAGCAGAACGCCGCCAGGGTTCAGCTGGGAAGGATCCTTGTAGTCGCTGGAGTGCATCTGGACGATGCGCGGGTCCAGCTCGGACGCGAAGTCCGGCACCGACGGCTTCCCGTAGAAGCCCGTCGCCACGACGACGCGGTCGGCCTCGAAGCGACGCTCGCCGCACTCGACGACATACCGATCGCCGTCCTTCGCGAGGCGAGTCACCGCCATACCGGTTCGGACCGGAAGATCGAATCGCGCCGCATAGGCCTCGAGGTAGTCGGCCGTCTCGCGCGCAGTCGGGTACGACCAGCCGGGCGCGGGAAACGACCAGCCCGGCAGCCCGTCGTAGCGCGCGGGAGTGAACAGGCGAAGCGAATCCCAGGTGCGGGTCCGCCAGGAACCGCCGATCTGCTCGTTCGCGTCGAGGATCACGAAAGAGCCTCCGCGCTTCTTCAGGTAGTAGCCGACGGACAAGCCGGCCTGGCCGCCGCCGATGACGAGCGTCTCGAATATCTCGGTTCCCGCAACCGCTTCCGTGCGGGTGTCGATAGCTGCTTCCTGCGTCGCCATGGTCGTTCCTCCACTGTCGAATGACCTTGACGATGACGTTAGGGCGGTCGGAACGAACGCGCATCGCGCGGATCCACCAACTTGCTGTTGCAGCCGCATGGTCATTTCTGACCATGCTGCGCGTCAGGCGAGGTCGTGCTCGAACGCGAACGCGCCCGCCGCCGTCCGCGACGCGACACCGAGCTTGGTGAGGATGTTCTGCACGTGCCTGGCAACGGTGTGCTCGCTGATCACCAACGCCGAGGCGATCTCGCGGTTGCTCTTCCCGGTTGCGACCAGCCGCAGCACCTCGAGCTCACGCGGCGTCAAGCCGTGCGTCGCCTCAGACTCGCGGCCCGTCGTGAGCGAGTCCACCGCTGCAAGAGACGGTGCCGCGCCGAGCTGCTCGAACACTCGCCGAGCCGCGTCCAGCTCGAACTCAAACCCGTCTTCGTCGCCGAGCGCCCGGCACGCTCTCCCGACAAGCACACGTGTGACCGCGAGCTCGTAGGGGGCATCGAGCTCCTGCCAGGCCTGGAACGCCTGCCTGAGGCTGACCAGCGCGGCGCCGGCATCACCGTCGGCGAGCTCGAGCGCGCCACAAGCCTGCGCGACCATTGCCTGCAGCATGTCCGTCCCGTAGCGTGCCGCGATCTCCTGCAGCTCGCCGCAGGCCTCGCGTGCCCCGTCAACGTCACCGCCCGCGAGCATGATTTCGACGTACGCGGGCAATAGTCCCGCGCGAGCGGCGGGATCTGCCGTCTCGCTCACGGCTCGGCGGATCGCCGCGGATGCCGCCTCACCGTTGCCCTGGCCAAGCCGGAGGAGCGCCAATCCCGGCTGCGGTTCCAGGCCGAGACGACTCGCCTCGCGGTACGCCTCCTCCGCCTCGCGGAACCGTCCGCTCAGCCGCTGAACCTCCGCCTGCAGATACCACGCCTTCGCAATCGCTCCAGGATTCATCGCCGCCGCGAAGCGCTCCCCCGCGAGACGCGCCTCCGCGAGCGCTGCGGGCCAGTCCCCGTGCAACCTCATGAGTTGGGCGCGGTGCACGAGGCAGCGCCCTCGGAACGAGACCAGGTCGGGCTGCTGCTCGCACCAGCGTGTCAGTGCGGCGGTCCACTCGTGGGCGCGGCGCAGCTCGTAGACCTCCTCGCAGGCGAGAATCACTCCGCAGTACACGATGCCGCTGACGACAGGAGAGACCTCTCCGGCAGTGACTGCCACCATCGCTTCGTCCAAGAGGCTGAGGCCTTCGGCCACCCGCCCGCCCTTCGCGAGCACCGTCCCCTGAACGTGCACGGCGAGCGCAAAGAGGTCGACGTCGCCGAAGCGCTCGCCGATCTCGGCCGCCGCGGCTGCCGTGGCGGCCGCGCCGTCGAAATCACCGCTCACCTCGTGCTGAAAGGAGACCGGCAGGAGCATGTAACCCTGCTCGACGCACTCCCGGCCGTCACGCTCGAGCAACCGCTGCGCGCGGCCCAGCCAACCCGTCGCCGGCCCCATCTCACCACGCAAGGCGAGGTTCATGCCGATCCAGAATGCGCAGCGGACCGCAGGAAGCATCTCTCCTTCCTCCACGTAGCCGTGGTGCGCGCGCTCGAGCACCGGAAGCCACTCGTCGAAGTGACCGAGCATGTGTGCCGATATCGCGAGCGACACGAGGTCAGAGCCGGAGAGAGGCGCTGTCCGCTCCGCGCGACCCAGCAGCTCGTAGGCCTCGCTCCAGGCCGATCTCTCGTATGCCTCGCGGCCACGTCCCAGGTCGTCAGCGATCTGCAAGAGACCCAAATGTCCCCCAATCCGACTGGATCGTAAAGTTAAGTTGCGCCTTACGTAAGAATATGCTTACATAGCCTTCGTGGAGGCCGCACTCAAAGCCATCGCGGCGCCTCGGCGCCGCCAGATCCTCACGCTCGTCCGCGACGACGAGCTGAGCGCCGGCGAGATCGCATCCCACTTCGACGTCACGCGGCCCGCGATCTCCCAGCACCTGAACGTCCTGAAGGAGGCGGGGCTCGTGAGCGAGCGACGCAACGGCACGAGGCGCCTGTACTTGGCGCGTCCCGAAGGGCTCGCCGAGCTCAAGGACTTCCTGGAGGAGTTCTGGGACGTCCGGCTCGAGACACTGAAACGCGAAGCGGAAAAGGAGGAGCGAGAGAAGCATGGACGCAACCACTGAGACAATTTCGGTCGAGCGCACGATCTCGATCGCAGCCAGCCCGGAGACCGTCTGGGAGTTCTTCGTCGACCCGGAGAAGCTCACGCGCTGGAAAGGGATGAAGGCGGAGCTCGACCCACGCCCGGGCGGCGTCTACCTCTGCGAAGTCATTCCCGGACATACGGCCCGCGGCGAATACGTCGAGCTCGACCCGCCACGCCGGCTCGTCTTCACCTGGGGCTGGGACAACGAGGAAGGCGTGCCGCCCGGCTCGTCGACGATCGAGGTCGAGCTGACGCCGGAAGGCAAAGGCACGAGTCTGCACTTCGTCCACCGCGATCTTCCGAGTGCCGAGTCAGCCGAGTCGCACGCGCACGGCTGGGATCACTACCTCCCACGCCTCGAGATCGTCGCGGCCGGAGGCGACCCCGGCGAAGACCCGTGGCTGACCCAGGACATGCAAGCCAGTTAAACGAGAGGAGACAGCAGCTATGGCCCATCCAGTCGTGCACTTCGAGGTCGCCGGCAAGGACCTCGACAAGCTGAACAGCTTCTACGCCGAGCTCTTCGGGTGGAAGACGCAGAAGGTTCCCGGCGAGATGCCGTACGCGATGGTCGAGAAGGAAGAGGGCGGCATCGGTGGCGGCATCGGCCAGTCACCGAACGGCAACGGGCACGTCACGTTCTACGTCGGCGCCGACGACCCGCAGGCCGTCCTCGACAAGGCCGAGCAGCTCGGCGGCAAGACGATCATGCCGGTGACCGAGTTGCCGCAAGTCACGATCGCGCTCTTCGCCGACCCCGAAGGCCACGTGGTCGGGCTCGCCAAGGGGATGTAGCTCGCTAGTCCGGAGCGATGTTGTGGTTGAACCTGAAGACGTTCGACGGGTCGTACTGACGCTTCACGGCCCGTAGTCGTTGAAAGCGCTCCGCGCCGAACTCCGTTTCGAGACCGTCCGCCGAAGTCTCGCTGGCGTAGTTGAGGTAGCCGCCGCCGATCCTCCACGGGTCGAGCGACCTCGAGTACGCACGGGCGGTCTCGATCTGGCCCTCGTCTTCCTCCGGCTCGGTCCAGACACCGATGAAGGTCGCATTCCAGCGGCCTTCTCTCCCGGCGAACGCGGTTGCATCGGACGCGACGCGCGTCGGAGCGCCGTGAAGCGGCTCGAACAGCACTCCTCCGGCGGTTTCCAGTTCGACGAACTGCTCGCTCGTGAGAGCGAGCAGTTCGTCAGGAAGCTCGCCGAGAAACCGGCCCGACCAGTAGTTCCGTAGACCGAACGGCATGCGTCCGTAGATGTCCTGGAGCTCCGAGTAGTACATCGGCCTGACGCTGTTCACCACAGGCGACAGCCCGTCCGTGAGCTCGCGGACGGCGTCGCGGCCTTCGTCCAGATCGCCGACCCAGGCAACCGAAGCGTTGACCAGCCCTTCTCCGGTTGCGCGGTCACGGTAGATCTGCGCAAAGCTCGCCAGGTTGTCCGGTGCGTTCGCCATCAGGTCTCGCCACGCGGAAAGGACGATCGGTGCGTCCTCCAGGGTGTAGTCGAGATGCCCGCCGAGCAACATTCCGACCGGATAGAGCTGGAATGTGAACTCGACGACTACCCCGAAGTTGCCGCCGCCTCCGCGCAGCGCCCAGAACAGGTCGGCGTTGTCGCTCTCACTCGCGGTGAGCACGCTGCCGTCGGCCGTGACGACCGTCGCAGCGAGCAGGTTGTCGAGCGTGAGCCCGTACGAAGGCGTGAGATGCCCGATGCCGCCGCCCAGCGTCAGGCCCGCGATTCCGGTGTCGCCGAAGGTGCCGCCCGGCGTCGCAAGGCCGTGCCGCTGAGCCGGCGTGTCCAGGTCCTCCCAGAGCGCTCCCCCACCGCACGTCGCCGTCCGCGACTCGGGATCGACGACGACCTCGCGTAGCAGGCGCAAGTCGACGACGAGGCTCCCGTCTCCGATGCAGTGACCTGCAACGCCATGGCCCCCGCCGCGGACGGCGACCGGCAGATCGGTTTCGCGCGCAAACCGGACAGCCGTGACGACATCAACCACATCGAGAGGTCGCACGATCAGCTCGGGATGCCGTTCGATCATTCCGTTGAACGTGGCACGGGCGACGTCGAAGCCACGGTCGTCGGGAGCAATGACCGGTCCTCGATGCAGCTCTCTCAGCTCGGCCAGCGACGGCACGCTCCGACCCTAAGCGATCTCGACGAGTTCACTGCCGATCTCGGCAACCGACGCACAGCCCGAGAGCCCAAGAGTCAGATCGAAGTCGCCGATGAAGTTCTGGATCACCTCGCGCACGCCGGACTCCCCTGCGATCGCTAGCCCGTAGCAGTACGGGCGCCCGATCAGCACTGCGGTCGCACCGAGCGCGAGCGCCTTGAAAACGTCGGCGCCGCCACGGATGCCGCTGTCCAGCAGAATCGGGGCACGGCCGCCGACCGCCTCCACGATCGCCGGCAGAGCATCGAGGCTTCCGATCGAGCCGTCCACCTGGCGCCCACCGTGATTCGAGACGACGATCCCGTCGACTCCCTCGTCGAGAGCGTGCCGCGCGTCGTCCGGATGGAGGATGCCCTTGAGCAGGATCGGCAGCTTGGTCGCGTCGCGAACGATTGCGAGGTCTTGCCAATTCAGCGACGGCCGCGGGAACACGTCGAGGAATGTGCGCACCGCCTGCCGCGGTCGCGGCGAGCGCAGGTTCGTCCATGTCGAGCCCGGGTAGGCCCGCGCCAACCGCCAAAGCGCGCGGATGGTTGCAGGCGTCACCGGTCCGCGCTCGGGTGGCGGCGCCTCGTCGACGAGCCGCTGGAACACCGGGTCTGTGACGTACTGCGCAATGCCCTTTCCCGCGAGAAACGGCAGAAAGCCGAGGTCGAGGTCGCGCAAGCGCCAGCCGAGCATCGTGGTGTCGAGCGTGACGACGATCGCCTCGCAGCCGGCGCGCTCGGCGCGTGAAACGAAGCTCCGCACGAGCTCGTCGGACGTGCTCATGTAGAGCTGAAACCACCGGGGTGCGTCGCCCATCGCCGCCGCGCATTCCTCGAGCGGCATCGACGCCTGGCTGGAGAAGATCATCGGAACGCCTTCTGCGGCGGCCGCGCGCGCCACTGCTACGTCACCGTCACGATGCGCCATCTCGAGGACGCCGATCGGTGCGAGCAACAGCGGCGCCGACAGCGTACGACCGAACAGCTCGACCTCGAGCTTGCGCGTCGCCGGGCCGCGCAGCATCCGCGGAACGATCCGCACGCGTTCGAACGCGGCGCGGTTCGCCTTCATCGTCGTCTCGAGGCCTGCACCGCCCGCGATGTAGGCGAAGCCCTCTGTGCTCATTGCACGCTCGGCCTCCCACTCGAGCGCCACCGCACTCTGAGGCACGCGCGGCTTCCGTCCGCGCACACCCGCGACATAGATGTCGGCCTGACGCCGCCGGCCGTAACCGATTCCCGTCACCGGGCCCATTCTTTCGGCTAGCGCGGGTACTTTGCCGCCGTGTTCGCTGCGGCGACTGGCGGGTGGAGGACTCGAAGTCGCCCGCGTACAACACGTTCCAGCCCATCGGCTGTGGTCGCAGCCGCGTCGCTACGACAGTCGAGAGGCGGCTAGTGCATCCGCCCCTGCCGCCGTCGTGAGCCCGTTCGCCTCGGCCTGCGTGTAGATCTCCTTCAGCGTGTCGCCGATCCTCGCGAGCGCGGCGTCGACCTCCGCCTGGCTGCGGTCGTTCAGCTCGAGGTAGTTGATCGCGATCGCGCCGCCGGCGTTGATCACATAGTCCGGGGCATAGAGGATGCCGGCCGACTGCAGCAGCTCGGCGTCCTCGGGTCGCGCGAGCTGGTTGTTCGCCGAGCCGGCGACGATCCGGCAACGGAGCCGCGGAATGCTGGCGGCGCTCAGCGTCGCGCCGAGCGCACAAGGTGCATAGACGTCGCACTCGGTTTGCAACGCAGTGCCCGCGTCCACCACCGAGCCGCCGGCCGCGGAGGCGACCGCGGCCGCCCTCTGCGCGTCGACGTCGGCCACCAGGACAGTCGCGCCGTCATGGCCGAGCAGCTCGGCCAGCGTCCCGCCCACGCTGCCTGCACCCTGGACGAGCACAGTTCGGCCGGCCGGGTCGTCCGATCCGTAGACGTGCGCGAGGCTCGCCTTGATTCCGTGAAAGACACCGACGGCCGTGAAGGGCCCTGGATCGCCGGCGCCGCCTTTCGCCCGGCTGCGGCCGAAGACGTGCTCGGTCCTCTCGGCGATCACGTCCATGTCGGTCTCACCCGTACCGACGTCGGAGCTCGTGATGAAGCCGCCTCCCAATGACGCGACGATGGCCCCGTAGCGATGCAGCAACGCGATGCGCTCCTCGCCTTCGGGAATGCTCGGCACGGCCAGCACGGCCTTGCCACCGCCGAGCCCGAGATCCGCAACTGCAAGCTTCGCGGTCATCCCGGCGGAGAGGCGCATAGCATCTCGAAGCCCGTCTGCTGGAGTGTCGTAGACCTTGAGTCGCGTGCCACCCGCGGCCGGGCCGAGCTGCGTCGAGTGCATGCAGATGAAGATCCAGCCGTCGCTCTCTCGGTCGCGGTGGATGACAGCCTGCTCGCCGTCCCAGCGGTCGAGTAGCTCCTCGAAGGTCGCCACGGACAGAAATTCGATCACATCGTGTGAGGATCGCGAGGGTCTGCGACGTATTACGTCACAGACAACCGAAGGGAGTGTCCGATGAAGCTCGCTCGCCTCGCCCTGCTCGCCGCTGCCGGCGTCGCCATAGCTGCGTTTGCCGGAGTCCTCCAACCGTCAGGAGCACACAGCGCCGCGGCTGACACGTCGACCGGCGGTATCACCGTCCTTGGCACCGGATCGACGAACGTCATCCCGAATCGGGCTTCCTTCGCGTTCGGCACCGTGAGCCAGGCCGCGACGGCGAACGCGGCTCTCGCTGCGAGCTCCCAGTCGGTTGCCCGCATGATCGCAGCGCTCAAGAAGGCGGGCGTGGCCCAGGCCGACATCCAGACGGCCGAAGTCTCGCTTTCGCCGCGGATGAACAACAACGGCGATGAGATCGTCGGTTACACCGCCTCGAACACCGTCACCGCGACGATCAGGAAGATCGCAGACGCAGGCGACGTCGTCGACGCAGCGGTCGGTGCAGGCGCGAACCAGGTCTCGGGCCCGAACCTGCTCGCCTCTGATCAGGACGCGGCCTATCGCAGCGCTCTCAAAGACGCCGTCGCAGACGCCCGCACGAAGGCGGAGACATTGGCGACTGCGTCGAGCTCGACGCTCGGCAAGGTCACTGCGATCGTCGAAGGAGGCGGAGCGATCCCGATGCCCCTCGCGGCAGGCGCCAAGGACTCGAGCGTGCCGATCGAGCCGGGGACCCAGAAGATCGAGGCGACTGTGAGCGTGACCTTCGCTTTGGGTAATTCGTAGGATGTCGGCATGTGCCGAAACATCCATACGCTCTACAACTTCGAGCCACCCGCCACGAACGAGGAGATCCGCGACGCCTCGCTCCAGTACGTCCGCAAGATCAGCGGCTTCACGAAGCCGTCGCAGGCGAACGCAGAAGCTTTCGCCCGCGCGGTCGACGAGGTCGCTACGGCGTCGAAGCGGTTGCTCGACCAGTTCGTGACGTCCGCGCCGCCGAAGGACCGCGAGGTCGAGGCCGAACGGGCCCGCGCCCGAGCGGCCAAGCGGTTCGCCGCGGCGTAGCCGTCGCGTGGTCGAAGAAGCAAGGCTCGAAGAGACCGAGGGAGGTCTCGCGCCCGCAACCGAGGGCTGGTTCGTCGTGAACGTTCGCGACGGCCGCTGGGTGACGAACGACGTTCTCGGAGACGCTTTCATCCTCGAGGGCGACGACGTCTCGTTCCCTCAGGTCGGTTTCACGATCGGCGTCCTGCAGCCGGGCCAGTCAGGCGGGAGGTACCACCGCGAGTCCGCGCAGGAAGACTTCCTCGTCCTGGCGGGAGAGTGCCTCCTCCTGATCGAAGAAGAGGAGCGCCCGCTCAAGGCTTGGGACTTCGTCCACTGCCCGCCAGGTACCAACCACTCGTTCGTTGGCACAGGCGACGGCCCGTGCGTCATCTTCATGACGGGAGCGCGCATGGAGAACAAGGAGACCGTCTATCCGCGCTCGGAGCTGGCAATCCGTCACGGCGCTGGCGTCGAGACGGACACGAGCTCGCCGGCCGAGGCGTACGCGCCCTTCCCAAAGTGGAAGGACGGACGCCCGAAGACCTGGGACGGGCTTCCCTGGGGCTAGCGGTGCTGCTGTACGACAGCCCGGTCTCAGGCAACTGTTACAAGGTGCGGCTCCTGCTCGCGCACCTTGGCGTCCCGTGCGAGCGGCGCACCATGGACGTGGTCGACCGCTCGAACCGGCGCGAGGTGCTCGGTGAGCTCAACCCCGCGCTACGAGTGCCGACGCTCGTGCTCGACGACGGGAGGCCGCTCGCGGAGTCCGGCGCAATCCTCTGGTTCCTCGGCGAGGGCACGCGCTTCGTGCCGGAGGACCCCTACGAGCGCGCGCAGGTCCTGCAATGGATGTTCTTCGAGCAGTACGACCACGAGCCGGCGATCGCTGTTGCGCGTTTCTGGCTCGCGTACTCCGGCCGCCCGGACGAGTTCGCGGATCGGCTCCCGGAGCGCACCGCCGCCGGGCACAGGGCGCTCTCGGCGATGGAGCGTCATCTCGACGGCAGAGAGTTCCTCGTCGGCGACGGCCTGACGCTTGCGGATATCGCGTTGTACGCCTACTCGCACGTTGCGGACGAGGGCGGCTTCGACCTGGAGCGATACCCCGCTCTGCGCGCGTGGCTCGAGCGAGTGGCTTCCGAGCCTGGACACGTCACAATCGACGCCTAGTGCAGATCCGGGCAGCCGTCCTCGAAGAATTCGGTGCGCCGCTGACGGTTCAGGAGCTCGACCTCGCCGAGCCGAAGACGGGCGAGGTGCTCGTCAGGCTCGTGGCCTGCGGCGTATGTCACACCGACCTCTACACGGCCTCAGGCGCCGATCCCTCCGGTTACTCGCCGACCGTGCTGGGACACGAAGGGGCGGGTGTCGTCGAGCGCGTGGGCGACGGCGTCACCGATGTCGCGCCAGGCGACCACGTCGTCACGCTCTTCTCACCGCAGTGCCGCGCGTGCGAGCACTGCCGCGATCACCGCACCAATCTCTGCCTCGCCATCCGCGAGCAGCAGAACCAGGGCCATCTCCCGGACGGGACCACGCGACTCTCTCGCGACGGCGAGCCGATCCGTCACTTCATGGGGACGTCCACGTTCGCCGAGTACACCGTCATGCCGGAGATCGCGCTCGCGAAGATCGATCCGGAGGCGCCGCTCGATCGCGCGTGCCTGTTCGCGTGCGGCCTGTCGACCGGGCTCGGCGCCGCGATGAACACCGCGAAGGTCGCGACCGGATCGACGTGCGTCGTCTTCGGCGCGGGAATGGTCGGGCTCGGCGCAGTCGCGGGCTGCCGGCTGCAGGGCGCCGAGCGGATCGTGTGCGTCGACCTGTCGGAGGACCGGCTCGCGCTCGCCCGCGGGCAGGGCGCGACCGACACCTTCGTCGGCGGCCCCGACGCCGTGCAGCAGATCGTCGACATGACGGACGGCTTCGGGGCCGACTACACGTTCGAAGCGACCGGCAACGTGAACGTCATGCGCCAGGCGGTGGAGTCGGCGCGCATGGGCTGGGGCCTGGCGACGATGTGCGGGGTAGCGGGCAAAGGTGAGACCTTGGACGTCGTCCCGCGTCTCCTGATCACCGGCCGGCGGGTCGCGGGCTCGTCGTTCGGCGGCGTCAAGGGCCGCGACCAGGTTCCGCAGTTCGTCGACATGTATCTCGCCGGGGACATCGGCGTGGACGCGTTCGTCTCGCACAAGCTCACGCTGGACGAGGTCAACCGCGGCTTCGAGTTGATGGAGGCACAGGACGGGATCCGCAGCGTGATCGACTTCTCCTGACTTAGTGGCTCTGAGCCACTAAGTCGTCGGTCGCGAAGCGTTCCTCGGCGCATAGTCGACGTTCTCAAAGGGCCACTCGGTAGCAAGCCAGTCGCTCACCGCCTGCCAGAGGGGCGCGTCGAGATCGGCGCGGCTCGTTCTCACCCAAGAGAGCACGCGCGCGTCCTGAGATCCGTTCGATACCGGATAGATGTAGACGCAGCCGACGACGTCGTCGCCCGGCTCGAGGACGGTGTAGGTGAAGCCGGAGCGGTTCTCGAAGTCGTCCGCATGCCGCTGCAGGTCGGCGCAGTTCTCCTCCAAGCTCATGTCGCGCGGCCAGGAGCTCTCCTCCCACCCCGGAGTGGCATGGATGTGTTCCATGGAGGACGACCAGGCGCCGTAGTCCGCGTCGTTGTGCTCCGGGCCGAGAGGTTCGAGCCGGAACCGCGGAGTCTCGAGACGAAGTGGGATGACGAAATCCGGCGGCACGAACACGGATGAAGCCTAGAGAGCGGAGCTCAGCGTTCGTCGCCGGTGCGGCTGAACTCCATTCGAACAAGCCTCATGCCGGCAGCGGCCCGGTCTGAAACGGCAAGGGTCTGACCCCAGCCGTTTGGGCCGTGACGCGATGACAGTCGTCCCGAACTGCAAGGGTCTGACCCCAGCCGTTCGAGACGCCCTGACCCAAGGCGGAGCGTCTTCGTAATACTTTCGAAAGTGAAGCGAACGGCTGACCCCTATCGCGACCTCGACGTGATCGACTCGCACGCCCCGAGGTTCAACCAGGCCACGATCGGCCTACTGGCCGTGCTCGCGGTCGCGACCGGCTGGTGGTGGCTGCTCGGCCTGCTCGCAGCGCAGTTGCTCGTCGGATTGACGCTCGGCCGGCGCTTCTGCCTGCCGTGCCTCGCGTACTTCGAGCTCGTGCAGCCGCGTTTCGGCGAGGGGCCGCTGGAGGACGCCCGCCCGCCGCGCTTCGCGAATCTCATCGGGGCCGTGTTCCTCACCTCCGCGACCGTCGCGTACGCGGCCGGTCTCGCCACCCTCGGCGCCGTGCTCGGCGGGATCGTCGCGGCGCTGGCGCTGCTCGCCGCATCCACCGGCTTCTGCACGGGCTGCGAGGCCTACAAGCTGGGCTCCTTCCTGCTCGGGAGGCCGTTCGTCTCATGCCCGCTGCCGCCCGGCCCCAGCTGACCTTTCGTACGCTGCACGAGTGACCGACTGGTGGGCGGTGCGCCGCGCGCACAGCCAGAAGCCTGCGAGCTATACGTGCCCGCTGTGCGGTCGACAGCTGCACGCCATGAGCGACCACGTGCTGATCGCACCGGAAGGCGACGCAGGCCGGAGGCGACACGCGCACACCGACTGCGTGCTGGCGGCTCGAAAGGCGGGGACCCTCAAAACCTACGATGACTGGCGCGAGACCCAGCCGCGGCGCCGCTCTCTTCTGCGGCGATATCTTCGGCGCGGATGAGTAACGGGTTCCGTCAACACCTGCGGCGAGCAATCGAGCTCGCGCAGCAGGCACGCGAGCACGGCAACCATCCGTTCGGGGCGCTGCTCGTGGACGGCCGCGGAAACGTCGTTCTCGAAGCGGAGAACACGGTCCGCACCGACAACGACGTCACCGCCCACGCGGAGACGAACCTGATGCGCATGGCGAGCGCCCGCTTCGCGCCCGAGTTCCTCGAGCGCTGCACGCTGTACACGAGCACCGAGCCGTGCGCGATGTGCGCGGGGGCGATCTACTGGGGAAACGTGAGGCACGTCGTCTTCGGCCTGAGCCAAGAGCAGATCAGGTCGATCAGCAACCACAACCCGGAGAACATGCAGCTGGCGATCACTTCGCGAGAGATCTTCGAGCGTGGCGATCACCCGGTCGAGGTCAGCGGCCCCCACCTGCCGAGGGAGTCGAGCGCCGTCCACGACGGCTTCTGGGATTGACCCGCGAGGGCACCTGGAGCACACCTGGGACGTTCGGGGCCGCCGCGCCCGGGGCTACAAGACAGGGAAGCCAACCAGGAGGTCCGACGATGGCGACCGAGCTCCAGACCGAGCTGGGGATCGTACGCGTGTCCTCGCGGGCGACGAGGTGAAGATTCTCGTCGACGTCTCCGCAGTGAAAGCGTCCTAGGGCTTGTCTTCCCTACGGCGTAGCAGCACCGCGCTCACCGCAGCGACGATCGCGGTCGGCGTCCGCGTCGTCTACGACGGCAAGGGCGACATCATCACGAACGCGCACGTGGTCGGGAACTTCAAGACGTTCAAGATCACGCTCGCGAACGGTACGTACGACGGTACGCTCGTCGGCAGCTTTCCCGCCAACGACCTCGCCGTCGTTCACGTCAAGGGCACGACCCCTCACCCGGCGACCTTCGCCGACTCGTCCAAGCTGCAAGTGGGCGACTTTGCGCTGGCGATCGGGAACCCCCTCGGCCTGCGCTCGAGCGTGACCGAGGGGATCGTGTCGTCGCTCGGTCGCACCGTGAGCGAGGGAAACGGCGTCGCTCTCTCGTCCGCCATCCAGACGAGCGCGGCAATCAACCCTGGAAACTCGGGCGGCGCGCTCGTCGACCTGCACGCACGAGTGATCGGCATCCCGACGCTGGCAGCACTCGATCCAGAGCTCGGCGGCGCCCAGGCTCCCGGGATCGGCTTCGCAATCCCGAGCAACACCGTCAAGAAGATCGCCGATCAGCTGATCGCGAATGGCCGGGTCGTCAGATCCGGCAGGGCGTACCTGGGCGTGCGAGTGGCCACGATCGTCGGCGGCGGCGTGCTCGTATCCGCGATCGTTCCGGGAGGCCCAGCGGCCAAGGCCGGGATCAAGCCGGGGGACGTCATCCTCGCAGTCAAAGGACAGCCCACTCCGACGGCGGACGTACTCGTTTCCGTCTTCGCCGACCTCCATCCGGGTCAAAAGGTGCCCGTGAAGCTCCTTCGACACGGGAAGAAGCTCACTGTCACGGTGACACTCGGCGAGCTACGAGGCTGACCGGTGTCGGACCCGGTCGATCAGGCCGAGCGAGTTCGGTTCCGTGACCGGGCCGAGGCGGGACGCGCCCTCGCGCGCGCCCTCTCCCACTACGCCGGCCGCGACGACGTGGTCGTACTCGCGCTGCCTCGCGGTGGCGTCCCCGTCGGCCACGAGGTGGCGAAGCAGCTCGGAGCGCCCCTGGACGTCTTCCTCGTCCGGAAACTGGGCGTGCCGGGGCATGAGGAGCTCGCGATGGGCGCGATCGCGAGTGGCGGTGTCCTCGTTCTCGACGAGGGCGTACTGCGCTGGCTCGGCATCAGCGAGCAACAGCTCCAAAAGACCCTCGCAAAGGAGCTCGACGAGCTCCGACGGCGGGAAGCCGCTTATCGGGACGGCCGGCGTCTGCCAGACCTGAAGGGGAAGACGGTGATCCTCGTCGACGACGGTCTGGCCACCGGCGCTTCGATGCAGGCGGCGGCGCGCGCAGTCCGGCGCCACGAGCCCGCCCGGATCGTGATCGCCGTTCCCGTCGCGTCACGCGCGACGTGCGACAAGTTCAGGGACGAGGTCGACGATGTCGTGTGCGCGATAACGCCCGTGCCCTTCCACGCGGTCGGAAACTGGTACGAGGACTTCTCCCAGACGACCGACGACGAAGTGCGCGAGCTGCTGGCGCTCAACGCGGCGCGCGATTCGGACTAGCGCTTCGTCAGACCGGGCGCGGCCGGGCGCGTTGTTGCAGATCGCCGAGCACCTGGTCGCCGATCCAGTTGACCGCCCAGACGACGAGGACTGTGCCGACGTACGTCCAGAAGCCGTCGATGGAGAAGTTGGGGGCGATCCATTCCGCCAGCGCGATCATCGCGATGTTGATCAGGAGATAGAAGAAGCCGAGCGTGATGATGATCAGCGGCAGCGTCAGGATCGTGAGCAGCGGCTTCAGCACCGCATTTGCGATGCCGAGGACGGCGGAGCCGATCAGGTAGGCCTGCCAGCCGTGGATCCGGACGCCGTCCCAGATCGCGTTCGCGGCCCAGAGGGCCGCCAGGTTGATTGCCCAGGCAATTGCCAGACGGGGCGCGAAGGACATGGCGACAGTGTAAAACGACAGCGTGTTCGCGCGCTTGCACGCCCTCCAGACGACCCAGGAGCAGCACGACCTCGGCCTCGAGATCGTGCGTGACCAGCTCCTGCCCTGGCTCCGGGACAGCTCCGGCTTCCGCGGGCTGATCCGACTCTGGAACCCTGACGAGGCAAAGACGCTGGTGATCACGCTGTGGGCCGACGAGGAATCGCTCCTGGCGAGCGCGGCGGCAGGCAACCAGCTCGGCGAGCTCACGGCCGAGACGGTGGGAACGACCAGGCTCGCACTCGAGAACTACGAGGTGAGCCTCTTCGATGTCGCAGACTCCTGACTTCATCCTCGGCGACGAGTTCGCCAAGGTTCTGACAGAGACGACGATGTCGCTCGTCTGCGTCCTCGATCAGAACGGACGAATCCTGTTCTTCAACGACGCCTGCGAACGTGTGACGGGCTTCACCCGCGACGACGTGATCGGCGGCGACGCCCGCGACTTCGTCATTCCGCCGGAGGAGGCGGAGGCGTTCGGTGAGGTGCTCGCGTACGTCTGGGCCACGGGCCTTTCGAGCCCCCAGGTCGGTCACTGGCTTGCAAAGGACGGGGAGCGCAAACTGATCGCGTGGTCGAACCGGTTGATGCCGAGTGCGGACGGCGGCGCGGCATTGCTCGTGACCGCGGGCATCGACCTGAGCGCGAGCACACAGAGCGTGGCCGACGAGGAGGCGTTCGGGGGCGACCCGGAAGCGAGGCTCGCGCAGGTCGGCCGCCTGGCGCAGGAGCAGCGCGCGCTCCGGCGTGTCGCGACTCTCGTCGCGTCCGAGGCAAGTCCAGAGCGCGTCTTCACGGCCGTCTCGGAGGAGTGCGCGCGTGTGCTCGAGGTGCACGCCTCCGCTGTCTTCCGCTTCGAAGGCGACGACACGGCGACCATCGTCGGCCGCCACAGCAGAGCAGAAGGAGCCGGCGACGCCTTCACGCTCGGAATGCGTCTCCAGGCCGACGAGGACACCGGCATCGGCCAGGTGCTGAGAACCGGAGCGCCCGCGCGGATCCACGACTACACCGAACGACCCGGGGAGATCGCGGACAACATGAGACTGATGAAGTACCGCTCGTCGGTGTCCGCCCCGATCGTCGTTGCGGGCATCATCTGGGGCGCGGTCGGGATCGCGAGCGCCGAGCCGCTGCCGGTCGACACGGAGGCTCGGCTGGGTGCGTTCTGCGAGCTCGTGTCTTTGGCGGTTGCGAGCGCGCAGGCGCGCGAGGACCTGAGCGCGTCACGCGCGCGCCTCGTCAAGGCGGGCGACGAACAGCGCAGGAAGCTCGAGCGCAACCTCCACGACGGCGCGCAGCAACGGCTCGTCTCCCTGGCGCTCACGATCCGGCTCGCTCGGCGTCAGTTGGAGTCGAACGCGGAGGCCGCCGCTGCGTCGCTCGAGGGTGCCGCCAAGGAGCTCGACCTGGCGCTCCAGGAGCTGCGAGAGCTGGCGCGCGGCTTACATCCGGCGGCACTCACCGAGCAGGGCCTCGGGCCCGCGCTGGCCGGCGTTGCAGAGCGGTTGCCGATCGAAGTCGACATGAGCGCGCCGACCGAACGGTTGCCGGAGAACATCGAGGCAACGGCGTACTACATCGTCTCGGAGGCGCTGACCAACGTCGCCAAGCACGCGCAGGCGACCAAGGCCAGGGTCGACATGACCCTGGCGGAGAGCGTTTTGAAATTCGAGATCACGGACGACGGCCGCGGCGGCGCCGATCCTTCCGCGGGCTCGGGCATCCTCGGCCTCCGCGACCGTGCCGAAGCGGTCGGGGGCACGCTGTTCGTGATCAGCCCGCCCGGCAAGGGCACCGTTGTGACGGCGCAGATCCCGCTCAGCGAAGCTTGACTGGAATGCTCTGGCTCGAGCGAAAGACGTTCTTCGGGTCGTAACGCCGCTTGACCGCGACGAGGCGGGCGAGATTGGTGCCGTAGTACGCACGTTTCCATGTGCCGATGTCGGGATCGATGTAGTTCTGGTACGCGTACGGCGAAACGTAGGGGCGCATCGCCGCGTAGAAGTTACGCAGCCAACGGAGGTTCGGCTCCGCGGCAGCCGAGGGTTCCCAGTACGCGAGATACTGCATCGAGAAGAGCGCGTCCCGGTGGACGAATGCGGTCGCGTCCTTCTTCACGCGGTTGATCGCACCGCCGTAGGAGTCGAGCAGGATGATTCCCGAGCCGCTGCCGGTGGTGATGCGCGCTTCGATCTGCCGGATCATGGCGTTGATCCCGCTAAGGCTCAGCGGCTTGTTCGCGTAGCTCGACTTGCCCTTGAACGTGGAGCGGCCGAGCTGGCCCTGTGGCGGCAGGTGGCACTCGGCGATCGTGCCGGAGCAGCCCGCCCACATCTCCTGCGCGTCCAGGTAGCTCCGTGAAGTCACTGTAAAGCGAATCGGCATGCCGGCGTTCGCAAGGGGCTTGACGAGCTCGCGTAGCCGGTCGGCGCTACCGAAGAGCTGCCCGGCCGAGGTGATGCGGGCGCGGCCACCGACAGCTGCGTTCAGGTTCAGCACCGAGAAGAGCCCGTCGGGCGCGTGCGGCGCGAGCTTCTGCCAGGCCTGCACGACCTTCGCTGCATCCGACCACGGCCACTCGATTGCGTACGTGGCCACCTGGCCGACGGGGTGTGTACGGAACACGAGGCGCGTAACAATTCCGAAATTGCCGCCACCGCCACCCCGGAGGGCCCAGTAAAGATCGGGATGTGAATGCGCGTTGGCCACCACGGCACTGCCGTCCGCCAACACGACCGTCGCCTCGACGAGGTTGTCGCACGTCAGCCCGTACTTCCGCGAGGCGAAGCCGACGCCGCCGCCGAGAGCAAGTCCTGCGATGCCGACGGTCGGGCAGGACCCAGCCGGCACGGTGCGCCCATGTTGCGCGAGCCTCGCGTACACGTCGATCAGCCTTGCTCCCGCCCCCACGACCGCCCGGTGGCTCGGATCGACAGCGACGCCGTTCAGGCGCGACACGTCCACGATCACTCCGGACGTCGTGGAGTAGCCGCCGTAGCTGTGTCCGCCGGAGCGCGGAACGATTCGCACGGCATGCTTGCGCGCCCACCGCACAGTGCGCTGCACGTCGGCGGTCGACTCGCAGTAGACGACCCCGCGCGGCTTGATCGCGTCGAAGCGGGTGTCGAACAGGAGTCGAGCCTGTTCGTAGCCCGAGGCGCCGGGCAGGACGACCTCGCCGCGCAGCCCGTTCGCAAGCTCGTCGAAGATCCCGCCCGCGCCGGCCCGGGCGAGCCCGGCCAGCGGTCGCCCGAGCGACAGGCCGCCGGCAACCAACGCAACACGACCGCCCCGCACGAGCAGCTCCCGGCGCGTGATCTGCTCCACGCGACCGAATCTAGCGACTCGCTGTTAAGACCTGTGGACGCCCATCATGATCGTCGCGACGTACACGCCGGCGCTGTTCTTCTTCACGCCCACGAGCGACTTGCTCCCTCCGTTACGAAAGATCGAGTCGGCGGCGTTGCGAACGTCCCGGTTCGGGCGGCTGCTGTACGGCTGCTTGCGGTACACCGCGTCGGTCACAGCATCCGGAAAATAGAGCTGGCCGGTATGCACGACGTTGCCGCCGAGGTGGACCTTCACGTGGATGTGCACCGTGCGGCCCTGGTACCACCCGGGATAGACGGTGCGAAATTGCGCGAGACCCTTCGCATTCGTACGCTGGACACCGCGCATGAACGTGCGGTTGCCGGCGCCCGAGCCGAAGCCTGAGTAGACGCCGCCCGCGTCGGCGTGCCAGATGTCGACCGCTGCGGACTTGATCGGCTTGCACGTCGAGGCGTTGACGACGAAAGCCCGAAGGAGCAGCGGCACGCCCGGACGGCCGTCGGTGATGTTGCGGCGCACGGCTTCGTTCGCGATGTAGTACGGGCCCTCGGTCTGCTCGGGCGTCAAGACACAGGACACCGCGCCGGAGGCGACCGCCGCAGGCCCGGCGCCCTCGGAGGTCTCGATCTTGAGCCCGGCCGCACCGACCGCGGTGGCCAGAAATCCGCCGAGGCGCACGAGGGAGCCGCGCCGGGTGAGCCGGGAGTCACTCATCGGGAAAACCTCCGGTCTTGAAAACTGTCTCGTCGGCGAGGATAGTCATCGCCTCATAGCCGAGCAGCCGCGCTGTCCAGTGCGGAGCACGTTCGGGGCCCATGGCGAAGGCAGCCGTCGCGTATGCGTCGGCAGTTCCGAGCTCAGGGCCGACGATGGTCACCGACAGGATGCCGCGCGGAGCGCGTCCAGAGGGCGGATTCCACACGTGATCTCCGCGCGCGTACGCGCCGGAGGTGGCGATCGCGAGATCCGTAGTCTCGACCACGGCGGCGACCTCATGCCGTTCCAGCGGATGCTGGATGCCGACGCGCCAGGTGAGGTCGGGGATCGCACGGCCGAGAACGCGCATGTCGCCTCCTCCGCTGACGGCGTAATTGTGCAGACCGGCGTCGTCGAGAATCGCTGCGGCTCGGTCGATCGCCCAGCCCTTCACGAGCCCGGCAGGGTCGATCGAGCCGCCGGGAGCGCGCATGTCGAAGTACCCATCAGTCTCGTCCCGCAGGCGGTCGCAGCGTTCGAGGACTTGGCGCACGTCGGGATGAGCATCCTCGCGGTGCAGCCCACCGCGGTTGATCCGGCTGATCTCGCTGTCCTCCTTGAAGGTGCTGAAGGTCGCGTCGACCCAGCGCAGCCAGTCGAACAGGTGGTCGAGCACAGAGCCGGCTTCATCGTCGTCGCGAACGTCCACGACCACGGGCAGGCCCATGATCTGCTCGACTCGGCGTATGCCCGGCAACTTGCGGACGCCGACAGTCATGACTTCTTCGCCTTCAGGATCGCGGACTGGAGCGACTGCGCGAACGCGTCGCTCGAATCGGTCGCGCCGGAGACCATGTTGATGCTCGCGCTCTGCGCGCGCAGCGCCTCCGCCTTCAGAATCGGGAGGGCGGTCTGGTTGATGTAGATCGAGCGGTCGGTGTGATTCGGATAGGTCGGGACGGAGACCGCGGTGATCTTTCGGGTCACCTTCTTCTTCGTGCCGGTGATCGTGGTCGTCTTGCGAACGACGATCGTCACCTGGAGGCTGCCCCAGCGATCCACCGAGGCGGCCGAGCCGGCGAAGCGTTTGCTGACGACGATCTTCTTCGTCGTCCCCCGAGTGGCCGCGGTCGCGTCGGCGATCGGTAAGGCAAGGGCGGCGACGGCGAGGAGGACGGTGATGGACTTGCGCATCGGTTCCTTTCGTTAGAGGGCGAACTTCTCGGTGTGGATGAAACGGGGAGGCACGTTCGCACGCCGGACGTTGCGGCCCAGGAACTCCGTCATCGCGGGCGGACCGCAGACGTAGACCTGCCGCTCGGCGATGTCAGGCACGAGCTCTTGCAGGTGAACCGGAGACAGCAGACGCGCGCCGTCTTCGGTGGCGTGATCGCCGACGACGAAGAAGAGGGTGACCCCTCGCTCGCGCGCGAGCTCCTCGAGCTCGTCGCGGAAGATCACATCCTCGTCCCGGACGACGCGGTAGATCACGACCACGTCTCCGGACATGTCCTCCATCAGCGCGCGAATCGGCGTGATCCCGATGCCGCCTGCGATCAGAACGATCTTGCTACGACGGCGGACAGCTGCCGTGAAGACGCCGAACGGCCCCTCCGCGACGACGGGCGTGCCCGGAGCGACCTCCGCGAGCCGGCTCGAGAAATCGCCCAGGGCTTTGACCGTGATCCGGAGCGAGCGTCCGTCCGGTGCCTCCGAAAGCGAGAAGGGGTGTACCGCCCACCAGCGCTTCCGGTCGAGGAACCGCCAGAGGAAGAACTGACCGGGCCGCGCATCGAGCCGGTCGAGGCGGCGTCCCGTGATTCGCAGCGAGACGATGCCCGGCCCCTCGGCGACCACCTCGGCCACGCGCAGGCGGTAGCGCAGGGCATTCACGGCCGGGCCGATGATCCGGAAGGCGACGAGCAGAGCGAGCGTGCCGAGGATCAACGCGCGCCAGTAGTCGGCAGCGACTCGATCCAGCAGAAGCTCGTTCCCGGTCGGAATCTGATGGAACCACGCGAGCGCGATGCCCGCATATGCGAGCAGGTGCACGGCGTACCAGGCTTCGTAACGAAGCCGGCGGCGGACGATCACGACCGAAGTCACGACGACGACGACGAGCAGAGCGGTCCCGACCGTCGCCGTGATCATCCCCGGGTAGACGCCGCCGCCGAGCATCGTCGAGACCTCTTTCGGCAGGGAGATCTTGTCCATGAGCGAATAGCCCCAGACCGACAGGACGACGTGCGCGAGGATGAGGTCGAGGCACGCATGCCCGTTCCAGCGGTGCCAGACGGTCAGGCGGTCGAAGCCGAAGAGGCGCTCGACCGGAGGGAGGCGTGCCAGCAGCAGAACCTGCAGCAGGGCCGAGTAGGCGCCGAGCAGCCCCGTGATCCGGGCGAGACTCGTCAGCAGCTCGCCGGTGCTGAGGTTTTCGGAGACGTTGCCCCCGTGCACCCAGAGCCAGACCAGCACCGCGGCATTCCCGGCCACGAACACCCACACGGCGGAAGACGTCGCCAGCCTACGTCCCGAACGCGGGCGGGCGAGGGTTGTCCGGCGTGGCGATTCCAGGGCGTAGCCCGCTTCGTTCATGGACTGCAGAGAACCACCCGACCCTGAGAGTGGGCTGAGAACCGCGTAAGAGCTTCGTAAGAGCCGGCTCAGCCGGAGCGGGCCGCGATGAACGCGAGGACCCTCGCCCAGGCGTCATCGGAGGCCGCCGCGAACTGCTCTTGACTGCGGTCGAAGAAGCTGTGCGGCGCGCCGTCGTACGTCACGACTTCGTGCTCGACACCCGCGGCCGTGAGCGCCGCGTCGAATGCGGCGTTGTCTTCCGCGCTGATGTTCCGGTCGGCTCCTGCCTGGAGGGCCAGGATCGAGGCCTCGAGCTCGGAGGCGCGCTGGGCCGGCCCGGGCGTGCCGTCCCGTCCCTCGCCGGGGCGCCCGTAGAAGCCGATCGCCCCCGCCAGTCCGTGGCCGCCGGCGGCCGCGAGCCACGAATTGCGGCCGCCGAAGCAGAAGCCGACGGTGAAGATGGCTCGAGCGCCGTTCGAGCGGAGATACTCGACGGCGGCGGCGACATCGGCCTGAATGCCCTCGGCCGTCGTCTGCTCGACGTGTTCCATGTACTCGAAATCGTCGCCGCGCTTCGACACCCCGGCGGTGCGACCGAAGTAGTCGAGCGCAACGGCCGCGATCCCACGCTCGGCGAAGCGCAATGCCAGTTCCTCGTAGAACCGGTAGAGGCCGCGCACGTCCGGCAGGATCACGACGCCCACGTCGCCCGGCTCCTCCGGAGTCGCCGCGAAAGCGGCGAAGCTGTTGCCGTCGCCCGCCTCGAGGACGAGATCTTCGTGCGAGACCGCGGCGCCGCGGATCACCGGGATGGGCGGAACGGAGTCGAGCTCGAAGCACACTGCTGCCCGAGCCTAGCCCAGAAGTCCCCACGGAAAGACACCAGCGAGCCGCAACTGCAAGTAGGGCTAGCCGCACTGACCTGCGAAGCCCCCGGGCGTAGCTTGACGCCATGAACGTGGCGACCCTCCACCGTCTCCCCTCCCCCCGGAGCCTCGCGTCCACTCCTCACCGAGGCCTGGTGGAGGTCGCCACGATCTTCGGCCTCTACGGCTTCTACGAGGTCGTACGCGGCCAGGGGAACGCATCCCTGACGGTCGCCCGTGAGCACACCGACGGGATCGTCGCGCTCGAGCGCCACCTGCACGTCTTCGGCGAGCGCGCGGTTCAACGCGCGGCGCATTGGGTTCCAACGCTGCCGACCATCCTCGGAATCGCGTACATCGCGCTGCACTTCCTCGGCACGGCCGCCTTCCTGATCTGGCTGCACCGCACACATCCGGAGCGCTTTCCCATCGTCCGGAACACCCTGATCGGCGCAACAGGCGTCGCGCTCGCGATCTACATCCTGTACCCCGTCGCGCCGCCACGACTCGCAGGGCTCGGCTTCGTGGACACCGTCACGCACAACGCGAGGGTGAACCTGAGCTCCGACCTCCTCGGCAGTCTCTACAACCCGTTCGCCGCCGTGCCGAGCCTGCACTTCGGCTACGCACTGCTCGTCGGCGTGACCGTCGCCCTGCTCGCCAAGGGCCGGGTCGCACGCGCGCTCGGCTGGAGCTATCCGGCCGTGATGCTGCTCATCATCGTCGCGACCGGCAACCACTTCTTCTTCGACGCAGCCGGCGGCGCGCTCGCAATCGGCTTCGGATATGTGGCCGCTAGCTGGGTCGACTCGCCCGCCAAGCGCGCAAAGCGCTGGCAGCCTGACCGGGGATCCGCCGTCGCGACGTGCTGAGCGCCTCGCGGAGCGCGGCGTCGGCGTCTTCCAGGACACCTTCGCCATGACCGCAGAGAATGACGTCCGGGTGGAGCTCCCCCAGTTGACGTCGCGGAGGGCGCAGCCTCAGTAAGGGATGGACTGCCAAGCGGTCGTTCCCGGCACGGAAGTACGGCGCGGTGCCGAGCACGTCGGCGCAGACGAGCACGTGGCGGTCGGGCCACCAGAGCGCGACTTCCTTCCAGGAACGGCTGTCCTTGAGGGCGATGCAGGCGAACGGACCGAGCGAGCCGTGCGGGACGAGGTGGTGGCGGACGCCGAGCCGAGCGGCGAGCGTGGCGCAGGAACGGTTGTGCCGGTCGAGCAACTGGACCACGCCCGCGGGGGCGCCGGCCGCCCGGATGCGTTCCTCGACGCCCTCTCCGTCGACCGGGTCGATCACCCAGACGCGGCCGTCCACGACGAGCGCGTGCGAGCAGCGCTGCATGAACTCGTCGACAATCCAGCCGAAGCCGCCGGCGAATTCGTCGCAGAAGCGGACTCGCACCCCGGAGAGAGTACGGGCACGAGGTAGGTCGTCTCGAGCTGGGCGGCCACCTCCACATCCTTCGCGTAGATACGGAGCGGCTCCGCGGCGCCGCCTCGATACCCGGCTTCCGTCTCGACCACCACACCGGACAGCAGCACTTCACCGAGTACCCGGCAAAGCGTCCTCGACTCGTCGCGGCCCTGCAGATAGGTGAGCGCGTCGACCGGATCCCGCGCTGCATGGAAGCCGCACGTGCAGGCAAGCGCGGGCGCGACGTGCGCTTCCCCGCACTGGCACGCGGCAACCGCGGCGCCGCCTGGGTGCCACACGGTGTCGTAGATGACCGAACCCAGCAGTACCCCGGCATTCGTCTCGATCACGGTCCAGGCGCGCCAGCCCGCGACACCGCTGCGACCGGCCCGAATTCCTTGGCCGATGTTCATCGGCGTGCCTTTGTTGCGAGCCGCGCATCGGCCGGCTGAATTACTTCGTCCACGAGCCCGTACGCAACCGCCTCTTCCGGCGTCATGAAGTGATCGCGGTCTATGTCCTTCAGCACCTGCTCGAGTGGGTGTCGCGTATGGCGCGCGATGATCTCCGCCATCCGCTCGGTCATCTCGAGGATCTCCTTCGCGGCGATCTGGATGTCAGCGGGCGAGCCGCGGTAGCCGCCGGAGCCCTGGTGGATCATCACCTTGGCATTCGGAAGCACGAATCTCTTTCCCGCCGCGCCGCCGCAGAGGATCATCGCCGCGGCCGACATCCCCATGCCCGTGCAGATCGTGCGCACGTCGGGCTTCACGTACTGCATCGCGTCGTAGATCGCCATCCCGGCGTACGCGGAGCCGCCGGGAGAGTTGATGTAGAGCGAGATCTCCTGGTCGGGGTCCTCCGCCTCGAGGAACAGAAGCTGCGCGGTGATCACGTTCGCAATGCCGTCCTCGACCTCCTGGCCGAGAAAGACGATCCGCTCGCGCAACCTGTCGGTTGCGCCTAGTATATGCAACCCGGAGGTTGCGGATTGGAGGAACGATGGAGGTGACCCGCGAGATCGTCTTCCCGGACTCGCCCGACGAGGTATGGAAGGCCTTGACCGAAGCGGAACAGCTCGAGGAGTGGTTCGCGAACGACGTCGAGCTCGATGCCCGTGAAGGCGGGGACGGCGTCTTCCGGTGGGACGACGGCGAGGAGCGCCGTGCCAAGGTCCTGGTCGCGGAGCCCGGCGAGCGACTCCTGCTCGACTGGGACGACCAGGGCGAGGTGGAGTTCACGCTCGAGGAGGTCGAACAGGGTACGCGGCTGCTCGTGCGCGAGTCCACGCCCGAGTTCTCGACCGCACTCGAGCTCCGGGCGCTCGCTCTGAGCTACGTGTGAACGACCCCACAGGGCGCGTCTTCGACGCGCTCGCCGACCCGAACCGCCGCTACGTCCTCGAGGCGCTTGCGTCGCGCGAGACGGCGACTGCCACCGAGCTCGCAGCCGAGCTCCCGGTCACCCGACAGGCGGTCGCGAAGCATCTCGCTGCGCTCAACCAGGCCGGGCTCGTCGAGAGCCGACGCGAGGGACGGGAGACCTTGTATCAGTTGACGCCCGCGCCGCTGGGTGCGGCGATGGACTGGATGGCGAACGTCGGTGCCGACTGGGACGCCCGCCTCGCCGCGTTGCGCAAGCACCTGAGGAACCGCCGCTCGTAGACTCTCGCGATGGAACGCCGTCAGCTCGGCGGGACCGATATCGAGGTCTCGCGGATCATTCTCGGCTGCGGCAATTTCGGCGGAATCGGCTCCGCGCCCCAGTTCTTCGGACAGGGTGAGAGCGAGGACGAAGCGTTCCGCATCATGGACGCGGCCTGGGAGCTGGGCATCACGACCTTCGACACCGCCGACGCGTACGGTGGCGGTCAGAGTGAGACGACGATCGGCAAGTGGATGGCAAGCCGAGGCGTCCGGCCGGAGATCTCGACCAAGACGTTCAACCCCATGGCCGAGGGTCAGGACCATGGGCTTGCGCGCGCGCGCATCGTGCGGCAGATCGAGTCGAGTCTCGACCGCCTTGGCGTCGATGCAGTCGATGTGTATCTCGCACACGACTTCGACCCGGACGTTCCAGTCGAGGAGACTGTCGCGACATTCGAGGGGCTGATCGACCTCAAGCTGATCAAGGCGTACGGCGTCAGCAACTTCGACGCGCAGCAACTCGAGGCGGTCCTGGCGATCGCAAAGCCAGCGATCTTGCAGAACTCCTATTCGCTGCTCGACCGCGCCGACGAGGGCGGCCTCGTCCAACTGTGTCTCGAACTTGGAATCGCGTACACGCCGTTCGGACCACTCGCCGGCGGCTGGCTGACCGGGAAGTACAAGCCCGACGAGCCCCCACCCGACGGATCGCGGATGGCGATGCGCCCCGGCCCCTACGAGCATCTGCGCAGGCCGGAGACCTTCACTGCCCTGGACGGGCTCGCCGAGATCGCGAAGCGGAGGGGAGTCGACTCGGCGACGCTGGCGATGGCCTGGTTGCTCGCACAGCCGGGGGTCACGGCCGTCGTGGTTGGGCCTCGCCGGCCGAAGCACCTGGAGCCGGCGCTGCGTGCCCTCGAGCAGCCATTGTCGGCAGCGGATGCCGAAGAGGTGGGCTCACTCTTCGCGTGAGGATCGGCTTTCGCCCGCTGACGACCAGCGATCTGCCGCTCCTCTACGAGTGGTTGCAGCGCGAACACGTCAAGCGCTGGTGGACGGACCGCGAGACCTACGACGAGGTTGTCCAGCACTACTTGCCCGAGATCGAAGGAAGGCGGCCGACCGACCCCTATCTGATCCTCTTGGAGGATCGGCCTGCCGGTTTCATCCAGACGTATCGAGTGTCCGATTATCCGGAGTACCGCGATCTCGTCAATGTCGGGGACGGTGTGGCCGGCATCGACCTCTTTGTCGCGGAGCCGGAGCTGACGGGCCGTGGTTTCGGCTCCGAAGCACTCCGTCGATTCGTGGCCGACATGGTCTTCTCGAACCCGGGGATTCACGCGTGCATCGCCGATCCGGACGCGGAGAACGTTGCGTCACTACGAGCGTTCGGAAAGGCCGGCTTTCGCGTTGTTCGAAAGTTCGTCGACCCAGGCGACCACGACAGGGTGCACGCGCTGTTGCGACTCGAGCGCTAGGGCGAGAGCCGCTCGACGAGCCAGTCGCCGTTCACACGCCGGTAGCGCAGGCGGTCGTGCATGCGGTCGTCGCGGTGCTGCCAGAACTCGTAGGCCTCCGGGACGAGGCGATAGCCGCCCCAGTGGTCCGGCCGTCGCACGTCGCTGCCCGCATGCTCGCGGTCGAGCTCGGCGAACCGCTCGTCGATCTCAACGCGATCTCGGAGCACCGCGCTTTGACGTGAAGCTGCTGCTGCGAGCTGGGCTCCACGCGGCCGCGTGGCGAAGTAGGCGTCGGACTCCTGCCCGGCGACTCGCTCGACGCGACCCTCGATCCGCACCTGGCGACCGAGCTGGTCCCAGTGGAAGAGGAGAGCGGCGCACGGGTTGGCATCGAGCTCTCCTGCCTTGCGGCTGACGTAGCCGGTGAAAAAGACGAAGCCGCGCTCGTCGGCGTCCTTCAGCAGCACCATTCGCACCGAGGGCGAGCCCTCCGCCGTCGAGGTGGCAAGCGCCATCGCCTGTGGCACCCTCGAGCCGGCCCCTTCAGCCTCCGTGTACCAGCGGCGGAACTGCTGAAGCGGGTCGGGATCGACGTCTGATTTCCGCAGCTCGGGCACCGCGGCCAGCCTATTTGACAGTGACTGCAACAGAGACGATTCGTAAGGAGATCTTCGTCGGCGCTGCGCCGGAGACCGCGTTCCGCGTCTTCACCGAGCAGACCGCGGCCTGGTGGCCGCTGCAGAAGTACGGGATCTTCCTCGAGGACGCCGAGACCGTGATCTTCGAGGACCGTGACGGCTGGCGTCTCGTCGAGAAGGCGAAGGACGGTCGCGAGACCGAATGGGGCGAAGTGCTCGACTACGAGTTGGCCAGCCGGATCCGCTTCACGTGGCATCCCGGGCGTGATTCGGACGACGAGCCGACCGAGGTCGAGGTGACCTTCACGGCCGACAAGGACGGCACGCTCGTCGTCCTCGAGCATCGTGGCTGAGAGAACCTGACGGACGAGCGTCGCGCAGGCCGCGAGGGATACGACAACGGCTGGCCGGGCGTGCTTCGAGCAGTACCGCCAGGCCGCCGAGGGCTAGCGGAAGAGGTCTCGCTCCTCGGGAATGACGAGGTCGCGGGCGCGTCCATCGCCCGCGACCTCCAGGCCGCGAACAATCGCCGTCGGAATGCCGTCGACCTTTCCCATCACGAGCTCGGCCGCGCTCGCGATCTCGTCGGCGACCGCGATCATCGTCGAGTGCAGCTCGTAGCCGACGCCGTCGCGCGTCCCTCGTAGGTCTCGCATCACCTCGAGACCCGAAGCGCCGAGGGCGACGTCGATCGTGCCCTGACGCCACGGGCGTCCGAACGAGTCGGTGATCAGGACTGCGATCTCGCGGCCCGTGAGCTCACGGATGCGCGCGCGGATCCGCTTCGCGGACTCATCCGGATCGTGCGGGAGCAGGACGAGCATCTCCCGCGCCGGCGCGTTCGAAGCGTCGACGCCGGCAGAAGCGCAGATGAACCCGTGCGTCGTCTCGGCGATGACGAGCGGCGGCCGAACGCGTACGACACGTGCCGCCTCTCGGAGGATGACCTCGATGCGGCGCGGATCCTCTTCGTCGCCTGCGATTTCGACCGCCCGCTCGGACGGCTCGATGCCTGCGAGCGAGATGACTCGGCCTTCGGACTTCGACACGATCTTCTGCGCGAGGACGACGACGTCGCCCTCTTGAAGCTCGACCTTCGCAGTGATCAGCTCGGCCAGGTCGTCGTTTTCCTCGATCTCCGGGAGGCCGGTGACCGGGATGATACGAAGCTCCCGGCTCAGGGCAGTCCAGTGAGGCGAATGCCGGCGTGCGCCTTGTAGCGCTTGTTCACGTTGAGGATCACGGCGGTCATCCCTTCGAGCGCGCGTGAGTTCTCGAGCGGCCCGACGTCGATGGAGCGGTCGGCCAAGCGGCCGGCGAGCTCGAGGGAGAGCTCCTTCGCGCGATCCTCGCCACCGCAGATCAGCGCGTCGCCGGGATCCCCTTCGATCAGGTTCACGGCAGCGAACGACTGCAGGCCCGAAGCGACCGGTGCGCGCACGATGCGCGCGACCTCTTCCGCGAGCGAGCCCTGGTGGCGCCCCGGCAGCACGCCTTCCTTGGTGAACCGCAGGTCGCTGGCGACGCAGAGGATGGGGGTCGCGGCGATCGCCGCCGCGAGCTCCTTCGCGGTTTCGAGCGTCGCATTCGACTTGACCGCCAGCACGACGAGGTCGGCGTCCGCGACGACGTCCGCGTTCCGACCGCCGCCCGCGATGCCGAGCTCCGCTGCGGTCGTCTGCGCTCTCTCGGCGTCCCGCGAGCCGACGAAGATCTCGTCCTTCCCGATCTCGTGGAGTCTGTTGGCGAGTGCGCGACCGAACGCGCCGGTGCCGCCAATGATCGCAACCTTCACGCGAATGCAACCGCATCGAGTGCAGCTTCGGCGAGACGCCTGCGCGCGCCTGCGTCACGCATGAGCGTGTGCGTGACGATCGGCCGAACACCGGTATTCGCGACCGCGTCGGCATCGGCCGCGTCCTTCTCGTCGATCACGAGCGCGTCGATCAGCCCCGGGTAACAGCTCGCCACGTGCGCGGCTGTCGTCCCACCTTGCAGTCGCTGCAGCATCCGCGCGGCTGGGCCTTTGACAGCGAGCCCGCCGATGAGCGGGCTGACGGCGACACACGGAACCCGCCGACGCTCCAAGGCGGACCTGATCCGTTCAACGGCCAGGATGGGGCCGATCGAGACGAACGGATTGCTCGGCGCGACGAGGATCAGATCCGCCTCGTGCAGCGCGTCGAGCACGCCGGGCGCGGGCTGTGCATCCGTCGCACCTGCGAAGCGGACGCGGTCGACCGGGTCGCGATGCGCGCGTGCGACGAACCACTCCTGGAAGGAGAAGCTCCCGTTCGTCGTGTCGAGCCACGTGCGCAGCTCTTCGTCCGTCGCCGGGAGAACCGTGGCCTCCACACTGAGGACGGCGGCAAGTCGCGCTGTCACAGCTGACAGCGGCGCGCCTTCCTTCAGCGCCTGCGTACGTACGACGTGCAGCCCGAGATCCCGGTCACCGAGGCGAAACCACGACGCGCCGCCGAGCGACTCGACGGTCGCGAGCGCGTTCCACGTCTCGTCGGCCCTACCCCACCCGCGCTCCTCGTCCGCCAGGCCGGCAAGCGCATAGAGCACGCTGTCGAGGTCAGGCGAAACGGATAGTCCCAGAACTTCCAGATCGTCGCCCACGTTGACGATCGCGGTGACCGACGCGGGATCGAGCGCGTCGACGATCCCACGGAGAAAGCGCGCGCCGCCGACGCCGCCGGTGAGAACGGCGACCTTCACGAAGCGAGCCTCAGCCCCTGCAGCGCGGCCTGCGTGTGCGGGCCCGCGCGGAGCTGCAAGCGATCGAGATCCTCGGCGGTGTCGACGTCGTCCGCGAGATTCGGGATCGCGACTGCAACGGCCTCGAGCCCGAGGTCGCGCGCCGCGCGCTGGAAGCGCTTCGCACTGCGTGGCCCGTAGAGCGGGTCGAAGACATTCGGGGCAGGGAGGCTCAGCGCGTTCGTCCGACCGTCGGCCGATGCGACGAGGGCGATCCCGCCGGGCGGCGTCGCCGCGAGCAATGACCGCAGGTCGTAAGGCACCACGCATGGGACGTCGGCGTTGACGATCATGACGGCGCCGGTCTCGAGCAGTCCGAGCGCGGCCGCAACGGCAGGGCTCTGCCCGCCGCCTGGATCGTCCACCAGTCGCGCGCCAACGGCGTTCGCGAGCCGACGGCCGTCGTCGTCGTTCGTCACGACGACGGTCTCGCCGACGATTGTCGTCGCTGCGAGCACGTCGGCGAGCATGCCGAGGACGACCGCTCGGTGCGTGTCCGCGCCCAGGCCGGTCAGGCGCTGCTTCCCTGCCAGCCCGCGGAACGGCACGACGATTACCGCCATGTGCGCAGACTATCGGGGGTGAAACGGCTTACGAATGCGGAGATTGCCGAGCAGCTGGATCTTTTCGCCGCGCTCCTCGACCTTTCCGGCTCGAGCTTCTATACCTCACGTGCCTATCGCCGAGCGGCCGAGACGATCCGCGAGACGGAAGCGCCGATCGTCGAGCTGGTCGCCCGCGGCCGCGTAGAGGAACTGCGGGGGATCGGGCCCGGAATCGCGACGCGCCTGCGCGAGCTCGTCGAGACCGGGCACATCGCCGAGCTCGACGAGCTCCAGCAGGCAGTGCGGCCGGAGCTGATCGGGCTCGGCCGCTTGCTCGGCGTCGCACCCAAACGGATGGTCGAGATCGGCAAGGCGCTCGGCGTTACAACAGCCGAGGAGTTTCGAACGGCGGCGCGCGAAGGGCGGCTGACGTCGGTGTCCGGGATCGGCCCGCAGACGGAGCAGCGCCTGCTCGCCGCACTGCAGCGCGAAGGCAAGCCGCAGCCGCCGAAGGGGATGACTTTGAATCGGGCACGCGAGCTCCTCGAGGAGATTGCGGCGGGGGTCGGCGCCGAGGTTGCCGGCGATCCCCGCCGCTGGGCCGACGTGTCATTCAACCTTGCAGTCGTCTCTTCGGCGAGTCGGCCCGCGCCGGTGCTCGATGACTTCGAGGCTCTCCCGTCGATCGTTTCCGTACTGGAGCGGAGCGAACGCCGTGCGGTCGGCGTGACGGTCGACGGCGTGCCCGTCGAGCTGGTGGTTGCGGAACCGGAGCGATTCGGAAACGAGTTGCTGATTGCCACGGGAGCCGAGGCATACGTCACAGGCCTGGGTCAATTGCCCACTGGGCCGGACGAGGAAGCTGTCTATGCGCAGCTCGGCGTTCCGTGGTGTCCACCGGAGCTGCGCGAGCAACCGTTCAGGGGTGAGCCGCCGCCGCTCCTGACAGGCGACGACATTCGCGGCGACCTTCACATGCATTCGACCTGGTCGGACGGGAAGGCGTCAATCCTCGAGATGGCGACGGCCGCGCGCGAGCTCGGCTACGAGTACATCGCGATCTGCGACCACACGCCGAACGTGCGTGTCGTGCCCGGCCTCGACGCGGACGGCCTGCGGCGGCAGGCGGAGGAGATCGCGGCGGTCAACCAGGAGCTCGCGCCCTTCCGTGTCCTCAGAGGCACTGAGGTGGACATCCGCGCCGACGGCACGCTCGATCTTCCCGACGACGTGCTCCAGGAGCTCGAGTGGGTGCAACTCAGCCTGCACGCCGGGCAGCGGCAGCAGCGCGACGAGCTGACGCGCAAGGTCACGGAGGCGATGCGGCATCCCGCCGTACGCGCGCTGAGCCATCCCAGGGGTCGGATCATCAATCACCGTCCTCCGAACGCTCTCGATCTCGAGCGGACCTTCGACGTCGCGCTCGAGACGGGCGTCGCGCTCGAGACGAACGGACTGCCGGACCGCCTCGACCTCTCCGGGCCGGAGATTCGGCTCGCGCTCGAGGCCGGCGTTCCGATCGTCGTGTCGACCGATGCGCACTCCGTGCGCGGGCTCGGCAACATGCGGCTCGCGGTGCACACGGCGCGCCGCGGCTGGGCGACGGCGGCGGACGTCGTCAACACGCGGCCGCTCGACGAGGTGCTCGCTAGACGGCGCTGACTACTTGTTGCAGAACTCGGGGCCGCGGATCGGGCGGACGGTTCCGCCGTACAGCCGCACGGCTCCGCGGACGTCGTCCGTGCGCAACAGGCGGCAAACCCACTGTCCCGCCGGAGCCGCGTCGCAGTACTGAGGATGGTGGTCGATGAGATAGGTGTTCATCGTCGCGCAGACGCGATCCTCGTGGTCGAGGCCCAGCACATGTCCCAGCTCGTGCGCGACGACGAGCGCCATCGTGTAGCGGTCCTGGCCGTTCTGAATTCCGACCTTGGCGGCGACGAAGCGGCCGTTCACGCGCTGGACGTTGGCGTCGCCGGCAGCCTTGAACCAGCGAATGCCGACCAGCACCTTGGCGTCGCGGCGTGAGCTCTTCAGAAACTGCACACGCGCGCCGCTCGTATTCCATGCGAAGGCGGCGGAGTCGACGGCCCAAGCGTACGCCGGGATCTCGGTGTAGTAGGTGATCGTCGACGTCGGCCAGCGCCCGCCTTCGAGACGAAATGCCCCCGCAGACGAGGGGATGGCGATCGCGACGAGCGTCACGGCCAGGGTCACTGCGAGTCTCACCTTCATCGCTGTTCGTTTCGGCATGGGAGACTCATCTCTTGAAGGTTCTCGCCACTCGCCGATACCCCGGCCCCGCTTTCGACGAGCTCGCGGACGTCGAGGTGCAGGCGTTGGCCGAGTTGGACTCACCCCAGCCCGATGTCGAGGCGCTTGTCGTCGCGAACGAGCCGGTGCCGCTCGCCCTCCTGCCGGGCCTCCGGCTCGTGGCGAACTACAGCGTCGGGTATGACCGGCTCGGCATCGACGAGCTCGCCCGCGCGGGCGTTGCGGTGAGCAACACGCCCGGCGTCCTCTCGGCTGCGACCGCGGATCTGACGTTCGGGCTGATCCTGGCCACGCGGCGACGTATCGTGGAAGGCGATGCGCATGTCCGTGCCGGTCAGTGGACGGCGCAGTGGACCGACGGCTTCCTGGCGGAGGAGTTGACGGGGTCGACCCTCGGCATCGTCGGGCTCGGGCGCATCGGGCAGGCGGTGGCCCGGCGGGCGCAGGGCTTCGAGCTGCGCGTGCTCTACGCGCAGCGGACGCGTGCCGAGACGGAGCTCGGCGAGTACCGCGAGCTCGACGCGCTGCTCGCGGAATCGGACATCGTCAGCATCCACACGCCGCTCTCGCCCGAAACGCGCGGCCTCATCGATGCGCGCCGCCTTGCGCTGCTGCGTGACGGAGCATGCTTCGTCAACACGGCGCGCGGCGAGATCGTTGACGAGGCCGCGCTCGTCGAGGAGCTCGTCCCGGGACGCCTGCGCGCGGGTCTCGACGTCTTCGCGCACGAGCCGAACGTCCCGGCGAAGCTGCTGCCGCTCCAGAACGTCGTCCTCACGCCGCACCTCGGCAGCGCAACGCGCCAGACGCGCGAAGCGATGACGCGAATCGTCGTCGACAACGTCCTGGCGTTCGAGCGAGGAGCCCCGCTACTCACTCCGGTGACCGTCTAGATCCAGCCTGCCGAACGGGGACCTGTCCTGGGGTCTGACCCAAAGTCTGGCCCCAAACGACCACGTCCCGAGGCAGAAAATTCTGGATGCGTGTGTGACGAAACTGTGCCGAGAGTGTGACTCAGCCGAGGGCGGCGCCCGGGCCGCTCGACGTCCACTCCGCCAGCTCGAACCAATGGGTTGCGCGGAGGGCTTCGGCGACCTCCGGGTCCGTGTGTGCTGCATAGAAGACGTGTCGCTCCAGGTCGCAACAGATCGCGACAGCCTCGAGCTTGACGTCAGGGATGATCATCAGCGCTTCTCCCGGCAGCTTGGCCTCGGCGACCGTGTAGTGCTTGAACTGCAGGTCCGGCGCGTACTCCATCAGCCTGGGCCAGTCCGGACAGGCGCGGGAGCTCATGTCGCGACCCTTTCCGTCGGCACGCCGATCTTCTCCCCCGTCCAGCGGCCCTCGAGCCTGACCACGCCGCGCTCCTCGCCGGCGGGGTAGACGACGAACGCGAGCGCGTTGTCGAGCCAGTGGTAGAGCCGCTCACCCGTCTCGTCCGTGAGGCCCAGGCGCAGATGGAAGCGTCCGTCCGCGAGCGGCAGCTGCTCGACCTCGAAACGGACTGCCAGGTCGGTCGTGTCCTGATCCCAGCCGAGCTCGGCGGTCGAGCGCCCGGAACCCGCCACGAGCACGCCGGACGCGTCTCGCAACTCGAACGACAGCCTCGGCGGGGCGACCGGCTGCGCGGCAACGATGCGGAGACGCAGCGTCAGCGACTCGCCCGCGAGGAACTGCGTGCGTGACGCGCCGTCCGGGCCGACAAGCTCCACGCTCTCGATCCGTGCCTCGCCGCTCCCCCATTCGTTCAGCCCGGCGCCGCGCTCCGCGGGATCCAGGTCACCTGCGAGCTGCTGGCGGTAACGCACGATCGCATCGTGCGTCGGCCCGTCGAACTCGACGCGCCCGTCACGTAGCAGGACGGCACGGTCGCACAGGCGCTCGACCGCGGCCGCATCGTGCGAGACGAACACGATCGTCCCCCCACGCTGCTTGAACTCGAAGATCTTGCCGAAGCACTTGCGCTGGAACTGCTCGTCGCCGACCGCGAAGACCTCGTCCAGTAGCAGGATGTCCGCGTCGATGTGCGACGCGATCGCAAACCCGAGGCGCATGTACATCCCCGACGAGTAGGTGCGCACCGGGAGGTCGATGAACTCCTCGAGCCCGGCGAAGGCGACGATCTCGTCCAGCTGCTCGCGAATGTAGACGCGCTTGAGGCCGTGGATCGAGCCGTTGAGGAAGACGTTCTCCCGGCCGCTCAAGTCCGGATGGAACCCGGCCCCGAGCTCGAGCAGCGAACCGACACGCCCGCCGACGTCGACACTGCCGGAGGTCGGCTTGATGATCCCGGAGAGCAGCCGCAGGAGCGTCGTCTTCCCGGAGCCGTTCCGTCCGACGAGCCCGATCGCGCTGCCCGGATCGACGTGGAAGGACACGTCACGGAGCGCCCGGACCTCCGCAGGCCGGGACCGGCGGCGCGCGACGACGGCGTCCTTCAACCGCCTCGCCTCGCGGGGATAGACCTTGAAGTGCCGCGAGGCGTGCTCTGCGGCGATCTCGCCCGGTCGGATCACGCTTCCGAGGGTACCGCGAGCACCCGTCGCACCAGCCCCGCGAGCACCTGCACGAACGCCGGATCGGCATTCGGCATCTCGATCCTCCGAAAACCGAGACCGAGCGCCTCGGCCAGCTCCGCGGCCTCGTGGTCGAGATCCCAGCGGATCTCGAGATGGTCGGCGACGAAGCCGACGGGACAAACCAGCACGTCACGAACCCCGTCAGCGTAGAGCTCCCGGAGATGGTCGAGGATGTCCGGCCCGAGCCACGGCTCGCCCGTCTGGGACTCGCTCTGGAACGAGAAGGACCATGTCTCGAGCGCTGCGCGCTCTGCGACCAGCTGGGAGGTCTCCAGTAGTTGGTCCTTGTACGGGTCTCCGGACTCGAGGATGCGCGCAGGCAAGGAGTGGGCTGTGAAGACGACGTGCGCGCTCGTGCCGCGTACGCGCTCCGCCAGCAGGTCGACGAACCCCGGCTCGTCGTGCCAGCTCTCGATGAACGCGAGCTCGGCGCGGTCGCCGACTGCGACTTCCAACTGCTGGCGGTAGCCCGCGATCGACATCGACGAGTAATGCGGGGCCAGCACCAGGCCGACGATCATCTCGGCGCCCGTTGCGACGGCGGCGTCCGCCGCCTCGGCGATCCGCGGCGTCCAGTGCTTCATGCCGGTGAACACGGGCACGTCACCGAGCGCACGCTCGAGTGCCGCGCGCGTCTCGTCGGTGATCGCGTTGAGCGGCGACCGCTCCTCGATCCCGAGCCTGCGGTACCGCTCGACCAGGTCCTCCATCAGCTCCGGAGGAATGGGACGGCCGCCGCGGATGTCGGCGTAGTACGCAGGAACGTCGGCCAGCCGCTCCGGCGAGCCGTACGCCATCAGCACGACCGCCGCGCTCACACGCGCGCTTCGACGGTCGCCTCGTGGACGAGCTCCGTCAGACGCCCGAGAACAGCCGGGTCTGCATTGGGTGGCACTCCGTGCCCGAGGTTGAATACATGACCCGGCCGCCCTCCGGCACGCGCGAGAATAGCGCGGGTTTCGGACTCGATTCGCTCCCACGGTCCGAGCAGAACCGCCGGATCGAGGTTGCCCTGCACGCCGCGGTCCTCGCCCACTTCCGCCCATCCTCGATCGAGCGGGATCCGCCAATCGAGCCCGATCACGTCACCGCCTGCGTCGGCCATCGACGACAGCAAGGTCGCCGTGCCGGTCCCGAAGTGAATCGTCGGGACGTCGACCGCGGCGAGGATGCGGGCCGAGTACGGCGCCACGAACTCCTCGTAGTCCGACGGCGAGAGCGCACCGACCCACGAGTCGAAGACCTGGATGACGTCGGCTCCTGCTCGCGCCTTCGCAACGATGTAGCGCGCGAACGTATCCGCGAGCTTGTCCATCAGCGCGTGCCACGTTTCGGGGTCTCGATACATCATCGCCTTGACGGTCGCGAACTCGCGACTCGGCTTGCCTTCGATCAGGTATCCGGCGACGGTGAACGGGCCGCCGCAAAAGCCGATCACTGCGCCTGACGGCGCAAGCTGAGCTCGCACTAGGCGCACGGCTTCGAGGATCGAAGCAACGGACTCCTCCGGCTCGGGCACGACAAGGCGATCAACATCGGCGCGAGTGCGGATCGGCGAAGAGATGACGGGCCCGACGTTCTCGACCAGCTCGACCTCGACGCCCATCTCGACGACGGGGAACATGATGTCCGTGAACATCACGGCGGCGTCGACGTCGTGACGGCGAACCGGCTGGAGCGTCACCTCGGCGCAGAGCTCGGGCTCCGCAACGATGTCGAAGAGCCCGTAACGCTTCCGCAGCTCGCGATACTCGGGGAGCGAGCGGCCAGCCTGGCGCATGAACCAGACGGGCGTGCGCTCGACCGGCTCACGCCGGCACGCTCTCACGAGAAGCGGTTCCACGCCACGTAGGCTAGTCCGGCTCTGGAAGCAGTCGGCGACCACCCCATTCCGGCGGGCCCGCTCGCGGTGCGCTGGCTCGGCTACGAGCTCGAGCCGCCGCAGGCGGGGGCGCTGACTCGCGCCCGCGTTCAGCTCAAGAACGCGGGCACCGCTCCGTGGCGCGGCCTTAACCTGTCGTATCACTGGCTGGACGAGCGCGACAATCCGATCCTCTGGGACGGGCTGCGCTACGAAGTGAGCGCGGCTCCAGGCGAGCGCGTCGAACGAGAGCTCGACCTGCGCGGCCCGATCCCGCCCGGCCCGTACCGTCTCGCCTTCGACCTCGTCGACGAGCAGCGCTTCTGGCTGGCCGAGCTCGGCAACTACTCTCCGCACCTCGACGTCGAGGTTGCGCCCCGCGACGCCGCGGCGGCACGCGCGCACCTGCCGCCGAACGCCGACCTCGACCCCGACTGGGAGGAACGCGTATACGCCGCACACATGGAGGGCTACGCAGCGGTCGGCGGTTCGATCGATGCGCGGCGCCCACCTGCGGAGCTCGAGCCGTACGCGCCGGGCGGAGGACGCAACCCGGGGTTCGCGCATCCGCTCGTCCTACCTTCGTTGCTGCCGCCGCTCGTCCCGAACACGGAGGTCGCCGGCCTGCCCGCGTGGCAACCCGAGGGCGACGAGCCCTGGCTCTATGACGCGAGGATCAGACTTCGACTGCGATCTGGTCGTCGACGCGGTTGAAGACGTAGGCGCCGAGCGCGAGAGCAAGGACCGCGGCGACGACCGTGTAGATCGTGTCGCCGAGCCCGGGCAAGCGGCCGTAGAAGAGCGGATCCCGCAGCGCCTCGACCAACGGCGAGAGCGGATTCCCCCAGTGAATGACGTCGACGACCCAGTCGCGCCGGGCAATCTGCGGATCGTTGAGCGGATAGAGCACGGGCGTCAGGAAGAAGAGCGGCAGCAAGAGCGCCGACACCAGGAACTCGATGTCGCGGAACAACACGTTCAGCGACGCGATCGCGAGGGCAAGGCCGCACGTGAATGCGACGATCGCGAGCCCAAGCGGCAGAGCGAGCCACTCGGTCGCCCGAACGCGTGGCAGGAGCGCGAAGTTCACGACGAGCAGCGCGGCGAGCATGACGCCGAAGCTGATCAGGTGGGTCGCGACGACCGACAGCGGCAAGAGCTGCCGCGGGAAACGGGTCTTCCGAATGAGGTTGGCGTTGTCCAGCATCGACCTGGACGCGGACTGCACCGACGTGGCGAAGAAGATCCAGGCCGAGAGCCCCACGAGCAGGAAGAGCGCATAGTGCCCCTCTGAACCGAACTGGGTCTTCCAGAGGACCGAGAAGACGAGCAGATAGACGGCCATCAGGAGCACAGGGTTCGCGAGCGTCCAGGCCACGCCGAGAAGCGAGCCCCGGTATTTCGCCTGCACGTCGCGGCGAAAGAGGTTCCCGAACAGCTCGCGGTAGCGAACGAGATCCCCGTATACCGTCGTCATGAGCGCGGCCTAGTCTAGAGGTGGCCTCACATGGTGCTTACAGCCCTTCGTTACGCTTCAGCTCCGTGAAGGCGCTCGCGGCGATCGCTGCATTCCCCGCCTCGGCCGCGACGATTTGGCTGCTCCTTCGCACCCCGCTGGCAACCCGCATCGCCGCGGCGCCGCGCGAGGACCGCTGGCACGAGCGCACCACTCCGATGTTCGGCGGGATCGGGATCTTCGCCGGCCTCGTCACCGGCGTCGGGGTTGCGGTCGCCGTCGGCGCGGCCCCGGCCAGCAGGGAGCTCCTCGCAATCCTGGGCGGCTGCACGATCCTCTTCGTCGCAGGGCTGCTCGACGACCTCTTCTCGCTCGGGCCGATCCCGAAGCTCGCCGCTCAGGTCGCGGCGGCCCTGCTGGTCATCTTCAACGGGCTGACGATCTCCGGGCTGATCTCGAACGACCTCCTCGCCGGAATCGTCGCGCTCGTGTGGCTCGTCGGGCTGACGAACGCTTTCAATCTGCTCGACAACATGGACGGGCTTGCAGCCACGCTTGCCGGGATTGCGGCGACGTTCTTCGCCGTCGACGCCGTCACCGTGCACAAGAGCCACGCGGTGCTCGTGCTGGCGCTCGCGCTCGCGCTTGCGTGCGCGGGCTTTCTCCCCTTCAACCTGCGGCTGGGCAAGTCGGCGGCCGTCTTCATGGGCGACTCGGGCAGCCAGCCGCTGGGCTTCGCGCTGGGTGCGCTCGGCCTGACCGCGAGCTGGAAGGTGGCCGGCACGACCGTTGCAACCCTGCTGCTCCCGATCATCGTGCTCGCCGTCCCGATTCTCGATACGACGCTCGTCACGATCGTGCGACTGCTCGACGGCCGCCCCGTCTATCAGGGAGGACGCGACCACACCTCCCACCGGCTCGTGTATCAGGGTCTCTCGGAGAAGCGCGCCGTCGTCCTGCTCGCAGTGATCTCCGCCGCGCTCGGAACGACGAGCCTCTTCTACTCGGTGCTGGACAACGCCTGGGTGACGCTGATCGGTGTGCTACTCACGTTCGCGCTGCTCGTCCAGTTCGCGAGCGGGCTCTCCGACGCAGAACGCTCGCCGACCTTCGCCGCCGACCGTGGGTGGCTACGCACCTTCGTCGTGAATCCGCGCCGGCTCGTCGAGTCGATCGTCGACTTCGCACTCATCATCGCCTCCTTCGCGGTCGCGTACTACCTCCGGCTCCAGGGGAGCGGTAGCCCTTACCAGCGGCACATCTTCCTCGTCTCGATCGCCGTGGTGCTTGCTGTCCGCTACCTGGCGTTCATCCCGTTCGGCCTCTACCGCGGCGTCTGGCGGTACGCCGGCGCACGTGACGCGGCCAGCATCGTCGCCGCGGTCGTGGTGTCGGAGGTCGTGGCGTACCTGATTCTCGACGCGACCCAGACCTGGGGCCCGTTCCCACGAAGCGTGTTCATCATCGACGCGCTCGTCTGCACGATTCTCATCGGCGCCTCCCGTTTCTGGGAGCGGGCGTTCGTGCGTGGAGTCTCAGCACTCACTGGACGCGGCGACCGGAACCGGACGATCATCGTCGGCGCCGGTCGCGGCGGCCGCAGTCTGCTGCGCGAGCTACGCGAGACGGCCGGCGAACAGGTGGTCGGCTTCGTGGACGACGATCCGCGGCTGTCGCGGCGACGACTGCAAGGCGTGCCCGTTCTCGGCGGCACCGGAGAGATCGAAGGAATTCTCTCGCGAGCACGTCCGGATGCTGTTCTCGTCACGATTCCCGACGCGCCGCGCGAGCGCCTCGGGCTGGTCATCGACGCCTGCACGCTTGCACAGGTTCCCTGCCGCTTCGTCCGTCGCGAAACCGACCTCGATCCTCGCGCCGTCCTCGGCGTAACTGCCGACTGATTCGCGAATGGCTGTCGTGACCGCGCGAACGACGCCGGCTGAACAAACGCTGGCGGATCGCCTGCTGGCAGCCGTGCCGCTGCTGAGCATCTTCCTCTGGCTTGCCATCGTCTACGTGATCCAGGCCTGGGCGCACAAGACGCCGTGGCTGTTCGGCGATGAGCTGGAGCTCACTCAGCTCTCGCGCGCGATCGCCGACACCGGCCATGCGGCTCGGCGCGGCGACCCGTATTCCTTCACGACGCTCTGGACCTACGTGCTCGCGCCGGCGTGGCTGATCGACAATCTCCACGCCGCCTACGCGGCGGTGAAGTACCTGACGGTGATCGTGATGACCGCGACGGCGTTTCCCGCGTACGGGCTCGCCCGCCTGGTCGTCGGCCGCAGGCCGGCCCTCTTCGTCGCCGCAGCGTCCGCGGCGATTCCCGCCCTCGCATACTCGTCGATGATCGTCGAGGAGCCGTTCGCGTACTTCTGGTCGACTCTGGCTCTCTTCCTGATCCTGCGCGCGCTGATCACACCATCGCGCTGGTGGATCGGCGGCGCGGTGGTCGCGTCATTGATCGCGCCGCTCGTGCGCGGCGAGCTCGCCATGATTCCGGTGGTCTTCCTGCTTGCCGCAGTGTTCCTGCTCTGGCGGTCCGAGTACGTAAACCGCTGGCGCGTGAGCTGGAGCGCGTGGGACTGGGTGGGCTTCGTGACGCTCGTCGTCGGGGCCGTCGTGATGATCAGTGCGGTGCTCGGTCATCGCTCGCTCGAGTGGAACTACACGACTCGCCTCTACAAGGGTCGGATGCTGGACCTCGGCTTAAACGCCGCGGGCGCGTTGACAATCGGGCTTGGCGTCCTGCCGGTGGTGGCTGGGCTGGCGGTGCTCTGGCGTGCACCAGGCGAGGCGGCACGCCGGGAGCTGCGGATCTTTCGTAGCGTCCTGCTCGCCGCGATCGTCTGCTTCGGTCTCTACACCGCGGTGAAGTCGACCTACGTCTCGATCACGTTCGGAACGTACACCTACGAGCGCAATCTCATCTTCCTCGCGCCCCTGCTGTTCACGGGAACGGCGTTGTGGCTCGAGCGGCGTCGCCTGCATCCGATCGCACTCGCACTCGCGTCGGTCTTCGTCCTGATCCTGATCCTCACCACGCCCTACGAGATGGGGCAGGAGATTTCGTACAACGCGCCCGGCCTGGCGGTCCTTCAACAAGCGAACCGCTATTTGAGCATCGATCCCACCGGCGCCAAAATCGGGCTGGTGGCGCTGCTCGCGTTGTCGATCGCACTGCTGCTCGCACCGCACGTCTTGCGGCGTCGTGCTGCCTGGGTCGCTGTTGCGGTCGCGGCGGCCGTCATCGGGTGGAACCTCACGGGTGAGTTCGCGTTCGCCTCCGCATCGAATCGCTTCTCGGACCGCTTCGGGGAGAACATCAGGCCACCGTTCACCTGGGTCGACGACGTAACTCGCGGTGCACCGACGCTGTACATCGGACAGCAAATGGCCGATCAGAACGGCGAGTGGCTGACAGAATTTTGGAACCGCTCGATCAAGGCGGTCTGGAGCCTCGACGGAACGGCGCAGGGCCCGGGGCCGTTTCTGACGCCGGACCCTCGCCCGTCCGACGGCGCACTGTGCAGCCACGGTCGATGCGGCAACTGGGGTTATCCGTACGTGGTCGAGGAGCAAGGCATCGACGTCGTCGGGAAGACGGTCGCGACCCATCTCCACCGCGCAGGTGGTGGACTCGAGAAGTGGCGGCTTGTCAAGATCGATCCGCCGCTCAGGTTGGGCGGCGCAGTGACCGACGTCTACCCGGACGGGTGGATGGGTTCGTTCAGCTCCTACACGCGCTACGCGACCGAGAACAACCGCGTGGGACGCATGCGCGTTGTCTTGTTCGGGCCACCTCAAGGGGCACACGTGACGACCGGGCACGTCACAGTCGCGATCGGCCCGATCGTGGTCGGCGACGACAACCAGCCACATCTCGGTAAGCCGACCGAGGTCAGGCGCTTCGCCATCCGCAGCAAAGGGCAACGAGTCCTCATCCTCCGCGCGCCCGGGCCCCGCTTCAGGGTCGAAGTGACGGTCACGCCGACCTTCGTTCCGAAAGAGCTGTCAGCGGACCAGAGCGACAACCGTCACCTCGGAGCGCAGGTGCGCTACGTGTTCTTGCCGCCGCGGAAAGCCGCGCAAAAGTAGCTGAAGCGCACCGCGAGCAGGAGCCCTGCCAGCGGTCCACTCCGTTCGAGCAAATGCAGCGCGCCGGCCAACGGCCGCGGGAGCGCGAATCGCTGCGGCGAAAAGAACGGACGTAGCTCGAGCTGATCGAACCCTGCGAAACGTAAGTCGGCCCGGACGTCCTCGACACGGTACTGGCGCGGATTCAGGTCGAAGACGAACTTCCTCTCCGTATACGCCGCGACGCGTCGGAAGAAGCCCGGACGGTCGTGGGCGTAGTAGATCGCCCGAAAGCACGTGGTAACCGCAACCGGATGCGACGGCTCGTAGTCGTTGAGGTCGCCGAGGACGAGGTTGCGGCCGCGCTGGGTGCCGGCCTTGACCATCTCTAGGCTCGCATCCACGCCCGAGTAGCGGACGGCCTGCAGGTGATCCGCGAGGCCGCCGTCGCCGCAGGCGAGATCCAGGACCGTGTCGCCTGGCTCGAGCGGCGGTCCGACGGAGAACACGAGACGGGCGCGGTGAGCCAGATACGTCGCCGGATCTGCATACGCCGTCTCGGACCAGCGTTCCGCCTGCGCGTCGTATTTCCCTCCGGTCATCGAATGGCGAAGAGCCGTTCGGGATACTTGCGCAGGAAGCGAAGCATCGCGTGCAGATGCCAGAGGTTCCGGCGGGTGAGGAAGTGCTTGTCGATTACGGCCTGGTATTCGTGGTGGACGACGGCACTCGGCACCCACCAGCGTTCCCACCCGGCCTTCATCGCGCGGTAGCTGAGGTCGATGTCCTCCACGTACAGCTTGTAACCGGCGTCCCACCCGCCGATCTCGTCAAGCATCGATCGGCGCATGAGCAGGAAAGCGCCCAGCATCGTGTCCACTTGAAGCGGCTCGTCCTCTGGAGCATCGAGGAGGTAGTGCCGCCGCTGCCAGCGCAACGGTGGGAACAGCGAGCGCAGCGGCGTGCGACGGACGATCGTGCCGCCGACTGTCGGGAAGCGGCGCCGCGAAGCCTGGAGCGTGCCGTCGGGATTGATCATCTTGGGCCCGGCGATTCCGCAGCGTGGATGCGCATCGGCGAAAGCAACGAGCTCGGAGACGCAGTCTCGCTCGGGCACGGCATCCGGGTTCGCGATTACGACGTACTCGGTGCTCGTCGCCGCGATGCCCTTGTTGACGTTCGCAGAGAAGCCGAGCGCACGGTCGTTCTCCACTACAAGTGCGTCGCCGGAAAAGTCGCCCGGACGACTGCCGGGGCCGTTTGCGACGACGACGATCTCGTCGACCTGAGGCCGCAGCGCAGGGAGCGAAGTGCGCAGCAGCTCGGCCTCACCGGGCCCGGTGGCCACGAACACGCCCGAAACCTTCATGCGGCGAGCACGCTTCGGTAGACGTCGGCAGTGATCCGCGCCGTCTCGCGCCAGGAGAACGTCTTGGCCCGTTCGAGGCCAAGGGCGGAGAGTCGCGCCCGGTCCGCGAGCGCACGGCGCACGCCGTCGGCAAGGTCATCCGTGAAGATCGCGGCGTCGCCGGCGACTTCCTGCATCGCCTCTTCAGGCGCGGCAACGACGGGCGTCCCGCAGGCCATCGCCTCGACCACCGGCAGACCGAAGCCTTCATAGCGCGAAGGGAAGACCAGGCACGCGGCCTGCTGGTACAGCCGAACCAGCTCGTCCTTGGGGACGTACCCGCGCACGTCCGCCCCTCGACGCGCCAACTCGGCGGCGAGCTCCGGATCCTTCGGCGGCCCAACCACGACCAGCTTGCGGCCGACCGCGTTCGCTGCATCGATCGCGGCCAGCGGCTGCTTCCGCGGCTCGATCGCGCTGACGAAGAGGAGGAACGAATCGTGCTCGCCCTCCGGCACGAACGCCGGATCTGGGGCGAGCGGCGTGACGGCGATCTTGTCCGGCGGCGTCCCGTACAGCTCGATCAGATCGCGCTTCGTCCGCTCGGAGATCGCGAGCACGCGCTCGGCTTTCCGCACCGCGCGGCGCACGAAGAGCTTGAAGATCGCGAGATCCCAGAAGCCGAAGACACTTGGATCTCTCTCCCAGGAGAGGTCCTGCACGGTGACGACCGCAGGAGAGGGGCAACGCAGCGGCAGTGCATGAACGAAGTGTGCGACGTCGGGCCGGAGCCGTCGCAGTAAGCGCGGAAGCGTGACTGCCATGCGCAGCTCCTGTGACCGCGCCGGAAGCTCCAGTGGTTCGATCCCGTCGGGGACGAGGTCCGGGTCACGGGTCACGGCCATGAAGCGAAGATCTTTGGCGACCGTGGGAAGCTCCCGTAGCAACTGCGTGACGTAGGTCTCGTCGCCGGTACGGCGGCGTCCGAGCACGTCCGCGTCGACGAGCACGAGTGGCCGGTCCTTCACGTGGCCGCTTCCCGGTAGACCTCGACGGTAGCCGCGGCCACCGCATCCCAACGAAATGCACGCGTCCGCGCCCGCTCGAGGCCCCGCGGGACCAGCGTTTCACGTTCCGCGACGGCGCGTTCGATGCCGGCCGCGATCTCGGCAGGATCGCGCGCATCGACGAGGACGGCGGCTCCGTCCGCGACCTCCTCCATGGCGGTGCCGCGCGCGGTGACAACGGGCACACCGCATGCCATCGCCTCAAGAACTGGAATCCCGAAGCCCTCGTAGAGCGACGGGTACGCAACACAAGTCGCGCCGCGGTAGAGACGCGCGAGCTCTGCGTCGTCGACCTCCCCGAGCCAGCGAACACCGTTCCCGCGGACTTCGACCCCACCCCAGCCGCGCGCTCCGACGACACGCAGCTCACGGTCTGTGCGGCGGACGGCCTCCACAAGCCGCTCGAGGTTCTTCCGCGGTTCGAGCGTTCCGACGGCAAGGACATAGTCCCCGTCCTCGGCCGGGCCTTCGTGCGTGAAGTCGTCGCCGACGGCGTTCGGAACGACGCGAATCTTCTCGTCCGGCACTCCGAGCAGCTCGACGAGCTCACGCCGCGTGAACTGGGACACCGCGATCACCCGTTGCGCCGCGCGAAGGACGCCCGGCACCACGCGCGGACTGTACGTCCGCGTCCAACGGTTGAACGCCTCAGGGTGCCTGAGCACGGCGAGGTCGTGCACGGTGACGACCAGCGGAACGCTCGAGCGCAGAGGGCCGCGGTACGTCGGACAATGCAGGACATCGGCGGCGCGTTCCCGTCCGACCAGGAACGGGTACCAGATCCCGTCGCGCGCCAGCGTCGACAGGCGGCTCTTTCCTCCGAACGAGCGAGTGGAGACCGCCACGTCGTCGCGCCGCTCGAGCTCGCGCATCAGCCCTTTCAGATAACGCGCCGTTCCCGCACGGGTCTGAGCGAGCGGGGAGACGTCGATCGCGACGCGCATCACAGCGCGTCAGCGTAGCCCCGGAGGTGAACGCGGCCCGTTTCGAGCCAATCGAAGCGCCTTGCGTGGGCCAGGCCGCGTGCGACGAGCTCTTCACGCTCGGCGAGCGCGCGGCCGATCGCGTCCGCGAAGGCCTCGGGGCTCTCCGGATCGGCACGAACTGCGGCATCCCCGCAGGCCTCGTCCAGCGAAGGGTGCGAGGAGACCACGCAGGGAACGCCGCATGCCATTGCCTCGATGATCGGAATCCCGAAACCCTCGAACCGCGACGGGTACGCGAAGACCTCCGCTCCGCGATAGAGGGCAGGCAGTTGCTCGTCGGCGACGTACCCGTGGCCGCCGTCGCCCAGCGACAGCAGCGCGAGGTCGTCGCCGCGTAGTCTCAGCGCGGCCTCGACGACACCGCGGTTCTTGCGCCAGTCCTCGGCCGCAGTCGTGAAGACATACGGACCACCGCTTTCGTGTCGCTCGCCGTCGGGTCGGTAGCGAGGGTCAACGCCGGGATACGCAACGCGGATCCGCTCGCGCGGAATCCGCAGGCGTTCGACGACATCGTTTGCCGTGTACTCCGCGTTCGTGAAGACGACGTCGCAGCTCGCTGCCGCACGTGCGGTGGCGGTGTGCATGCGGACCGTGCGCGGATGCAGGCGGTCGGGGTAGAGCAGCGGGCCCAGATCGTGGATCATGGTGGCGCGGACTCGTGAGCGTCCCGGCGGGACCATCCAGTCTGTGAAATGCAGCACGTCCGTGTGACCGAGGAAGCGCTCCGCCGGCGGACGTCCCAGCCGGCTCCACGCTGTGCGAACCGCGTGGCCGAACGGCACCGTCACGATCTGCCGCTCGACCGGAAGATCCGCCAGCGCGTCGTCGAGCAGCTTCCGCCCGCGGATGCTGACCGGACCGAAGACGACCAGCTCCTGCGATCCGTCCGCCGCCTCCACCATCCCCCTCAGGGCGCCGAGGATGTAGTTGCCGACGCCCGTCCGCGGATGCGAGAGCGGCGTGACGTCATACGCGACCCTCACGGAGCGGCGTAGCGGAACTCGAGGAAGTGCACACCGAGCACGCGGGGATCCGCGGGTCCGGGGACGGCAGTGGGACTCACCGTGAAGGTCGCGACGCAGACCCCGTCGCGCGGTTGCAGCGGGACGGTCAGCATCGCGACGTCTCTGGAGCCGAACGTCACGCTCCTGCCGTCTGCCCGCACGGTCTGTGGACGGCTGACGAGATTCGGGTCGCGGCTCAACTGCACCGTGACGGCACCGCCCGCGCAGCGAAGGCGTGTGTACGTGACGCGCTTACCTGACCAGGTGTCGTTGGGATAGAGGCCGCGCACGCGGTAGCCGATCCGCACGAGCCCGTCGGTCCGCCGTAGCGCCATCCCCCTGCCCTCGTCACGCGCAACGACAGTGCCGGCGAGAGGAACGCTCTCCTCGCTCAGGACGTAGGCGTGACGCACCGGCTTCCCGTCGGCCAGCAGCACGCCGTCCGTTCGTTGGGACACCTGGGTCTCGGGCAGCCCGCCCATCGACGGCTGGCGTAGGTCGTACACCGGCCCGATGCTGCGGTTGAAGAACTCGTTCTCCCACAGCGTGTCCGGATGGTGCGTTGGATCCTTGCCGGAGTAGACGAACGCCACGTCGGCATCCCGGCCGACCGCGGCGTCGATCCAGTCGCGCTGCGGCGCGGTGATGCCCTGGTACAACGCACCGACGGACGCCTTCGGGAAACCGTGACCGAAGCGCTCGATTCGCTCCGTCGCAAACGCGAACCAGAGCAGTACAACCGCAGGTAGGACGAGCGCGTAACGCGGCGAGACGGAGAAAAAGAGGAGGCCGATCGCAGCAGCCGCTGCGACGACCACGACCGGAATCGTGTCGAGGCCGACGATCGTCTGCTGAAGCCACCAGAGCGGCAGCAAGGCGAGGGTGTCCGACTCTGCAGAGGTGTCGATGAGGCGGTGATACGGAATCGCTCCGGGCAGCGCGGCCGCGAGCACGGCCGCAGTCGCGGCGGCGCGAGGAGGTCTCGGCATTCCCCGCTCGATCCACGCCAGGAGAGCGATCAGCAAGAGGGGTGCGACGTAAAACAGGTTGCGCTCCTGGATGCGAGGCGAAAGCGCCGATGCGAAGGCGCCGACCTCGAGCAACAACCAGGCCGTCAGCGGCAGCGCCGCGGCGAGAAAGACGCGGAGCGGGCGGTCGAGCGAACGGGCGACGAACGTCAGGAGCAAGAGCGCCGCAAATGGGGCAATACCGACGTAGAGGTCGAGCTCGGCGACGTGGAAGATCACCCACTTGAGCACCTGATCGGGCCGGTAGGTCGCGTGACCGGTGACGCTGTAGCTGCCCAATACGTCGTACGGGGAATGGCCGCGGGCAAGCTGGACGACCAGCACGGCCACCACGGCCGCGGCGAGCGCAGAATAGAGAACGCGGAAGTCGGCCAGCATCCGCAGGCGGCGTCGGTCCAGCCACGCGAGCAGCAGCGGTGCCGTCGCGACTGCGGGCAAGAGCACGATCGCCTGCGAGCGGGTCAGGAACGCGAGCGCGCAAAGTCCGAGCAGCACCAGTTGCCGCTGGATCGTGGGGCGCTCGAGCGCGAGCACGAGGGCAAGCGCCACGCATGCGAACAGCGGATAGAAGACGGTCTCGGTCATCAGCGTGCCCGTGTACATCAGCGACGGCACGGCGACGGCCAGCAACGCTGCGAGCAGCGAGGGGATCGACGTCATGACCCGGCGCGCGAGGAAGTAGACCGGGATCGCGGTCAGCGACATCAGTACCGAGCCGATCGTCTTGGCCGCGCCGTATGCGTCCTGTACCGAACCGAAGACACGCCAGGCCGGCGCGATCAACACCGGATACACGACGCCGTACGCACCGTGGTGCATGTCACGGATCAGGAAATGGCCCGTCTGCGCGAAGCTCTTGGCGAGCTCCGAGTAGATGAGCTCGTCGACCATGATCCACGGAGCAACGACGCGGCGTGACAGGCCGTAGCGAAAGACCCCGGAGAAGACGACAAGCCCCGCAAGCCACGCCCAGACCGGAACGCGGGCAAGAGGGCTGCGCTGCGGCGGGGGCGCCGGCTCTGGTCGGCCGTTGCGGGCCAGCCCGACGTCGTCGAGCCGGCCTGCGAGCTCCGCCGCGAAGGGTGTCCCGGGCTCGATGCCGATCTCGGCGGCGGCCTGCGCGACCTCGGCCACGACTGCGTCCGCGACAGTGGTTCCCCCTGCGGCTTCTTCGAGCGCGGCCGCGTAGTTCTCCGCGACACGCCCGAGATCGTGCTCACGCCGCACGTATGCGCGCGCCGCATCGCTCATCGCGAGCTGCGTCGCCTCGCTCGAGGCGAGCAGCTCCAACGCGGTCGCGAGCGACGGGATCTCGTCCTCGTCCACGGGCACCTTCAACGCGACGTCGTCCGGTAGCTCGGAGAACCACCCGAGATCGCTGACCACGAGCGGCCGTCCGAGCGAGAGCGCGCGGATGGCGCTACCCGAGGTCTCTCCCATCGTGGGCGAGCGCAGCGAGATGCACGCGTCGCACGCCGCCATCAGCGACCAGAGCTGCTGCTCTTCGACGTAGCCGATGCGCTCGATGCCTTCCGCCGCGAATCGCTCCGCGTCGAAGCCCGGCGATGCGGATCCGACCAGCAGGAGCCTCGCGCTCGGATGCCGCTTTCGCACCAAGCCGAACGCCTCGACCAACTGGGGGACGCGCTTGCTCGCGTTGAGATGGCCGAAGCAGCCGAAGAGCGGCCGGCCCTCGATCTGCACGGGGAGAACCTCTGCCGCGGGCCAAGCGGGATGCTCGATCCGCCAGATCGGACCGTGGTAGCCGGCCTCGAGCACACGGTCCTCCACGTAATGCGAGTGAACGATCAGACCGGTGGCGTTGGCGAGCACCTCGCCGGCGAGCGGAAACTCATCGGGGCGCGTCTCCCACGGGGGAGACACACGCCCATCGAGAACGCCGTGCGCGAGCAGACGTCCGGGAATGCCGGCGTCGCGCTCCATGGCAGCGAGATAGCCGTGGCCGTCCTTCCGGCCGATCGTCAGCCCTGCGACGAGGTGGTGGAGGACGAAGTCGTGCAGGACCACCACCCCCGGCCGTCGTTTCAGCGCGTCGACGATCCAGCCGTGCGCTTCCGGATCGTTGCCGACGTGGTAGAGCGCGACGTCGGCGGCAACGGGCCGCGTGCGTCCGCGTCGCACGACCGCGATCTCGACCAGCCGCTCGAGTGCGGGCAACAGCAGCGCGGAGTAGTCGGCTATCCCCGACCGTTCTGGCGGCAGCGGCGAGTAATAAGCAACCCTCACGCCACTGACCGCCTTCCGCTCCCGCCCGGCGAAGCCGGGCTCCGCGAAAGGCTGCCGTCGCTGACGGCGCGATGCTCTCCGGGCCCGTGCTGTTTAGCACTGTGCCCTCCGGCCTCGCACCGCCACCAACGGCTCAGAGACGTGAGGAATCTCACGCGAGCAGGCGCGCGATCGTTTCGTCCCAGGACACGCGGCGCGCGATCTCCTTTCCCGCCTGTCCCCACGCCCGCGCGTCGTCGACGTGGTCCCGGAGCCAGGAGCACGCCTCGGCGAGCGCCGCGGCACGCGGCTCGATCACGAGCCCGGTCGCCCGGTCGGTCACGACCTCGAGCGGCCCGCCGGCGTCCGTGGTGGTGACGACAGGCTTCTCGGCGAGGAACGCTTCGTACGGGACCATGCCGAAGTCCTCATCCACCGGTGCGTAGTAGACGGCGAGGCAGCGTGCGTAGAGCCCTGCGAGCTCTTCTTCGTCGATACGTCCCGTGAAGCGCGCGCGCCCGTCGAGCCCGTGCCTGCGCGCGACGTCCTCGAGCCGCTCGCGGTCCGGACCGTCGCCGACGATCACGCAGTGCAGTGTCGAGTCGGTGGCCAGCGCGTCGAGCAGCAGCTCGTGGCGCTTTGCGCGGTCCAGACGGCCCACCGAGAGCACGAAGTCGTCGTAGCTCTCGGTCCGGTACGGCAGCTCCTGCGGGGGGTGCGGCATCACCTCCGCGGCGATTCCCGTCGAGCGCTGCAGGCGGTCGGCGACGTTGCGGGAGGTTGCGAACACCTTCTTCGCCTCACCCAGAACCACGCGATCGAGCCGCTGAACAGCGCGGCGCGTTGCGCGCTCCTCTGCGCTCTCACCGAACTGCCCGAGCTCGGTGCGATCGAGCTCGTAGGCCTGCCGGAACTGGTGCAGCAGCCACACCACTTTGTTCGGATGACGGACTGCATAGGAGGGAAACTTCGTCGCGATTGCCAGCTCGATCGGGCGTCCGTCGGATTCACTCAGATCGAGCAGCCGCCAGAGGAAGGCCTGCGAGAGCACGCGCTCGCCCGGATACCACTTGTAGGGAACCGTGACGAGGTCCGTCTCGTGCCCGCGAGCGCGAAGCTCGCCGACCAGATCATCGGCGAAGATCTCGGCCCCGCCGCGCTCGAACGGCACCTGCGGTGCGCAAACGGCGATCCTCATCTCCGGCCTTCTAGAGGTACACGCGCGACTGACCGGGTCCCACCACGCCCGCCCACCGACACGTTAAGGAGAAAGAGGTCACGTGTCCGTGTCACGAGCGGAATGTCTCCGCGTCACTACTCATGCGTAGCCGTTCGCGCCACGAGGGCGTAGTCGAGCGGGGCGAAGAGGAGTTCGTTCAGGCGACGGACGTTGGCGGCGATCACCGGGTCGTCCGGCTCGGTGAGCCGCTCGGCGGGCTCGTTGAGAAATCGGATCTCGGTCGTCGCGAACCCCGATTGGCGGGCGAGCAGCTCGAGCGTCTCGGGCACGAGCGGCTGCGCGTGCGTGAGGTCTGCGAAGTAGTTGCGCAGCGCGATCGGTGAGAGAGGATTGATCGTCTCGGCGATGAGAACGCCGCCGGGTCGCAGCTTCGCGGCCGCGAGCCGCAGGGCTTGCACGAGCGTCGGGGCCGGTAGGTGCTCGACGACCTGGCCCATGAAGATCGCTCCGAGCGAGCCCGCGCTTACTCCGTCGAGGTACTCGATCAGGTCTGCCTGCTCGACCTCGAGGCCGTCGCCGCGCGCGTACGCGACCATGTCGGCGTCGGCATCGATGCCACGTGCCTCCACACCGGCCCCCCGCAAGAGTCCCAGCAGCTCGCCACGCCCGCAGCCGATGTCGAGCACGGGCGCGTCATGCCGCAGATCGTCGACGTAGCGTCGTTGGCGCTCGCGGATGGACTCGACGCTGCCGCGCATCCTGCTTTCGAAACCGAAGTAGTCCGGAACCGACGCGGCGGCCGGTTGCGTCGCGACCGTCGCGGGCGCGGGCGCGCCACCGGTGGCCGGGCCGCGGCGTTCGAGACGGACTAGCCGTTCCTCCAACTCCCGCACGAGGCGCTCCGCCTGCTCCCGTCCCGCCGTGGAGGAGTCGGCCCGCTCCGACAGGGCGTCGACGAGCTTCAGCACGGAGTCGTTGAAGACACGCTGGTCTGCGGCAAGCGGCTCGACGTACCAGCGCATGAGCTTGCGGAGGAAGCGCTTGACGACTCCCTTGGCGCCGCCGCCGGCCGGATGCTCGGCCGTAACCGGCCAGAAACGCTCCGCGAGCGCCCGCGTCGAGGCGTATTCGGCCCCCCGCGAGTCCTCATGGACGGCACCACGTCGAAGCTCCTCGCGGAGCCGATCGAACAGGGCGGCGACATCGATCTCCTCCGGCGAGGAAATACCTGCAGGCGCCGGGTTTTTCGCCTCCGGCCCGGACATTCGGATGATTGTACGGGGTGCGCCTGTCAGTGGAGGGCACGCACGTAGTGCCACGCCTGGGCCAGACCGAGCTGACGCATCGCCACCAGCAGTAGGGCATAGAGCGCCAGCCCCGCCGCCGCCGCGGGCACCGCGCTCAAGACGAGCGAAGCGCCGCCGAAGGCGAGCGCGGTCGCCGCCGCGACGAGAATCGAGAGACGCCCCAACCCGACGACGGTCAGGGCCAGCGTGCGAGGTGCGAGCGAGGCCATCAGGGCGAACACGACGAGAAGCGTCGAGACGCCGAGCGCGACCGTCACGCCCGTGAGACCCCAGAGGGCGCGGCCGGCGATCGAGATGGGAATGTCGACGACGACGGCCGCGATCGCCAGCGGGATCAGCAGGCGTGTGCGGTGCATGACGAACAGCAGCGGATACATGATCAGGAACGCCGCGTTCGCCACCATCCAGGGCGAGAGAAAGATGACGAGCCGCCCGAGCTGGTCACCGACGTGGCCCGAGAATGCTTCGCCGAGCACCGCGGTGATCACCCGCCCGCCGACGAGCGCTACGAGCCCTGCGGCGGCGCCGACGAAAGCGAGCGAGATCCACGTCGAGTGCACGACGTGGTCCGCCGCAGTCTCGGGATTGACACCACGGCGGGTCAACGGTGCTGCAGAGATGAGAGACAGCGAAAACGCCGTGGCGCTGACGAACGTCGCTGCAAGCAGATACGCGTACGACAGGCTCGTGACGCTGCCCTCACCGGTCCCGGCCGCAAAGCGGAGCCCGATCACGTAGAGGCCTTGAAGGGCGACCGGCACGGCTGCGCCGTACAAGAGCCGCCAGAGCCGATGACCGAGCCGGAGCGGGACGCCGCGATGCGCCCGCAGCCGGTTCCCGCGCAGGAACAGCACGATCATCGGCAGGGCGATGGCGATGGCGCCGTTCAGCGTCAGTCCCCACGCAAGTGCAACCAGACCGTGAGAGTCCGCGGCCAGCACGAAGAAGACGACGCCGCCGACGCCGCCGAGCGCGAAACCGAGAGCAGCCGGGACGTAGCTGTCCTTCGCAGCCAGCGCACTCGCGGCAAGCGCGGCGATCAGCTGGGCGAAGGCCGCGGGCACGAGCCACGGCAGAGCATCCGCCGCAACGGCAGCCGATTCCTTCGGAAGCCGTCCGGTGATCAACTCGCCCCAGAAATGTGAAAAGAGCGCCGCGACGACGGTGGCGGGAATGGCTACGGCCAGGAAAGCAAGGGCGTAGGCCCGAAACTCCGAGCCGAGCCGCCCTTCCGCCTCGGCGCGAGTCAGGTCTGGAACGACGACCATCCGGAAGGCCTGGGCGCCGAGCACGAGCACGAGGTAGACGCCGTAGGCGGCCATGAAGCCGTCGGTCTCCTTGTTCCGCCCGAACTTGTGCGCCAGAAAGGCCCCGGCCACGGCGGCGGCCAGGCTCAGGATCACATATGAGAGACCTGTAAAGGCGCCGCTTCGAACGGCACTCCGGCCGCGCCCCGGGCTACCCTTGGGCTGCTCGTCGGCGGGCACCGCTGCATGAAAGCAGACCAACACGACTCCACCTGGACGGACGATGCCGTCGCTGAGCTCCGGCGGGACTTCGGCGACTTCTTCACCGGCAGGACCTGTCTGGTCACAGGGGCCGACGGCTTCATGGGCTCGCACCTCACGGATGCGCTCGTACAACTCGACGCGAATGTGCATGCGTTCGTGCGCGCAACGTCGAGCGGCGCGCTGAACAACATCGGCCCCCTGCGCGAGCGGCTCAAGGTGCATTTCGCCGATCTCACCGACAAGACGTCGATCGACTACCTGATCAGGGAGCTGTTGCACGCGCCCGACAAGCCGTACGTCTTCCATCTCGGCGCGCAGGCACACGTCGGTGAATCGTGGCACCGTCCGTACGAAACGGTGACGGCGAACACCATCGGCACGCTGAACCTGCTCCAGTCGATCGTCGACAACGGTCTGGAGCTCGAGAAGTTCGACACCGCAGGCACATCGGAGGAGTACGGGAACGTGCACGAGGACGTGGCGCACCATCACGACTTCGACGAGGAGGGCGGTTTGATCCTCCACGAGCGCTCGCCGATCAATCCGAAGTCGATCTACGCGACCTCGAAGGTCGCTGCGGACTTCCTGACCATGAACTACCACGACGCGTTCGGCGTGCCCGGCGTCGTCACGCGGATGTTCAACAACTACGGACCGCGCCAGAACCCGCGCTACGTCACCGGGACGATCATCACTCAGGCGCTCACGCGCGAGACCGTCGAGCTCGGCCAGCTCGAGCCGATGCGAGACTTCTGCTTCTGCACCGACGGAGTCCGCGGGCACCTGATGGTCGCGGCGCGCGGGATACCCGGCGACCTCTACGTCTACGGGCAGGGAAAGAACGTGTCGATGCGCGAGTGGGCCGAGCTCATCCTCCGCGTGGGGCGCGAGCAGGGCTACTGGGAAGCTCGTGAGATCGTGTCGACCGCCGAGCGCTACCGTCCGGGAGCCAGCGAGGTCATGGCGCTGCGGGTCGGCTACGACAAGCTCAACCGCGAGACCGGCTGGGATCCCCACGTCTCGTGGGAGGACGGAGTCGCACGGACGATCGCTTGGTTTGCGGAGAACCGTCCGCGCTGGATCGGCCGGGTCGACTGGCTGTCGCAAACGCGCGCTCCCGCATGAGGATCCTCGTCACAGGAGGTGGCGGCTTTCTCGGCTCGCACCTCGTCGAGCGCCTGGAGGCCGACAGGCACGACGTCTATGTCGCGCGCCGCGCGGACTACGACCTCACGAAGTGGGACGACGCCGCCCGAATGTTCGGGGACGCCCAGCCCGAGCGCGTGTTCCACCTCGCGGGCGAGGTCGGTGGCATCGGAGCGAACCGCGTGAATCCGGGGAGGTTCTGGTACGCGAACCTGATGATGGGCGCGCACATCCTCGAGCTCTCACGCGAGCACGGTCTCGGCAAGCTCGTCATCGCCGGCACCGTGTGCGCGTATCCGAAGTTCGCACCCGTGCCGTTCCGCGAAGACGACCTCTGGAACGGCTATCCCGAGGAGACCAACGCTCCCTACGGCGTGGCGAAGAAGGCGATCCTCGTGGGCGCACAGTCCTATCGAGAGCAGTACGGACTCGACTCGATCTTCCTCCTGCCCGCGAACCTCTACGGGCCGCGCGACAACTTCGACCTCGAAACGTCACACGTTATTCCAGGGCTGATCCGGAAGATGCTGGACAACCCGGAGCGCGTCACGCTGTGGGGCGACGGCTCGCCGACACGCGAGTTCCTCTACGTGGACGACTGCGTCGAAGGCCTGGTACTCGCCGCGGACCGCTACGACGGCGCCGAGCCCGTCAACCTCGGCACGGGCATCGAGATCTCGATTCGCGAGCTCGCGGAACAGATCGCAGAGATCACCGGCTTCGCAGGCGAGATCGAGTGGGACAGCTCGATGCCGAACGGCCAGCCTCGCCGGAGCCTCGACGCGAGCCGCGCCCGTGAGCTGTTCGGTTTCGAGGCACGCACCCCGCTGCGTGCCGGGCTCGAGCGGACGATCGCGTGGTACCGCGAGCACGCCGGCGCGACCGCCGGCGCGCAGGCGTGAGCTCGCAAACGGCGGCGACGCCCCCGGCAGTCGCGGCGATCGGCGAGCGCCTGACCATGGCTCGTGAGATCCTGAGCTCGGTACGGCCCGCCTATCTGCTCGGCGCCTTCGTGGTCGTGCAATGGCTGGCGGTGCTCGCCCTTGCCGTGACAGTCAGGCACAACGGTTGGCTCTACTATGCGGGCGGCGACCAGCTCTGGCACTACTCCGGTGCCTACCTGCTCGCGCACGGGCACCTGCCGCCAGCCTATGTCGGGTACGGCTGGTCGATCATGTTGCTGCCCGTTTCGTGGTTCGCCGGTGCGAGCCTCGTCTCCGCGCTGCCGGCGATCGTCGTCTTCAACACCGTGATCCTGCTGCCGGTCGCGCTCTTGTGCGTGTACGGGATCGCCAGCCGGATCGCCGGCCGACTTTTCGGCTACTTCGCTGCGGTGCTCTGGATCGTGCTTCCTTACCTCGGAATCCTGTTCGTGGAGCCGGGCTACCACCAGAAGTACACGGAGGTCACACTGCCTCAAGCCCTGGGACTGAGCTCTGTGCCGGATTTCCCCGCAACTGTCGCACTCCTGGTCTCCGCGTTCTTCTGCCTTCGCACGCTCGGCTCGGCGGGCTGGCAACCGGCCGCAGCTGCAGGACTGGCGGCCGGCTGGTCGATCGCGATCAAACCCTCGAACGCGATCTTCCTCCTCGCGCCCGCACTGCTGCTGATCGTCGAACGGCGGCGCGCGCTGCCCGTGTTCGTCGCGGGGCTCTTGCCCGCGGCTCTAACCCTCGCGCTCTGGAAGTTCCGCGGCCTGGGCGAGCTCGCGGCCGCACCCGCAGAGCCGGTCCAGCTCGCTGCTGGAGTCGGGGATCTGATCCACCGAATTCACAGCCCGAGCCTGAACAGCTGGGCCCATCTACGCCAGGTGCTCGACGCGTTGCGCGAGCACTTCTGGGCGGCGCGTGTCATGGAATGGCTTCCGGTCGCGGGCTCCATCGCACTTCTCGCGCGATCCCGGCGCGCCTTCCTGCTCGTCGGAAGCTGGTTCATCGTCTTCCTGCTCGCCAAGGGGACGTACATTCCCGCATCGATCGACGACGCGAGCTTCTTCCGCATCCTGATGCCGGCGTTTCCCGCTTATCTCTTGCTGGCGGCAGCGGTTGTCCTCCTTGTGCCCGGAGTCCGTGCCCGGCCGGCACGACCAGCTCCGATTCTGAGCGGCCGCAGGCTGAGCATCGTCTTCGCCGCCGCAGTCTTGGTCTTCGCAGCGCTGCCACTCGGCGTGATCGCCGGAACTCCCCGCCTCCACGACGGCGGCCGCCAAGCAGTTCGCCTGGGAGACAACCTCCTCCCGGTCGTGCCCGCCGTCGAGCTTGCGGCTACGATCGATGGAGGCGTTGTTCACCTCACGTGGCGACCGCGTCCGGCCCGTGGGACCGCAGTCTTCTATCGGGTGCTGCGGGCGCAGGGCGCCGGCGGGGGTGCGCTTTGTGCCGGGAGGCTTCGCAACTCGTCCGACAACTGCCAGCTGTCCGTGGGCGACCTGGGATCGGTGCGAGCGCCGTCGTTCGACGATCGACCTGGTCCCGGAAGTTGGTCTTACCGCATCGGGGTCGCCGCGAACTGGCTCAACGATCCGTCACTCGGCGACGTCTACTTCGTCAGCGCTCCGGTCAGCGTGGCGATTCCGTAACGCCTTCGCGCTGCTGCTGCTCGAGCAGAGCGAGGCGCTGAGCAAGGATCGTGTTCTGGTCGGAGAGCCGTGAGATGACGGTCGAGTAGTGCAGCAGCACCATGAGGATGAAGAGCGCGCCCACGGCGCCGAGGATCGCCGGCGGATACGTCTCGACGCCGAACCAACCTGCGATCGTGTTGAGGCCGTCACGCCAGACGGACAGTGCCAGGAGCACGGCGCCGGTCAGCAGCCAGAGCAGCGCGTAGCGTTCGCGCAGACGCCGTGAGCGAATCAACTCGAAGACCACTACGAGCAGCAGGAAGGACGCGACTGCCGCGGCGATCGATACGGGAAGCGGTGTCATCGGCGATGCTCCTTCTCTAGCGGGACGGCGTAGCGACGAAAGAGGCCGACAAAGATCGCGAGCAGCACCTTCGTCATGTAATAGATCGAGCGCAGCGCAGTGATCGACGATGCGCCGCCGCCGCGCTCGCGCATCTCGACCGGGACCTCCTGCAGGCGCAGCTTGTGCTTCACGCACATGATCGTGGCCTCGACCTCGGGATAGTCGTGCGGATAGTCGGCGGCGAAGAGCGCGATTCCTTTCCTGTTGACCGCGCGGAAACCCGAAGTCGTGTCCGTCACCTTCTGGCGCACGACGGCCGACACCACCCACGCGAACAGCCTGATCCCGAACCGGCGCGCGAAGGAGGACTGATAGCCGCTGCCGCTCGCGAAACGCGATCCCACACAGAGATCCGCTTCCCCGGCGACGACGGGTGCGAGGATCGTGGGCAGCTGCGACGGGTCATGCTGTCCATCGCCGTCGACCTGGACCGCGATGTCATAGCCGCGCTCAAACGCGAAGCGATAGCCCGTCTGAACGGCACCGCCGATGCCGAGGTTGAAGGGGAGCCGGAGCACGTGCACGCCGCGATCCGCGGCCAGCCCGGCCGTCCGGTCCGTTGAGCCGTCGTCGACCACCACGATGTCGAATCCCGGATCGAGGGCGCGAATCTCGTCGATGACTCGGCCGATCGTCTCCTCCTCGTTCAGCGCAGGGACGATCGCGATGCGCCGCAACTCGGCAATCTGCGCAAGCACGTCTTCGCGCGGCCGCGCCGGAACCTCCGCCGCGAGCTCAGCCACCGGCGGTCACGGGCGACTGCACGCCCACGAGCTCGAGGATCTGCCGGGCACGATGCGTGTAGGTGTGCTCGTCGAGCACGCGCTCGCGCGCGCGCCGTCCCATCGCCTCGGCCGCTCCGGGATCGTCCAGCAGCTCACGATAGGCAGCGGTTGCTTCGCCTGCGTTCGAGACGACGCGCAGCTCCGAGCCGACGTCGAACCAGCGCTCGATCCCTTCGTGTGGATTGGACACGATCGCCGCCCCGGACGCCGCGAGCTCGAACGGCCGGCAGGTGGACGACGCGTACACGGTTGCGTGCGAGCGGCGCGTGATGTTCAGGTTGATCCTCGCGCGCGAGATCGCCTGTGCGAAGACATTGAAGGGAACGTCGCCGATCAGACGCGCATTTCCGGTGTCCCCCTGGAAGTCCCTTCCGCCGAGGGCGAAGTCGATGTCGGGATCGCGCCGGCTCGGTTCGCCGACGAGCTCCTGCATCCATTCGCGGCGAAACTTGTCCCCGTAGCCATAGAAGAAGACGTCGTGCTCTTTCTCCACGGCCGCCGGCTGAAACAGCTCCGGGTCCGCAGCCCAGAAGACGGCTTCCGCGCGCTGCGCACCCAACTCACGCAGGCGGTCGAGCCCACCCTCGGAGTTCGAGAGCACGAGGTCGTACTCCGACGGATCGGCTCCGTGGTAGTAGTTGAACCCCGTGTCCATTCCTCCGAACTCCGGCAGGCTCATGGGCACGTCGCCGTCGTAGAAGACGACCGGAACGTCGAACCGCTCGCGCAGTCGCGTCGGAATGCCGCGCAGGTGCGCCATCGGCACCGTGAAGACGATCACCGCGGCAACGCCGCGTTCCTGTTCGAGGATCCGCTCGAGATGCCGCTGCCAGCGCGGCGTGACGTAGCGCCAGATCGCCTCGCGCGTGAGTCTGTCTCCGACCGTGTCGTCCGGGTTGTCTTCGCCGCGCCGCAGTAGCGTGTCGCCTTTCAGGCGCGCGGCGAGCTTGCGCGCCCCGGCGAAGAGCTCGGCTTCGCGGTAGAGCGGATTCGGCGCCGTCCGCCACCAGGGCGATTCGATCGCCCGCCCGCGGTAGGGAGTGACAATGAGGTCGACGCCGACCTCGTTGAGGCCCTTCCAGATCTGCCACCACGCCGGCGTGCAGCCGTAACGGAAGTCGAGGTCGGTCGCAGACGCGACGGCGAGGATCTTCGGCGCACCAGCCACGCGCTCAGTATGGCGAACGGATGTGTCGGCTCAGTAAGCCCCACGCCGCGCCAGGACCGCGGGCAGCGTCCTTGCCAGGATCGTGATGTCCAGCCAGACCGACCAGTTCTCGATGTAGTAGAAGTCGAGCCTGACGAGGTCGTCGAAGCTCAGATCGATCCGGCCTGAGACCTGCCAGAGGCCCGTCATCCCCGGGAGTACGAGATAGCGCTTCCGGTGCCAGGGCAGCAGCTGTTCGTAGTCGCGGATCGGAAGCGGCCGCGGGCCGACCAGCGACATCTCGCCCCAGAGGACGTTGAAAACCTGCGGCATCTCGTCGAGCGAGTAGCGGCGCAGGAACCGCCCGACCGGCGTGACCCGAGGGTCGTCCTTGATCTTGAAGAGCGGCCCAGAGGCCTCGTTGTCGGCCTCGAGCGCGCCCTGGCGCGCGGCCGCGTCGGCGTACATCGTCCGGAACTTCATCATCCCGAAGGGCCGCTCGCTGAGTCCGATGCGCCGGTCGCGATAGAACACCGGCCCGCGCGAGCTGAGCTTGACCGCACTTGCCACCGCGAGCCAGATCGGCAAGCCGGCGACGATGACGATGCTCGACACCACGATGTCGAAGCCACGCTTCAATGCCCATTCCGATCCGGCGAGCGCCGGAGGGCGTAACTCGAACAGCGGCGCCCCTTCGCCCGGAATGTATTCGGCCCGCTGCAGGAGCAGCTCAGTGGTGCGCGGTGCGATCTTGACCTTGGCTCCGTAGCGGTGAGCCTCCTCGACGAGCTCGAGCAGCTCGCGCTCCGCAAACCCACCATCCGTGACGATGAGCTCGTGGACGTCGTGCTCGCGCAGTATGCGCGGCACCGCGTCGAGGCCACCAAGCACGCGCAGGTCCCCGGCATCGCCGCCAGGAGCAATCGCGCCGAGGAAGTCGTAGCGAATCCCACTGCGATCGGCGCCGAGCGTACGGCGCAGAGCGGCCACCTGTTCTCCCTCTCCGACGAGCACCGTCCGGCGTCGCACGCCTGTGAGAGTCAGAACGTCACGTGTGAGCACTTCGTAGCTCGCACGGAGGATGCTGATGAAGAGCGCTGTCGTGACGACAGCCGTCGGCGTCAAGCCGTAAGTCGTGAAGTGGTAGCCCGTCCCGAGGCCGAACGCGAGCGTGATCACTGCGACGAGCACGATCGAGAGCACGATCTGGCCGACGCCGGCGCGGAGCTCGCGCCGCCTGTAGAGGCCGCCCACCCAGAACACGAGCACGGTGATCACGGTGAGGAAGGGCAACCACTCGGTCTCGGTGTCCCACAGGATTCCCCAGAGGGGCGGCCACTGGCCGAGGTAGAGCTCCCGAAAGATGAGCGCCACGAAGATGCCGAGGACGAGGCCCAACAGATCGAGCGTCACCAGGGTCGCGACGCTGGCGAGGCGCCGGGCGACGGCCAGGAGAGTGGTGCCGGAGAGGAGGTAGGGCCGGGCCGAGCGGATGTCTTCGACCGGCGCCGGCCGGGGCTCGGCCGGCGCGGCTGGCTTCGTGCTCACCCGCGGGAGTGTACTTCCGAGGGTTCCAGCGCCCATCAGCGCTACGCTCGACCAGTGGGCCTGGAGCAGCTGAGCGAGCGGTACGCCGAGCACAACCGCGTCGAACGGGGCGCCGGCTTCGTCTTTGCAGGTCCCCAGCGCGTCGAGCTCTTTCGCCGCTATGTCGGTGGGCCTGGCCGCCACGTCCTCGATCTCGGCTGCCGTGACGGGGCGCTCACGCAGGCCTACGCCGGCGAGAACGAGATCGTCGGCGTCGACGCTGACCGCGAGGCTCTCGCCGAGGCCGAAAAGCTCGGGATCGAGACCCGTTGGGCGGATCTCGACGACGCGCTGCCGTTCGAGGACGGCTCCTTCGACGTCGTCGTCGCCGGCGAGCTGCTCGAGCACCTCCGCGATCCGCGACGCGTCGTCTCCGAGGTGCTACGTGTCCTTCGACCGGGCGGCACGTTCGTTGCCTCCGTTCCGAACGCCTACCGCCTGAAGAACAGGCTTCGCTTCCTGCTGGGGCGCAAGCCCGAGGACGACCCCACGCATCTGCAGATGTTCGCGCCGCACGACCTGCGCGCGCTGCTCGCCGGCTTCGAAGACGTGCAGCTGCATCTCATCGCGGGCCGTCTCGTCCCGCTTCATGCACGGCTGTTTGCGAACGACATCGTCTTCTCGGGCCGCAAGTCGCGCTGAAGCTCGTCGAGGTCCGTCGCGGTCCTCTTCAGCGCGAGGAAGCGGAGGCCGAGACCCAAAACGGCCGTGCGCCGACGGTCGACCAAATCGGTGTCGTGAAAGTACGCGTGCACGATCTGCCGCCGGAACGGCGCGAGCAAGCCGCGGGCGAGCATGCCGATGGAGTGGGTCGTCGGTACCTCGAGCAGCCTGCGGCTGTCGCCCAGCTCGAGCCAGGCCGGCACGTCTAGCTGCAGGTGCGGTGCGTTCGATTCCAGATATTCCGGCCGAAAGGCGGTCGCGGTGCAGTCCGCGTACCCGAGGTCGGCAACTGCGGCGGCCACTCCTTCGTCGAAGTACCACCCGCCGCCGCAGAAGAACGTCGGTCTGAGCCCCACCGACTCGAGCCACCTTCCCTGCTCGCGCACGAGCGCAGCCGGATCACCGGCGGTCGGGCGCGCATGATCCGGCGCAGTCCAGTGCGTGTGCAGGCCGAAGGGCGCCCGCGCACTGGCCGCCCGTGCCCGTTCGAGCCAGCGCTCCTCGTCTTCTCCGTCGGCCGGCGGACGCATCAGGGCAGCGACCGCGAACCCGCCCGGCCGGCGTTCCTGGAGCGCGCTGAAGCGCCTCCAGACCTCGTCGTCCAACGGCCGCTCCACATGACACGAGACGACCGCGTACCGCCCGTGCAGTATGTGTCCCGTGTGCGGCATCGCCGGACTCTATTCGCCAGCGGGCCCGCCGAATCCCGAGCTCGTTGACGCCATGCGCGCGGCACTCGTTCACCGCGGGCCGGACGAGGGATCGACGGACGCCTTCGGCCACTGCGTGCTCGGTCACCAGAGGCTGAAGGTCATCGACCTCGAGACGGGCTACCAACCCGTGTCGAACGAGGCGGGCGACGTCGTCGCGATCTTCAACGGCGAGGCGTACAACTTCCTGTCGCTTCGCGATGAACTGCGCGGCCACGACGTGCGCGGCACTGGTGACACTCCCGTCCTGCCGCACCTTTACGAGGAAAGCGGCCCGCGGTTTGTGGAACGGCTCCACGGAATGTTCGCGGTCGCGCTCTGGGACGCGGGGCGCGAACGCCTCGTGCTCGCACGCGACCGGCTCGGCAAGAAGCCGCTGCTCTGGACGCGCCTTCCCAACGGCACGCTCGCCTTCGCCTCGGAGCTGAAGGCGCTCCTGCGGCTGCCGCAGGTCTCCCGGGAGATCGACCTCGGCGCCGTTGACGAGTACCTGTCGCTGCAATACGTCCCGGGCGACAGGACCGCGCTGCGTGCCATCCACAAGCTCGCGCCCGGACACGTTCTCGTCGCGGAGGGTGGCACCCAACGGATCGAGCCCTACTGGAAGCCTGAATCGCCTGCAGAGCCGAGCGCGAACGAGCACGAATGGCTCGAGCGCGTGCGTGCGACGGTGGGCGCGGCGGTGCGCAAACGTCTCGTCGCCGACGTACCGCTCGGCGCGCTGCTCTCGGGCGGGATCGACTCCAGCATCGTTGTCGCGCTGATGGCGGAGGCATCGTCGCGGCCCGTGCGCACGTTCACCGTCGGGTTTCCGGATGCGCGCTACGACGAGCGAGCGTACGCAGGCGCGGTCGCATCCCGGTACGGCACGGCGCACGAGGAGGTGGAGATCGAGGAGGACGTCGCCTCGACGTTGCCTCGCCTGGCAGCGACCTTCGACGAGCCGCTGGGCGACGAGGCCGCGTTCCCGACTTTCCTGATCGCCGGGCAGGCGCGGCGACATGTCACCGTTGCCCTGGCCGGCGACGGCGGGGACGAGTCCTTCGCCGGCTACGAGCGCTACATCGCGCATCGTCTCGCCCACCGCTTCCCCGCGCCGGCGGCACGGGTGGGCTCGGCGGCGTTGCGACTTCTCCCCACCGCCCGGCGCGAGCCACGGTCCCCGCTCTTCCGCACGGCGCGTTTTCTCGGCGTTGCGGCCGCGCCGGCCGAACAGCGCTACGCGCGCCTGATGGAAGTGTTTTCCCTCGAGCTTCGCCGTGAACTCTGGGCCGACGCTCGGCTCGCACAACAGGTGCGGCTGGAGCCGTCGCGGCCCGGAGTCGCCGGTCTCCAGTTGCTCGACATCGAGACGTACCTGCCCGGCGATCTGCTGCTGAAGGCAGACCTCGCATCCATGGCCCACTCGCTCGAGCTGCGTTCGCCTTTTCTCGACCACGAGGTGGTCGCGCTCGGCCTAGCTCTGCCCGACTCACTGAAGACACGCGGCCGGGAGGGGAAGGTCGCGCTCCGGCGTGCGTTTGCCGCCGATCTTCCGGTCGAGGTCGCCGGCCGCGGCAAGGCGGGCTTCGGCGTTCCGCTCGGACGCTGGTTCCGGTCCGATCTGCGCGACGTCGCGCATGACCTCCTGTCCAATGACCGCGGCTGGTTCCGGCCGGGCACCGTGCGGCGGCTGCTCGACGAGCACGAGTCCGGACGCGCGGATCACGGGCACCGCTTGTGGTGCCTGCTGATGCTCGAGCTCTGGGTGCGCGAGCACGTGGAAGCGCCCGTACTCGTCACTGCCGCGTGAAACGCGGCCAACTCTGGCTGATCGCCGTTGCGGCGGTCGCTCCCCGCCTGGTCGTCTTGCTGCACGAGCGCGGTCGCATCCTCACTGCTTTTACCGACAAGAGCGACGACTTCGCGCAGACGTTCGTGCATCACGGGACGTTCGGCTTCATTCCGGGTGAGCCGTCGGCGTACACGCAGCCGCTGTACGGCTTCTTCCTGATCCCGATCTACTGGATCTTCGGGCGGAACTGGTGGGCCGTCGGCGGCGCGCAGATCGTGGTCGCGACCGCTACTGCATTCCTCGTCTATGCAATCGGCGCGCGCGTGCTGTCGCGGCGCGCGGGCGCGATCGCGGCGATCCTCGCCACGCTCAACCCCTACCTCGTCTGGCACGACGTCCACCTGAACCGGGAAGTGCTCGACCAGCTCGTTGCTGCAGCACTCATCCTCTGCACGCTCGTCGCCGCCGACCGGCGCTCGGTGAAGTGGGCCACCGTCGCGGGAATCCTGGGCGGCCTCGCCGTTCTCGGCAACGTGCGACTCGTCTTCATTCCGCTGGTCGTCGCCGCGTACCTGGTGGTCCGCAGCGGCTGGAGCTGGGCGCCCGTCGCACTCGTCGCGGTCGCCGCTTTGACAGTGACCCCGTGGGTGGTCCGCAACAAGGTGGAGGTCGGGTGCTTCGCGCTCACGACGGACGGCCGTGCACTGTGGAAGGCGAACAACGCCCAGACATACGACCTGCTCGCACACGGGAAGTGGATCGACGACGTCAAGGATCCACCCAACCATCCGTTCCCCAACCCGGAGGAGGCACGAGACCTCTACAAGCAGTACGGGAAGAAGTATCACGTGAACGAGTGCGCGAACCAGGCGTACTACCAGCACAAGGCCTGGAAGTTCGTGCGGGACCATCCCGGCGAAAAGGCGAAGCTCGCGGGCCAGGCCGTGCGCATGGAGTGGGATCCCCGCACGACGGCTTCCGCGACAGACTCGGGCCACGGAGCGATCCGCAGCCTGGCACAACCGCTCTACACCTCGCTTGTGTACGCGCTCGCGCTGATCGGCATCTTCGTGACCACGCGCTGGTTTGTCGGGCTCGCGCTCGCCGTGCTCGCCTACCAGACCGTCGCCGCGGTCGTCTTCGTCGGCGCAACTCGCTATCGCATCGCGACGGACTTCCTGATCGCGCTCCTTGCTGCCGGCGCGATCGAATGGGCGCTGACCCGGTGGCGGCGCCGGCAGCCGTGAAGATCCTGCACGTCCACCGGATCGGAGGCATTGGCGGCTCCGAGCGACATCTGCTGACGCTCTTGCCCGCGTTGGCCGCGCACGGAGTCGACGTGCGCTTCCTCGGGCTCGACGACACAACGCGCGCGCCGGATCCGTTCTACGAGGCGCTGACCGTGCCGTACGTCCGCGTTCCCGCGCCGCGCGACATCGATCCCAGACTGGCGGTACGCGTTCGGAGAGAAACGCGGAAGGTTGATCTCGTGCACACGCACCTCGTCCATGCCGACGTCTACGGAGCGCTGGGAGCCCGGCTGCTCGTCTCCACGAAGCACAACGACGACCCGTTCCGCGCGGGAGCGTTCCGCTTCGTCGAGCGCGCGCTTGCGCGCAGAGCCGTCAAGGTGATCACGATCACCGACGCACTCGCCCGCTTCCAGGTGGAACGTGTCGGCCTACCCGCCGACAAGGTGGAGGTCATCCACTACGGCCTCGACGACCTGCCGGCCGCATGGGGATCGAATCCGGCCGATCACCTCCGGCCGGACGCACGCGTGCTGCTCGCCGTTTGCCGGCTCGAGCCGCAGAAGGGCCTGGACAGCGCAGTTCGAGCCTTGCCGGACATTCGAGCCGGCCACCCAACGGCCGAGCTTGTCGTGCTCGGTGAGGGCCCCCAGCGCTCGGAGCTCCAGCGGCTTGCGAGCGAACTGCAGGTCCCGGTCCATCTCCTCGGCCGCGTGCCGGACGTCGCGGCGTGGCTTCGACGAGCCGATCTGCTCGTCCATCCCGCACGCTGGGAGGGCTTCGGCTTGGCGCTGCTCGAGGCGATGTTGGCATCCAAGCCCGTCGTCGCGACGAACGTCAGCTCGATCCCGGAGATCGTGGTCGACGGCCAGACGGGCTTGCTCGTCGCACCGGATGATGCGGCCGCTCTGGCAGCCGCTGTGACACGGCTCCTGGACGATCCGGGCAACTACGGAGAGCGAGGCCGAAGGCGCGCACAGGCGCAATTCAGCGTCGCGCGCATGACCGACCGGACGCTCGCGCTCTACGAGACAGCACTCCACGAGACTGGTCCTCGCGAGACTGGTCCTGGGGTCTGACCCCAAGACATGTCACTAAAAGGACATGTTCCCGCGGCTTACTAGAACGGCTTCAGCTGCGGGCCGTGAGGGCGCCCTCGTAGAGCAGTTCCGTCCGGTCGGTGCAGCGCTCCTGCAGGAAGTGCTCGAGCGCGCGGCGGCGGCCCGCCTCGCCCATCTGCGCGGCCCGCGACGGGTTCCCCGCAAGGCGCACGATCGCTTCCTCCAGTGGGTCCGCTTCTCCGGGAGGGACGAGGAAACCGGTGACACCGTCCTGGACGAGCTCGCCCAGACCGCCGATCTCCGCCGCAATCACCGGTCGCGCTCGCTCCATCGCCTCGAGCGCGACCATGCCGAAACCTTCGCCCATCGACGGCACAACGACGACCGCAGCCTCCTCGATGGCCTGTTGCACCGGCGCGACGTAGCCGAGAAACCGGACCGAGTCCCCGAGCTCGAGCTCCATTGCAAGGGCGCGCAACGCCGGCTCCAGCGGACCGCGTCCGGCGATATGGAGTTGCAGGTCCGGAATTCGTCGGCGCGCTGCCGCAAACGCGCGCAGCAGCACGATGTGACCCTTGATCGGGATCAGACGGCCGACGCAGAGCAACACCGGCACGGTCCCGGCGTAGGGAGGAGGCGAACCGTCGGGCTCGATGCCGTAGTGAACGATCTCGAAGCTCGAGCCGTCGAAGCCCTCCACCTCTTCGAGGTAGCGGGCGAGCCCGCGTGAGATCGCGATGTGCGTGTGGGCAAAGGTCGCAATCGCACGGTCTCCGAGTGCAAAGCCGGGGTTCTCGCGAAACTCGTTGAAGCCGTGCTTGGTCGATACGCGCAGGGGCACCCACGTCAACGCTCCGGCGAGCTGTCCGTAGACGTCAGCATGCACCAGATGCGTGTGCAGGATCGTCGGTCGCCGGCGCGCGAGATATCCGGCGAGACGGAGAAACGCCAACGGGTCGACGTCCGCGGCCAGCGGAATCGAGTCGAGAGGTATGCCGCGACTCTTCAGCTCGCGCGCAAACTCCCACGCCCCCGGCTCGTGCTCGTGCAGCATCAGGAAGCGGATGTTCCAGCCCCGCTCCTTCAGTCGCGGCAGAAGGGCGAGCAGGTGCGCTTCCGAGCCGGAGATCCCGGCCACCTTCTGCAGGTGCAGGACGGTTCCGTTCTGGTTCATCGTGCAGCCGCCAGGATTCCGTCGGCCCAGGTCCCGACCGAGTGCCGCCGCGCGACGCGCTCCCGCAGTGTGCGCCCGATCTCAGCGCGTTCATTTTCGTCGAGGCGGGCAAACCAGCGCAGGCGCTCGGCCAGGCTTTCCGGCGACTCGCGCTCGAAGAGCAGCGGATAGCCGTCGAAGAGCTCGTCGAAGACGGGATTGGACGCAAGCACCGGCAGACAGGCCGCTGCGGCCTCGTACACGACCTTGTCCGGCGCTCCCGCCTCCATGTTGTTGACGAGAACGTCAGAGCGGGCGAACAGCTCTGGAACCTGCGTCCGCGGCACGGCGTCTCCCAGCGGAATGCCGAGGCGCTCGAGGTCGCCGCGATGCCGTCGCTCGAGGTCGTTCAGCGCGACGCCGTGCAGCTGCACCTCCGCGCCCTCGACCTGCTGCACGGCACGAAGAATCGTCTCGATCCCCTTGGCCGGCGAATAGCGTCCGAGCACCAAGGCTCGCAGGCCCGCGCGCCCGGTGCGATCCGTGCAGGCGAACTCGCTCACGTCGATACCGTGTCCGATCGGCCGGACTTTGGGCGACGCCAATGGAAACGAGCGCCGGTCGACGCTCACGATCGCCGTCGCGAGTCTCGTCGCCGCACTGAGCGTGGAGGATGCCTTCCAGTGGGTGTACCAGAGCAAGAGCGGCGTCCGCCGCGGACGCACGAGCGGCGCCGCGAGGAGGACGTAGGCCGGAATCATGTGCGCGACGACCGCGTCCGCCGGCAGCGCACGCGCGAGCTCGCGCTCGAACCGCCAGACGCGCCGCATGCGTGAGGGCGCTCCGAACGTCCGCACCTCCACATTCGCGGGGAACCCATTGCTGCCGCCCGACTGTGCGAGGACGACCACCTCGTCGACACGCTCCGCGAGCGCACGGATCTTCGGGATCGTCGCAGCGAGAACCGGATGGTCCAGATCGACGCTCTGCGTGAGAAAGACGAGCCGGCGCATCGGCCTCTAGAAGAAGTCCGTGTCGCCGAGCGTGAAGCGCCACGCTCGGCGATCGGCGTCCAGCTCGCCCGCCAAGACCTTGCCCATGAAGTGGAGGGTCGTGCGGCTCGGGAAGAAGCCCAGCGAGGCATAGGCCGCACGGTGCTCGGGAGCGGGAATCGCCAGCAGTGCGCGCGAGCCGGGCCGCACCTCTGCGAGACACGCGCGCAGCAGCGGCTTCGGCGGACCCACCAGGTCGGCGACGTAGGCGAGCGCCGTGCCCCTGTGCTCCTTGTGGCCGAGCACCGCATAGCTGCCGCCCATGGCGACAGCGACATAGTCACGCGGCGAGTCGATGTAACGCCAATTCATGTAGTCGGCGTCGCGGACCACGTGGTTCGGCCATGACTTGGCCGCGTCGCCGGCGTGACGGAACCGTTGAACACGGGCGTACGGCTCGAGCCGGCGCGGCCGGCGCGGGAACGGCCGTGCCCAGACACGGATCCGCCCGATCTCGGTCCAGCCCAACGGGCCGAGAAAGATCGGCGCGGTCGGCTTGGACGCAAAGGCGAGCACAACCGCCACGCCACGCTCCTCGGCCTCCTGCTCGTGCTTTCGCTCCAAGGCCGGGAAAATCCCGAGCCCACGGGCGGAGGCTTCGGTCGTTGCGTGAACGGAGAAGCTCGCCTGGCACCCCACGCCGCCGAGCACCATGCGAAGGAGTGAATGCGAGGCAACTCCGGCCACACGTCCGTCGACACGGGCGACGGACATGAGCGAGCCCGCGCGGTTCTCCTTGAACCACCAGTCGAACTCCTGCCCGGACAGCGCGAGATCTCCCCACGCGTCGTGCAGCAGGCGCAGGTAGTCGTCGCGCTGCGCCGGCTCGTACGCCTCCAGCTCGTAGCCTGACATCTACTTGGTGGACGTACCCAGCGCCGCGTTGAAGATGCGGCGCGCGTGGGTGCCCGTGACGGTGTCTTTGAGCGAGATCAGGTCGCACGCCCCGGCCAGCACGAGCTCGAACGTGCGCGGGGAGTAGGGCTCGATGTTGTAGCGGCGTAGCTGCAGCGGGTCTGTCATCTGCGAGTTGGAGCCCGAGACCGCCGTGAACGCCACGTCGTAACCCGCCTGACGGACGAGCGAGAGATGCACGGGCTTGTAATGCGCTTCCGATCCCTTGACGTACGAGAACGCGCGCACCGGGCGACCGAGCCGCTCTTCCAGCCTGAGTTTCGACAACGCGATCTCCCGCGCGGCCTCGTCGACCTCGAGATCGGCAAGTGGGCGGTGAGAGATCCCGTGCGATTCGATGCGGATCCCTTCGCGTTCGAGGTCGGCAAGCTCCTCCCACTCGATCGTGCGGTTGAGGATTCCTTGCGCCGCCAGATGCTCCTCGTGCGGGAGCGGATGGCGGTCGTCGAGGTAGCCGATGGGGACGAACAGGACCGCCGGGTAGCCGTACGTGCGCAACACGCCGGCCGCGTTGTCGAGGTTGTCGAAATAGCCGTCGTCGAACGTGATCAGCACCGCCCGTTCCGGCAAAGGCTTCCCGTCGACGTAATGGCCGAGCACGGCGTCGAGGTCGACGACGGTGTAGTCGAGATCGCGCAGCTGATCCATCTGCTCGTCGAAGATCGACACGGGCATCGTCAACGGATTACCGGGCAGGTCGTTGACCTTGTGGTACATGAGCACGCGCAGGCTGCGCTCCCCGTTGCTGTTGACGCCGATCGCGGACGCGGTCTCGCCGATCGTTCGGTAGACGGAGTTCTTCAGCACCTGCTTGAAGCGGTCTGCGCGCACGGCGACCTAGCTTAGCCCGGTGATCCGGCCGACGAGATCCCGCAGCCGGGAGGCGAAGTCCTCCGGCGAGACCGTCCAGAGATCAGCGCTCGAATGCGCTCCCGCACCGAGCCGCTCGGCCAGCTCACGCTCGTCGAGCACACGGACAAGGGCGTCGGCGAGACGGTCCGTGTCGCCCGGTTCGACGAGGAGCCCGTTGGTTCCATCCTGAACCAGATCCGGGATGCCGCCCACCCGGCTGGCCACGACCGGTCGCGCTCGGCAGAAGGCCTCGACGATCACTCGGCCCATACCTTCGGAACGCGACGGCAGGACGAGGAGCGTCGAGTCGTCGAGCGCTGCTGCGACCTCCCCCGGCGTCAGGCGCTCCGTCCAGCCCGTCTGCGCGGGCAGGTCGCGGACGAGTTGCTCGACGACGGGTTGCAGCGTCCCGGACCCGACGAGGTGGAGGCGTGCGCCGGGGACACGCGGTGCGGCCAGCCGCCAAGCCTCGGCAAGCCCGTCCATGTTCTTGTAGCGCTCGAGCACGCCGACGAAGAGCGCCTGCGGACTTGCGGGTAGCGGCTTCGGCGCCTCCTGCAGGAAAGAGTCGAAGTCCATGTACGCGGGAAACTCGTCGGCCGGCTCGAGGCCGAGCTTGCGCACGAGTCCGGTGGTGTAGCCGGTCACTGTGCGAATGCCGTCCGCCCGGTGCAACGCGCCGAGCGCGACGCGGTCGGCCGCCGGGCTCAGCAGTCCGCGCAGCCGCGACCCGTACAGGCGGGTCGGTGCGCGCCAGTCCCCGTGCAAGTCGACGATCACGGCCGTGTCGGAACGCGCGAGCTTGCGTGCGCTCAGAGCGGCCGCGGCCTCGTGCGCGCCCTGCGCGAGCACGGCGTGCGGCTTGAAGTCGCGGAGCTCCCGGGCGATGCGGAGCGGCAGCGCCGCGAAGAACGCTGGTCCGTCGAGCGCCGGCAACTCCCGGGCCAGATGGAACGCGCCGTTGCGTCCGCTGCCGCCCGCAAGCACGCGGTAGTCGAGCTCGGCGCCGATCGCGTCCCACTTGCGCGCCAGGCTCGGCGACAGGGGCAGCTCGATGCGCCGCGACACGAACAGGACCCGCGGCTTCACGTGCCCGCGATTCGCCGGAGGGTCTGCTCCAGCTCGCCGAAGACAACCTCGGGCGCGTATTCGGCCACCGACGCGGCAGCAGCGCCGCGCAATCGCTCGCGAAGCTCGTCGTCGGCGAAGTAGCGCCGGACCGCCTCGGCGAGCGCGGCCGTGTCTCCGGCCGCGACGAGCAGCCCGTTGACGCCGTCGTGGACGACTTCCGCGACGCCGCCCGCTTGCATCGCGAGCACGGGCGTTCCGACGGCGAGCGCTTCGACAACTGTGTGCGGGAAGTTCTCCCAGCTCGAGGCAAGGATCGTGGCGTCGGCGGCGTGGAAGAGCTCGACGATGCGCTCGCGTGGCTGTGCGCCGAGAAACGTGACTCGGTCGCCGATCCCGAGCTCGCCGGCCCTGTTCCGGAGCGGTTCGCGCTCCGGGCCCTCGCCTGCGATCACGAGCTTCACGCCGTCTGCGCCCGCGACCACCTCGAGCACGCGCTCGAGCGACTTCTGTGCCGTCAGGCGGCCGGCGAAGGCGAGCGTCGCACCGTTCAGACCGAATTCCCGTCGGAGCTCGTCCCGCTGACCTAGCTCGCCGACCACGGGAGAGGGATTCGGCAGAACGCTGACGCGTTCCGGAGCCACGCCCCACCCCAGTGCCAGCTCGCGCAGGTACGCACTAGGGGTGAACACGTGCGCGGCATGCCGCAGCTCAACGTCACGCGCGAACCGCAACAGCGCACCCGCAGGTCCACCGCCGTGAACCTGGAAGTCGTCGAGGTCGCCCTCGACGAAGCCTCGGCGACGCGATCGCTCGAACGCAGGATCGGCGGTGAGCTTCACGACGTAGGGCTTCCGCGCGAGAGCCGACCCAGCAGCGCTGCGGCCGAACATGCCCGTCGTGTAGACGACGTCCGCGTTCCGCGCGCGGTGGTGAACGAGCGCCGCGCCGCGATAGTGCCGAACGCCGGCGCGGTGACGCCGCGGCACCGCACGCACCGGGTACGGACGCGCCGCCGGCGGCGCGTCGGCCGTCGTCACGACCTCCACCTCGTGACCGCGACCGCGCAAGAACTCCGCCACGTCCGGCGCATGGCTCGCCGGCCCGCCGACGTCGGGCGGCCAGATCCCGGAGACGATCAACACCCTCACGGCAGAACCACCGCCTCCGGTTGCGGGGGATGTGTTCCCTGGCTCGCCGGTTCGCGCCGGATCCGCAGGAAGAGCGCGGTCCAGAAAACGATGAACGCCACCGTGGAGGCGAGCACCGCGCCTGCGGCGCCGGTCGCCCCCCAGACCGCACCGAGAACGACCACGAGCGGGATGAGGACGAGCGTCTCGATTCCGTGCGCCCAGATCCGTAGCTTCGGCCGACCGATCGAGACGGGAAAGCTCTTCGTCCAGCCGAAGACGAACTGCAGCGCGCCGGCGACGATGATCAGGCGAAGCGCATCAGTCGCACCGACGTTCTTGGACGTGAAGAACAGCCTCACCAGGTCGGGCGCCAGCCACAGCAGCAGCGGCACTGCAACCAGGACTCCCGCGGCCGCGCCGAGCGAATAGCGGCGGACACCGGCAAAGACCGCCTCGCGCGTGCCGCGCTCCCACGCACGGGTCTGCTCGGTCAGCAAGACCAGCCGCGCAGGCGCCGAGAGTGCTGCGAATCCTTGTTGGGGCGTCTGCGCGACGCGGAAGTACCCGACCTGGTTGGGCGACGAGACGACACCCAGAAGCAATGGGCTCAGCGTGCTGCGCAGCGCGACGACACCGGTTGCCACGCTGGACTGCATGACGAAACGGGTGATCTCCGCGCGTTCCTCGCCGATCGGAACGGCGGCGACACGGGGATTGCGCCGGAACGCTGCCCAGCCGGCGCCGAGCACTGCCGCGGTCGCCAGAACCTGCGCAAAGACGATTGCAGCGATCGTCTGAGTGAGCCCGTAGCGCGTGCCGATCGCAATGGCCGCGAGCCGCAGCGCCATCGAGAGGAAGAGGAAGAACGCGCGGATGTCGTAACGACCGCGGAGAATGAGAGCGACGCCGCCGACGTTCTCCGGTGCCTGCACGAGCGGCAACGCGGCCGCGATCAGCATCGGCTTCAGCAGGCGAACGTCGCCGAAGAGCGCATGCGCGGCCGGGGCCAGCGCGAGCAGACATACGCCGGCCACCAATCCCCCGGCGACTTTCAATTGCAACGCTCGGCCGAAGAGGCGCCGCAACCGCGCCCAGTCCTCCCGCTCCTGGAAGCGAAATCCGTACTTGACCAGCGCCTCCTCGATCGTCAGGTCGAGCAGCGTCTGGAAGAACCCGGTCGCGGCGATGACGATTGCGTACAAGCCGAGCACGTGGGTCGTGAACGCGTGGGCGACGATCACCGTCCCGAAGAAGCCGAGGACGACCGAGGCATAGATCCCAGCGGCTGCCGCCGACCGGCGCCAGAAGAGCCGCGAGCGCATTAGGACGACCATTCTAGGGAGGGCAATACCTAGACTCGTTCCGTGGCCGTGTCGGAGACCCTGGCGCTGAGGGCGCGCTCCGTGGCGCGGTCGGGCGGCAGCCCCGGCGCCGCCGCCCTCGCGTTGGCAGTCCCCTTCCTGTTCCTGCACATCAAGTATCAGCCGGGAGTGAGGGTGCCGCTCGGGTCGACGCACCTCGGGCTCGAGCTGTCCGACGCGGCGGTCGTGGTCGTCGCGATCGTCGCGCTCCGCGAGGGGTTGCGGGCCGGATTCGCCCTTCTCCGTCCAGCGCTGACGCTGTGGATCGCGTCGGTCTCGTTGATCTTGTGGATCCTCGTCCGCTCCGGCTCGCTCGTGCACTTCGTCACGGCGGTGAAGTTCTCGGAATACGCGTTGCTCGCATTTTCCGCCCCGCTGATCCTGCGGCGCCGGATGGATTGGGAGCTCGTCGCGGCTACGACCGTCGCGTGGAGCCTCGTGGCGACCGGCTTCGGACTGCTGCAGTTCCTCGGCGTCGACATGGCGGATGCGTGGGCGGCGGGCCGGCGGCAGCCGTCGTTCCTCGGCCACTCGGACTTCGCCGCGCTCTCGGCCCTCGCGCTCGGCATCGGTCTGGCAGCGGTGCTCCTCGCAGGCAGGCGCATCGGCTGGACGGCGGTCGCAAGCGGCGGAGTGGGCCTCATCCTCTCCGGCGCGACCGCGGGTTTGATCGGGATCGCGGCCGGCACGGCTGCGTTCCTCTACGCCGTCGCGAGGCGGCGCCGGCTCGCAGTGCGGGACGTCGCCGTGAGCGGGATCGCGGTTGCAGTCGTCGCTGCGGGAGTGCTCGTCCTGCGCGCCGGCGACTTCGAGAACTTCCTGCGCTTCGTACACCTCAAGGGCAAGGAAACGCAGACCGCGAACATCCAGACGTACTCGCACCACGCGCTGCTCGCCTACATCGGCTACCGCATCTGGCTCGACCATCCGATCGTCGGCGCGGGCTGGCAGGCGTCGACCGACCCCGCCGTCGTCGACCCCGAGCTGGCGGCCGCGCACAAGAAGTTCCCCGACGTGGCGCCTCTTGCCTTCCCGACGCGCGAGCACGAGTGGGGCGTGCAGAACGCGTACGTCCAGGCAGCAGCCGACCTCGGGCTGATCGGCCTCGTCCTCTGGCTGGCCCCCTTTGCGCTGGCGCTCGTGCTCGCCCTGCGCGCCAATGCCCCACCCGGAGCCGTGGCGGCCTTCACGACCCTCGCGGCGATGGGCATCTGGGGCGGGCAGGGTCTCGTGGCCGGAATCCCTCTCGATGCGGCGACGTGGCTCGCCTTCGGCCTGGCGGCCACGGCGGTTGCGCAGAGGAGTCAGGCGCCTCCTCAGGGAAAATGACCGGGATGAAAGCGTTGGTGACAGGCGGGGCCGGGTTCATCGGCTCGAATCTCGTGAATGCGCTCGTCGAGCGTGGCGACGATGTCCGCGTGCTCGACAACTTCTCGACCGGCAACCGCGCGAATCTCGAGGGCCTCGACGTCGAGGTCGTCGAGGGAGAGCTCCGCTCCTACGAGCGCGTGCACGCTGCGGTGCGTGGAGTCGAGGTCGTCTACCACCTCGGCGCGCTCGGCTCGGTGCCGCGCTCCGTTCAGGACCCGCTGACGTCGAGTGCGGTGAACGTCGAAGGGACGCTCAACGTGCTGCTGGCCGCCCGCGACGAAAGCGTGCGGCGCGTGATCTTCTCGTCTTCGACGTCCGTCTACGGGTCGAGCCGGGAGCTGCCAACGTCCGAATCGACTCCGCCCGACCCGATCTCTCCCTACGGTGTCGCCAAGCTGGCCGCAGAGCGCTACTGCATCAGCTTCGGCCGCGTGTACGACGCCTTCGAGCCCGTCGTCCTCAGGTACTTCAACGTCTTCGGGCCGCGGCAGAGCCCGTACTCGCAATACGCCGCGGTCGTACCGCTCTTCATCGCGGCGATCGACCAGGCCGAGCCGGTCACGATCTACGGCGACGGCGAGCAGTCGCGTGACTTCACGTACGTCGGCAACGTCGTCGACGCCACGATCCGTGCGGCAGACGCAGGCGGCGCGAGCGGACAGACGTTCAACATCGCGGCCGGCTCACCCGCCAGCGTCAACCACGTCGCGGAGACGATCGGCGTCATTCTCGGCAAGCCGGTCGAGAAGCGCTTCGAGCCACCACGGTCGGGAGACATCCGGGATTCCTGGGCCGACATCTCCGCCGCGCGCGAGCTGCTCGGCTACGAGCCGCGCATCGACCTCGCCGCCGGGCTCGAGCTCACGGCCGAGGCGATCGTTGCCAGGGTCTGACCGCCCGCGGGTCAAAATCCTGCGCGTCATCGCCCGGCTGAACATGGGCGGCCCCGCGCTGCACGTCGCGTACCTGACGGAGGGCCTCACGAAGCGCGGCTACGACACGACGCTCGTCTCGGGCTCGCTCGCCCGGGGCGAAGACTCGATGGCCTTCGTTGCAGACGCACACGGCGTCGAGGTCGTGCGGATCGACGAGCTCGGCCGCGAGATCTCTCCACTGCGTGACCTGTTGGCGACGATCCGGCTCGCGAAACTGATCAGGAAGGAGCGCCCACAGATCCTGCACACGCACACCGCGAAGGCGGGCACGGTCGGTCGTGTCGCCGCGCTGCTGGCCGGCTCCCGGAAGCCACCGATCATCGTCCACACGTTCCACGGCCACGTCCTGCGCGGGTATTTCGGGCCGCTCCGCTCGCTCTTCTTCCGGCTCCTCGAACGCCGGCTCGCCGCCGGGACGACGGCGCTCATCGCCGTCAGCCCGCAGGTCCGCGACGACCTCGTGGCACTCGGTGTCGCTCCACGGGAGCGCTTCGTCGTCATCCGGCTCGGCATCGAGCTGGACGAGCGCGTCGCTTCGGAGCAGAATGGCCGAGCCGAGAGCCGCCGCTATCTCGGAATCCCCGGCGATCGCTTCGCCGTCGGCTGGATCGGCCGCATGACCGCGGTAAAGCGAACCGATGACGTGCTCGTGGCCTTCAAGCGCCTACGCGAGAGCGGCGTCGACGCCATGCTCTGCATGGTGGGGGACGGCCCCGACCGCCTGCAACTCGAGCAGCGCGCGCACGAGCTCGGCGTCGCCCGCAACACCGTCTTCCTCGGCTATCAGGAAGACGTCGCGCCGTTCTACGCGGCGTTCGACGCGCTCGTGCTCCCGTCCGGGAACGAGGGAACGCCCGTGAGCGTGATCGAGGCCCTGGCCGCCGAGCTGCCAGTCGTGGCCACGCGTGTCGGCGGTGTGCCCGACGTCGTCCGAGACGGCGAGGACGGCTTCCTGGTCGAGGCCGGAGCGACTGACGACCTCGCCGACCGGCTCGCCCAGCTCGCCGGAGATCCCGCCCTCCGCGCCCGGATGGGCAAGCAGGGGCGCGAGCGCGTGTTGCCGCGCTACGCAGTCGAGCGGCTCGTCGAAGACATCGACGAGCTCTACCAGTCGCTCCTCAGTGCGGGAGGCGGGCGAAAACGTTGAACGCCGGCTTCTTCTTGCCCCCAGCCGTGAGGAACCCCGATTGCCATCCTTGCCCGAGGTTGGTGTCGTCACGGAGCATGAACCAGACCATCATGTCGATTCGTGGATTCGCACGGGCAATCGCGAACGACTGACGCACGTAGGCGGCCTGCCGCGCAAACGAGACGCCGAAGATCCGGTCGGGCGGCGTTTGCCAGCCGTACTCGGTGATCCAGATCCGTTTCTTGCCCCAGAGCTTGTTGACGAGGCTGATCAGCGTGTTCATGTTCCCGAGCGTCACAGCCGACGATCCGGCCGGCTTCGAAGCCGGCGTCTCGCTCGGCTTCCCGTAGTACGGATTGTGGGCGTACGCGTCGAGGTTCCGCAAACCCGCCGCCCTGGTCAGGCGCATGAACGCGAGCGGGGAAAGGGACGGCCGGCTGCTACGCGGTGCATTGTTGCCGCGCGGCCCGGTCACTCCGCACGCGACCTTCTCGCCCGCGAAGTTCGTAAAGTGAACGCCCTGCCAGATCGCGGTGCAGATGCGTGCATAGGAGCGAGGGCTGACAAAGTGGCCGCCGGACACCTGCTGCAGCCAGTTCGGGTTGGCCGGCTCGTTCCACGCCGTCCAGTACCTCACCGCGGGCAGGTAGACCTCGTCGAACGTGTCGGTGTTCGCGATGTAGTGCCCGCTGTAGCGGGTCGCGGCTGCGTACGCGAAGTGCTGCAGGTCTGTGTAATTGCTCGGTGGAACGTTCCGGGCGCGCCCACCGTTCGCCCAGGAGGGCGTGAACAGGATCGTGAGCAGAACCTGCATGCCCTCTTGCGAGGCATAGCGAATTGCGCGGTCGTAGAGGTCCCAGTCGTACGCAGGGTCGGCCGGATCCTGCCCATGCGCCGGTCGTCTCTTCGCAACGTCGTTCCAATTCAGGTTGATGCGCACGATCTGCGTGCGCAACTGCTTGAGGGTCTGGAACGTGGACGTGGGATTGCCGCGCAGGGTCATAGCGTCGTCCTGGATGCCGACCAGCATGTGCGCCTTGGCCGAGGCCGCAGGCACGCACAGACCGGCAGCGACGAAAACGATCGCCGCCGCGACCCCGATCCGCCTAGGCAACGACCGGCTCCCGTCCGAAGGTCGGAAGCATCCGGCGTAGGCCGTCCTCGAGCTGGATCTGCGGCTCCCACCCGAGCAGCTGACGTGCGCGCGTGATGTCGGGCTGGCGCACCTGCGGATCGTCGACGGGCAGCGCCTCGTAGACGAGCTCGCTCTCCGAGCCGGTGATGCGCAGGACGGTCTCCGCCAGCTCGTTGAGCGTGAACTCACCGGGATTGCCGAGATTGACGGGCAGGTGCTCGCCCGACTCGGCCAGCAGGACGAGCCCGCGAATGAGGTCGTCCACGTAGCAGAAGCTGCGCGTCTGGCTGCCGTCCCCGAACACAGTCAGGGGCTTGCCCTCCAGGGCCTGTCTGACAAACGTCGGAACCGCGCGGCCGTCGCTCGGGCGCATCCGCGGGCCATAGGTGTTGAAGATCCGCGCGATCGCGGTGTCGACCCCCTGCTGGCCGTGATAGGCCATGGCCATCGCCTCGGCGTACCGCTTCGCCTCGTCGTAGACCCCACGGGGCCCGATCGGGTTGACGTTGCCCCAGTACGTCTCCGGCTGGGGGTGCACCTGTGGGTCGCCGTAGACCTCGCTCGTCGAGGCGAGCAGAAACCGGGCACGCTTGAACTTCGCGAGCCCTAGCGCGTGGTGCGTCCCGTACGAACCCACCTTCAGGGAGTGCAAGGGCATGCGGAGGTAGTCGATGGGACTGGCGAGGGCCGCGAGGTGATAGACGGCGTCCACCGGCCCTTCGATCTCCAGGTGATGCGTCACGTCCTGGTTGATGAAGAGGAAATTGTCGCCCCGCAGGTGCTCGACGTTCTGGAGCGACCCCGTGTCCAGGTTGTCCACGCAGACCACGCGGTAGTCCTTCGAGACGAGGAGATCACAGAGGTGGGAGCCGAGGAACCCGGCCCCGCCGGTTACTACGGCGGTGGGCATTCGCAGGATGCTACCGGGGCGTCTTTCGCGAGGCCGCAGACTTTACGAGGGCTTTACAGCCGCGGCCCCGGGCCCTGGCCGCCGTCGAGCCCCAGGGAAGTGAACCGCCCCAATCAACCGCGGATGAGGGACTGATCAACCTGTCGATTTCACCGATGGTCAGGACGAGCGTGACGAGGGCTCGATGCGGCGGAGCCTTTCACGCGAGAGAAGTGTCCTCATGAGCAGGGCCCAGCGGCGGGCTCTGCTCAGGAGACACCGGCTGGTCGAACCACCTGTGGTGAAATGCGAATCCGAACCAATACAGCGGCCTCTGCCGCCTCCCTTGCCGAGTATCTCCGGCGCTGCGAGTGCATCGTCGAAGTGATCGACGATCGCGTCATCGAAGCCGTCGCAAGACCACAATCCTTTGCGGCGCCACACGCAGACATCGAGCTCGAGGGGTATCTCGCGGTCTGGCAAGCCATGCACCCTGAGTGTTCGGCCGAACGCCTGAGCGCGCTCGAGCACCGCTAACGACGGATAGCACCTAGAGCCCGCTCGTCGAGCCGCCTCAGCGCAGATCCTTGTTCGACTCCATGTCGAACCACATGGCGAAGAGCGTGAATTGCGAGCCGAAGATCAGCAACAGCGCGACGAGCACCACCGTCCCGACCGAGACCGCGTTGCCCATGAGCCTCAGGACGACCTCGGCGATTCCGAGCCCGAGCCCCAATAGGGTCATCAGGAAGCCGAAGGCGTAGAAGAAGACAAGCGGGTGGAAATCGCGGATCACGTACTTCTCGCGCATCCGCCAGAAGAAGCCCTTCACGAGCAACCACGAGATCCGTGGGATGACCTTGCGAATCTTGATCCCCGACCGTTCGCCGACGCCGTAGATCGGCCGCGACGGGATGTCACGAACCCGTGCGTTCCAGACGTTCAGATGAACCAGCATGTCGTTCGGCATGCCGTAGCCCGGATAAATGCGGTCGAGGTCGAGCTGCTCGAGGATCTCCCGGCTGGCCGCCGTATAGCCGGACTGTGAGTCGGCAACGTGCCAGTAACCGGATGCGATCTTCGTCAGCAACGAGAGAACGGCATTGCCGAGGTAACGCGAGCGAGGGATCACGCGCCAGGCCTCCCCGGAGATGAGGCGGTTGGCCTTGGCGTAATCGAGCTCGCCGCGGGCAACCGGCAGGGCGATCTTCTTCAGGTCCGACGGATCCATCTGGTTGTCGGCGGCCATCACGCAGACGACGTCGATCGCCTCGGTGAGTGCGCGCTGGTAGCCGGTCACGATCGCTGCGCCCACACCCGAGTTACGTTCATGCGTGACGACCTCGACGCGCGGGTCGCCGGCGGCGCGGGCTGCTGCCACAGTGCCGTCGCGGGACGCGTCGTCGACGACGAAGATTCGGTCGACGAAGTCCGGAACGCCCTGGATCGTCGTCGCTACGAGCGCCTCTTCGTCATAGGCGGGGACGACCACCGCCACGGTCTTGCCCTCGAGCATCAGCGCGCGCGGCGGCGCACGACCGGCTCCCACAGCAACGCTGCGAGCAGTCCGATCAGCAACCCGAGGAACGCCGCGACCACGACAGAGTTCCTGCGGCTGCGCGCGGTCGTCTTCACTGCCGCCGCACGTGTGAGCACCTTGGGCCGCTCGACCTCTTCGGCCTGGACGAGGAGCTGCTTCGCCTGAAGCTCGTCGTCGAGGACGTCTGCGAGGTGGACGCCGAACACCGCCTTCGCGGTCGGATCACCGGAGCTCCGGGCCTGCCGTTCGATCACGGCAACTTCCTGCTCATCCGCGGCGATGCGTTGCTTCAGAATGTCGATCTTCTTTTCCGTGTACGGCGCGAGCCGCTGTACGACGAGCCGTGCGAGCGCGTTCGCGGCGACCTGCGCCTTCCGCCTAGTCGGAGCCTGCACGGTGATCTGAACGAGGGGATTTGCGGTGGTGCGCGTTGTCCCGGTTCCGGTGCCGCCCGAGATCGTCTTCGTCGAGACGTGGCCACGCAGGTCCCCCGCGCGCATCCCGGCCTGGATTGCAGCACGCTGGATGGCATCCTCCGAGCGGACGATCGTGCCGACGGTCGACGGGTTCGCCTGCGGGCCCTGGAGAGGCACGCTGCCGATGACGCTGTAGGGCGCGCCGACGAAGATCGTCGAGCTTGCCTTCCAGACCTGTGAGCCCCCGAGGGAAATCAGATAGCCGATCACGGCGCCGACGAGCAGCCCTGCCAGGGGAAGCCACCAACGGGCGACGATCGCGCTCCAATAGCGGCCGAGATCGACCTCCTGCTCGGCTTCACGGTCGACGTCGCGGGCACTCAAGGCGCGGCGACTCTAGCGGAGGCCCATTCCCACTGGGCCTGCAAACCGTCTGCCAGCGAGGTCGTCGCGCGCCAGCCGAGGTCGCGTTCGATCCTAGTGGCGTCCGCGGAGGTGCGCCTTACGTCACCGGCCGCCGCCGGGCGCTCAATCAGGTCGAGGGTGCGGCCCGACACACGTTCCAGCGTCTCGATCGCCTGGCGCATCGTCGCCTCCTCCCCGCCACCCACGTTGTAGACGGCGCCGGCCGCGGCGCGCTCCATCGCCGCAATTGTCGCCTCGATCCCATCGGCGACGAACGTGAAAGACCGCGACTGAAGCCCGTCGCCGTAGAGCTCGAACGATGAGCCGCGCGTCAGCGCGTCGACGACGCGGGCGAGAGCCATGTCCGGGCGCTGGCGCGGCCCGTAGAACGTGAAGTAGCGCAGGACGACCGCGTCGAGCCCGAAGCTCTGCGTATAGGCGTGCGCGAGCTGCTCGCAACCGAGCTTCGTGATCCCGTACGGGGAGATCGGGCGCGGCTCGGTCTCCTCCGGTGTCGGGTATCGCTCCGCATCCCCGTAGATCGACGACGACGACGCGAAGACGACCCGCACGCCTGCGGCGGCGGCGGCCTCGAACACTCTGCGGCTCGCGAGCAGGTTGCGGCGCACGTACTCCTCGAAGACATCTCCGAAGCTGCGCACACCGGGCTGGCCGGCGAGGTGGAAGACACCGTCGACCCCCGAGAGGTCGAGATCCTCCTGGGCCAGATCGAGGCGAGCGACATCGAGCCCTTCGGCGTTCGCGTCCTTCAGCGCCGGATCGTAGTAGTCCGTGAAGCAGTCGACGCCGGCCACGTC
>Ga0307278_10000012_pt1 | contig 108839 bp, 105 predicted proteins | sample ER_DNA_117_FD_194482 | JGI IMG/M metagenome (GOLD analysis project Ga0307278, IMG submission 194482) | Bulk soil microbial communities from the East River watershed near Crested Butte, Colorado, United States - ER_DNA_117 | ecosystem: Environmental > Terrestrial > Soil > Floodplain | place... | reverse complement strand
TCTCGAGCTGGCCGAGAGCCTGCTGGAGCTGATCGACGACGTTCCCCTCATCATCGCTGCGACGAGCCGCCTCGAGCCGGACTCCCATGACCGGCGGCTCCGGGAGCGCGCCCGCCTTGATCATCCTGACCGCGTGGTCGAGCTCGAGCTCGGCCCTCTCACCGACGCCGAGGCCGAGCAGCTCCTCACGGAGCTTGCCCCAGGAGAGCTTGCCGTCGAGGCGATGCGCGAGGTGATCGCACGAGCGGAGGGAAACGCGCTCTATCTCGAACAAGTCCTGCGGTCTTTGCTCGAGACAGGAGGGCTCACGCCGCGCCGGACCTGGGCCCTCACCGTGCCGGCGGCGCAACTTCCGACCGGACTAGAAAGCCTCCTCATGGCGCGGATCGCCGCGCTTCCTCGCGACGCGCGCCGGTTGGCACAGGTCGCCGCCGTGTTTGGTCGGACCTTTTCTCCGGCCGTGCTCGCCCTGGTGAGCGGGCTCGAGGACGTGGAGAGGAATCTAGCGCGCCTATTGCGCGCGGACATCATTCGTGAGACTCGACCGATCCCGGACCGCGAGTATGCGTTCACGCACGGCCTGCTCCAGGAGGCTGCCCTCTCGACCCTGACGCGGGCACGTCGGCGCGAGCTCTACCGAACCGTAGCCGCAGCCAGCGAGCAGGCGTTCGCAGACTCACTCGACGACCAGCTCGAACGGCTGGCTTTCTACCACGCCCGTGGGGGTGACCTTCCGCTCGCACTCGAGTACCTCGAGCGGGCCGCGAGCCGTGCGACCTCGCTTCGCGCCCAGACGCAGTCGGTGGATTTGTGGAGGCGTGCCGCGGCGGTTGCCGAGAAGCTCGATGACGCTGGAGCGCAGCATCGGATCGAGCGCCAGCTAGCGGAACTGAGTTCATAAGCGACTGACCGAGCGAAGTCGGGCGGCTTACGGCAGCGTCACTACGATCTTGGCATTCGCGCCGGCGGCCTGCCGCTCCCAAGCTTCCGCGACCCGTTCCAGCGGATACGTCTCGACGTCGAAGACGATCTCGCTCGCGGCCGCGTGACCGACCAGGCGAAGGTATTGCTCGCGAAACGCGCTTGTCGGCACTGCGAAGTCGAAGTAGCCGTAGAGCTCGCCCATCTTGCCGCGGATCCCCGCCGAGGGAAGCGTCGCCTCCGCTCCCGCTGACTGGCCGATCTGGACCAGGCGCCAGCCGGGTGCCGCGGCCTGGATCGCGGCGACCGCCGGCGGCCCCCAGAGCGTGTCGACGATGTAGGTCGGGCCGTCGCCGCCCGCCGCTTGCTTGAAGGCGGTGACAAGGTCGTCTTCTTCGAGGCTCACGGTCGCATCGGCGCCGAGCTCGGCTGCACGCCTGAGCCGCTCTGGGTTTCGGCCTGCCGCGACGACGGAGGTGGCGCCGAGGAGCTTCGCAGCCTGCACCGCGACCAGTCCGACCGTGCCGGTCGCGCCCAGCACAAGCACACGGTCGTCCTTTCGCACGGGCGCGCGCCAGGCGACCGGCATCCAACCGGCCATGCCGGCGATGCCACACGAGGCTGCGATCTCGTCAGAGGCCGCGTCCGGCAGTGGGATGCCGAGGTCCACCGGTGCGGCTGAGCGCTCCGACAGCAGTCCGTCGCGAGCGAGGCCGAGGCCGTCGCTGAACAGATAGACCCGTCCACCGTCGGGGGCGCGGCCGACGCCCTCGCAACCCGGGACGTACGGGAGCTCGGGGTGGCCCCCGAAGAAGCGTCCAGCGCCGACGTTGATGTCGATCGGGTTCAGGGACACCGCCGAGATTTCGTAGATCGCCTCGCCGGCGGGGTCAGGCCGGTCCGCGAGCTCCGGTGGCCGCCCGAGCTCGCTGATCACGGCAGCTCTCACAGTCCAGCCCTCGGGTCTGGGTTCGCCTTGGCACTGTTCACGACTTCTCCTCTCGTCTCGTGAAGGGCTGTCGACCCCACTCTTCTATATTGGGTCGCATGGCTGTGCGCGAGACTCCTCGCTGGGATCGTCTCTTTGCGGAGCGGACGCGCGGGGACGTCGGTGAAGGGATCGCGGCCGTCCTCGCGTTTCTTGGCCGGCCAGATCTGATCTCGTTCGCCGGTGGCTTCCCCGACCCGCTGACGTTTCCGCGCGAGCGCGCTGCGGCGCTGCTCGGGGAGTTCGCGGCGGCGGGTGAGTCGAACGCCTTTCAGTATGCGCCCACGCGAGGACTCGCCGGTCCGCTCGAGGCGATCGCCGGCAGGCTCGAAGCGCTGCAGGGACGCCGCCCGGCAGACGACGAGCTGGTCATCACGAGCGGCGCAATCGAAGCGCTCGAGCTCGTCGGCAAGTCGTTCCTCGACCGCGGCGACGTTGTGGTCGTCGAGGGCCCGACCTACCTCGGCGCGATTCAGGCGTTCCGGAGCTTCGAGGCCGAGGTTGTCGCCATCCCAATGGACGAGCACGGACTCCAGGTCGACGAGCTGGAACGGCGCCTCGCTGACGGGCTGCGCCCAAAGCTCGTCTACACCATCCCCGATCACCAGAACCCGGCGGGAGTCAGCCTTGCTCGTGAGCGGCGCGAGCTCCTGGTCGAGCTCGCACGCCGTCACGGATTCCTGATCGTCGAGGACGTCGCCTATCGTGAGCTCGGCTTCGACGACGAAGCTGAGCCGAGCCTCTGGAGCCTTGCCCCCGACGTGGTCATGCAGGCAGGCACGACATCGAAGACGTTGTTTCCCGGTGTGCGGCTCGGCTGGGCGGTTGGCCCGGCCGACGTGTCGGCACAGCTCGTTTCGGCGAAACAGAACACCGACCAGTGCGCGGGTGCGCTCGGACAGCGGCTCTTCGAGGAGTACGTCCGTCGCGGCTGGATCGACGAGCAGCTCGTGCAGTCGCGATCGCTATACCGGCGCAAGTGCGAACGGATGCTGGCCGCGCTCGAGCGTTGCATGCCTGAGGGCACGCGCTGGACGTCTCCGAAGGGCGGTTTCTTCTCATGGCTGACGTTGCCGGACGGCGGCGACGCCGGCGATCTTGCGAGGCGGGCCGTCGACCGTGGCGTCGCCATCGTGCCGGGTTCGCTGTTCTTCGCAGACGGCAGCGGTGGCAACAACGTGCGGCTGTCCTTCAGTCTCGTCGAGGAGACGAAGATCGACGACGGCATCGAGCGGCTTGCGTCGCTCGTGAGGCCCTAGCTCCCGATCAGTCCAGGTTACGACGTGCTTCTGGGGCCACGTGAGGTGTTAGGTTGCCGCTCCCAGAGAGGAGGCGGAACTGTGGGGCGAGTTGCAGTGCTCGGTACGGGGATCATGGGCGGGCCTATGGCGCGCAACCTGTTGCTGGCCGGGCACGAGGTGACCGTCTGGAACCGGACGGTGGAGAAGGCAAAGCGCTCGAAGATGAGGGCGCCCGCGTCGCATCGACACCCGCGGACGCGGTTCGCGACGCGGAGATCGTGCTCACGATGCTCGCCGACGCACTGGCTCTCGAGGAGACGCTGATCGGGAGTGGCGCCCTCGACGTCATGCCGCAGGGTGCGCTGTGGATCCAGTCGAGCACGATCGGGGTCGCCGCGACCGAGCGGCTGGCCGAGCAGGCCGGCGAACGCGGGATCACGTTCGTGGACGCGCCGGTGCTCGGGACGAAGAAGCCGGCCGAGGACGGTCAGCTGTTCATGCTGGCGTCGGGCCCGGAGGAAGCCCGCGCTCGCTGCGGGCCGGTGTTCGACGCGGTCTCGAGGGGTCACGTCTGGCTGGGCGAGGCCGGACTGGGGACGCGGCTCAAGCTCGTGGCCAACAGCTGGATCCTTTGCACGATCGAGAATCTCTCCGAGACCTTCGTCTTGGCTCAGACGCTTGGTGTCGATCCCCGCAGCTTCCTGGAGGTGATCTCCGGCGGCGGGATGGACATGCCCTACGCACACCTGAAGGGCGAGGCCATCCTGAACCAGGACTTCCCGGCCTCGTTCCCGCTTGTGCACGCGAGGAAGGACGTGGCGTTGATTCTCGAGGCGGCGGGTAACGTCGACCTCCCGCTCCTGCGTGCGACCTTGCAGCAGTTCGACCGCGCTTTCGAGCTCGGCCATGGCGACGAGGACATGAGCGCCGTCTACTACGCGAGCGCGGCGAATGCCGGTGTGCGCTCGTGAGCGCGCTGCCGATCGACATCCCAGGCAAGATCGTCTGCGTCGGGCTCAACTACCGCGACCACGCGGAGGAGCAAGGCACAGAGCTTCCGAAGGCGCCGCTCCTCTTCGCGAAGTGGCCGAACGCTCTGATCGGGCCCGGCGAGCCGATCGTCATACCGCGCGTGTCGAAACAGGTGGACTACGAGGCAGAGCTCGGCGTCGTGATCGGCGAGCGCGTGCGCGGAGTCTCGGAAGAGAACGCGCTCGAGGCGGTGCGGGGCTACGTCTGCGTCAACGACGTCAGCGCGCGCGATCTCCAGTTCTCGGATGGGCAGTGGACGCGCGGGAAGTCGGCGGACACCTTCTGCCCGGTCGGACCGCACGTTGTGCCTGCGGTGGACGTGCCGGATCCACAGGCACTCGGCATCCGCTGCGTGCTGAACGGCGAGACGATGCAGGACTCGACGACCGCGAACATGATCTTCACCGTCGCCGAGATCATCGCGTACGCGAGCGCGACGATGACGCTCGAGCCCGGCGACCTGATCGCCACCGGCACGCCGGCGGGAGTGGGGGTGTTCCGAGATCCGCCCGTGCTGCTGAAGGACGGTGACGAGGTGACGATCGAGATCGACGGGCTCGGCTCGCTGACGAATCCGGTTCGGGCGGAGCGCTAGGCGGAAACGCGCGCGCGGTACAGCTCGATCGTCTGACGTGTTCCCTCTTGGAGCGTCGTCCACTCGATCGGGCCGACGACCTCTTCCAGCTCGCCCTCTTCCATTTCCTCCGGGAAGGGAAGCTGGACGTCGTCGAACGTGACGCGCCCCGCCACTTCGGGCGCAGCGGCTTCGATCGCACTGACGACCTCGCTCGCATGCGATGACGGCCCGCCGAGGTTGAAGACCGCTGCACCGCCGTGCTCGGCCCGTGCGGCGGCGATGAAGATTCGTGCTGCGTCGGCCGCGTACTGGAGCTGGCAGCGACCGCCCCAGCGCATCTCGTAACCCTCATCGCGCGCAGCGGCCTCCATTGCCAACGTCGGATCTGCGGTCAAGCCCTGGTCTCGTCCGGGTCCATAGACGACATACGGGCGGAGGCCGACGCTGCCGATGCCCTCGTCCGCGAAGTAGACCTGCGCCGTTCCCTCGTTTGCGAGCTTGAAGACTCCGTAGAGGGTCGTCGGCTCACCTGCATCTTCGACCCGTGGCCCGGAGCCGGGGCCGTAGACGGCCGCCGAGCTCGCATAGGCGATGCCGCGGACGCCCTGTCGTTTCGCCGCTTCGAAGACGTTCGTCGTCCCGACGACGTTGACGGCGGCGCCGCGCGGCGGATCGGCCTTCACGAGCGGGACGAGCATCGCGGCGAGGTGCACGACGTGCGTGATGCCGTTCTCTCCGATCGTTCGCTCGAGGTGATCGAGATCGGTCACGTCGCCGTGGAGGAGTGTCAGCTGCTCCAGCTCGTCGAGCGACATGATCAGCTCGAGCCGCTCCATGTTCGTGCCGACGTCGTAGAGGATCACCGGCACGTCCTCATGCACGAGTTGCGCGCACGACCACGCGCCGATGCACCCGAGCGCGCCTGTTATGAGGAAGCGCTCGTCTCTCACGCGTCCTGGTAGACCGTGACGATCTCCGTGTAGAACTCGATCGCCGCGGGGCCCTGCTCGTGGGGCCCGAAGCCCGAGGCCTTGATCCCGCCGAACGGAACGTGGACGTCGGCGCCGGCCGTCTGCGAATTCACGTGGAGCATGCCGGCCTCGAGACGCTGCACGAATTCCTGCGTCGCCTGAAGACTGTTCGTGAAGATGGACGCCGACAGCCCGAACTCGACCGCGTTCGCACGATCGATTGCCTCGTCGAGCGTGTCGAATTTGTAGAGCGACGTGACGGGACCGAAGACCTCTTCGCACGAGAGCATCGCGTCGTCGGCCACTTCCTCGAACAGTGTCGGCGCGACGAGGTATGACTCGTCGTCGATGCGTTCGCCGCCGGCCAGCACTTTGCCTCCCTCGCGCTTCCCTTGCTCGATCGCCTCGAGGACGTCGTTCATTTGCTTCTCGTTCACGAGCGGGCCGACCTCCGTCTCGGGATCGGCAGGGTCGCCGACCTTGCCGCTGTCGATGCGATCCAGCAGCCGCTGCCGGAACGCGTCGTAGACCGGCGCCGCGACGTAGATGCGACGCGTGGCAGTGCACTTCTGGCCCGCGGACCAGAACGCGCCCGCGTAGGCGGCCTCGACCGCGCGGCTCAGATCGGCGTCGGCAGCGACGATCAGTGGGTTGTGCCCGCCGAGCTCGAGCTGCACGCGCTTCCCGAGGGCCGTCGCCTGGTCGCGCACCAGGTGACCGACGGCGACGGACCCCGTGAACGAGATCGCGCGAACCTTCGGATGCAAGACCAGCGGCGTTCCGACCTCGGAGCCGCGGCCGATGACGACGTTCAGCACTCCCTCCGGAATGCCGGCCTCGTCGAGCGCGGCCGCAAGGTGCAGACCGGTGAGGGGCGCCTCCTGCGCCAGCTTCAGCACCACGGTGTTGCCGTAGACGAGCGCTGGAGCCATCTTCCAGGCCGGAATCGCCGCCGGAAAGTTCCACGGCGTGATCAGTCCGACGACGCCGAGCGGCCGCCGCAGGGTGTAGAGGGTCGAGCCGGTCGCCGACTGCTCGTAGAGCTCGCCTTTCGGGCGTCCCGCCTCGCCGGCGAAGTAGCGGAAGATCGCCGCCGTGCGAGCTGACTCCATGCGGGCTTCGCGCAACGGTTTGCCCATCTCGCGCGTCATGTCCGCCGCCATCTCCTCGACGCGCGCTTCGATTGCATTGGCCGCGCGCATCAGCACCGCGGCACGCCCCGCCGCCGGCAGCCCCGACCAGGCGGGGAATGCCTTCGCCGCAGCTTCGACCGCCGCAACCACGTCTTCCTCGCCGGATGCCGGGAACTCGCCGACGATCTCGGCGGGGTTCGCGGGATTGCGCTTTTCGTAGGTGTGGCCGCTGCGCGCCGGCGTCCATTCGCCGCCGACGTAGTTGGCGAGCTCCGGCCGCGCGGGCGCCTCCAGCACGCTATCGGACATGAGTCTTGCTCCTTTCGGCAGGAAGAAGGTCGGCTGCCGCGCCGACCGGATTCACCAGCTTGCCGATTCCCGGGATCCGGATCTCGACTTGCTGTCCAGGCGCCAGGGCCACGTCGTCGGGCGGGACGAGACCGGTGCCCGTCAGTAGAACACTGCCTGCGGGAACGGGGTTCTCGAGCACTACCCACGCGGCAAGCTCCTCGAACGAGCGACGCATCCTGGCGGTCGAGGTTCGCGCCTCGTAGATGACGTTTCCATCCGGCCCCGTGAGCCGCAGCTCGATTTCGAACGGCTGCGACCAGTCGTCCGGAAGCGCGATCGCCGGGCCGAGTGCGCAGGCGGCAGCGAAGAGCTTCGCCTGGGGGAGGTAGAGGGGGTTCGCGCCTTCAATGTCCCGCGCGGTCACGTCGTTGCCGATCGTCGCGCCGAGCAATTCACCCTCCGCATCCAGTACGAGTGCCAGCTCCGGTTCCGGCACCGTCCACTGGGCATCGGAGCGGACGCCGACCGCCGCTCCCGGGCCGACGGTGCGACGGCCGTCTGCGTCCTTCATGAACAACTCGGGACGCTCGGCGTCGTAGACGAGGCTGTACACGTCGCGTGCTTCTACCCGGCTCTCGTCGACCCGGGCATCGCGGCTCCGCTCGTACGTGACGCCTGCGGCCCACGTCTCGGGCGGAACGAGCGGCGCGCGCAGCTCGAACGGCGGCGGCAGCTCGAGTGTCTCGGCGTCGAGCGCTTCGATCGTCCGTCCGGTCACATCGTGCGACCCTCGCAGCACTGCGAGTACGTCGTTGCTCGCGAGCTCGGCCACGGTCGTCGGCGTGTCCGGCTCGACCACCCCGAGGCGCGGCTCGTTGTCCGGCTCTTTGAAGCGGGCAATGCGAATCAATAGACCGCTCGGCCGCCGGAGATGTCGAAGCACGCGCCGGTCGCGAAGCTCAGGTTCTCGCTGGCGAGGTAGGCGATCAGGTGGGCCACCTCTTCGGGCTTGCCGACCCTCCCGAGTGGGATCTTCTGCAGCATGTAGCCGATGTGCTCCTCGCTGAGCTGCCCGAGAATCGGTGTGTCGATGACGGCCGGTGCGATGCAGTTGACGAGCACGCCGGAGCCGGCGACCTCCTTGCCGATCGACTTGGTCATGCCGATCACCGCGGCCTTGCTCGCCGAGTACGCAGAGGCGTTCGGGTTGCCCTCCTTGCCTGCGATCGAGGCGACGTTGACTACGCGCCCGTAGCCGCGCTCGATCATCCTGCGCACGGCCGCACGGTTGCAGAAGAACGTGCCGTCGCAGTTGATCGCGAACACGCGCCGCCATTCCTTGTCGGGCATGTCGACGGCGCGAACCGAATCGCCGCCGACTCCCGCCGAGCAGACGAGGATGTCGAGCCCACCGAGCTCGGAGTCGACTCGAGCGACGGCGGCCTCGGCATCCTCCGATCTCGTCACGTCGCCGCGAATCGGGAGAACGTCCTCGTGGAGGCCGTTAGGGTCGACGTCGAGCACGGCTACTCGTGCGCCGCTCGTACGCAGCAACTCGACGGTCGCCGCGCCGATCCCGCTGGCGCCTCCTGTGACGAGGGCGACGCGGCCGCCGAAGTCGTATGCATTCACACGCAGTCTTATATCGCGGGGCGAATGGAGCGCGGGACTGGGACTAAGCTTGGCCGGTGGCGTTCGATCCCATCGCGGACTTCCCGCTCGGGAGCCAGCGGCCCGATCTGGTCCGCACGCCCGGCGGACTCGGGCTTGAGGAGCTCACGCTCGACGCGCTTCGCTCCAGCCGCTTGGACGCCTCGGAGATGCGGGCGACGGCCGAGACGCTCGAGCTTCAGGCACGGGTGGCCCGCGCAGCCGGGCGCGCGCAGCTTGCGGCCAACCTCGAGCGGGGAGCCGAGCTGACGGGCGTGCCGGACGAGGTGATCCTCGAGGTCTACACCGCTCTGCGCCCGCATCGCTCGACCGCCGACGAGCTCGAGAGGTGGGCCGACCGGCTCGAAGGAGAGTTCCAGGCGACCATGGCCGCCGCCTTCGTCCGGGAAGCGGGGGCGGTCTACGCCAAGCGAAATCTCCTCCTCCCTGATGAGCCCGCGGTCTAGACGGTTCGTCGAGCGCGAGCGTCGCGAGCTGCGGCGTGAGGTTCTGATCAAGCCGGATCCCGAGCTCGGGCTTGTCGCCATGAACGGTCCGAACGACCCGGAGCCCGGTCTGAAGATCGAGCAGGGGCGAGTTGTGTGGCTCGACGGACGGTCTGAAGAGGAGTTCGACGCCATCGACCACTTCATCGCGCGGCACGGTCTCGACCTCGAAGGGTCGGCCGAGGCCATGGCCCTTGATGAAGTCGAGCTTGCCCGCCGACTCGTGGATATCGACGTGCCGCGTGAGGAGCTCGTCCGCCTTGCACGTGGACTCACGCCCGCGCGACTCGCGCGCGTGGTCTCCTTGCTCGATCCCGTCGAGATGATGTTCGCCCTCAAGAAGCTGCGCGCCCGCCGCGCCCCTGCGAACCAGGCGCACGTCACCAATCTGAAGGAGAACCCGGCACTGCTCGCGGCCGACGCCGCCGAGGCTGCGGCGCGGGGCTTCGCCGAAATCGAGACCACCGTCGGCGTCTCGCGTTATGCACCGCTGAACGCAATGGCGATTCTCGTCGGCTCGCAGACGGGGAGACCGGGCGTGCTGACGCAGTGCGCGATCGAAGAGCGACGGTCGCTGCAGTTGGCGATCCAGGGCATCACCACGTACGCGGAGACGCTTTCGGTCTACGGCACGGAGCCGGTGTTCGTGGACGGCGACGACACCCCCTGGTCGAAGGGCTTTCTCGCCTCGGCGTACGCGTCGCGCGGGATCAAGGTGCGCTTCACTTCCGGTGGTGGCTCCGAAGCGCTGATGGGCCACGCGGGCGGGTACTCGATGCTCTACCTCGAAGCGCGCTGCTTGTCTCTCGCGCGGGCGGCCGGCTCGCAGGGCGTGCAGAACGGAGCGATCTCGTGCGTCGCGCTCGTGATGAGCGTCCCCGCCGGATCGCGCGAGATTCTCGCCGAGAACTTGCTCGCCGCCTGGCTCGACCTCGAGGTCGCATCCGGAAACGACGCGATCGCCTCGCACTCTCCGACCAGGCGCACGGCCAAGTTGATGGGCCAGTTACTTCCCGGAACCGACTTCGTCACGTCGGGCTGGAGCGTGATGCCGCGCTACGACAACATGTTCGGGGGCGGCAACTACGACGCCGACGACATCGACGAGTGGCTGACGATCCAGCGCGACTGGCAGGTGGACGGCGGCATCGAGCCGCTGAGCGAGGACGAAGCGATCAGCGTGCGCGAGCGTGCGGCGCGCGCGATCCAGGCCGTCTTCGCCGCCTTCGACTTTCCGGCGATCACGGACGAGGAAGTCGGGGCGGCGACCTATGCGCTCGACAGCCGCGACCTGCCCGATCGCGATCGCGCTGCGGATGTCGCCGCGGCCGATCGGGTGCTGGCGGAGGGAATCAGCGGCCTCGATGTTGCGCGCGAGCTCGACCGTCATGCCTTCACCGACGTCGCCGAGGCGATCCTGGGCATGCAGCGTCAGCGCGTCTCGGGCGACTATCTGCAAACCTCGGCGATTATCGACTCGACGGGTGCGGTCAGCGCCGCGGTCAACGATCCGAACCGCTACTCGGGCCCGGGCACCGGCTACACCCTGAACGGCGAGAGGTGGGAGCGCCTGCAGCACCTTCCGCACGAGCTCGACGCACGCACGTTGGACGAGGCGACGGACTCTCAACGAGCCGTGGTCGTCGAGAAGCATGTTGCCATAGTAGGCAACGAACCGGACGACGTCGTGATCGCGCTCGGGCCGGCGTTCGCCGACGGCTTGCGTACGACGATCGGAGGCCTGGCGCATCAAGACGTGCTCGAGGCGCTGATCCAGGGAGTGCAAGACGCGGGCGCCGCGCCGCGGCTCGTCCGCGTGCGCCGCGCGTCCGACGTGGCCTTCATCGGCCACGACGGCGCCGCCCTCGCCGGCTCCGGCGTCGCGATCGGCATCCAGTCGAAGGGGACGACGGTCATCCACCGAGCCGACCTCCAGCCGCTCGACAACCTCGAGCTCTTCGGCATGGCGCCGTCGCTCACGCTCGACTCGTACCGCGCAATCGGCCGCAACGCCGGCGGTTACGCGCTGAAGCAGCGCGTCGGGCCGGTGCCGACGGTGATGGACAACTTCGCGCGCGCGAAGCTGATCGTCCGTACGACTCTGTTACACGCGCGCGAGACGGCCGCGATCACGCCGGGCGCGCCCGCCATCGAGTTGGAGCTCGTACCCAGAGAGGGCACGTCCCGAACGGCAAGGGTCTGACCCCAGCCTTTCGGATCAGGGCGGAGTCTTCTCTGCCGGCCAGGGCACTCCGCCGACGCCCCAGTTCTTCGGCGAGTGTCCTTCGACGACGACCCACGTGTGCTCGCGCAGGCCTTCGGTCGTCGCTTCGCAGAGCGCGTCCGTCAGCCCTGCGATCAGCTTGCGGCTCGTCTCCTCGTCCATCCTAAAATCGAAGAGCTTGACCTCGATCAGCGGCATGGCGCTATCCCGCGGGTTTGCCGGCGATGCCCCAGTGCTTCGGCTGGACGCCCTGAATGACGACGTGGATGTGCTCCTTCGCCGCGCCGCTCGACTCGTGGAGCGCGTCCGTGAGCGCCGCGATCATCTTCGGCACGGATTCGTCGGTTACCCGGTGGTCGTAGAGCTTCACTTCGATCATCGGCATTGCGTGCTCCTCTCTTGCGTGTAGATCAGCGCTCGACGTGACCGCTGCCGCCGTCGGGGCCGAGCACGAGATCGCGGTCCCGATCGGGAACGTGGTCGAGCGGCACTGGTGCGAGTGCTTCGAAGAACGTCAGTCCCTTTTCCGAAGACACGCTGTGCCGGACACCGCGGTTGATCACGACGACGTCGCCCGCCTTGACGTCACGGGTCTCACCCGCGACGGTCACGGTCGCCTCGCCGTCCACGATGGCCATCACTTGCTCGGTGTGCTCGTGAGCGTGATCCGGCACCTGCTTCCCCGGCTCGTACGTGACGCGGCAGAGCAGGATCTGCTCCCCGCCGATCGCATGCAGCGTGACGCCGTCGACGAACTGCCAAGCCTCGACGCCGTTCCAGGTTCGAAACGGCGTCGCGGTATCAGCCATCTGTCTCGAAGAAGCCCTTGCCGCCGTCCGAGCTCACCGTCCGGATCGAAACCGGGTCGTCGAAAATGACGCGCTTGCCTTCGCGTCGTGGCTCCTTCTCTCCATCGAGCGCGCGCAGAACCCGTTCCGGCGTCGCCGGCAGCTGGGTCACCCAGACGCCGACGGCGTCGTAGATCGCGGACACGATTGCCGGAGGCTGCGCGTTGTTCGCCATCTCGCCGATCGCCTTCGCGCCGAACGGCCCGTCCTCGGACGGGTTCTCGATGATCAGGTTGTCGACGTCGGGTAGGTCCTCGAGTCCCGGGGCCAGGTAGGCGCCGAACTCGCCGCCACGGTGGTCCGTCTCTGGGTAGTACGGATACGCCTCCTCCAGCAGGCCGAGGCCGAGTCCCATCAGCGCGCCGCCTTCGATCTGGCCCTCGACGAGCGTCGGATTGATCGCGCGGCCGACGTCGTAGACCTGGATCAGCCGTTCGACCGTCACCTCGCCCGTCTCGTCGTCGACCTCCACTTCCGCCACGCAGGCGGCGTATGAGATGGCGGAGTGCGGCTCGATCTCGACGGAGCCGTCCTCGTCGCTGACGTCGGCGTACGGCTTCAGCGCCGCACCGGTGCCGGTGATCAGCTCGCCGTAGTTCCACGTTGCGGCAGCGGCCACCTCCGGGATCCCGATCTTCCTGTCCGGAGCTCCCTTGGCGATGACCTCACCGTCGATGATGTCGAGATCGCCGGGAGCGATCTCGAGCTCCTTCGACGCAATGTCGAGAATGCGTTCGCGTGCTTGCTCAGCTGCGAAGCGAACGGCGTTGCCGCCGATGAACGTGCCGCGAGAGGCGAAGCTTCCGGTGCACACGGCGGACGAGTCGGTGTTCGTGTTGTCGTTGGTGACCCAGTCGAAGGGGACGCCGAGCGCGTCGGCGACGATCTGCGTGTGCACTGTCCGCGATCCCTGGCCGATGTCGACCGTCCCGGAAAAGACGTCGACTCGCCCGTCGGGCTTGAGCTTGACCCAGGCCTGGCTCGGGTCGCCGTTCTGATTCATTCCCGTGGGGTACTCGATCGTCGCGATCCCCCGGCCCTTGTGCTTCGCCATTACCGCCCCCCTCCGTTCGACGCGGATTCCGGCCCGCCGAGCTGGGCGACGAGATGCTCCGGCAGCAGGTCGCCGGTGCGGCGTTCGTTCGTCATCGACTTGTACTCGTCCGGTAGGTCGTAGCCGACACGGTCGGCGGCAGCGAGTACGACCGGGACGGTCGACGGATCCTTGAGCACGACTCGATTGGGAGTCGTGTCGCCGATCCGGTTCGCGTTCTTCAGCCGCAGCTGGAGCGGATCGATCCCGAGCACTTCGGCGATCCGGTTCATGTGCGTCTCCACGGCAAACGAGACCGACGTGACGCCGAAGCCGCGCATCGCGGTCGTCGGCACGCGGTTCGAGAAGACCACGAAGCCGTCGAAGTGAACGTTTGGGATCGTGTACGCGCCGGTGTGGTGGAACGCATGCTTCGTCACGCCGTACGGCGAGAAGCGGGCATATGCACCGGCGTCATGGAGCGTCGTCATCCTGCGGCCGAGAATCCAGCCGTCGCTGGTGACGGCGTCGGCCAACTCCATGTGCCACGGCGCGCGGGTCGAGGACACAAGGAACTCCTCTTCTCGTGTCCAGCGCCACTTCACCGGCCGCTTGGCCTTGAGTGCGAGCAGCGCGGAGATCGTCTCGCTCGCGGTGTCGACCTTGCCGCCGAAACCGCCGCCGACGGTCCCGCCGACGAACTTCAGCTTGTTCAGCGGCCATTGCAGATGCGCGGCGACAACGCCCATCGAGAAATACATCGCCTGGGTGCACGAGTAGATCGTCAGGCGCCCGTTCGCCTCCGGGACGACGAGCGCGGTCTGCGGCTCGATCGGACAGTGCTCGATCGCCTGCGGGCGGTAGACGCCCTCCACGATCGTGTCCGCCTGCTCGAACGCCGCCTCGATGTCGCCCTTGCGCACGCGCCGGTGGTTGTACGAGCCGAAGTGGGGATACACGGGGCCCCACTGATGGATGTTCGGCCAGTCGGGATCCATCGCCTTGCGGATGTCGAAGAACGCCGGCCGCTCCTCGTACTCGATCTCGATCAGGTCGACGGCTTCGCGGGCGGTGTCCTCGTCGATTGCCGCGACCGCTGCGATCGGCTGGCCCTTGTACCGGACCTCGTCCACCGCGAGCAGCGGCTCGTCGGCAGGGATCCCGAGCGCCTCGAGGTGTCCGTAGACGTTGTGCGGGACGTCCTTGTGTGTGACCACCGCATGGACGCCGGCGAGCGCCTCCGCCTTGGTGGTGTCGAGGCGCTTGATCGCCGCGTTCGGGTGTGGCGAGCGCAGCGCCTTCGTCCAGAGCGTGCCGCGAACGCGGATGTCGTCGACGTACTGGGTCTGCCCCGTGACGTGGGCGACGCCGTCGTACCGCGGCAGTCGCGCGCCGACGGCCTTCACGCTGGGCTCCCTGGAATCAGCACTGCAGCCTCCTCGGGCTCGAAGCTCGGCTCGACCTTGTCGGGATGGACGTCGCCCTTCGCGGCGGCCTCGACCGCACTGACGATCTTGATGTACCCGGTGCAACGGCAGACGTGGCCGGACAGCCCCGCCAGGATCTCTTCGCGGCTCGCCTTCGGCGTCCGATCGATGAGGGCGGTCGCCGCCATGATGAAGCCGGACGTGCAGAAGCCGCACTGTGCGGCGTAGTGCTCGTCGAACGCGGCCTGCACGGGCGAGAGGTCGTCCGCGGCGCCCAGGCCCTCGACCGTCGTGATCGTGGCACCGTCGACCGCGGCGAGCGGCAGGAGGCACGACCGTCGCGCCTCGCCGTCGACGAGGACCGTGCAGGCGCCGCAGCCGCCCTGGTGGCAGCCGGCCTTGGGGCTCGTGATGTCGAGCTCCTCGCGAAGCGCGGTGAGGAGCGAGGTGAGCGGCGGACTGTGCAGTTCGCGCTGCTCGCCGTTGACCGTAAGTCTCATTTCCCTCCTCCGAGATCGTCGAGTGCTCGCTGAACCAAGATCGGGAGCAGCCGCTGCCGGTACCAGGCCGACGCGAGCGCGTCGTTCTGAGTCTGGGCGTCGTCGAGCGCTTTTTGGGACGCGTCTGCCGCTGAAGCGCCTCCCGCGAGTGCGTCCTCGACCGAGCGCGCGCGCAGGCCGTGTCGTCCGGCTCCGCTCAGGCCGACACGCAGCCCGGCGGGCGTCTCGGCCGCGCAGACGGCGAGAATCGTGTACGCGTGGGCGTGTGGTCTGTGGGCCGCCGCGTAACCCGAGCGTTTTGGCTCTTCGAACTCGACTTCGAGCAGGAGGCGTCCGTCGGGGGCGGCCACGAAGTCCTCGATCGGCTCGGTGCGCTCGCCGCCTTTGCCCGCCGTCTTGACCTGAGCGCCGAGAGCGATCAGCGCCGCCTGCAGGTCGCCGCGCGGGGTTGAGCCGCCGGCCGGCGCGCACAGATTTCCTCCGAGCGTCGCTTGGGCGCGAATCTCGTGATCTGCGACGTTGCGCGCCGCGGTCCCGAGCGGCTCGGGCGCCTGCTCGAGCTCGGCCACGGTCGTCATGGACCCGATCGTCAGAGAGCCGCCGTTGTGCGCGATTCCCGACAGCCCGGCGTTCTGCAGCAGCAGGACACGTTCCGGTCTGAGCCGTCCGTAGTTCATCTCCGGCATCAGGATCGTGCCGCCGCCCAGCACGGTCACGCCGGAGCCGTCGCCGAAGGCATCGACCGCCTCTGCCCGCGAGGTCGGGGCGATGACCTGGGCCTCTGCAAGAGATGTCGCTGTCACTCCCCGCTCCCTCCTCGAAGGCGCCCTCCGAGCCGATTCTGTCATTGCGCGCGCGGAGGGCGCAACAGAGGCGTCCGGCGCGTCTCGGCGCGGTTATCGTGAGAGCTGTGGCGTTCGCGACGATCGACGAGTTGGAGACCGGCCTCAGGGGCGCGAAGTACCTGCCCGAGCGGGGCCTCTCGACCGCGCTGTACCTCTCGCTTGCGCTCGAGAAGCCGCTGCTCCTCGAGGGTGAGGCAGGTGTCGGCAAGACCGAGGCGGCAAAAGCCCTTGCCCAGGCAACGTCTTCGCGGCTGATCCGCCTGCAGTGCTACGAGGGGCTCGACGTCGCACATGCGGTGTACGAATGGAATTACTCGCGGCAGCTCCTGCACATTCGCGCGGCGCAGGAAGGGACCGTGTCCGAGCAGGAGCTCTTCGGCCCTGAGTTCCTGATCCGGAGGCCGCTGCTCGAAGCGATCGAGAGCAAGGAGCCGGTCGTGCTCCTGATCGACGAGATCGACAGGGCGGACGACGAGTTCGAAGCCTTCCTGCTCGAGATGCTGTCGGACTTCCAGATCACGATTCCGGAGATCGGAACGATCAGTTCGAGCCGCCGGCCGGCCGTGATCCTGACGTCCAATCGCACGCGTGAGCTTCACGACGCGCTCAAGCGACGCTGCCTCTTCCACTGGATCGATCACCCGACGCTCGAGCGAGAGATCGAGATCGTCGTGTTGCGCGTGCCCGGTATTCCCGACCGCCTGGCAGGACAGGCCGCAGCATTCGTGCAAGGCCTGCGACGGCTGGATCTCGCGAAGCCGCCGGGCGTAGCCGAGACGATCGACTGGGCGCAGGCGCTTGCAGCGCTCGGGCGTGAGGAGCTCGACGCCGGGGTCGTCGAAGAGACGCTCGGGTCCGTCCTGAAGTACCACGAGGACTTCGCCGCGGTCCGCGACGAGGCTCTCGTCGCGCTCGTCGAGGAGGCACGCAGTGTCGCCGCAGCCGGCGCAGTCTGAAGGCGGGTTCGTCCGCCACGTCGTCACGTTCGGGCGCATCCTGCGTGAGGCGGGGTTGGAGGTCGGTCCGGGGCGCATCTCGGACGCGCTCACCGGACTCGACTGCCTCGACATCCGCAACCGCGACGACGTCTACTGGACTTTGCGCACGACACTCGTATCGCGAGCCGAGGAGCTCGAGAGTTTCGATCGAGCGTTTGCCGCCTGGTTTCTCCGGTTGCCCTCCCGTCCGCCCTACCGGGGCACGCTGCCGGTCGACAAGCCGCCGCGTCTCTCTGAGCGGACACGCACCGATCGCACCGGCAACGACGACCGGCCGGGCGACGAAGTCACCGAGATCGGCTGGAGCAGCCACGAGGTCTTGCGGCGGAAGGACTTTGCGGCGATGACGCCGGAGGAATTCGCGCAGCTCTCGAAGGCGATCGCCGAGGTGGCAGCATCGCGACCGCTTCGACGATCGAGACGCTTGCGCCCCCACCCGCGCGGCCGGAGCCTCGACCTGCGACGCCTTGCGCGCCGTTCGCTCGCCCGTGGCGGCGATCCGATCGAGCGCACGTTCCGTCGTCGTATTGAGGTGCCGCGCAAGCTCGTCCTGCTGTGCGACGTCTCGGGCTCGATGGAGGCCTACACGCGAGCGCTGCTGCTCTTCATGCACGCAGCGGTCGGATCTGGGCGCGGGGTCGAGGTGTTCGTCTTCGGCACGCGCCTGTTCCGGTTGACGGACGAGTTCAGAACTCGTGATCCCGAGGAGGCGCTGGCGGCGGCGGCCCGGCGAGTCGTCGATTGGGCGGCCGGCACCCGGATCGGTGCATCCCTGAAGACGTTCAACGACACCTGGGGGCGGCGCGCACTCACACGCGGTGCAGCTGTCGTGATCGTGTCGGACGGCTGGGAGCGCGAGGATCCGGCGCTCGTCGCGCGGGAGATGGCACGCCTCCAACGAGCGGCGTACGCCATCGTCTGGGTGAATCCGCTGAAGGGAAACCCGGAGTATCAGCCGCTTGCCGAAGGGATGAGAGCGGCCCTTCCGTTCGTTGATCGGTTCGTGGCCGGACATAATCTGGCGAGTCTCGAAGAACTTGCCGGCATCCTTGCCGGTATCGAAAGGAGGCACGCGGCGTGAAAGAGGTGCTGCCGGACGTCGAGCGCTGGCGCGCACGGGGCGAGCGATTCGCCGTGGCGACCGTGATCGCGACGAGGCGCTCCGCGCCGCGGCCGGTCGGGGCCAAGTTCGCGGTCTCCGAGAGCGGCGAGATGGCCGGCTCGGTCTCAGGAGGCTGCGTCGAGAGCGACGTCTACGACCACGCGTGCCAGGTGCTCGAAGGAGCGCGCCCGGAGTTGCTCTCGTACGGGATCGCGGACGAGCTCGCGTTCTCGGTCGGCCTTCCGTGCGGGGGCGAGATCGATGTCTTCGTCGAGACCGCGCCGGATGCGCTGGTCGAGCGCCTGCTGAGAATCATCGAGACCGAAGAGCGCGCGATCCTCTTCACGGTCGTCGAAGGGGAGCCGCTCGGTGCCGACTTGCTGGTGACCGAAGCAGGTGACCGGTTCGGCGACGGGCCGGAGGAGCTCGCGGACCACGTCGACGAGTTGCTACGCCGAGGACGCAACACGCTGCTCGAGCTCGACGACGGCCGGAAGGTGTTCGCGGAGGTCTACGGGCCGGCTCCTCGAATGCTCGTGATCGGCGCGGTCGATACCGCGGAAGCGCTTTGCGCCGCCGCGAAGCAGCTCGGCTGGCGGACGATCGTCGCCGACGCTCGCGGCAAGTTCGCGACGAAGGAGCGCATCCCGAGCGCGGACGAGCTGCTCGTCTCCTGGCCGCAGGAAGCGATCGACCAGGTGCAGCCGGACTACCAAACTGCGGTCGTGGTGCTAACTCACGACGACAAGTTTGACGTCCCTGCGCTCAAGGGCGCGCTCGGCACCGAGGCGTTCTACATCGGCGCCCTCGGGTCGCGGCGAAACCAGGAGCGCCGGCGCGAGCGCCTGCTCGAGGCCGGCGTCGAGGAGCATCAGTTCGAGCGGGTCTCCGGTCCCACGGGCCTGGACATCGGCGCGGACACGCCGGCCGAAACGGCTCTCTCGATCCTGGGCGAGATCCTCGCCACACGTGCGGGTCGAGATGGCGGCTTCCTCCGCAACTCGAAGACCAGAATCCACGTGGAAGAGCCGCGCGAAAGCGCGGACGCGCTCGCCCGCGATTGAAACTGGCCGCGACCGAGCGACTCGTTCCGCGCGCGTAACACATCCGTCCCAAAGGCGACACGCTCTCGTCACATCGTCGGGTCTGACCCCAAAATGTGACGCACGAGTGACTGTTCCGCATCAAGAGTCACCGTTCGCTTGGGAGCGTTGGTTTTTGGGCGCGTAGGTCGATGCGATGCCTCGCCCGCCACGCGTTCGGTTCGCCGGCGCCGTCTACCAGCCGAGCACAGACGTCTCAGACTTGGAACGCTCTCGCGACACCGTCGGGTCTGACCCCAAACTGTGGCGCGCGAGTGACTGTTCCGCACCAAAGGTCACCGTTGGCTTGGAGCGTTGTTGCGGGTGCGTAGGTTGATGCGATGCCTCGCCCGCTACGCGTTCAGTTCGCCGGTGCCGTCTACCACCTGATGAACCGCGGTGTGCGCGGGGAGGATCTCTACACCGACGCTCGCGAGCACCGTCACTTCCTGGCGTTGCGCGCCGAAGCTTGTGTCCGGTATGAGTGGCTCGTTGGCACCTACTGTCTGATGGGGAACCACTACCACCTGCTCGTCACGACGCACGAGCCGACGCTCTCGGTCGGTATGCAGTGGCTCAACAGTTGTTACGCGCAGTGGTTCAACTGGCGGCACGGCCATAAGGGTCACGCCTTCTTCCGCCGCTTTCGCTCGGTCCTGATCAAGACGGATTCGCAGCTCGCCGAAGTCGCCCGCTACATCCTGCTCAACCCGGTGCGGGCGCATCTCTGTGAGAGGGCGGAGGACTGGCCCTGGAGCAGCTATCGCGCGATGATCGGCAAGGAGCCGACGCCGGCGTTCCTCAGCTCGGACTGGCTCCTGACCGAATTCGGCGTCGGCATCGAACAGGCCCGCGTAAACTTCGCCGCCTTCGTCCGCGCGGCGGAATGAGGCTTCCGCCCGGAGCTACGAAGTGTTAGGTTCGGCCGACTTTAGACTGCGTAAAAGGAGCCGAGATGGCCGTTGACGTCAAGTCGGAGAAGCTCCACGAGCTCGTCGACTCGCAGGCGCAGGTCGAGAAGCTCGCCACGGGCTTCACCTTCACCGAGGGACCGATCTGGAACAAGGAAGGGCGCTTCCTGCTCTTCAGCGACATGCCCGGAGACATTCGCCGGCGCTGGAGCGAAGCGGACGGCGTCACCGAGGTGGCGAATCCGAGCAACAAGGGCAACGGGATGACCTACGACGCCGAGGGCCGCCTCCTCGTCTGCGAGCACGTCACGAGCTCACTGGTGCGCATGGATCCCGACGGTAAGGGCGGCAATCGCGAGACCCTAGCCACGCATTACGAGGGCAAGGAGCTGAACAGCCCGAACGACGTGATCGTCGCAAACGACGGTTCCATCTACTTCAGCGACCCCTGGTACGGACGCATGCCGGTCTTCGGGATCGAGCGCGAGCGCGAGCTCGATTTCCAGGGCGTCTACCGGATCGCTTCCGAGGGCGGCGATCCTCAACTTCTGGTCGACGACTTCGAACAGTCGAACGGCCTCTGCTTCTCGCCCGACGAGTCGTTGCTGTACATCAACGACACGCCTCGCGCGCATATCCGCGTCTTCGATCGGCAGGCGGACGGAACGATTGCAAATGGGCGGATGTTCTTCGAGAACATCGGCTCGGGTGTGATCGCGGAAGGGATCCCCGACGGGATGAAGTGCGACGAGCACGGCAACGTGTACGTCACGGGGCCCGGCGGCGTCTGGGTGATCAGTCCGGAGGCAGAGTTGCTGGGCATCATCGAGGTCCCCGAGAACGTCGGCAATCTGAACTGGGGCGGCGATGACTGGAGCGACCTGTACATGCCCAGCACGACCTCGCTGTACCGGATCTCGATGAAAGTGTCAGGCAATCGGCTCAGCTACATGACGTGAGGAGGAGACAGTGAGCGAAACCGAACGCATCGACGTCGATCCAGGGCGGGCGGCCCTGATCATCCAGGACATCCAGAACGACGTGATGGCGGACGGTGGCGCGTTCGCGGAGTCGGGCGCACCGCAGCACGCGAAGGAACAGAACGTCGTCGAGAACGTGAAGCAGCTCGCGGAAGCGTGCCGCGCCGCGGGCATCCCGGTGATCCATGTGCACTACATCGTCGAGGACGGTGCGTCCGGGTTGAAGCTGAACGCGCCGCTCTTCCAGGGCGTGAAGGAAGCCAATGCCCTGGTGCGGGGAACGTGGGGCGCAGCGGCCGTGGACGGGCTCGAGCCACAGGACGGCGACTTCGTCGTCGAGAAGATGCGGATGTGTGGGTGGGAAGGGACGAAGCTCGAGCTGCTGCTCGGAGGCCTGGGTCGCGACACCGTGATCGTCACCGGAGCCTGGACGAACATGTCAATCGAGCACACGGCTCGAACCGGTGCCGACAAGGGCTTTTTCATGATCGTTCCGGAGGACGGCTGTTCGACGATGACCGCGGAATGGCACAACGCGTCGATCAACTTCGCGCTCCAGAACGTCTCCACGGTCACGACGTGCGCCGCCGTGCTGGAGGCAATCGGCGCTGCTGCGCCCGCGTAAGCTCGAAGACATGAAGACTCGCGCCGCCGTCTTTCACGGCCCCGGCCGGCCGCTCGAGGTGCGCGAGATCGAGCTCGAGGAGCCGCGCGACGACGAGGTCGTCGTTCGGATGGTGTCCGTCGGGATTTGCGGGACCGACCTGCACAGCGTCAAGGGTGAGTGGCAGCGGCCGACGCCGATGGTCCTCGGCCACGAGGGTGCCGGCGTCATCGAGCAGGCCGGGGGCGGGGTCTCGTCCGTCCGGCCGGGCGACCGGGTCGTCTTGTCCTGGGCGCCCTCGTGCGGCGAGTGCGCCGATTGCGCGCGTGGCCGGCCCGCGGCGTGCGTCCCGCTGCACCGAGCGATCGGCGCGGGCACCTTGGTGGACGGAAGAACAGGCATGTCGCTCGACGGGGAGACCGTGTACCGCGGTACTGCCACCGGCGCTCTGGCAGAACGGGTGGTCGTTGCCGAGCGGGTCGCCCTGCCGCTCGGCGACGACGTGCCGCTCGAGGAGGCTGCGCTGCTCGGTTGCGCAGCGCTCACTGGCATCGGCGCGGTGCTGTTCGCGGCGCGCGTACAGCCAGACGCTTCGGTCGTCGTGGTCGGCGCGGGGGGTGTCGGCCAGTTCGTGCTCCAGGGTGCGCGGCTTGCCGGCGCTGAGACCGTAGTGTCCGTCGACCCGGTCGAGGCCCGGCGAGACCAGGCACTCCAGCTCGGCGCGACCGCGGCCGTCGGGCCCGACGACCTGAAGAGCACCATGCGAGAGCTGCTTCCCGAGGGCGCCGACTACGCGTTCGACGCCGTCGGCGCCCCGGAGACGACCGGGCTCGCGCTGCGCTGGACCCGCAGCGGCGGCTGCTGTGTCGTCGTCGGCCTCCCGGCAGCCGGCGCCAGGCTCGACCTCGATCCCGGTGAGTTCAACCGGCGCGAGAAGTGGCTGACGGGGACGATGTACGGCTCGGAGGATCCTGCGGTCGCGCTGCCGGTCCTGCTGGAGCACGTACGCGCGGGACGGTTGGCGCTTCGTCCGTTGCTGGGGCCCAGCTTTCCGCTCGAGCGAGTCAACGACGCGATCGAGGCGAGCCTCGCCGGCTCCGCCGGCCGCGTGGTGGTGCAGCCCTGATCGAGCAGGTCGAACACGTCCGGGTCGCCTGGGTGGACACCGATGCCGGTGGGCGCATCCACTTCACCGCAGTGTTCCGCTGGGTAGAGGCAGCGGAGGTCGCCCTGATGCGGCGGCTCGGGCTGATGGAAGGCTGGGGCAACTTCCCCCGGCGGCACGTCGAGGCGGACTATCTGAAAGTGCTGGTGTTCGAAGACGAGGTCGAGGTGCGGCTCCGCGTCGACCGCGTCGGCAGCACCTCGATCACGTACGGCTGGGACCTCGTCAAGGACGCGGAGCCTTACGTGTCGGGCAGTCACACGATCGTTCACGTGGACGAGCAAGGCCGGCCGGCCCAGCTACCGGACCAGCTGCGCGCGAGGCTCAGCGACCAGGCCTAGCCCTCTGGCTGCCAGCGTTCCCGGTAGTCCTCCCGCACGGGACGGAAGACGTCCAGCACGAGCGCGCCCTCAGGTCCGCAGTAGGCGGAATGCTCCACACCTCCCGGAAGCACGTAGCCCTCGAGCGGTCCGAGCTCGTGTGGAACGCCGCCGACGACAAGCGCCTGCATCCCTCGCAGGATGATTCCGAGCTGCTCGTGCTCGTGACTGTGCAGGGGCACGGTCGCGCCGGGCTCGAACTCGATCAGGTTCAGCATTGCGCCTTCGCCGAACAGAGGCCGCCCGCTGACGCCTTTCGCGAGCTCGAACGCGCGGACATCGTCGAAGTGCACGAACTGCGGCTCGGCCACCGGCTGATTATCCTCGGCAGCGTGCCGGCGCGCGAGGAGATCAGGGTGGCGGGGCAGCCCGAGCCGATCAGCCATTACACGGATGCGGTCCGCGTCGGCGACCTGGTGTTCGTCTCCGGTTGCGTGCCGGTCGATGCGGACGGGCGGCTCGTCGGCGGCGACGATGTCGTCGAGCAGGCGCGACAGACGTTCGCGAACGTCGGCGCCGTGCTCGAAGCGGCCGGGTCCTCGTTTGCAGACGTAGCGAAGGTGACCGTCTTCCTGACCGACATCGACGATCGGGCGAAGATCAATCCTGTGCGCCAGGAGGTTTTCGGCGAGTCACGTCCCGCAAGCACGCTCGTCGAGGTGAGCAGGCTGGCGATACCGGGCGCGAAGATCGAGGTCGAAGCGGTTGCCGTCGTCCGCGATTGATCCGTTCAACGCGGTCATCAGCTGGGTCGACGACCCGGCAGAGGCGAAACCGGGCCCGCTGTCGGGGAGGACGCTCCTCGTCAAGGATCTGATCGACACCGCCGGAATCCGGACGACATACGGCTCGAAGATCTATGCGGATCACGTGCCGGAACGTACGGCTCCCGTTGTGCAGCGGCTAGTCGACGCAGGAGCAGTCGTCGTCGGCAAGGCGAACCTGCACGAGTTCGCCTGGGGAGTCACGAGCCAGAACCCCTGGTACGGAACGGTCAAAAACCCGCTGCACCCTGGGCGGACGACGGGCGGCTCGAGCGGAGGGAACGCTGCGGCGCTCGCCGCGGGACTCTGCGACCTCGGCATCGGCACTGACACCGGGTGCTCGATCCGACTGCCCTCGGCTTGCTGCGGGACCGTTGGGCTGAAGCCGCGCTGGGGCGAGATCTCGCTGGAGGGCATCTTCCCGCTCTGCCCGACGCTCGACACGGTCGGTCCGATGGCGCGCACGGTCGAGGACGTCGCTCTGATGTGGTCCGCGCTCACGGGAAAGCCCCTGCCGGAACCGCGACTCGCCGGACAGACCGTGGGCGTTCTCACACGCCCGCCGTCGGTCGGCGACGGGCACCGCCCCGAGCCGAACCTTGCCGCGGAGGCGTACGTCGAGAGGCTGGAGCAACTCGGAGCGCGCTGCGTCGCCGCAGAGATACCCGAGCCCGAGGCGAACACCTGGCCCGTCTTCTTCCACGAGGCGAAGGACTCTCACCGCGCGACGTTCCCGGCCCGTTCCGACGAGTACGGCCAAAACGTCCGCCGCAAGCTGGAGCTGGCGCAGTCCACCGACGGCGACGCGGTCGCGGCGGCGTACAAGGCGATCGAGTCGTGGCGCCAGTACGAGCCGGATGTCGACCTTTACGTTGCGCCGACGCTCGGGATCGAGCTGCCGCCCGAGGACTGCGACGAGCTCGACGTCCGGATTCCGTTCACCGCGTTCGCGCGCCCGTTCAATCTGCTCGGCTGGGCCGGGCTCGCGATCGGTGATCTGCAGCTCATCGCGCCCTACGACGACACCGTCCTCGCCGCGGGCCTCGCCTGGGAGCGCGGCTAGCCTCCGGCTCCTACGCGAAAGCTTCGCTTTCGCTCCGGGTTTGGGTTACGCCGCTTCGCGGGGAACGTGCGCGGGCAAAGGCCCGCGCACTCTACTACGTGGCTTCAGGTCGGCCTTTGGAGTGGTCCACGGGCGGTGGCGCCTCACGGCGTCCCCGCCCGCGTGAGTCCGGCCTGCGGTTAGACGGCTGTGCCTTGTCTAACCTCCGGCCTTTGGTGTTGCCGGTGAACGCGCGTTCGGCAGTACGGAAGGGAACAACCGCCGAGCGCCAACACCATTGGAGTGCGCGGGCTTGGCCCGCGCACGTTCAGCGCGAAGCGCCGTTCCCAATTCCGAGCGAAAGCGAAGCTTTCGGTCGGAGGGGACTAGCGGCCCTCGAACTTCGGCGGGCGCTTCTCGCCGAACGCTTCCACGCCCTCGCGGAAGTCGTGCGTCGACCGCAACAACCCGTAGGCGAGCCCTTCGACCTCCAGGCCGAGCCCGAGTGGGCCGTCGTAGGCGTGGTTCAGCACGCGCTTCGCCATCGCGAGCGCGAGAGGTGACAGCGCACGCAACTCGTCGACGAGCGCTGCGACCGCGGCGTCGAGCTCCGCCGCCGGCACAACCTCGGTGAGGAGCCCGATCGCCAGTCCTTCGGACGCCGCAACGCGACGTCCCCGCATGACCAGGTCCTTCGCGCGGCCCAGGCCGACCATCCGCGCGAGCCGCTGCGTCCCGCCGCTCCCCGGGATCATCCCGATCTTCACCTCGGGGAGGCCGAGCTCGACGTCGTCGGCGGCGACGCGGAAGTCACAGGCGAGCGCCAGCTCGAGCCCGACGCCGAAGGCAAAGCCGCGCAGTTTTGCGATCACCGGCTTCGGGCACCGCTCCGGAGCGGCGACGTTCCAGGCTAGACGCGAGAGCTCCTCGGGCTCGCGCTCGAGGAAGCCGGCGATGTCCCCGCCCGCGGTGAAGGCCTTGTCGCCTGCTCCCGTCAGAACGATCGCGCGCACGCCCGCGTCGCTGCCGAGCTCCTCGAAAAGCTGCGCGAGCTGATCGCGCGCCGCCATCGAGATGCGGTTCAGCTTCTCGGGAACGTCGAGCGCGATCGTCGCGACGTCGCCGTCGCGTTCGAGTCTCAGGCCGTCGAGCTCCGTCACGCGGTCACACCCTCCTCACGTAGGACCCGGCGAAGGATCTTCCCAGACGGGCTCTTCGGGAGAGCGGACACAAAGCGGTACTCGCGCGGCCGTTTGAAGCGCGCCAGCGACTCCGAGGCGAGGCAGTGCGCATCGAGCTCTTGCTCCGTCGCTGTACCAACCACCACGGCGACCACACGCTGTCCGAGTCGGTCGTCGGGTGCGCCGACCACCGCCACCTCCACGACACCGGGGTGCCGCGCCAACACGTCTTCGACTTCGAGCGGGTGGATGTTCTCGCCCCCGGACACGATCATGTCGTCGACGCGGCCGATCACCCAGAGGTCGCCCTCCTCGTCGATCCGCCCGATGTCGCCGGTCCGGTACCAGCCGCCGCGAAGCGCCTTCTCGTCTGCGTCCGGCCGCCGCCAGTAGCCCGCGAAAGCCTCGTCCGAGCCGAGGTGGCACTCGATCTCGTCGCTTTCGCCCAGTCGCAGTCGTGCGTTCAATGCAGCCCGGCCCGCGCACCCCGGCTTCGCCTTCTGGTCGCGGTGGACGGAGAACGTGTAGATCTCGGTCGAGCCGTAGTGGTTGACGAAGATCCGCGGCTGGAAGACCTCACAGCAGCGCTCCACGAGGCTGCTCGGCATTGCGGCGCCCGCATACGCGAGCGCGCGCACGAAGGAGAGGTCGTGCCGCCGGACATCGGGGTGAGTAACGAGGTCGTGGTAGAGGGTCGGCGCGAGATAGAGCGCAGTCAGCCGTTCGCGCTCGATCAGGCCGAGAGCCTCGGCGGCATCCCACCGTTCCTGAACGACGAAGCAGCCGCCGGTCAGTGACATCGCGAGCAGCGAGTGCATACCCATGGTGTGGTACAGCGGCATCACTCCGAGCGTGCGGTCGCCGTCGTCCAGGCCATGCTGAACGAGCTGAGAGAGGCCGCCCGCCCGATCGGCACGATGCGAGCGGGGCACGCCCTTGGGCTTCCCGGTCGTCCCGGAGGTGTAGAGCATCAGCGAAGCCGCCTGCTCGTCGAGGTCGAGCGCTCCAGGATGCTCGTCGCCCTCGACCAGGAGCGAGAACTCTGTCTCGCCGACGCGAACGACGCCGTTCTCTTCGGTTGCGACCAGGCGAGCCTCGCTGTCCTCGATGCAGTAATCGAGCTCCGCCGGTGCGGCACGCCACGAGAGGGGAACAAATGTCGCGCCGAGCCACTGCGTCGCCCAGTAGAGAGACACGGTCTCCTGTCGGTTCCGCAACACAGCGGCGAGGCGCTCCCCGCGGTCGAGACCCAAATCCGCGAGCCCGCTCGCGAGTCGCGCGGCCCGTTCGCGCAGCTCGACGTAGCCGAGGCGCACTGCGCCGTCGACGACCGCCTCGCGTTCCGGGTGCCGCTCGGCCGCGTACTCGAGGCTGCGCGCGAGGTTCACAAGCTCCCCGCCACGTCTGCGATTGCGTCGACGATCGGCTCGTAACCCGTGCAGCGGCAGAGGTGCCCGGAGAGCATGTCGACGATCTCTTCCCGGGTCGGCGCCGCCTCGCGGTTTTCGAGGAGGTCGGCCGCAGCCATGAGAATTCCGGACGTGCAGAAGCCGCACTGCAGAGCGTGATGCTTTCGGAAGGCCTCCTGCAGCGGATGGAGGTCGCCGTTTGCTGCGAGCCCTTCGATCGTCTCGATCGACAAGCCGTCGGCCTGCACGGCGAGGAGCAGGCAGGACCGAACAGCGGCGCCGTCGAGGCGGACGGTGCAGGCGCCGCACACGCCGTGCTCGCAGCCGACGTGCGTCCCGGTCAGTCCCAGAGTGTGACGGAGGAAGTCCGACAGCAGCAGCCGTGGCTCGACGAGCTCGCTGTAGCTCAGGCCGTTGACGGTCACGGTGATCGCGTTCACGTTGCGGCCGCCCATGCTCGCGCGACAGCGCGCTCCACGAGGACCTCGACGAGACGTCGCCGGTATTCCGGGGAGCCATGCAGGTTCGGCGGCGGATCGACCGACGCCGCTACGGCCGCCGCAATGCTGCGGGCAGCCTCCACATCGACGGCGTGCCCTACCAGGGGGCTCACGTCGACGAGCTCGGGGCGGTCCGTGACCGAGCCGACGGCGAGCCGAGCGTCAGTGACGCGACCGCCCTCGACGTGCAGCACGCACGCAGCGGAGGCCAGCGCGAAGTCGCCGTGCCGGACGGCGAACTCTTCGATCGCTCCGCCTCGGCCCGGTTCGAGGCGGGGCCATTTGGAAGCGACGACGAGCTCGTCCGGCTCGAGAGTCGTCGTAAAGTGCGTGACGAAGAACTCGGCTGCAGGAACCGTTCGGCGTGAAGTGACGACCTCGCCACCGAGTGCGACCAGAGCGAGTGGGAGCTCCGCCGCGGAGTCGGCGTGAGCGATGGAACCGCAGACCGTGCCGCGGTTCCTGGTGACGACGTGACCGACGAGGGGGAGGGATTCCGCCAGCAGCGGGCAACCGGTGCGTACGAGCTCCGACCGCTGGGCGGCGGCCTGTCGGACGAGTGCGCCGATTCGAAGCGAACCGTTCTCTTCTGTGACCTCGTCGAGGCCCGCCGCGAAGTTCAGATCCACAAGAACGCCCGGGCGCACGAGCCGCATGTTGAGTGCAGGAAGGAGGCTCTGCCCGCCGGCCAGGATCTTCGCCTCGTCACCATGCGCGTGCAGCGTCTCCACCGCGTGCTCGGCCGACTCTGCGCGGACGTAGGTGAACTGCACCGGCTTCACGCCAGCAGCTCCCAGACCCGCGCCGGCGTCAACGGCAGCTCGACCTCGTCGACGCCGAGCGCGTCCGCCACCGCGTTTGCGATTGCGACCGGCGCACTCATCGTCGTTCCTTCGCCCAATCCCTTAGCCCCGAGCGCGGTGAACGGCGAGGGGGTCTCGAGATGCTCCATCCTCACGGAAGGCATGTCGGCCGCCGTCGGGCACAGATAGTCCATGAAGGTGCCGGTGACCAGGTTGCCGTCGTCGTCGTAGACGAGGCGCTCGAAGAGGGCAGCGCCGACTCCGTGTGCGAACCCACCCCGGACCTGACCTGCCACGATCAGTGGGTTGAGCAGCCGCCCGGCGTCGTGGACGCTGACGTAGTCGAGCACGCGCACCGCGCCCGTCTCCCGGTCGACCTCCACGACGGCGACGTCGACGAGGAATCCGTGTGCAGCGGACGACGCCACGCGGTCCTCCTCGTCGGGAGGTTCGAGGAACGGAGCCGAGTAGAACGCGGTCTCGTGCAGTCCGGGTTCGATCCCGTCCGGCAGCCCGGCCGGATGCCAGTGCGCAATGCCGGCGAGGCGCCGGATCGAGACGTTGTTCTCGCCGTCCCAGGCCTTCCCGTCGCGCAACTGAACCTCTTCGCTCGGGCAGTCGAGCTCCGCCGCGGCGATCGTCTTCAGCTTCGCCTCCACCTTCTGCGCCGCGCGCAGCACCGCGCCGGTCCCGACGCCCGAGAACCGAGACGAGTAATTGCCCGACGCGACCGTCCATGCATCCGTGCCGGTGTCCAGCTCTGAGAGAACGTCGACGTCGGCCGGATCCACGCCCAGAACGTCGCCGACGACCTGCGCCGCCACCGTCGCGTGTCCCTGTCCCTGTGGCGTCGTCGCCATGCGGACCGTGATCCCACCGAGCGGGTTGATGCTGACGGTGGCGCCTTCCGCATTCCCCGACTTCGGCAGCGTCTCCGCCCGCTCCGCTGCGGTCTGAGCGAGCGTGATATAGCCCATGTTCGAGATCGAAGGCTCGACCACGCACGCAATTCCGATTCCCACGAGCCGGCCGGCTTCCCGCGCCGCCGCCTGCTCGTCGCGTCGCTCGTCGTAGCGGGCGAGCTCGAGCGATCGTTCGAGACATGCGGCGTAGTCGCCGGAGTCGTAGAGACCGCCAGAGGGCGTGCGATACGGAAACTCGTCTTCGCGGACGAGATTCCGTCGCGCTAGGTCGGCGGGATCGTGCCCGAGCCGGCGTGCCGCGATCGCCATCGCGCGCTCGAGCGCGAAGTACACCTGCGGTCCCCCGAAGCCGCGGTTGAGCCCGGTCGGACAGCGATTCGTCAGCACGACGCGATTACGGGCAGCGACGTTCCGCACGCGGTAAGCGCCGCTCAGTGAGCCGTGCATGCGGTACAGCGTCGCCGGCTCCGGCGCGCGCACGTACGCGCCGACGTCCTCGATCGCGTCGTAGCGAAGCACCACCAGCTCGCCGTCGGCCGAGAAGCCGGCCTCCAGCTCGGTCACGCGCGCCGTCGAAGCGGAGCTCGCAGCAAGATGCTCGAGTCGGTCCTCGGTCCAGCGCACCGGAACGCCGAAGCGGCGCGCAGCGAGGCCGATCAAGACGACGTAGGCGTAGACGCCGGACTTGATCCCGAACGAGCCGCCCGAGTCGCGCGGCGTGATCAGCCGTAACTTCGATCCGGGCAGCCGCAGTGCCGCCGCAGCAACGGAGTGGAGGGTGAACGGCCCCTGGAAGTTCGCCCAGGCGGTCAGGGTCCCCGTCGGCTGGTCCCAGTCGCAGACGACGCCGTAGCACTCCACCGGCGTGCAGCTCCAGCGCGGAAACCGGAAGCGCTCGCGCACGACGAGGTCGGCTCCCGCCAGCGCGCCGTCGACGTCGCCGTAAAGGAACGAGCGGTCGTGCACGCACGCCTCGGTCTCGACCGCCGCTTCCGCGTCGAGCACCGGGTCGAGCGGCTCGTACTCGACGTGGATCAACTCGACCGCGTCCTCGGCGACGTAACGGTCGCGAGCGACCACGACGGCCAGCGGCTCGCCGGCGTAGCGCGTCACTTCGTGCGCGGCGGCCCAGTACGGCACGCCGCTGTCGATTCCGGCCGGAAAGGGCCGCGACATCGCCGCAACGTCGGCGCCGGTCAGCACTCCGACCACACCGGGCAGCTCGAGCGCGGCGCTCGTGTCGAGCGCTGCGATGCGCGCGTGCGGAACGAAGGATCTGAGAATCGCCGCCTGGCGCACGTTCGGCAAAGGATCGAGATCGTCGATGAACCGACCGTCGCCGCGCAGAAGCGCCTCGTCCTCGAACCGGGGCAGCGCCCGCCCGACCCAGTTTCCGACCTTCGTGCTGACGCTCACGACGCCACGCCCGCCGCAACCCTCGCGCCCAGGCTGCAGCCGGAGTCGAGGGCGTCGCGGAGGTCGGCGCCATGAGCCAACGCTACGAGCACGCCTGCGGCGAAGGCGTCGCCGGCGCCGACCGGCCTCGCATTGTCGACGGGGTCCGGTCTGCTCGTCTCGAGGCGACCATCGAGCACGGCCACGGCCCCATCGGCGCCGCAAGTCACGCACGCCAGCCGGAAACGCTTGCCGAGCAGCCGCGCCGCCTCTTCAGGCGTTGAGCCGGTGATCCGCAAGGCCTCGACGTCGTCTAGGAGGATCGCGTTCGCTCCGGGCGGGAGAGGATCGAGCAAGGCGGCTGCAAGCGCGAGCCACGTTCCCTCCGCTCGCTCGAGCGCCTTTGCCACAGTCGGGCCGGGCAGGTAGCCGGAGACGAGCACGACGTCCGCCTCGAGCGAGTCGGGCAGATCGTCGGGCAAGAAGCATGCATTGGCGCCTCTGTCGGCGCGGATCTCGCCGTCGAGGACGAGAAAGGTCCCGGTCGCCGTCTCGAGATCGACCGAGAAGTCGCTGCGGACGCCGCGCTCCTGGAGCGCGGTCCGGAGGGCGCGGCCGCCGAGATCGTCACCGACGCGGCCGACCACCGTTGCGTCTGCTCCGGCGACGGCTGCCCAGATCGCCGCATTGACCGCAGAACCGCCTGGTGCGAGCGAGATGCGTGCGGCGTGACCCAGGCCGGACGCGGTGACGTCGACCATCACGTCACCGACGGCGACGAACCTGGTGTTCGACACGCTCAGCTGTGCCTCGTCGCTGCGCGCGCCACGAGGTCCGCGGCGGGACCGCCCGGTTCGTCGAGGGCGCGAAACGCGTCGAGCACCGCGCGCGGATCGCACGCGTGTCGCTTCGCTGCCATCGTCAGCGGCTCGTGGAACGCTCCGCCGCAGTGCGCGCAGGCCCAGTTGAGCGAGGACATGAGCTTCGCAGCCTCGCCGCCGGGATAGCGCCGAAGCACTTCGACGATGGTCGTCGATCCGCGGATCTCCTCCACGATGAACCGCCTAGGCGTGGGCCTCCTGCGGGAAGCGGACGGGCTCCGCATCGAGGCGCACCATGTTACGAGGCAACTGGTAGCGCGCGAAGGGAAGGACGATCACCTTGGCATCAGGGCCGTGCTGCTTCATCGCGTCCGCGAACGCGCTGTCGAGCGAGGTCGTCGCGTCGATCCCGATGTCGGCGGCCATCTCGAGATTCTCTTCGAGCGTGACGAGCCGCAGGTGCTTCCGCGTCATCACTTCGTAGATCGGCACCCAGATGCAGCCGGCCCACATCTGGATCGTGCGCGCGTGGATGTCACGGAGGATGCGCTGGTAGTTCTCCGGCGTCGCCGGCATGTACGGCTTCATCAGATCCATCAGCGCAAGCCCTGGGAAGTCACCGACGTCCGTGTGCACGCCCGGAGACGGACTGCAGTAGATAAGCGTTCCTCCGTCCTTGAGCACGAAGTCCGCCGACATGCAGCCCCAGCCCGTATGAAAGAAGAGGTGATCGGTCGGCGCGAAGACACCGCAGATCGCGATGTCGGCCTGTCCCTTCTCTTGAACGGGATTCTCGTACGCGTAGATCTCGTTGAAGCGCTCGATCGCGAGACGATGCGAAGACGGGTGCGGGCCGAAGTTCAGCTCGATCACCCGGCCGCGTGTGTCGAGCAGGACGTTCATCGTCGCATCGAGTCCGCTCATAGTGGCGACCTCGTCGATGTCCGAGCGCATTGGCCCGGCGAGCGCGCCGTAGTGCGTCTGCGGCGAAGGGACGAAGTTGCAGTGGTTCGACTCGATCGTCTCGTCGGAGGCGACGCCGGGCATGATCAGCTTGCCGCCGCCGCCGTAGCCCCAGTGGTTCGCTTGCGCTTGGCCGATCGCGATCTTGACGTCTCGGCGCATCACCTCGTTGTGGATCCAGACGGGCGTTCCGCGCGACGTGACTCCGACGTAGGTGTACGCGTCCGCGTTGCGCGGCTCGTTCTGGAAGAGCGGGATGCCGAGCTTCTCCATCCGGTCGAGGTTCTCGCGGCCGACCTTCTGCTCGATGTCCGACTCCGACAACGGGAACACCTTGCCGTTCGCGGTGACCACGCAAGCGTCGATACCGGCAGCTTCGATCGCGTCGAGCACCGGCGGCAGGAGCTTCGAGGCGGGGGTGGGGCGGAACTGGTTATCGATGATCACCGCCACGCTGCCGGCGCCGTTCAGAAGCTCGTCCAGTGACGGGCCACTCGTCGGCGAAGCAAGCGCCTGCCGTGCCGCCTCCGTCGCGCTCGGAACGGGCTCGGGCTCGTCGGGATAGATCGCCGCGAGCAGATTCTGGGCCGGGATCTCCAGCTCGAGCTCCTCCCGGTAGACCTTGCTCTCGTCGTCCGAAGCCCCGATCGTCAGCGGATCGAGCGACTCGAACGGAATGCGCGCGCGGTACGTGTCGGCCATCGGTCCTCCCGTCAGCTCGCCAATCTCGTTACCGTAACGCCGGGAGATCCCCGGTGCGAGCAACCCGATTCAACCACGTCAGTGTCCACGCCCTGGACCTGGACGAATCCCTCCGCTTCTACGTGGACGTGTTCGGGATGGAGCGTCTGCCCAGCCCGAATTTCTCGGGACACGTGGAATGGCTGCGCGTCGGTGAGCAACAACTGCACCTCTTCAAGAGTGAGAGCCCCGCGCCCAGATCGCATCACTTCGCCCTGGACGTCGACGACTTCGAGGCGGCGTACCGGAAGGCAAAGGAGCTCGACTTGCTCGACGGCGAGACCTTCGGCGCGGCCGTGCGCGAGCTGCCGGACGGGGCCGTACAGATGTACATCCGCGATCCGGCCGGAAACCTCGTCGAGGTCAACTGGCCCGACGTGTCAACGCTCGATCGGTCGGTCGTCACCACGATCAGCCGCGTCGCGGACGAGCGTCCGCAACTGGGTGAAGCGGCCTCCGCGACGCTCTATCACGGTTTGGAGAAGTGACGAACCCGTTTTAGACTCGTCGTCTTGGCCTCCCGCGTCAGAGGGCTCCTCGGATCAGCGCCCCTGATCCGGCGGCTTCCCACGGCCCTTGTGGCGGCCGCGGTGCTCTTTGCGGTCCTCTACGTCGTGGTCATCGCGCGCCAGACCCCCGCCTCAGGCGCCGGCAACTGGCGGACGACGACGTTCGGCTCGGCGATCAACGACCCGGGGTCGTTCTTGCGAGTCGTGCTGGATTCGCTGACGTTCGCCGGGGCCCTCTTCATCGTCGCAAGCGGTTTTGCACTGATCTTCGGGCTCATGCGTACCGTCAACATGGCTCACGGCTCGTTCTACCTCCTCGGCGGCTACATCGCCTACGAAGTCCAGCAGGGTATGACGGGGCAGGGCTTCTCCATCGCGAGCTCCGAAGTCAACACCTGGGAATGGATCGTGCCGATGCTTGTTGCTGCGCCCTGCATCGCCTTCCTCGGCCTCGTCACTCAGCAGGCGTTCCTCCGCTGGACTCAGGGCGAGGAGCTGCGCCAGGCGCTGATCACGATTGCGATCTCGGTGATCATCGCCGACCAGATCATCGCCCATTTCCCGCGCAACGTCTCGGCCGGGGCGCAGCGGTTCGGCGGCAACGCCGTCGACCTCACCTGGCCGGGCTGGACTGATCGCCTCGTCGACTTGCACATCGCGGGGGTGCAGTACTCGCTCGCACGCTTGGTGATGCTGGGGTTTGGCGTGGCGGTGGGGGTTGGGCTGTGGCTCTGGCTCTACCGGACCAAGACCGGCATGGTGATCCGCGCCGGCGTCGACGACCAGCGGATGACCTCGGCGCTCGGGATCAATATCCAGAAAACGTTCGCCATCGCCTTCGTCGTCGGGTCGGCGCTCGCCGCGGTAGGCGCGGTCGTCTGGGCCTCGCAGTCGAACATCGCATCGGGCCAGGACGGGCAATGGCTTCTGAACTCCCTCGTCGTCGTCATCGTGGGCGGGATGGGCTCGATCTTCGGCGCCGTGGCAGGCGCACTTCTCTACGCCTTCGTTCTCGACTTCAGCGGCTCGTATCTCCCGATTGCCGGAGCGGACTGCTGCACGCAGTACTCGCCGATCTTCAGCTTCATCCTGATCGCGCTGGTGCTCGCCTTCAGGCCACAAGGCCTGTTCGGAAGGGGCGGCGGTTGAACCCAATCGCCTGGACCCCGAAGCAGCAGCTCGAGCGCAGCACCGCTCTGGGTGCGCTCCTGCTCGTCGCCGTCTGGCCCGTGGTCGGGCTGAGCACGTACTGGTCGCATCAGATCCTGCTCCAGACGTTCCTGTTCGGAATCGCCGCGTCGAGTCTCATCTTCCTCTCGGCCTACGGCGGCATGGTCTCGCTAGCGCAAACCGCCATGTTCGGCATCGCGGGCGTGATCATCGGCAACCTTGCCACCAAAGGGGGGCCGGGCGGGACGTCGAAAGGCCTGCACCTCGGCTGGGACCCGACCGTCGCCCTCGTGATCGCCGTGGTGATGACGACCGCGATCGGGCTGATGCTGGGAGCCGTCGCGGCGCGGAGCGCAGGCATCTACTTCCTGATGATCACGCTGACCTTCTCCGTGATCGTGACCTACACACTCGGACAGGTGACGAAGATCTCCGGCTTCTCGGGAATCGGCGGCATCAGCGGCTACACGCCGGGCTGGATCGGTGACGTGGAGGCGCATCCAAACCGCCTTTACTACCTCGCGCTCGGCGTCTCGGTCGTCGTCTACCTCCTGATCAGGTACATCGTTCGCACGCCTTTCGGCGTCGCGTTCCAAGGTGTCCGCGACGAGCCCGTTCGAATGGCATCGCTGGGGTACAACGTCGCCCTCCACCGCACTCTCGCGTTCGGCTTCGCAGCGTTCATCGCGTCACTCGGCGGCATCCTCTACGTCTGGTGGAGCGGTCAGATCGCGCCGGGGAACGTCGACCTTCCCGAGACGATCAACCTGCTCGTAATGGCGGTGATCGGCAGCCTCATTCGGATCGAGGGCGCCTGGGTCGGCGCCTTCGCCTTCATCGTGATCCAGAACTACGTGCGCGACTTCCACGTGCCGTTGTTGGGCATGGGCGGCACGCTCTTCGGCGGGACCTTCAACACCGTCGTCGGGATCATCTTCCTCGTCATCGTTTTGGTCTCCCCGGGGGGCCTGATTGGCATCTGGGATCGCGTCTTCACGCGGCGCCGCGGTCGCAGCGGGACGCAGCCCCCCGATGAGCCCGCGATGAGTATCGAAACCTTGGTGAAAGGAGGAACGTGAGCGGGCGCACTTGAGGTACGTGCGCGAAACCGAGAGAATCACCGTCTTGGAACAAGAACGGACCGGGCAGACGAAGGAACGAGAGGGAGGAGATTGAGGCTATGAGCAAAGCCAGCTGGCGAAGCTGGAGGATTGCGGTGCCGCTACTCGTGGTCGCGGTCGGGCTGACCGTTGCAGCCTCGGCGTCGTTCGCGAGCAGCAAGGCGGGCGTAATCCGAGTTGCGATCATGACCGACTGCAAGGGTGCCTTCAGCTTCGGTTATGACTACGACAGCGGCGGCGCACAAGCCGCGTTTGCGCAGTACGCGCACGGGAAAGTCAAGAACAAGAACAAGCCCACCGCCGGCATGACGGGCATCAATGTCGCCGGCAAGCAGATCAAGATCGTCGGGTATGGCTGCGGCAACGACACCGTGCCGACCGCGGTCACGGAGACGAAGCGGCTGATGGAGCAGCTGAAAGCGGACGTGATGGTCGGTCCGCTCTCAGGCGACGAAGCCGTGTATGTCGCCAACTACGCGAAGGCACACCCGACGAAGACGTTCATCGTCGGGACGGCGGGTTCCCAGGATCCGACGCTTCAGATCGCGCCGAAGAACCTGTTCCGCTACCACGGGGACGGCGCTATGTGGAACGCGGGCGCCGGTGAGATCGCGTACAAGAAGCTCGGCTGGCGGAAGGCTGCGATCATCATCGACGACTACAGCTTCGGCTGGACGTCCGCGGCCGGTTTCATCGCCGACTTCTGCGCAATCGGCGGCCAGATCACGAAGCGGGTGTTCCCGCCGCTCAACACGACGGACTACGCTCCGTTCGCGCGTCAGCTCCCGGCCCCCAACAAGGTGGACGGGTACTTCTGGGTCGTCGGCGGCTCCGGTACGTCGCCGTCTCTGAAGGCGTTCGAGCAGGCATATGGAAAGCTCGATCCGAAGAAGCTGTACGGCAATCTCTTCTTCGCTTTTCTCGGGGCTGACAAGGTCGTCGCACCGAAGGTCGCCGGAGCCTACGTCGGCGGCTTCGGGACGGCACCAGGCCTGAAGACGAAGGCGGCAAACGCCTACCGGGCGATCATGAAGAAGTACTACCCGAAGCTGCCTGCTGACGACGGCTTCGTCTACAACTACTACAACGCGGCGTGGGCGCTGATCCAGGGCTTGCAGAAGTCGGGCGGCCAGCTCGGCTCGAAGCTCCAGGCCTCGATGCCGCGGACTCTCAAGGCCGCGTTCCAGGTGTCGAACGGCGGCGTGTTGCATCTCGATAGCAATCGCCAGGGAATCCAGGATCAGTACCCGCTCCAGCTCGTGAAGCAGCCGGACGGGTCGGTCGCTGCGAACGTCGTCGGCTTCGTGCCGAACGTCGACCAGGGGTTCCACGGTCTCTTCAAGAGCACAAGCAAGCCGCCCGGTCGCACGCAGCCCGCCTGCAAAAGGGCGAAGCTGCCGTGGCAGGGCAAGATCCGCGTCGTCAAGAACGGCGTGATCACGAAACAGGTCATCAAGTAGCTCGTTTGACCGAAGCAGCACCAGCCGAACACGTCGAGCCGACCCTCCGCTTGCGGGGGGTCGGCCGGCGATTCGGTGGTCTTCACGCGGTAAGCGAGGTGGACCTCGACGTCGCACCCGGCGAGCGTCGTGCGATCCTCGGTCCGAACGGCGCCGGGAAGACGACGCTCTTCAACGTGATCGCAGGAGACATACCGGCCTCGACGGGCTCCGTCGAGCTGCTCGGGGCGGACGTCACGACGCGACCGGCGCGCGCGCGCGCCCGGCTCGGCCTCGCGCGCACGTATCAGCAGTCCCGCGTGTTCCTCGGGCTGACGGTGGAAGAGAGCATCTACCTCGCGATCCTCGGCGTCCGCAGCGGACATCTGCGGCCGGTGATCCTCCCGCAGCGTGACGCCGCGCTCCGGAAGCGTGCGGGCGCGGCCGCGGCTCGTGTCGCCATCTCGAACAAGCTCGACCAGCTCGTTGGGTCGCTCTCACATGGCGAGCAGAGGCAAGTGGCGCTTGCGATGGCGCTCGCTGCCGAGCCGAAGATCCTGATGCTCGACGAGCCCGCATCCGGTCTCTCCCGAGGCGAGCGCATGCTCTTGACGGATCTCCTGCTTGCGCTCGACCGCGAGATCACGCTGGTTCTCATCGAGCACGACATGGACGTCGCTCTGCGGGTGGCGGAGCGCGTCACGATGATGCACGAGGGCCGCGTGGTCGTGGAAGGAACCCCTGACGAGATCCGGGCGAACGAGCTCGTCCACAGCCTCTATCTCGGCACGGGCTTTCGCAATGAATGAGCCCCTACTCGCGGTCGAGGACCTCCACGCGTTCTACGGTCCGTCGCATGTGCTCCAGGGCGTGTCGTTCACGATCGGCAGCGAACCGGTTTCGATCGTGGGGCGCAACGGCATGGGAAAGACGACACTGTGTACCGCGATCATGGGGATGACACCGCCTCGCGTGTCCGGTTCGATCCGCGTCCGAGGCTCAGAGCTCGTGGGCAAGCCGTCGTACAAGATCGCCAGGCTCGGGATCGGCTACGTTCCGCAGGGCCGGCGGCTGTTCCCATCTCTGACGGTGGACGAGCACCTGCGCATGATCGAGGGACGTCATAACGGTGCCCGGAGGTGGACTCCGCAGGGCGTCTACGAGCTCTTCCCTCGCCTTGCAGAGCGGAAGCGGAACGGGGGCGCGGAGCTCTCGGGTGGGGAGCAGCAAATGCTTGCGATCGGTCGCGCGCTGCTGACGAATCCCGAGCTGCTGATCATGGATGAGCCGTCCGAAGGGCTTGCTCCGACGGTCATCGAGGCCCTGATCGAGACGTTCCAGAAGCTCGCGCAGGAAGGCTTGCACATTCTCCTGATCGAACAGAACCTCGCAGTCGCTACATCGCTCGCGGAGCGCCAGTTGATCATGATCGGCGGCGAGATCGCAGCCGAAACGACGGCGGGTGAGCTGTCGGCGAGCCCTGAGCTCCAGCGCCGTTATCTCGGCGTCGAGCCGGTCGAGCACGAATAGGGCCTCCCGACGACCCGCATCCGCCCCGCTGTCGTATTTCTGACCCTGCTCCTCGCGGTTGCAGGCTGCGGCACGTCTGCGCCGCCGCGAGTCGACCTCCTCTTTGCCTCGAGCCGTGACGGCGACTATGCGATCTACGGCGTCGGCGCCTCGGGCGGGCGCGAGGTCCGGCTGACGAAGGGACACGGCGATCCGTCGACCCCCGAGGGCCTGTTCTTCGCCGTCGAGCCGGCCTGGTCTCCGGACGGCAGGTTGATCGCGTTTGCAAGCAGACGCGACGGCCCTTCCCACATCTACCTGATGCGTGCCGACGGCACTCACGTTCGCCAGGTCACGCAAGGGAAAGCGGATGACGACGGTCCGGCCTGGTCGCCCGACCAGCGTCGGCTCGCCTTTTCGCGTGACCGGCAGCTGTTCACCGTCGGGCCCGTCGGCGGCCCCGTGCGCAGGGTCACCCGCAACGTCGGCGGCGAGGCCGCCAGTCCCGCGTGGTCGCCGGACGGGAAGCTGATCGCGTACGACTATCGCAGGCCCGGGTTCGATTCCCGCGAGATCTGGGTCGTCGGCGTCAACGGCGGCCGGCCGCGGCTCGTCACGAAGCTGCCGGCGGTCAGCACGCTGCCCTCCTGGTCTCCCGACGGGCGCCGCATCGCCTTCCAGAGCAACCTCCACGGCGGGCACTACGAGATCTACTCGATCGGGCGTGACGGCCGCGGCCTGCGCCGCGAGACGAGGTCTGCGATCGACACCATCGATCCGGCCTGGTCGCCGAACGGCAAAGAGATCGCCTTCTCGCGCGACGGTGCGATTTGGACGGTCGACCGCGCCGGGCACGAGCGCAAGCTCACGTCGGCAGGGAATGACTCGACCCCCGCATGGCGGCCGGTTTTGCCGCATTAGACTCGGTTGGTCATGGGCGAAACTCGCGCGTTCCTCGCGTCGATCGGACTTCCGCCCGGCGACCTGCACGAGCTTCCGGACTCGCAACTGCGTTTCCCGGATGGTGCCCAGTACCGCATCGAGATCCCGAGCGTCGAAGGACCCGCCTGCCTCGAGGCCGTCCTGGAGGAGGTCGCGCGACTCGACGTTCCTGTGCACCGGGTGTCGCAAGGAAGCGGGGTGTTCCTTCAGACGGACGACGAGTTGGACGCGATGGCACGAATGGGAGCCGACGCGCGTGTCGAGATCAGCCTCTTCGCTCGTCCGAATGCCGCGTGGGACACGTCGGCGATGGCGCGCTCGCCTGCAGGCGGAGCCGTCGCACCGGTCTCGCGGGGCCAGGAGCAGGTCGTGCAGGGCATCGAAGACGTGAAGCGTGCTGCCGCGCATGGAATTCGCAGCGTGCTGATCGCGGACCTCGGGCTGCTCTCCGTCTTCGGCGCGATGCGTGCGGCCGGTGAGCTGCCCGACGACATGCAGGCCAAGATCTCAGTGATGCCGCCGGCCGCGAACCCCGCGGCGGCGCGCGTGCTCGCCGAGCTCGGCGCAAGCACGCTCAACCTGCCCACCGACCTGACACTGGCCCAGATCGCCGCGATTCGTGCCGCCGTCGACGTGCCGCTCGATCTCTACGTCGAGGCGCCCGACAACATCGGCGGTTTCGTGCGCCTGCACGAGATCCCAGAGCTCATCCGGATCGCGGCGCCGGTGTACATCAAGTTTGGTCTTCGCAATGCGCCCGATGTCTATCCCGCCGGGACCCACATCGAAGCGACGACCGTGGCCCTGTCACGCGAACGCGTCCGGCGCGCACGGCTCGGTCTCGAGCTGCTCGCCCGCTCCGGCTACGAGCCGACGATATCCGAGCTCGGCGCCGCCGGCCTTGCCGTTCCGGTGTTAGCGGCGGCCTGATGGCGCGACCGGTCACGCTCTTCACCGGCCAGTGGGCCGATCTCCCGGTCGAGGAGCTCGCTGCGAAGGCGGGTACGTGGGGCTTCGACGGCCTCGAGCTTGCGTGCTGGGGCGACCATTTCGAAGTCGACAAGGCGCTCGCCGATCCGGGCTATGTCGATTCGCAGCGCGATGTCCTCAACCGAAACGGGTTAAAGGTCCACGCGATTGGTGCGCACCTCGTAGGCCAATGTGTCTGCGATCCGATCGATCAGCGGCATCAGGCGATTCTGCCCCCCGAAGTGTGGGGCGACGGCGAGCCCGAGGGCGTGCGCCGGCGTGCAGCGGAGCGGCTGAAGGACACGGCTCGCGCGGCCACACAGCTCGGAGTCGAGCAGGTCAACGGGTTCACCGGCTCGAGCATCTGGCACATGCTGTACTCGTTCCCACCGAACGACTTCGCCGAGATCGAGCGGGGCTATCAGGATTTCGCCGAACGTTGGGGGCCGATCATGGACGTCTTCGCAGCCGAGGGCGTCCGGTTCGGGCTGGAGGTTCATCCGACCGAGATCGCGTACGACTTCGTCACCACACGTAAGACCCTCGACGCGATCGGACGCAGGCCGGAGTTCGGCATCAACTTCGACCCGAGCCACTTCGCGCACCAGTTCCTCGAGTCCGCTGCGTTCGTCGAGGAATTCGCCGACCGGATCTACCACGTGCACGTCAAGGACTCCCGTAAGACACTGGACGGACGCAAGGGCATCCTTGGGAGCCATCTCAACTTCGGCGAGGCGGAGCGCGGCTGGGACTTCGTCTCTCCCGGTCACGGCGACGTCGACTTCGAGTCGCTCTTCCGGGCGCTGAACAGGATCGGCTATGCGGGGCCGCTCTCGATCGAGTGGGAGGACTCGGGCATGGACCGCGATTGGGGCGCACCGGACGCGCTCGCATTCGTCCGCCGCACGGACTTCGCCCCGTCGGCGATCGCCTTCGACGCGGCGATGCAGCGCTCGGGCCAATGAGCGCGGCCTAGACTCGAACCGTGTCGCAGCCGGCAAATGCGCCGCCGCTTGCAGGCGTGCGGGTCGTCGATCTCTCTCGTGTGCTCGCCGGCCCGTACGCGACGATGACGCTTGCCGACCTGGGAGCCGACGTCCTCAAGATCGAGCACCCGGCCGGTGGAGACGAGACTCGCACGTGGGGCCCTCCGTTCGCCGGCGGCGAGTCCGCGTACTTCCTCTCTGTCAACCGGGGCAAGCGCAGCGTCGCCCTGGATCTGAAAGATCCGGAGGGTCTTGAGCTCGCGCTCGAGTTGTGCGCACGAGCGGACGTCGTGATCGAGAATTTTCGCCCAGGCGGCGCGGCGCGGCTGGGGCTCGACTACGAGGCTGTGCGGAGGCGTCGGCCGAGCGTCGTCTACTGCACGATCAGCGGCTTCGGTGCGCGCGAGCCGCGGGACCGGGCGGGTTACGACTTCACCGTCCAGGCCGAGAGCGGCTTGATGGCGATCACCGGTGAGCCCGACGGTGAGCCCATGAAGGTCGGCGTCGCGATCGTCGACGTGCTGGCAGGCCTCCATGCGGCAACGGCGATTCTCGCCGCGCTCCATCGGCGTGATCTCACCGGGGAAGGTGACTCGGTGGAGGTCTCGCTGCTCGACAGCGCCTTCGCCGCACTCGTCAACGTCGGTGCGAACGCCCTGCTCACCGGAGAAGAGCCGCTGCGCTACGGGAACGCGCACCCGAGCATCGTCCCCTACCAGCCGTTCCGCGCGGCCGACGGGTGGATCGCGGTCGCTGCGGCCAACGACGGCCTCTACGCGAGACTCTGCACGGCGATCGGGCGGCCTGATCTCGCCGCGGACGAGCGTTACGCCACTAACGAGGCGCGCGTTCTGAATCGGGAACCGCTGATCGCCGAGCTCGAAGCAGTGTTCGCGGGCCGCTCCACCGACGACTGGGAGCATCTGCTGCTCGCAGCCGGCGTGCCGGCGGGAAAGATCCGGGGCGTCGGCGAGGCGTTGCGCACGGGGCAGGCCACGACTCGGCGTGTGGATCATCCGACGGCCGGCACCGTCGAACTGGTCGGGCCTCCCTTCGAGCTCGAGAGCGCAACGCTGGGAGCAGCGACGCCGCCGCCCCTGCTCGGGCAGCACACGGCGGAGGTGCTTGGAGAGCTCGGCGTCGATGACGAGCGGCTCGCTTCGCTCGAGGAGCGCGGCGTGATCGCGCGATCACCTGCGTAGAATCGCGCCGGAATGGCGCAGATCGTGAGAGAGCACACCCTCTTGCTCGACCGCGGCTACATCCGGGGAGAGTGGGTCGAGGCCGACTCGGGTGCGACCTTCCCGGTCCTCAACCCAGCCACGCGCGAAGAGCTCGCGCAGGTCCCTCGCATGGGCGCAGACGAGACGCGACGGGCGATCGACGCCGCACAGGATGCGTATCCAGCGTGGCGCGCGACCCTCGCGAAGGAGCGCGCGCGGATCCTGCGCCGCTGGGCCGACCTCATGCTCGAGCACCGTGACGACCTGGCGCTGCTCTTGACCAGAGAGCAGGGTAAGCCGCTGGCCGAATCGCGCGTCGAGATCGAATACGCTGCCTCCTTCCTCGAGTGGTTCGGGGAGGAAGCCAAACGTGTCTACGGAGACACGATTCCCACGTACATGCAGGACCGCCGCGTCGTCGTGACCAAGGAGCCGGTCGGCGTCACGGCCGGGATCACGCCGTGGAACTTCCCCTCCGCGATGATCACGCGCAAGGCGGCACCGGCGATCGCAGCCGGTTGCACCATGGTCCTCAAGCCCGCCGAGCAGACGCCGCTGTCGGCGCTGGCGGTCGCGAAGCTGGCCGAAGAAGCCGGCTTGCCTGCCGGCGTGTTCAACGTCGTCACGGGCGACGCTGATGACGCGCCCGTGATCGGTGCCGAGCTGACGTCCAATCCCATCGTGCGCAAGCTCGGCTTCACAGGCTCGACCGAGGTCGGAAAGCTCTTGATGGAGCAGTGCGCGCGCCAGGTGAAGAAGGTGTCGCTCGAGCTCGGCGCCAACGCTCCGTTCATGGTCTTCGAGGACGCCGATCTCGACGAGGCCGTGGCGGGCGCCGTGCTCTGCAAGTACCGCAACTCTGGACAGACGTGCATCTCCGCGAATCGCATCCTCGTGCAGGACTCGGTGCACGACGAGTTTCTCCGCCGCCTGACCGAAGGGGTCACTGCGCTCAAGGTCGGCGCAGGCACGGAGCCCGATGTCGGCGTCGGCCCGCTGATCGACGACCAGGCGCTGGCGAAGGTCGAGCGACACGTCGCGGACGCGCTCGACGGCGGCGCCGAGCTCGTGACCGGCGGCGACCGGCACGAGCGGGGCCACACATTCTTCGAGCCGACGGTGCTCTCGGGTGTAACGGCGTCGATGGCGATGACCTCGGAGGAGACGTTCGGGCCAGTCGCCGGAGTCGGACGTTTCGCGACGGAGCAGGAAGCGATCGAGGTGGCGAATTCGACTCCTTACGGCCTTGCCGCGTATTTCTACAGCCGTGATGTCGGACGCATCTGGCGCGTGTCGGAGGCGCTCGAGTACGGCGTCGTCGGCATCAACACCGGTTTCATCTCGACTGAGGTCGCTCCCTTCGGCGGGATGAAGGAGTCCGGCATCGGTCGCGAGGGCTCGAAGTACGGCATCGAAGAGTGGCTGGAGCTGAAGTACCTCGCGATGGGCGGAGTCGACCATTGATCGTCGAGCAGCGTGACTACCACGTTTTCACGGGCAAGCTCGTCGAGCTCGTTCGGCTCTACGAGGAGGAGGGAATCGCGCTCCAGCAGGAGTTCCTCGGCGGCCTGATCGGCGTCTTCACGACAGACATCGGCGCGCTCTCGACCTACACGAGTCTGTGGGGATACGACAGCTTCGCGGAGCGGGAGGAGCGGCGCGCGAGACTGCAGGCCGACGAGCGGTGGCGCGACTTCCTCGCGCGGATCCAGCCGCTCATCCACACGCAGCAGAACCGGATTCTCGTGCCGACGTCGTTCTCGCCGATCCGATGAACGGGTCACTGGACGGGAAGGTCGCGGTCGTCACCGGCGCTGCGCAGGGAATCGGCAACGCGATCGCAAAAGGCCTTGCCGCCGAGGGCGCGCGAATAGTGGTCGCCGACCTGACCCGCGCGGAGGAAGCGGCTCAGGAGTTCGACGGCGGGATCGGCCTTACCGTCGACGTCGCAGACGAAGCTCAGGTCGAGCGGATGGCTCAGGAGGTGGTCGAGCGCTGCGGGACCATCGACATCCTCGTGAACAACGCCGGCCTGTACGCGTCGCTCCAGATGCGCCCCTTCACCGAGATCCCGGTCGACGAGTGGCGGCAGGTCATGGACGTCAACGTCCTGAGCATGTTCTTGACGACGAGGGCCGTCGTGCCGTGCATGCGCGAGCAGGGCGGCGGTCGAATCGTGAACATCTCGTCCGGCACGCCGTTCCGCGGTGTCCCGTTTCTCCTGCACTACGTGACGAGCAAAGGCGCGATCGTCGCGCTGACGCGTGCGCTCGCGAAGGAGCTCGGACGCGACGACGTTCTCGTCAACTGCGTGGCGCCGGGCTTCACGATGAGTGACGGCGTCCGCGAGCATCCGGAGGTGATCGAGGCGTTGCGCGAGGTCTCCGTCTCCTCACGCACGCTCCAGCGGGACCAGGAGCCCGAGGACGTCGTCGGAGCCGTCGTCTTCCTCTGCGGTCCCGGAGCCACGTTCGTCACCGGCCAGACGATCGTCATCGACGGCGGCCAGTACTTTCATTGATCCTGGCGCTCTACGAGCACCCGGAAGGCGTCGAGACCGACGGCGGCAATGTCGCCGTCTACGACTTCGACCGCAACACGGCGCATTTCGGCGCGGCCTCAGTCGCCGGCCGCGCGCTGCTTTGGACGCTCGGAGAGCAGCGCGGAGTGGGCGAGAGGCTCGCCGCGCCCGTGGCCCTCGACCGGGACGTCGAGTGGTTGCTCCGCTGTGATCGCGTCGACTTTCCGCCCGGAGGCATTGCGTACTTGCACACGCACCCAGGCCCTGGGATCCGCTTTCTGCTGCACGGGTCGATCCGTATCGAAAGCGGCGGCGAGGCGCACGTGTACCACCAGTTCGAGCCGTGGTTCGAGGCAGGGCCCGAGCCGGTGCTCGCAGTCGCCTCCGAGGCCGAGGAGACGGCCTTCGTACGCGCGATGCTCGTCCCGCGCGCGTGGGCGGGCCGGCGGACGATCCGCTACGTCGACCCGGCTGACGAGGACAAGCCGAGGCTTCAGCGCGCCACGGTCTTCTTCGACGAGCCGCTCGAGCTGTGAGTCGTAGCGGCGCGAGGATCCTTGTCGACCAGCTCGTCGTGCACGGCGTCGACACCGCTTTCTGCGTTCCGGGCGAGAGTTACATCGCCGTTCTCGATGCGCTGCGCGATGCGCCCATCCGCCTCATCGTCGCCCGGCACGAGGCCGGCGCCGCGAACATGGCCGAGGCCTACGGCAAGTTGACCGGACGGCCGGGCATCTGTTTCGTGACGCGGGCGCCCGGAGCGACGCATGCCGCCACTGGCGTCTACACGGCGTTTCAGGACTCGACCCCTCTGATCCTCTTCGTCGGTCAGGTACCGCTGGAGCATCGCGGACGAGAGGCGTTCCAGGAGCTCGACTACGGCGCAGCGTTCGGCGCGCTGACGAAGCTGGCGATCGAGGTCGAGGCGGCCGAGCAGGTTCCGGAGATCACGGCGCGCGTCCTCCGGACAGCGGTCTCTGGACGGCCGGGCCCGGTCGTGGTCGCACTCCCCGAGGATGTGCTCTCGGAGACGGCAGATGTGGAGGACGCGGCGCAGTTCTCGGCGGCACGGGCTGCTGCCTCTGACGAGGACCTCGCGCGCGCGCGCGGGTTACTGTCGGCTGCAGAACGACCCCTGATCGTCGTCGGTGGGGGCGGCTGGAGTGCCGCAGCCGCCACGGATCTGCAGGCGTTCGCCGAGGCTTCGGCGCTACCCGTTGCGGCCTCGTTCCGTCGCCAGGACTACATCGACAACACGTCTCCCTCGTACGCCGGCGCGCTCACGATCGGGCACGACGCGTCGCTCGCGCGGAGGCTCCATGATGCCGATCTGCTACTCGTCATCGGCTCGCGCTTGGGCGACATCGCGACGCGCGGCTACACGACGCTGGAGCCGCCGCGGACACCGCAGACACTCGTGCACGTACACGCCGACCCGGAGGAGCTCGGTCGCGTCTTCCAGCCTGATCTCCCGATCGCCGCCTGCTCGACAGAGTTCCTTGCCGCAGCGCATGCGCTGGCGCCGATCGACGGTTCCCACCGAGCAGACTGGACTGAGTCGGCGCACGCAGACTTTCTCGCGAGCCTGCAACACAAACGCGGACCGGGCGGGCTCGACCTAGGCGATGTGATGCAGCACCTCCGCGAACACCTCCCCGACGACGCAATTCTGACGAACGGCGCCGGCAACTACACGGTCTGGTGCCACCGCTTCTACGCGTTCCGCCGTTACCGGACCCAGCTCGCTCCGTGCTCCGGCGCGATGGGCTATGGCATCCCGGCCGCGATCGCAGCCAAGGTCGTCCATCCCGAGAGGACGGTCGTCTGCGTCTCCGGCGACGGCGATTTCCTCATGAGCGGGCACGAGCTCGCAGCGGCGGTCCAGGAAGAGCTGCCGATTGTCGTGCTCGTCGTAAACAACGGGATGTACGGGACGATTCGAATGCACCAGGAGCGCCATTTCCCGGGCCGTGTGGTGGGCACGGACCTCGTCAACCCGGACTTCGTTGCCTGGGCGCACGCCTTCGGTGCGTACGGCGAGCTCGTGCTTCGTTCGGAAGACTTTCCGGACGCGTTCGAGCGTGCGGTCGCGCAGAGCCGGCCGGCTCTGCTCGAGCTCAGGGTCGACCCTGAGGCGATCACGCCGCGACAGACGCTTTCTGAGATCCGTGCTGAAGCTGGTTCCGCGTAGTCTCCGCAGATGATCGCGGGGCAGATCCGACACACCGTTGCGTTCACGCTGGCCCATCCCGAAGGGTCGGCGGCCGAGCGGGACTTCCTCGAAGCGGCCGAGCGGCTTACGGCGATCCCGGGCGTAGCGGCATTCGAGCTTCTCGCCGAGGTCAGCCCAAAGAACGGCTACCGCTTCGGGATCTCGATGGAGTTCGCCGACCGGGCCGCGTACGACGGCTACAACGAGCACCCTGATCACGTGCGCTTCGTTCAGGAGCGTTGGCTGGCCGAGGTGAGCGACTTTCTGGAGCTCGATTACGTGGCGCGCTAGCTGCCGGGGCGCCGGCTACCCGTACCTACACGGCTTCAGTTTCGATTCCAGCCGCAGTTGAAGATCGTTCCTTGGCTCGGCACGCTCGCAACTTTCGGCGAGAATTACCAGACGTCGCCCCTCACGGATCCAGATACAGACGGTCTTCGCCGGATCAGCGTCGGCTTGGCACTCGACGCTCTCGCTACTCACGTAACGGCAGCCCTCGCCGACGCGGGAATTCGGGCCATTCTCCTCAAAGGACCCGCGCTTGCGGATTGGCTCTACGGAGGTGAACCCCGTCCGTACTCCGACGTAGATCTCATGATCGCTCGCGCGGACAGGGTCGAAGCGGAACGGCTCCTCGAAGACCTCGGATTCGAGCTCGTGGCGCTCGACATCCTGCCTCACGATCGACCGCACCACGCGCGCACCTGGGTGCGCCCGGGCGGGGCGGCGGTCGATCTCCACCACACGCTCATCGGCATTGGAGCCTCGAGCGAACTTGCGTGGCGTGCGTTGACCGAGGAGACCGAGTGGATGCAACTCGCCGTAGGCGAGGTAGAGGTGCTCTCGCGTCCCGCCCGGGCGTTCTTGGTCACTCTTCATGCTGCGCAGCACGGAGTGCTTGCAGCTCCCCTAGAGGATCTGAATCGCGCGATTGAGCGTCTCCCGCTCGAGGGCTGGGAGACGGCAGCGCGGCTCGCCGAGCGGCTCGATGCGCTACCTGCGTTTGCTACGGGCCTCCAACTCACACCGAGCGGTCGCACACTTGCAACCCGGCTGCAGATTCCTGAGGACACGTCGGCCGAGTTGCTCCTCCGTTCCTGGAACGAGCCGAAGATGGCTCTCGGATTCGCGTGGTTGTCTCAGACGAGCGGATTCCGACCCAAGCTGATGCTTGTCGGTCGCAAGCTCGTTCCTCAACCGGCGTTCCTGCGGGCCTGGTCACCGCTGGCGCGTCGAGGCCGGGTCGGCCTGGCCGCTGCCTATGCCTGGCGTCCCCTGTGGCTTCTTCTGAACGCGGTGCCCGGGTACATGGCCTGGAGAAAAGCGAAGAAGGTCGCCCGGCGTCGTGCACCGAGCTAGGGAGAGCCAAGTGCTAGCTCAGAACACCGCTCGCGGAACTCGCTACCGGATCGCTCCATTCGATGCTCCCCTGGCCGTCGAAGACGACGACCGGGATGTAGGCCTTCAACGACTCCGCGCGCTCGTGGACCGGCTGACCGTCGCGCGTCACCCACGCGTGCCATTGCAACGAATCATCCTCTCGGCGCACGGCGATGATGAGTTTTGGGTCAGCCCCGGCCTCCGTCAGGAACCGATAGGCGAGGAGGCTCCGCTCGAGGCAGGTTCCCCGAGCGAGTCGCCCTCGGCAGAGCCGGTCGGCAAGGCTCAAGACGCGGGCTTCGCGGCCGGGCCGCCGAGGTTCGGACGCACGTGGTCGGCACACAAGAGGCACCAGTCGAGACAGCGGGACGAACCGCTTGAGCGGTCGAAGGATCAGGCGCCAGCCGAGCATCCGGAGCGCCAACAGCACGTCGCGGGGCAAAGTGGTCACTCTGGCGGCGGCTCGAGGCCGAGCCTTTGCTCGATCGCGTCGAGGACGACGTCGAGGTGCTCGAGACCGCGTTCGAAGCTCACGTCGTACACAGGTGTGGTCGCCACGAGCTCGAGGTAGTCGTCAACCAACCGAGTCCGGTGATCCGTGTCGCTCAGGGCGAGGGTGTACGCGTGCTGCAGAGTTGCAGTGAAAGCTTCCCCGGAGGTGAGAGCCAAGATCCTGACGGGTGATCCGGTCGCGGACGTGCTGTCGTCGGCTCGGAGGACGCAAACTGCTTCCAGACGGACGGCCTCTGTGGCATCGCCCTTGGTCTGTGGGATGAGGGTGACAGAGTCGGACGCGCTGTCGAAGAACGATGCAGTTGGTGCGCGGAGCAAAAGGTCGAACGGCAGCGGGACGCTCTCCATGCCACGCTCTGACGTCGCGAAGCAGACGGCGTCGTCTCCCCAGAGGGGATAGCCGCGGCGAGCCAAGCCGTACGCAACGGTTGACTTGCCAGTGCCTGACGTGCCGCAGAATGCGACAACGCCGGTGGCCGCGCGCACCCCACTCGCATGGAGTACCTGGCTCCGGCGCGCCTGCTGGATCATCGGGAGCACAACCCTTCTGTACGCCTCGGCGACCTCGGGTCTACTCATGCCGGAGTCGACGACGGCCGTGACTTCGTCCTGCTCCGGGTCGTAGCCGAAGACAGCCACACCTGGGAGCCGCACCCAGTGGCTTCCGCGCGCGGTGTGGGCATATGCGGTCACGCGTCCATCGCGATCCCGCCACACCTCGAGCGTCGGTTCGGAATCGTTCGGCAAAGGTGCGGCCGCGGCACCGTCAGGCGCCCAGGAGAATGTCGGCAGTCGAGAGTCGATACCCTGCGCCGCCGGCCCGTGACCCCTTTCCGGAGGCGGATTTCGCCGCGACCTTGTCAGCCGGTGGGAGGTACCTTCCTCGGCTCCCCCGGATCGCCCGTGAGGATGGTGATCTTGCCTCCGCCCTGCCGGACGATCTCAGCGACGTTGCCGAGATATGTGACCCGCATCGATTCCCACGGGAGTTGGTCCTTCATCATCGTCCTTTCTCCCCGCTGGACCACCATTTTGAACCTGTCCCGCGGACCAGTGTAGACCCGTCGGCAAGCATCCGCCAGCCCTGGTTTCACAGCTGCTGGCGCCGAACCCACGCCTCGAGGATCATCACCTCCCACAGACCATGCAAGCGGCGCAGATTGCCGCTCGCGAGGATCGGCGCCACCGATTGCTCGAGCACCTGCGGGTCGACGACACCGAGCGCCCCGAGGGCGGTGGCGCCGCCGATCTGGTTCCAGGCGGAGTAGATCTCGCGCTGGAGCCGCTCCCGGAAGAAGCCGGTCGCGGTCACCTTTTTCTGCCGGCCGAACCCAACGCCTGGAAAGCGGCGGTTCACAGCGTCCCTGACCAGGGCCTTCTCACGCCCGTTCATGATCAGAAGCCGAGGCGGGACACGGCAGAGGAACGAGATCAGATCGGGGTCCCAGTAGGGATGCTGGATCCTCAGACGAAGACGGCTGCCGATCTCGAAATCCTCTTCCTGCTCACGCGATCTCTCGGGGTGGAGGACCGGGGAGTCGAGACCTCGGAAATAGAAGCCGTGGTCGCCATTCGGCTCCGGTTCACGTGCACGCTGCTCGATCCGCTGCTCGATCCGCCTACCTACCTCATCTGCGAGGTCGGCTGAAGGCTTGACCCACGTCGGCGACAAGTGCTCGAGGTCTCGCCTCCGCTTCGCTCGAACCAGATCAGGCGCGATTCGTTGAGCGCCCCGCCGGCCCGCCAGGAGGATGAGCGGCTTCAGCCCAACCTGCCAGATCAAGAAGCGGATCATTGACCGGTGTGAGCGGCGATACGACCTCATAATGGTTCCAGCAAATCGGCTTGCGCCCAGTAGGTCTCCTCGGCGGAGCAGATCCGCCATGTAGAACGGGTTGACTGTGAGCCACTCATCTCCGCCCGCACCCGTCAACAGCACTGTGCATCCGTGCCGGCGGGCGTCCTCACCAAGCCGTACGTAAGCCGGGCGCCAGGGGTTGACCAGCGGGAGTGGCAACCCTGCGCTGAGCTCCATTCCCGCGCTGACGAGACCACCGGGCCCAACAGCTTCGTCGAAGTTCATGAGCGTTTGGGGAATGCCCAGCTTGGCGGCGACAGATTTCTGGATCTCTGCCTCATCGCAGTCGGGATGCGGAAACGCCAGCGAGAGCGCGCGGGGAATTGGGTCGCCACGCCGTTGCGCCACGTCTGCTGCTACTGCGGCAATGCTGACCGAGTCGAAGCCTCCACTCAGAAAGACGCCTGCGGCCCCGAGGCTCAACTGGCGTCGAACGGCGCGCTCGAACAAACCGTCGAACTCATCCAGTTCGTCGTCGTCGATCCACGCCTCAGGAGTCGAGAGCGCCCAGTAGGGCTCGATCTCCAGTCGGCCTGCCCGCCAGACCAGGACGTGCGCAACCGGAACCCTCCTGACCGACGCAAAGTGGGTTTCGCCGGCGTCGGGCCAACGATGACAGAGGTGATCGACCAGTGCCGGACGATTGAGCTCGCGCGAGACGGCGGGATGCGAGAGAAGTCGTTGTAGGGACGAGGACAGAAGGATCCCGTTCGGTTGCTCGGCGTAGAAGAGTGGCTGGCTTCCCAACTGGTCCCGCGCGCAAATGAGCTGATGCCTCAGTCGATCCCACACGATCAGGGCGAACGTCCCTCGGAGCCGGCTCAGTACTTCGGGTCCTAGTACCTCATAGGCCGCCCCGACATGGGCGGCATCAGTGTCGGGGGCCCCGGCGTGTCCCACCGGTTTGACCGGGTCTTGCCGATCCGACAAGACACCGTCGAAGACCACGATGCAGTTGCTGCGCTCTACCCTTCGCGGGTCCGCGCCTACCTCATCGATGAGGCGGACGTCTGCCTCTCCGAGGGTCTCGTCGAACGTGACCGATGCGAGCCATTCCGGATTCTCCGGCCGCTTCCCACGCGGCCCGACGTCTCTACTTACGCTGAGCGGTCTCGACAAGGCCCTCGTCCACAAGATTCTTGACGCATTCGTCGACCTCGCGATTCAACTCGGCTGCTTCGACCTCGAATATCTCAGCGAGCTGTGCTTCGGCCTCCGCCCGGCTGCAGCCCGCCTCGATGAGCTCCCAAAAACGTGCGGCGGTTGCGTTGAGGGCAAAGATGCTGTTCGTCTCGAGATGGACGAGGACGACCTCGTCTTGCACTCGTCGCGAAACGACGCTCGGGTTTGGAATCAAAATCAGTTCATCCGGACGCGACCCCACAACGCCCGCTCCTCTCCTCAGAACGAGAGGCCGAGTATAGACCTCTCTGCTGCGGATCAATACTGCGCGAGTGAGCCCTTACGCTCCGCGAACCGAAGCGACCGATCGAAGATCCAAATGGCGGCCGGGAAGATCAAAGCTCCGAACAGAGCTAGGATTACGACGTCCTCGCCCCAGCCACTCCCGCGGTAGAGCGCCGACCGAAGCCCGTCGAATGCGAACCGCATGGGCGCGATCTTCGCGAGCGGCTCGAGCCAGCCCGGGAGCACCGAGATGGGGAAGAGCGAGCCGCTGATCAGGCCGAGCGCGAACACCGCCAGGCTCGCAAGCACGTCACCCTTCTTGATCACGAGCACGATTGCGCCGAGCGCAATGCCGAGACTCGTGAGGGCGAGGCTCGCGGTCAGGAAGACGAGCGCGACTCCGCTCCAGTCAGCCCGACCGAGGTCGACGTCCAGCCACGCCCACGCGATGCCGAGGTAGGCGAGGGCGCGCACCATTGCGAAGAGGAATGGAAAGCCCACCAATCCAACGGCGAGCTCGAAGGAGCTGAGCGGCTGGACGACGAGCGCCTCCAGGGTTCCCGTCAACTGCTCTTCGCGGATCCGCATCCCGAGCGACGTGCTCGCGGCCGTCATGACAACGGTGATGACGATGCCTACGACCGCGAACGCGAAGTAGCTGGGCGCGCCGTGCAGCTCGGCGGTCCGGCCGACTCCCGTAAACGTGCGGGAGATAAAGAAGTAGAGGATGAGGTTGGCAAAGCCGAGCAAGAGATCCATCGCGAAGGCGAGCCGGTAGGACCGCGCCAGCTGGTAGTCGCGCCGCACGATGGCGGCGATCGCGTGCCTCTGAAACGGCACCGCGTTAGAGGGGAAGGTTGAGGCGCTCATCGCAGCGGGAGAGGTCGGAGTCGTTATGCGTCGCGACGACCAGTGCTGTCCCTCGCCTCCGGTCGAGTGCGCCCCAGAGTCGACCGACGGCGTCCTCGTCGAGCGAACGGGTGGGCTCATCGAGAAGGAGGAGTGCCGGCTCGCCGATCAGTGCTCGCGCGAAGGCGAGCTGCTGGACCATGCCTGCGGAGCAGCGGTCGACCCGCTCGACTGCGATCTCGCGGATCTCGAGCTCGTCGATGATCGACTCGACGGCGGCCGCGGCGCTCTTCTTGCCCGCATAGCGGAGCCGGGCGAAGAAAAGGAGGTTCGCGTGTCCGGAAAGTCGCTGGTAGAACGATCGCTCCTGGCTCAGCGATGCCCCGAGCAGACGCCTCGCCTCGACGCTTCCGGCCTCGTGCGCGCCGACCAGGATTCGACCGTCGCTTGGCTCGAGCGTTCCGGCGACACAGCGGAGTAGGGTCGTTTTCCCAGATCCGTTCGGCCCGTGCAGGCCGACTCGCCCACCGGGCTCGAGCGTGAAATCGACCGCCCGCAGGACCTCGTGAGCGCCAAAGCGGCGTGACATGCGCTGGACGGACAGGATTGGCGGGTTCACGCGACTCGGGACGCTAGCGCTCCGAAGGATCTCGAGGTTTCGGCTTGCGGGTCCCCGTCGATGCTCTTACTCTGTCTGTTCCGGCCAACGGCCAGGTGGGGAGGGGTACTATGGGGACGGATCTCACCGAGTTCCTGAGGATTATCCGACGGCGCGGTTGGATTGCCGTGCTCGCTGTCGTGCTCATTCCGGCCGGAGCTGTCTACTACTCGGCCAAACAGACCAAGCTCTATCAATCGGACGCGACGGTTCTCCTCAGCCGCCAGAACCTGGCGGCGACGATCAGCGGCATCCCTGATTACAGCTTCTACGACCCCTCGGTGGCTCAAACCCAGGCCGAGCTCGCGAAGAGCCCGGAGGTCGCTGGGCAGACGCTTCGCGCCGCCGGGACACGCGACTTGACCGCCCAGCAGCTGCTTGGGGAGACCCAGGTGATCCCTCAGAAGGACACCGATCTGTTGACGTTCATCGTCACCGATGGCAGCGCGTCGCGCGCGATGCGCCTCGCCACGGAATACGCGAGGCAGTACACGTTGTACCGCCGGGATATCGACACGGCGTCGATCAAGGGAGCACTGCAAGACGTGGGCGACCGACTCGGGCAACTCGTCGCACAGGGAAAGAGCGGAGGCGCGGCCTACAAGGATCTCGTTCTGCGCCAACAGCAGCTCCAGACCCTCGAGGCATTGCAGACATCGAACGCGTCGCTCGTACGCAAAGCCACGGGAGCCGTCCAAGTGCAGCCGAGACCGTTTCGAAACGGCTTCGTCGGTCTCGCGCTCGGCCTGATCGTAGGCATTGGCCTGGCGCTTCTATGGGAAGCGCTGGACACTCGGGTGCGATCGGCGGAGGACATCGAGCATCGGCTGGGATTGCCTCTGCTGGCGCGGCTTTCGGAGCCGTCCCGACGTCTGCAACGCAAGAACGCGCTCGCGATGATCGCGGATCCGACCGGCCATCAAGCGGAGAGCTTCCGCATGCTGCGAACGAACATCGACTTCGTGAACCTCGACCGCGACGCGCGGGTGATCATGGTGACGAGCGCGCTCGATCGTGAGGGCAAGTCGACCACCATCGCCAACCTTGCAGTCGCGTTCGCGAGAACAGGTCGCCGCGTCGTGCTGGTGGACCTCGACTTGCGGCGGCCTGCTCTCGCTGGCTTCTTCGGGCTCAGCGGCCAAGAAGGGTTGACCAACGTGGCGCTCGGAGAGCGTTTTCTCGACGAGGTGATCAAGTACGTTGCCGTCGAGCCTAAAGGGGCAGGACGAAGCCCAGTCAGTGGAAACGGAAGCGGGGCAATCGAGGGAGTGCTCGAGCTTCTGCTTGCCGGGCCCCCACCTCCCGCAGCCGGGGAGTTCGCCGCCAGCAGGGCAGTGGGCGAGATTCTCAGCGAGCTCCGCGAACGGGCAGATCTCGTCTTGGTCGATGCGCCGCCCCTACTACAGGTCGGCGACGCAGTCACGCTTACCGGTCGAGTGGATGCGCTGTTCGTTGTCACTCGGCTGAAGACGCTGCGACGGGCAGTGTTGAAGGAGCTGTCGCGTGTCCTCGACGCCTCCCCGGGCGAGAAGCTCGGCTTCGTCCTGACAGGCGCGAAGTTCGAGGAAGGTTACGGCTACGCCGGTTATCACTACAAGGATCGCGGCGCACGGGAGAAAGAGCGCGTGGGCTGAAGTGCAGGTGCACACAGGGGGAGAGGTGAAGACGACGCCCAGCGGTGTGCCCGCTGCCGCGTGGCTGAGCGGTTCGGTCGGAGGACTTCACGACGTCGTTGGCCCGCGGACGCGAGAGATCATCGAGTACCGGCGGCTCGGCAGCGGCACGCGACGGCGAGGCTGGTTGATCAGGCGGGCGCTCGTGGTCGCCGACGTCGTCGGCCTTGGCCTGGCCTTCCTCGCTGCCGAGCTTCTCTTCTCCCCACAGGCCCAGGGCGACCCTGTCCACCCCTGGCTGGAGGTGCTCGTCTTTGCGCTGACGCTTCCCATCTGGGTCGTGATGGGGCGGCTGTACGGCCTCTACAAGCATGACGAGGAACGTAACGACCACACCACGGTCGACGATCTCATCGGGATCTTTCACTTCGTCACGGTCGGCGCCTGGGTCTTCTTCACGGGCGCCTCGTTGACCCACCTCACTGCGCTCAATCTCCACAAGCTCCTCACCTTTTGGGTCTTGGCGATTCTCCTCGTAGTCGCAGGCCGCGTAGTCGCACGCACACTCTGTCGCCGCCGGGTCGCATACATCCAGAACGCCGTAATCGTCGGCGCCGGCGACATCGGTCAGCGGGTCGCGCAGAAGTTCATCCAGCACCCCGAGTACGGCGTCAACGTCGTCGGGTTCGTCGACGAGGCGCCCAAGGAGCAACATGAAGGGCTCGAGGAGCTGGCGATCCTCGGTCCGCCCAGCTCACTGGGAGACGTCATCCGTGCACTCGACGTCGATCGGGTCATCGTCGCGTTCTCGAACTCCTCCCACGAGGAGACGGTGGACGTCGTCCGCTCGTTGAGCGACTTTTACCTCCAAGTCGACATCGTCCCACGTCTGTTCGACGTCGTCAGCCCGAGCACGACGATCCATAGTGTCGAGGGCATTCCGCTCATCGGTCTGCCACCCTTCCACCTATCCCGGTCGTCGCAACTCTTGAAGCGAGCCACCGACGTGTGCGTGTCGGCAGCGCTGCTGCTACTCGCCGCTCCGGCGTTGGCATTCATTGCGATCCGGATCAAACTCGACTCGCACGGGCCTGTGCTCTTCCGTCAGGCGCGGATCGGAGTGGGGGACCGGACGTTCACAATGCTCAAGTTCCGGACGATGAGCGAGGACGCTGATGAGCACAAGCACGAAGTCGCGCATCTGAATCGTCACGCTCGTCAGGGCCGTGACGGCCGCATGTTCAAGATCCCCGACGATCCGCGCATCACGCGTTTCGGGCGGACGCTCCGGCGCTACGCGCTCGACGAGTTGCCGCAATTGCTCAACGTCGTCAAGGGCGAGATGTCGCTTGTCGGACCCCGTCCGCTGGTCCACGACGAGGACCGCTACGTCCTGGGATGGGGTCGGCGCCGACTCGCGCTGAAGCCGGGGATGACGGGACTGTGGCAGGTGCTAGGGAGCAGCGCGATCTCGTTCGAGGAGATGCTCCGTCTCGACTACCTGTATGTCACGACTTGGTCGCTCTGGAACGACTTCCGGCTCCTCGGCCGGACGATCCCGCTCGTTCTCAGCGGCAGAGGCGAGCCTCCCGATCTGCTCGGCGCTTATGCATCGGAACACGAGCCGGCAGCCGATCCTGCACCCGAGCCGGAAGGTGTGGCGGCGCCTTGATGCGATCGCAGCAGGCACGCGAAGACGCTGTCTCGGTGGACGTGGCGGGAGGAGAGGCGGCCGCCCGGATCTCTACGGCGCCACGATCTGCCCCTGCCGAAGTATCCGAGAAGCCGATCCTCGACGTCGAGGGCGGCCCCGGCGGCATCTCGCGCGACGCCTTGCGGGAGCTGTGGGCTTTCCGGGAGGTTCTCTGGGCGTTTGCGGTCCGGCAGGTGACGGTGAAGTACAAGCAGGCGGCCATCGGTGTCGGCTGGGCTGTCGTGCAGCCGATCGCCGCGGCCGGCATTTTCGCCCTCTTCCTGGGCCGGTTCGCCAACGTGGCCAGCGAAGGAGCGCCGTACCTGCTCTTCGCTCTTTGCGGCACGGTGATCTGGACGTACTTCTCCGGGTCGGCCGCGTCTGCGGCGGAGAGCCTTGTGACCGACAGTGCGCTCCTGCGGAAGGTCTTCTTCCCGCGCGAGGTGCTGCCCCTCGCCGCGATCCTCGCCGGGCTCGTGGATTTCGCGCCGGCGCTTGCAACGCTCATCGTGGCTGCGCTGCTTTATGGATTTGTCCCGGGCCTTACCTGGCTCGCGCTTCCGCTCGTGCTCGCGATCGTGGTCCTGTTCGCGACTGCCTTCGGCCTCGGCTTGTCGGGCCTGAACGTGTACTACCGCGACGTCAGGTACGTCCTGCCGTTCGTCCTTCAACTCGGACTGTTCGCCAGCCCGGTCGTCTACTCACTAGCGAGCGTGCCGGCCGGGTCGAGGGATCTCTACGCGGTCCTGAATCCCCTCGGGGCTGCGATCGACGGCCTGCGGCGCATCGTCCTGCACAACGAGTGGCCTCATCTCTGGGTCAGTTTTGGCGCCCTCGGCTGGTGTGCCGCGCTCGTTGTCGGTTCGTACGCGCTGTTCAAGCGACTCGAGCGCGGCTTTGCGGACCGGATCTAGCAGCATGGCCATGCGACTCGCGACCGCCCCAGTTCAGGCGAGCAAGGACCTGGCGCGAAGGTGACTGCTGCGATCTCCTTCGACGGCGTTACGAAGCACTACCGCGGGACCCGCGAGTACCGAGCGCTTCGCGACGATCTCGCCGGGGTCGTCGGGAGGATCAGCGGAAAGAAGCGCTCACCGAGGAGCCCAGTCCGCGCTCTTGAGGAGGTGAGCTTCGAGATCCCAGAGGGCCAGTCCTTCGCCCTGATCGGCGCGAACGGCGCGGGCAAGACGACTGCGCTCAGGATCGCAAGCCGGATCACATATCCAACGACAGGCCGAGTTCGTGTCCGGGGGCGCGTCGGTGCGCTCATCGAGGTGGGGACGGGTCTGCACCCCGAGCTCTCGGGACGCGAGAACGTTCGTCTCCATGGGCGAATACTTGGTTTGTCGCGGCGCGACGTTCAGGCACGCTTCGATCAAATCGTCGAGTTCGCTGAGGTCCAGGCTGCGATCGACCGTCCGGTGAAGCAGTTCTCCTCGGGAATGCAGCTCCGACTCGGATTCTCGATCGCCGCGCACCTCGAGCCCGACGTCCTTCTGGTGGACGAAGCACTGGCGGTCGGAGACGCCGGCTTTCAGGCGAAGTCGGTGACGCGCATGCTCGAACTGCTGCGCGAGGGGCGGACAATCCTCTTCGTCTCCCACAACCTCTACGCGGTCGAAATGCTCTGCCCACAAGGGATCTATCTCAGGAAAGGGCAAGTCGTTCTAGAAGGCCCCATCCAGCAAGTCCTCCGCACATACCTCGATGACGTCGACAGCGCTGTCCTCAACGCTCATGAGCGTGGATCGGACTCCGTTTTCAGTGGCGGTCCGCTTGCAATCGAGGTCCGAGGTGAAGGACCCGACGGCCGCTCGTCACTCAGAACTGGCGAGACGCTTACGATCCGATGCGACTACGAGTGCCTCCAGCCAGGCTTGCGTGCGTTCTTCCACTTTGGCGTCACCGACGGCCGCGCCGGCAACATCTTTCTGGCATCGCAAGTGGTCGACGGCGACGAACCTCTTGAACTCGCTCGCCGAGGCACCGTTACATGTGCGGTACCTGCTCTGCCGCTCCTGCCTCGGGTGTATGAGATCTGGGGCGAGGTCAGGGTCGAATCCGGCTGGGGCAACTTCATTGATTGGCAGCAGCTCACGCGGTTTCGTGTCGAGTCAGCCGAGGAGATCAGCTCCGTGAGCCATAGCGCGATGGATGCTCCTGTCGTCGTCCCGTTTGTCTTCAGCCACCGGAACGATGCGACGCAGATTGCGGAGGCAAGGCAGGTCTCTGAGGAGGTGACGCCGTGAGTCGCGACGAGTTCGCAGTCACTGACCGAGACACCTGGCTCGTGGGCCACAGCTTGCCAACCTGGAATGGCCTGAAGATGACCGACCCGACGACGAGAGCTCCTGGAGTGCAGTTCCCGTGTCAATAGGCGACGGAATTGGCCCTGACGTCTCCGTAGTTGTGCCAGTCCGAGACCGAGAAGCCCTCCTTCAAGGGTTGCTAGGAGCTTTGGACCGACAGACACTGGACCGAGCGCGGTTCGAGGTCATCATTGTCGACGATTACTCCGTCGACCGAACGCGAGCGATCGCGCAGGCTTGGGTTGACTCAGACCCCTCACGTCGGACCCTAGTTGTGAGCGAGGGAAAGGGCCCAGGGCATGCAAGGAACCGCGGGCTGAGCGTTGCCACGGCGGAATGGATCGCTTTCACGGACAGCGATACCCTGCCCGAGCCCGACTGGCTCGAGGCAGGGCTTCGAAGTGTCGAGCGACTCGGCGCGGTCGCTGTCGAAGGAGCTGTCGAACCATGGCCTCCCGAGGCGATCGGGCCGCAGACCCACCAAGTCATGAACACGACTGGTGGGCTCTACATGACGGCCAACATGATCTACAGGCGTGACGTACTCGATGAAGTTGGTGGATTCGACGAACGGTTTTACGAGCCGTTCCTCGAGGACTCCGACCTCGCATTTCGAGTGATGGATTCTGGATACGACATTCCCTTCGCACCCGAAGTGCGTGTACGACACCACGTGCGTCAACCTAGCTTCAGTGATGTTCTCCGATCGACACGGCATCAGCGGTGGCTGTCGTTGTTTGCCACCAAGCACCCGGATCGCTATTGGACTCACCTTCGTCCGGCCGTGCGGCCGCTGTCGAGCGTCGACATCGACGTAATTCTCGGTCTTCTTTCGACCGTGGCGTTGGCGAAAACAAGAGGACCGGGCCGCGCCGTACTGTTTGCGATAGCCGCCAACGGGCTCAAGAGGGGTCTTGCATCCAATGGTGTTTTTCATGGACCCCGCGAGGAAGCCGGTTCGCGGGCGGCCCTGGCCGTAGGGCTTCCAGTGGCAAGGGCCTTCTGGTGGGTCGAAGGATGCATTCGCTTCCGAAAACTCGTGTGGTGACCAAGGTCGAGAGGCAGTTGCGCCTGCTCTTCGTGGCGCGTCGTTACTGGCCCGCGGTCGGAGGTGTGGAGTCGTTCTTGCGCCAGCTTGCGCGGGAGCTAGCGCAGCGGCACGAGGTGACGGTTCTCGCCCACCGCATCGACGACGGTCCGACCGACCGGCTGACCGACAGCCTTCGGCCACCGCCGCCTTTCGAGCCGTTCGAGGACGGCGGCGTTCACATCCGACCGCTGCGAATCTCTGCGCGCGACAAGTTGCTCCTTTCACCGCTCCTGTCTCAGGTCGTCCCCGGGTTTCGTCGCTACGCCTTTGGACGGGCTCGCATCGGGGCTGCCTCTCTCTACGCAACGGTTGTCTCTCCGACGATCGCGGACGCGGGAAAGGGCGCGCAGGTCGTTCACATGTGGGGAAGCGACCTCGTCGCAGCGGCCGCGGTCAGAGCTGCGCGTCGCCTCGATGTGCCGTCCGTCATCACACCCTTCGCACACCGTGGGCAATGGGGCGACGGGCCTGCCGATGCGTTCGCCTACCGCGACGCAGACCGGGTCATCGGGCTGCTCGACGTCGACGCGGCGGTGTACGGCGGACTTGGTGTCTCGGACGAGCGACTCGCGGTTTGTGGCGTCTGCAGTCCGGGCGTCCGCCCTGGAGGCGGGGCCGAGCTCCGCGAACGGTTCGGCATCGCCGGACCGCTCGTGCTCTTCCTGGGTGTCCGCCGCCCGTACAAGGGGTTCGACCTGATCTCTGCGTCGGCGCCGCTCGTCGCACAGCGTCGATCCGACGTCACGTTCGCCTTCGTAGGTCCTGGCCCCCCGCTCGTGCAAGAGAACGGTGCTTCTCGGCTGCTCGACATCGGCGCTGTCGACGACGAGGAGAAGGCGGCCTGGCTCGACGCGGCAGATCTGCTCTGTCTTCCCTCCCGGGGCGAGATCTTTCCGGTCTCTATCCTCGAAGCCTGGAGTGTTGGCACCCCGGTGCTGGTCAGCGACTTGCCCACATTGCGCGAGTTGGTCGGGAAGGCCGGCGGCGGAGAAGCCGTGGCGCTCGAGTCGGGATTGCTGGCGGCGAAGATCGTAGAGCTCGTCGAGCATCCCGAGCGGTTGCGCGAGCTCGGTGAAGCCGGTCGCAGGTTCTGGTCGAAAAGCTGCACGGTCGAGGCGGTCGCGAAATGGCACGAGCACCTCTACGGATCACTGGTGACACCGGAGATTGGGGCGCGCGCGGCATGAGACGCGCCCTCGTGATCGGCGGCGCCGGCTTCGTCGGCAGCTGGGTCGTCCAAGCCCTGCTCGAAGAGTCGATCGAGACTACGGTGCTCGATCGGATGTCGACCCAGCCGCGGGAGGCGGTTGCCGGTGTCGATCTCATCGTCGACGACGTGTTGCGGGCCGACCTGACAGCTCTCCTGGACGACCGGCAGATCGACACCGTCTTTCACCTCGCCGGCACCGCAGCCGTTCCTCCTTCACTCGAGCGTCCGATCGACGATCTCGAACGCAACGCGGCGACGACGCTAGCCGTGCTGGAGGCGGCACGGCACGCCGATCGTCCGCCGCTGGTCGGCTTCGTCTCCTCTGCGGCGGTGTACGGCGAAGGGCGCGAGATGCCCATGACGGAGGATCACCCGCTCCAGCCCGTCTCTCCTTACGGGATCTCGAAGCTCGCGGCGGAGACCTATGTACGCCTGTATGCGCAGCTGTACGGATTACCCACCTTCTCGGTGCGCCCCTTTTCCCTCTACGGGCCGCGGCAGCGAAAGCTCGTGATCTACGACCTGCTGTGTCGCGCGGTCGACGGGGAGGACCCGCTCGTCGTGCTCGGCTCCCCTGAGGTCAGTCGGGATTTTGTCTTTGTCGCGGACTGCGCCCGCACTCTCGTCGTACTCGCGCGAAGAGCGCCGGCGCGCGGCGAGGCGTACAACGTGGCGACCGGGGTGGGGACCCGGCTCGGCACGCTGGTCCCCGGTTTGCTCGAGTCCGCCGGTGTCGAAGCCGTCGTCCGCTTCACCGGAGACGTGAGGCCGGGCGATCCGCTGCGATGGGAGGGCGATCCCAGCCGGGCCCTCGCGCTCGGAGCCACCCTCGACACGCCTTTGGCCGAAGGGCTGCGGCAAACGGCCGAGTGGCTGCTGACCAATCCACGCGATGGGACCGAGGCGACACGACGGGACCCGCGACGTCGAACCCGGGTTGAAACGTGAGGGTGAAGGACGCGCGACACACGGGTTCCCACTTTCTCGAGAGGAAGGTTGAGAAGCGACAGCTCGGCTCTCGGTCGGGCTCTTGCGTGTGCGGCGAGGAACGTCACGCGACTGTCCTTTCTGGGCGCTATCAGCGTCTCGGTGTTCACGACTATGCATTCACGATCTTGAAGTGCAAATCGTGTGGTCTCGCTCGAACATCGCCAATCCCGGACCCTCTCCAATACGACATCGGCTACGCCCTGACCACCAAGGAGGGAGAGTTCGTCGGTTCGACCGAAGACCAGTGGAGTGCGCGCGTTGCTAGACACATCGCACAGCGCGCCGAAGGAAAGCGACTCATCGACATCGGCTGCCATGTCGGAAACCTCGTGCAAGCAGCTTCCGAGATCGGTTTCGACGCGCACGGCATCGATCTCGATCCGGTGGCCACGGCGGCCGGACGTCGCCTGGGTCGAGCCGTCGAGAATCGCACCCTCGCTGAGGTCAACGACAGCTTCGACATCGCGGTGCTGATACACGTCCTCGAGCACGTCCAAGACCTGCGTTCGTTCTTGTTTCATCTCGAGCGCGTCCTCGTTCCGCGTGGCCTCGCGTTCATCCACGTCCCGCACTATCGCGGACTGATGCCGCGACTGATGCGGGAAAACTGGATGGGTTGGTTTCCTCAGCAACACGTCTGGCATTTCACGCCCGTCACGTTGGTTGGGACAGTGGAGAGGGCGGGAAACCTCCGTGCCGTGGACTGCACTACTCGTGGGGTGATAGAGCCACCATCCACCGGAGTGAAGGGCGCAGTGAAAGCGGCGGTCTCAATGCTCTCGAGATCCGTGGAGTGGGGGGATGAGATCGAGGCGGTGTTCCAAAAGGCGTGAGAGCGGCAGACGAGATCGACGTGAGTACTCGAGGCGAAGAAGTTCATCGTCCGATATCGGAGACTGCCCGCCAGACGCTGACCGTTGCGATCCCTACGAAAGACGCCGCCGACCTTCTCGCCGACTGCCTCGCAACCGTCGCGTGGGCTGACGAGATCATCGTCGTCGACATGTTCAGCTCCGACGACACGGAGGAGGTCTGCGCCAGATACCCGCAGTGTCGGTTCTTCCAGCGTTCCGACTACATCTTCGGGAATCTCAATTTTGCGTTCGAACACGCGACCTCCGATTGGGTGATGCGCCTCGACTCGGACGAGCGGATCACCCCCGAGCTCGCCGAGGAGATTCGGGCGATTCTCGCCAATCCGCCGCAGGGCGTAGCCGGTTTCGAATTCTGGGAGCGCCCGTTCGTGCTCGGGAGGGAGCTGCGATTCGGCTTCGGGCGAAGGCATTACCGCAAGATCCTCTTTCGGCGTGGAGCCGCGCGTTACCCGGTCAGACACGAGCACGAAGACCTCGACAGCGGCGACGGCGTCTGGCTGCGCGGCCGTCACGGCTACGTGCATCTGAACTACAACGCGGTCCGCGAGTATTTGACCAAGGCGAACTACTACACGGAGCTGGATGTCGCGCGTGCCGCGCTTCCTGCCACTGCACCAGGTCAGAGGTCCGCGCTCGTGAGCTCCGCACGAGCCTTCTACCTCTACTACCTCAAGTACCAGGGCTTTCGCGATGGCTGGGTGGGCCTCCTCGATGCGAGCATGCGCTCCGTGTATCAGCTGGTCTACTGGGCCAAGCTGCGGGAGCGGTGGGAGCAGGAGCACGAGCAGGTGAGCGATGCAGGGTGAGACGGCGCCGTTGGATGTGGAGGTCTCGTTGGTCAACACCAACAACAGCGACCTTCTTCGTGCCTGCCTCGCGTCGCTGCCCGAGGCCGCCGGCGCGCTTAGCTGGCACGCCACCGTCGTCGACAACGCTTCCGACGATGGTAGCCCGGAGGTTGTGCGCATCGAGTTCCCGTGGGCGCGCTTGATCGAGAACCCGCAGCGCGCCGGGTTCAGCGCGAATCACAACCAGGTAATCGGCGACGTCGTCAGTCATTACTCAGCTCGTTACGTTCTGGTGCTCAACGAGGACACCGAGCTTGAATCGGGGTCGCTCGAGGAGCTCGTGTCCTTTGCGGACCGCGAAGATCGCTTGGGCGCTGCCGGCCCGCGGCTGATCGAGAAGGACGGGCGGGAACAGGTCTCTTACTTCCGGTTCCCCGGTGTCCTCGAGCAGTTTTGGTCGACGTTGAGGCCGGGGCGGTCATCCCGTCCCGCCGAAACGGCGGGCTGGCTCAACGGTTCGTGTCTACTCGTCCGTACAGAAGCCCTCCGCCGAGTCGGGCCGCTCGATGCTCGCTTCTTCATCTTCTTCGAGGACACAGACCTCGGCCTGCGTCTCCATCGAGCAGGCTGGCGCTCCGCGGTGTGCGCCTCGTCGAGGGTTGTGCACCACGGCCACCAGACGGTCTCTCAGTCCGGCGTCGGCACGCACATGGAGCGACAGATGCTCAGAAGCCGATACCTCTACTTCCGCAAGCATCACGGCCGCTACCGTTCAGCACTGTTAGCAATGCTTGTCCGCGTGGCGCTCGCGATGCGCGCGACCAAGGCGTCCGCGGGAGCGATTCTTCATAGAGACCCCTCCGAACGCAGACTTGCCGAGCTTCTTTGGGATCTCGTCCGATACGACCCGCAGAAAGTTCTCGAGCATGAGGCCTTTGCTCTGGGCGGTCGGCGATGACCCGACCTTTCGTGCGTCTCGCCCTCTGCTGCAACGAGAGCTTGAACGACATCGACGGCATACGTGACTACACGCTTCGCCTGGTCGAGGCACTCTCTCAGATCGAAGCCGTGGCGGCCGACCTCTACGTCCGCACCTCGGACGGAAAGTGGGCGGTGATCGACGGCGAGACCGGTAACCGTGGACATGAAGGGGCGTTCCAAGGACTTACGGGCTACGACGTCGTGGTGCTTCAGTACAACCCGTTCATGTACGGCCGCTGGGGCTTTGCTCCCTGGCTTCCGGTGGCTCTCGGCCGGCTCCGCAGCAAGAGTGCGGGCGTCTGCGTCGCACTGATGGTGCACGAGCCGTATGTGCCGATGGTCAACTGGCGTTGGACACTGATGGGTCTTTGGCAGCGCTGCCAACTCGCCGCTGCACTCTGGGAATCACATCTTGCGTTCGTCTCCATCGATCCATGGGCTAGATCGTTGCGCAAACTTCCGTTTGCACGACCGACCTTCCACCTTCCTGTGGGCTCGAATCTTCCCGACATGCGCGCTGCGAGGAACACGCAGCGACTGCAGTTAAATGCGGACAACGATACGGTGGTGATCGCCACATTCACGACGGGCATTCCTGGTCGACTCGTCTCCCATCTTGCTGCGGCTATCGACGAAGTCGCCCGAACCGGGAAGAAGGTTCTCGTACTCAACCTCGGCGCAGGAGCGCCTCGGCTGGGTGGAGCGATCGCCGAACCCGTCGAAGTCATAGAACCCGGGAGGCTTCCCTCAGAAGAGCTCGCCTCGAACCTTGCGGCTTCTGATCTGTTCCTCGCTCCCTTCAGCGATGGTGTCTCGACGCGGCGGACGACAGTTATGGCGGCGCTCCAACATGGGGTGCCGGTAGTCGGAACGAGCGGATTCTTGACCGACAGGATCTTTCAGGATGCCGTGAACCATCTCAGGCTCGTCCCGGTCGAAAGCCCACGAGCATTTGCCGCGGCCGCCGTCCACCTCGTGTTGAATCCGGAAGAGCGAGTGGTGTTGGGGTCGGCCGGCCGAGATCTGTACGAGCGTTCGTTCGACTGGCCAGTTATCGCTAACGAACTCCTCACGCGGCTCGGGGTCGCCCTACGGGAAGACGGATCACGTGGAGCGCCGTCGCTGAGGCCCTCGGTGCGATGAGCAACGCGTCGAGTGTTGTGATTACGGTCCCCTGGGGGCTGCGAGCCGGCGGGGCCGAGACGATGCTCTGGACATTCCTTCGTTACGTCGACCGTCAGCGCATAGAACCCACAGTGGTTTTCCTGCAGGACGGACCGTTCGTGAGGGAGATTTCGCAGCTCGGTGTCAGCACGGTGACGATTCGCGCTGGCCGACTCCGCGATGCTCGCAGAGCTGCTTACACCGTTCGCCGCTTGGCCGAGGTCATCTCAGACAACTGCGACGTGCTTCTGAACTGGACGGCGAAGAGCCACCTCTACGGAGCATCCGCGGCTGTGGTCGCGGGGATGACGGACCGCACCCTCTGGTGGCAACACGGCATTCCCACCGGCCACTGGCTTGACCGCCTCGCGACGGCGTTGCCGGCCCGGGCTATCGGCTGCTCATCTCACTCCTCCGCGAGCGCGCAATCGCGGCTGCACCCGAGACGATCGACGTTCGTCGTGCATCCCGGCGTCCCCGCCGAGGTCGCCGACAGCGGGAACGGCGCGAGTGGACGGGAGCTGACATCTACCTCCGACGAGGCCGTAGTGGGAATCGTCGGACGGCTCCAGCCGTGGAAGGGTCAGCATCGCTTCATCAGAGCGATCGCGGAGCTCCGGCGCCGAGGGTATCCCGTACGTGGTCTCGTAGTCGGCGGGAATTCTCACAATCTCTCGCCTGGCTATGACGTGGCGCTTCGACGGCTGGCGCTCGACTCGAGTGTGGCGCCGTTCGTGACCTTCACGGGACACGTCGCCGATCCAGCTCACTACATCCGAAGGATGGACGTCCTCGTCAATGCTTCCCGTCAGGAGCCCTTTGGCATCGTCGTCCTCGAGGCGATGGCACTTGGCGTTCCTGTTGTCGCCGCAGCCGGGAGCGGGCCAGGAGAGATAGTCGAGTCGGGCCGATCGGGCGTTCTCCTGGACTCCGTGGACGAAACGTCGCTCGCAAACGGTCTGGAGTTGCTCCTCAGCGATCCCCGTCTCCGCCGTCGGCTCGGCGCTGCCGGCCGCAGCCACATTCGAGCGAAATTCTCGGCAGAGACGATGTGCCGTCGACTCGAAGCCGCGCTAGAGGGGATTGCGGCCACGTGACCGATCGACAGCGTAGTGCTGTTTCTCGCGCGAGCTCCTATACCGCGATCGCGCAAGATGTCGGCCGCAGTTCGGCTCGGACGGTGGATCCGAGCTCATCCCGGAAGAAAGTTGCGCTGGTGGGCCACGAGATTCGCGACCACGGCGGCATGGATCGTGCGGTGACCGAGCTGCTACGCCGCGCGAGCGATCAAGTCGAGTTTCATGTGATCTCCACAGAATTGTCCGACGCGCTTCGTCCGCTCGTCAGATGGCACAGGCTCAGGATTCCGCGCCGACCGTTTCCGCTCCGCTACGTCGCCTTTTACGTCGTCGCGGGGATTCGCTTGCTTTGGCTGAGAGTCGACGTTATCCACACGCTCGGGGCGATCGTGCCCAACCGCGTCGACGTCGCGACGGTGCACGCATGTCATGCGGGATTCGTGAGGGCGACAGGCGCACTGGCTCCGGCGGGTGCCCCGACCCTTCGCAGGATCAATACCGCTGTGTCTCGTCTCCTCTCATTGGCTGCAGAACGATGGACGTACCGGCCGAGCCGGGTGCGGGCGGTGGCAGCCGTTTCCACCGGGGTCTTTCAGGAACTCCAGCACCACTATCCGGGCGTGCGCATCGAGATCACCCCGAACGGAGTGGACTCCGATCGTTTCCGACCTGACTCGGATGTGCGTCGAGGCTTGCGACAAGAGGAGGGCGTTGACCCCGACCAGTATGTCGCTCTGTTCGTGGGCGGCAACTGGGATCACAAGGGCCTCCCGATCGTCATCGAGTCGATTGCGAAAGGAAGAGCGATGGGTTCTCCTATCGACGAGCTCTGGGTCGTTGGCTCGGGCGACAAGGAACGCCTACGTTCGACCGCAGTAAGACACGACGTCGCCGACGCGGTCAAGTTCTTTGGTCCGCGAGTGGATGTGGAGCGCTTCTACAAGGCAGCGGACTTGTTCGTCCTGCCCTCTCTTTACGAGGCATTCAGCCTGGTGCTGCTCGAAGCTGCTGCAAGCGGGCTCCCGATCATCACGACAGCTGTGCACGGAGTGGACGAGCTCAACGCAGGTCGGGGCGTGCTCGTCGTCGACCGCACGGCCGAGGCGGTGGCGAAGGCAATCTCCGATCTTCGAGCGGATCCGAAGCGTATGACTCGGTTGAGCCAAGCCGGTCGCGCGCAAGCGCTCTCATACACGTGGGCGAGCTCGGTGGAAAGCATCCTGCGCATCTACGACGACCTCGTCTCTGAATCGGCTGCGATCACGACATGACCGTCCACGCCGTAACCGCGCATCGGCTCAGCGATCTCCGCGCTCGAACTGCTCGGGTCGCGCTGGTGTTCGGAATCTCGCTCGGACTCCTGTACGCGGGCCGAGCCCTCGTTGACCCAACCCGAGCTCACCTCGTCATGGCCGGGGCAATCACCGCAGTGTTGGTCGGCATCGGTCTTCGCTCGCCGAGGTCGCTCCTGTACGGATTGGTCGTGTGGCTTGCTGCTCTTGGGCTCGTGCGCCGGCTGGCCGCCGAGTTCAGCCCGGCGCCGCAGTCCGATCCACTGCTGCTCGTCGAGGCCGCGGCAGTAGGCGTTCTTCTGATCGTCGCGGCGGCACGCGGCGCATTCTCGAATCTGACAGGCCTTGCAAAGGCTGTACTCGCGCTGAGCCTGCTTGTAGTGCTGGGTGCCATAAATCCGCTCGGAGGCAGCCTCACTGCCGGGCTCGGCAGCCTGTACCTCATCCTGATCCCAATGCTCGCCTTCTGGGTGGGCCGCTCGATCTGCGACGACCGTACTCTGGCCACCACCCTCGGACTCGTAGCATCGCTCGCCGTCGCGGCCGGGGTCTACGGTCTGGCGCAAACGTTCAACGGCTTCCCCTCCTGGGACGCTGCTTGGATCAGCACCGGCGGCTATGAAGCGCTCAACGTCGGGGGGGCCACGCGGGCATTCGGTCCGTTCACATCTGCTTCCGAGTACGCCATCTTCCTCGGCATCGGCTTCGTCGCGTGGCTGGCGTTCGGCTTCCGGCTGGTGCGTCTTCCGTTTGCAGTGGGTGCCGTGGCGCTGCTCGCAACGGCGATCTTCTACGAATCCTCCCGCGGCATCATCTTCACGCTCGTCTTCGCCGTCGCTCTGATGGTCGCAGCCCGGCGGCGACTTCCGATCGCCATAAGTGCCGCACTTGCGGTGGCGGCGCTGTTCGCCGTTCCGTTCGTCACGCGAAGCGTCGCCTCTTCTCCAACGGTCTCGGCCACCGACCCCGGCTCCGCTCTCGCCGCGCATCAGATCCAGGGTCTTTCGTCGCCGCTGAGTTCGCAGGATTCGACTCTGGGAGCGCATTTTTCTCTGTTCACGAACGGGCTGCGCTCTGCGATCAACAACCCAGTCGGTCTGGGCATCGGCTCTGTCACGATCGCCGGCTCCAAGTACGGCGGGGAGACTGTTTCGACCGAGGTGGATCCCTCGAACGCCGCGGTTGCACTTGGGATCCCGGGCCTCGTCGCATATCTCGCTGTCGTGGGAATCGCCTTCTTCAATGCCTACTCGCTAGCCTCCCGTCGGCGCGACGCTCTGGCGATCGCCGCGCTCGGTGTGCTCGTGATCACCCTTCTTCAGTGGCTGAACGGGGGCCAGTATGCGGTGGCGTTCCTGGTCTGGCTGGTTCTCGGCTGGGTCGACCGCGCACGCTTAGCCGAGCATGCGTAGGGGCCGGGAAGCAGACGCCGGTCGAGGCAAAGAATCGTTGTCGCCTCTCCTCCTTGGTCTTGGGTCCTTCCCGGATCAGCCTGGTGGAGTGAATCGCTACGTGCACGATCTTCGCGGCGCGCTGGCCGAGCGCGGCCTCGAGGTTCGTACGGTCACCCTCGGGCCGTCGGCTTCGCCGACCGACCGCATGACCATCGCGGCGAATGCGAGTGATCCGCTGGTTACCCGAGTGCGGAACTACACGGCCCGGGTGCGACTTCTGGCCGGCGATGCAGACGTCATCGACAGCCATTTCGCTTTGTACGCACTCGGCCCCCTGCTGACGAGGTCCCTACGCGGCCGCCCGCTCGTCACTCACTTCCACGGTCCCTGGGCTCGAGAGCATCTCGGTGGCTCGGGATCACCCGTCGCTCACGCCAAGCGTTTCGTCGAACGGGCCGTCTATGCGCACTCGAAGGAGCTGATTGTCCTTTCGGCCGCGTTCCGACGCATTCTGCTCGAGGACTACGGGGTGGCACCGTGGCATGTCCACGTCGTGCCGCCCGGCGTAGACCTGAAGACCTTCAGGGTCGGCGATTCAGGCGAAGCCCGCCGTGCGCTCGAGCTCTCGCACTCTTCGTGGGTCGCCTTCACGGCGCGTCGGCTCGTCCCGCGAATGGGTATTGACGTCCTGCTCGACGCGTGGCAAAGCTTCGCCCGCAGCCGCGACGACGTCCTCCTGCTCGTCGCAGGACAGGGACCCGAGCGTGAGCGCCTCGAGAAACGTGTCGAGCAACTCGCAATCGCGAACACAGTCCGCTTCACCGGGAAGCTGACGGACAAGGAACTCGTTGCCCACTACCAGGCTGCGGACCTGTGCGTGGTTCCATCACTGGCGCTCGAGGGCTTCGGGCTGGTGGTGTTGGAGGCGCTCGCGTGCGGCACACCCGTCATCGGCACCGACGTCGACGGCCTGGGGGAGACGCTGGTCCGACTCGAGCGGGACCTGGTCGTCCCGAGTGGCGATCCGGTCGCGCTCGCCGAGCGTCTTGCAGCCGCGCAGGCGGGGCGTGCGCCCCTGCCCGACGCCGACCGCTGCAGAACCTTCGCCCGATCGTTCTCCTGGGATGCGGCTGTGAAGCGGCACGAGGAGATCTACGAGGCTGCAATTCGGCCGGTCCGGCGAGCGAGGCCACGCATCGTTTTCGTCAACCATTGCGCACGGCTTTCCGGGGGCGAACTTGCGCTGCTTCGACTCCTGCCGGCACTCGAGCAGGTCGACCTTCACCTCATCCTTGGAGAGGACGGACCGCTCGTGCGCCGTCTGCACGAGACAGGAATCTCAGTCGAGGTCTTGCCGATGGGCGACGCCGCCCGGGAGCTCCACCGAGGCGAGGTGACCCCGGGGACCGTGCCGGGGAAAGCTCTTCTCGATACGTCGGCGTATGCCGTCGCCCTCGCCCGACGGCTGCGGCGGCTGCGGCCGGACATTGTGCACACGAACTCGCTCAAGTCGGCGCTCTACGGCGGAGTAGCGGGGCGTCTAGCAGGCGTCCCGGTCGTGTGGCACATCCGCGATCGAATTGCGGAGGACTATCTCCCAACTCCTGCGGTTCGCCTCGTGCATGCGGCAGCGCGTTGGTTGCCCAGCGCGATCATCGCCAACTCCCGGGCGACGCTCGCAACGCTCGGCAAGAGTGAGGTTTTCCGTTCGGTAGTAGCAAGCCCGGTTGTGGTCTACGACTCGGCCGCCACCGGGGATCGAGACGGGCGCCACAGCGAATTCCTCCACGTCGGGATGGTCGGTCGTCTCGCCCCGTGGAAAGGGCAGCACGTCTTCCTCGACGGATTCAGGCAGGCGTTCGGCCGCGGCCCCGAATCCGCAGTCATCGTCGGCGCGCCTCTTTTCGGCGAAGACTGGTACGAGGCCGATCTGAGGCGCCGCGCGCGAGTCCTCGGCCTCGACGGGAGGGTCGTCTTCGCAGGGTTCCGCGAGGACATCTGGACCGCACTCAGCGAGATCGACATCCTGGTGCATGCATCCGTGACGCCGGAGCCATTCGGACAGGTAATCGTCGAAGGGATGTCGGCAGGTCTCCCGGTGGTCGCGACCGACGCAGGGGGTCCCGCGGAGATCATCGAGGACGGTGTCGACGGGCTGCTCTACCCGCCCGGTGACGCCGACGCACTCGCAAGTCGTCTTCGCGGCCTGGCAGATGATCCGGCCCTCCGGGCAAGGGTGGGAGCCGCGGCCCGTGAGAGCTCGAAGCGATTCACGGCCCGAGCCGCCGCCGACCGGGTGACCTGGGTTTACGAACGTGTGCTCGCTCGCGGATGACGGTTGCGATCAGTCACGACTACCTCACCCAACGCGGCGGTGCCGAGCGCGTCGTGCTCTCGATGCTGCGCGCCTTTCCTCGAGCACCGCTGTACACGTCACTCTACGACGCGGAAGGAACGTTTCCGGAGTTCCGAAGTGCGGACGTGCGCGTGACTGGCCTCGATCGCATCACGCCGCTGCGACAGCACCATCGCCTTGCTCTGCCCTTGCTCCCCACGACCTTCTCCCGTCTGCAAGTGTCCGCGGACGTCGTCCTTTGCAGCTCGAGCGGGTGGGCTCATGCGACTCGGGTCGACGGCAAGAAGGTCGTCTACTGCCACACGCCCGCCCGTTGGCTCTATCACGGCGCGCACTACCTGGCGGAGCGGCAGCTAGCAGCCAGGGCCGGACTGGCTGTGCTCCGTCCGTATCTCCTTCGCTGGGACCGCAGAGCGGCAGCTACGAGCGATCGCTATCTCGCCAACTCGACGGTAGTGCAAGAAAGAATTCGGAACGCATACGGAATCGAGGCAGAGATCCTTCCGCCCCCGCCGGCGCTCGGTCCCGGCGGGCCGAGGCAGCCCATCGACGGTCTCGAGCCAGACTTCTTTCTCTGCGTGTCGCGACTCCTGCCCTACAAGAACGTCGATGCGGTGGTAGGCGCCTTTTCCTCGAACAACGCGGAGGACAGGCTCGTCATCGTGGGGGGCGGACCTGAAGATGACCGCCTTCGCGCCGGGGCCGGTCCGCGGGTTCGCTTGCTCGGATCGGTGACTGACGAGCAGCTCCGGTGGCTCTACGGAACCTGCGCGGGTGTTGTCGCTGCTTCGTACGAGGACTACGGCCTGACGCCGCTCGAAGGGGCCGCGTTCGGGAAGCCGGCTGCAGTACTGCGCTGGGGCGGCTTTGAAGACACCGTCGTACAGGACAAGACGGGGGTCTTCTTCGAGCGTCCCGAGGCGAACGCGATCCTCGAGGCAGTGCGAGACCTGCGGACCCGGAACTGGGATTCCGACGAGATCTCGGCCCACGCGGAGCGATTTTCGCAGCGAGCCTTCGAGGAGCGCTTGCGCGAAATCGTGGCGGAGGTTGGTTAGTTCGATGGCGGGCAGCGCCACGACCGCTAGAGCGGACGTTCTCCCGAGGCCGGCGGCAGGAGTCCGAAGCGGACAGGTCTCCTGGGCCAACGTGCGAGCAGTTCTGCTCGTTCTACTGACCATCACGCCCCTTGCCGCAGCGAACGGAGGCTACTGGCCGACCGCCTGGAGCTGGAGCTCGCTCGCACTGCTCTGGATTGTGGGGCTCGCACTCGTTCTGCGCGTGCCCGCACTCGGCCGGCTCGAGATTGCGACGCTCGGAGCATTACTTGGCCTGGTCGCCTGGATTGCCGCGTCAACCATTTGGAGCTCGAATGTCGGACAGACCGTGTCGGAGGTGGAGCGTGTCCTCGTCTACGCAGCAGGCCTCGCCGCAGCGCTTCTCCTCCTCAGAGGCTCCTCCTACAAAGCCCTGCTGATTGGAGCCTGGGGCGCGGCCGCGCTCGTTTGTGGGTACGCGCTCCTCACGCGTCTGTTTCCAGAAAGGCTGGGTTTCTACGACCCGATCGCCGGCTATCGACTCTCCGAGCCGTTGGGGTACTGGAACGGCCTCGGCATCCTGGCCGCGATCGGTTCCGTTCTCGCCCTCGGCCTCGCCGCACACGCGAAGAGCCTCCCGGTGCGGGGCATTGCTGCAGCCTCGCTCCTGCTCACGATGCCGGCGCTGTACTTCACCTTTAGTCGTGGCGCCTGGATCGCGCTCGCCTGCGGCCTCATCGCGACCTTTCTGCTCGATACGCGCCGTCTCGAGCTTGCCACCGCAGGTCTGGTGCTCGCGCCGTTCGTCGCCGTCGCGGTCTGGATGGCCTCCAGTTCCGACGGCCTCACGCGACTTGATTCGTCGCTCGAGCTTGCCTCGCATGACGGCCATCAGTTGGCTGCGGCGCTGGCCGGTCTTGCCGGTGTGGCGGCTGTCAGCGGGATCTTGCTCGGTGTCGCTTCTCGGCGTCTCTCCTTCTCCGTGGGCGCACGGCGCGGATATGCGCTCACTTTGGGCATTGCCGCGCTCGCGGTTGTGATCGGGTTGTTCGCTCACTACGGATCCCCGACGACACTCGCGCGCAAGGCTTACCACTCATACACGGCGCCGACCCCACGCGCGACGACCGACCTCAATCAGCGGCTCTTCACGCTCGCGAGTCCGCGGCGGCTTCTCTGGGCAGCCGCATGGCATGACGTCGAAGCGCATCCCGTGCTCGGTTCCGGCGCGGGGACGTTCGAACGCTTCTGGCTCCAGAACCGAACGTCAGGCGAGAAGGTTCGTGATGCCCACAGTCTCTACCTCGAGACACTCGCGGAGCTTGGACCCATCGGGCTCGCATTGCTCGTTGCGGTGCTCGCGCTACCTGCAGTCGCGGCGGCGCGCGCGAGAGACCGGCGTCTGATGGCGCCGGCGTTGGGCGCCTACGTTGCGTTTCTTCTTCACGCAGGGATCGACTGGGACTGGGAGATGCCTGCGGTGACGCTGCTCGGGCTCTTCTGCGGCGCCGCAATTTTGCTCGCGGCACGCTCGCGGAGCCGGCCGGTACACCTGCCTGTTTTCGCGCGCGGAATCGCCGTCGCGGCCGCAGTCGCGCTGACTGCCTTCGCCTTCTTCGGCCTGCTCGGAAACCGGGCAATCAGCGCTGCGAACGCAGCGGCCGGCTCCCGTCAACCGAGAAAGGAGGAGTCGAAGGCGCGCGAAGCGGTCAGATGGGCTCCGTGGTCCTCGGAGGCGTGGAGGTTGGTCGCAGAGGGGCAGTACGCGCAGGGGGACCTCGCGGGCGCACGCGCGAGCCTTCGCCGCGCGCTCGACAAGGATCCAGACGATTGGCAGCTTTGGTTCAACCTGGCCGCCGCCAGTCGGGGACGCAAACGAGCCGAGGCAATCGACAGAGCCCGCAGGCTCAACCCGCTGAGCCCGGAGATCGCGGACTACGTGAAATCGCTGCGCGCAAAACCGTGATCGCTCGGAGGATCGGATAGATGGCTCGCCGAGATCCCCTGGCACGTCCGGAGAAGCTCATCCCGCTCGTCTACGCGTACGTGGCGTATCGCCTTGGCAGCGGACCCGACGCCGACGACGTGACGAGCGAGACGATGGAGCATGCCTACCGATACCGGGAACGGTACGACCCAGCGAAGGGCGAGCCGATGGCGTGGCTGATCGGCATCGCCCGTAACTGTGTCGCCGATCTCGTCGCCAGGCGCGAGCACGTTGTCGACGAGCCCCTTCCCGAGTCGGCCACGGAGGAAATGGAGGAGCAGGCGATGCGGCGGTTGTCGCTCACCCGGGCGGTCGCTCGGCTGGACGAGCGGGAGCGCGAGCTGATCGCCCTCAGGTACGGGGCCGACCTGACCGCGCGGCAGATCGCCGGCGTGCTCGGGCTGAGGCCAAATGCAGTCGAGGTCGCTCTCCACCGGGCTCTGGGGAGGCTTCGGGCAGAGCTCGACCGGGATCCCACCAGCGAATTGCGGCCGAGCACTTCAGGAGCCGTAAGGTTTTGAGCCCATCCGGGCGTAGACCAATTAGAAGGGCAAAAACGACGCTCGAGGAGGCCTGTGGTGAGGGTTTTTCGACACAGAACGGACGAGTACGGTGATCTCGAGCGTCAACTCAGATCAGACCGCCCCAGACCTTCCAGGGCGCTTCTCGATCAACTCGTGGCGGAGGCTCCTGCTCGACGGGGCAGGAGTCGGAATCTGGTGGCGGGGCGCCTTGCTCTTGCCGGCCTCTTGACTCTGATCCTGCTGGCCGCGCTGGCTGCGACCGGTGGCGTCGGCCAGGTGGCTTCTGGCGGCAAGGTCGCCGCGGAGCGAGTCAAGGCGGTCGTAGGCGCACCTTTCGGCCAGTCGAAGAAGACCGAGGCGACCTCGACGAACGCTGCGTCACCCAACGGCGGGTCTCTTAATGCGTTGGCCGCGCCGGCCGATCCGCCCGGGCAAGACCAGTACAAGCCCGGCTGCGGGCGAGGCGATCCCAACGAGCCGCACACGGGACCGCCTGGTAACAACAACGGCTTCCCGGGACGGTGCCCGCCGAGCGCGCCCCCGCCGGTAACGCCGCTGCCTTAAGAAGCTGCTCCCCGGCCTAAGAACCCGCGACGGGAGGCGGGAGTACCGTCAGCTGAGTAGGCGTTCTCGACGCATCGGCGTCGGGGATCCTAAGGCGTCCGGCCGTGTGGGCGCGCGGGAAGTCTCGATTCGCTGACCTGGTTGCGTAGGCTCGCGTCATGGCAGCGAGTGGTCAGCTCCGCCATTGGGCGCGGCGCCTCGCATGGAGGCCGGTTACGACGTCAGGCCGTTCGTTGCAATGCGCGATCCTTTCTTGCGGCTGGCGGCTCTTTGTGCGCACCTCGAAGTGTCGCTGGTCATCGACGCCGGCGCGAACGGCGGCCTCTGGGTCTCGGATCTGCGCGAAGCTGGCTACCAAGGCCGCGTTGCGTCGTTCGAGCCCGATCCTTCCGCTTCCGCCGCGCTCGCTGCCCGCGCATCAGACGATCCCGCTTGGACGGCACATCCAATCGGCCTGGGTACGTCACGGGGCACCGTCGAGCTGCGTCTGACCGACGACAGCCACTTCAATTCCTTTCTTCCCCAAGCAGAGCCGATCGAGCAGACGGCGACACGTGGCGTTCATCTCGCACGCGTGGAGCGGCTCGACGAGGTCTTGGAAGTTGCCCCCGGAGAGCGCATTTTCCTCAAAGTCGACGTGCAGGGGTATGAGTTGCCCGTGCTCGACGGGGCGTCGGGAATCATGGATCGCGTCGTGGGCGCCCAAGTTGAGGTCAGTCTGATTCCCTTGTACGAAAGCCAGCCTTCGATCAGGCAAGTGATTTCTCGACTCGAGAGTGATGGACTTCGCGTTGCCGGAGTCATCAACGGCAGCCTTTACGCCTCCGGGGAGGAGAGCTTCTTCGACCTGCTTGCGGTGCGCATCGCCTGACACGGGATCACGATTCCGATCGCCTCATCGAACGATGATCCGGCTCAGGGGATCTGAGGAACGCGAGCCGCCGCACTGTTCCCCACGTCACTCGGGGCTGACGGCCTCATCTGGGGAGAGAGGACGGCTGGCTCGAGCTCCAAGTCTGTCGGAGGGAACCGCCTTGTAGGCTCTCGACCTGCCGCAGCCGTCGCGGAACCAACCGTGCCATAAGCGGGGAAGTTTGTGATCCACAGCGCGCTCAATCGACTGCACCGCTTGCTTGGACGTTCAGATCGAGCAACGCACATTGCCGTGCTTATCCGAAATCAATGCGCCCAGGTGGTGAGGTATCGCCTCTCAGGTGAGAACGAAATCGGCGAGAGCGGTGAGGGTTTGCTAATCGAGGCGGTTGCAAGCCGCTGTCAAACGGTCATCGACGTCGGCGCACACAGCGGTAGCTGGATAAGTCGGTTTCTTGCAACGACGAATAACAACAGCATCCACGGGCTGATCTTCGAGCCACAACGCAGATGCCTGCCAGACCTTGAGTCGAAGCTTTCGAACTATCCGAACGTGGAGGTCATCAACGCGGCTGTTGCCGACAGCCCCCAGGAACATGAATTCTTCGAGGCACAGGAACCAGAGCATTCATCATTGATCGAACCCGTCGGAGAAGTGACGACAGCGACGTATCCGGTGCGTGTTACCACTCTCGATGAAGAAGTCGCTCGTCGAGGTTGGGACACTGTTGACTACCTGAAGGTTGACGCCGAGGGCTACGACCTCCGCGTGCTGCAGGGTGCCGTAACGCTCCTTCGAGAACGACGCGTCGGCCTAATCCAATTCGAATACAACCGGACGTGGTCAGAGGCCGGAAGCACTCTCGCAGCCGCGTATTCGTACCTCAACAAGAAGGGTTACGTCGTCTTCCTTGTCAAGAACGACGGTCTGTTCGAACTTCGCTACGCGCGCTATGGCGAGTTCTTCGCGTACGCGAACTTTTGCGCCGTTGCGTCTGACGACATTGCGCAGCTCAAGAGTCTCCTTCGTGGACCGATTTAGCCAACTGCGGCCAACCGCCAACGTCTCGGGGTCCTCTCACGAAGCTAAAGGCAACCAAGCTCTCTCGCGCCTAGAAGTGCAAGTGCTGCTTCCTCAGCGACGATGCCGCCGCGTGGCGAGCGTGACGTAGCAGGGGCCAGCACACGGCGCACAGACTCGAGCGGGGTTGTCGCGAAACGACGCGACAGACCTTACCAGCCTGGCGAGCGAGGCTGGGTCAAGATCAAGAACCGCGATTACTGGCGGTATGAACTCGAGCGCGAATCAGCGATCAAGGCGAACCGCGTTCGCCAGTTCGTTTAGCCGCCACATACAAAATACGCCGGTCGTGCGCCACAATCCACTCATGCCCGGTTCGGAATTATGGCGTGAGCGAAAATTGAAGGCGCTTCAAAAGCGAGGCTGGGGCGAGGCAAAGATTGAGCGGTGCTTGACGTTGGGGGACAACGAACAGCACGTTTACGGCACAACGGGACCTAAGAGATGACAGAACCTGTGTCCGACGATCGATGGGGCGAGGCGCAAGTGGCCGAGCGCGAGTATTGGCAGTGGCCAGCCATTGATGCGAGGGAGTTCGTGCAGATCCTGGCTGGGCTGGCAGAAGCGGCCGTCTGGGCCAGCCAACGTTTTCCAGACGAGTCGCCTCCAGCTGGCGATTGGCTTGAAATCGGGATTGGTCCCCTTGGGATCGGTTGCATCCATTTCCTTCCTCAGGCCGCGAGTAAGCGGCTAGTAGCTATCGATCCTCTTGAGCGCATACACCGGACTGAACTGTCTCTGCCGAGACCGCTGCTCGCCGCCGTCGAGGTTGCTCGCTCGATGTACGACCATCACCTCGCGCCTGGTGAAGCGACGGCTTTGGAAAGCTCGCGCTTTGGATTGGCCGTTCTCCACAACGTGCTCGACCACGTGCGGGACCCGAAGGCGGTGCTGCAAGAAGCGAGGAGGGTTCTTCGTCCGAAAGGCATCCTCTTCCTCGCCTGCGATACGCACTCGCGGTTGCACCAGGTACGGCACAAACTCGTCATCCGACGGACAGATCCGGAGAGCTGGCTTGTAAGAGCCCATCCATTCCAATTTCGGCCGAGCGAACTCTTTGCCCTCGTTGACGACAACGGTTTTCAGGTTCTCTCACACAATCTTGCTAACAGACTCGTCACCGAAACCGTCGGCAAGACGACGCGATTGCTGATCCTCGCCCGGCGAAACTAGGCGTACTCACACCTGCCGTAGAGATCGATGGCCTGCGGGCCAGCGCGTCCTCGACAAGACCGGAAACCTCAAGGCGGCGCAGGACTGCTCGGCCACGCCTCTATTCAGACAACGGCGGACATTTACTTGGACTGGGACCTTGACCAGCTCGCCGAAGCGATGCGCGAGGTCTTGGAGGAAGGGGCGTAGGGATTCGTTCCCCACGGATTGCCTTGGGAGCGGCTCGGTTGAGCCAAAGATGGAGGCGGCGGGAATCGAACCCGCGTTCGCGACCTTATGTGGACGGCCTCGCAGCGCGAACGAGCTGCCGCGCGCGCCGCCTCGCCTGCCGGATCGCGTGAAGACTTGTCTCCGGGTGCGCCAGCCATGCCCCAAAGTCTCGAACGCGCCTCGGCGCCGAGCTATCGGTCAGGAGCGCTGCTCTGATGATCGTCCGGAGCTGGTGTTCTGGCGCGAAGAACCGCTCCCAGACCTGGCGCGCCTCGCTGCCGAGTTGAGCCGCCTCATCGTGGCGTTCGCGAAGGATCGCCGGGAGCTCTTGGACCCTCGCTTCAGGCACCCTGATCGTGCACGAGTTCCAGTCCACGAACGGCGGCGGCAGCCATTCGTCGGAGATGATGACGGGACACCGTCCCACCTGGAGAGCTTCGAAGAGGCGTATCGACGCGGGGCCACATCCGCGAGGGCACAGTACAAACGCCGATCGTCCGAGCGATTCGGCGTAGCTCGCGAAGGCCTCGCGTCCCTCGACGCGGTGCGTCTCGGCCCAGTGCCACCTGATCACGTCGCTGAAGTACTGAGTGTCCCGCACGAGTCCGTCGGGGTCGTTGATCTCAGCAAGGCGTCGCCTAAGGGGCGCGTTCGAGAACGTGCCCATAAAGCTCCAAAGGATGTGCGGCTCGTAGTCTCGTGCCGCTTCAAGATCGTCTCCGATACCGCCAGGTTCGCGGTGGTGATGTGCGACGTAGAAGCCGCCGGTGAATCCAGGTCGTGCGCGAGAGGCTGGCAACGAGGCGTACATGCCCGGTGCCCATGGCAGTGGTACGTCGTGCTGTGAGAACACGTAGGTGCGGCGAAGATCTCGCGGGCGGAAGGTCTTGAGGAGGTCTCTTGCCTCGGGGTCTGGCCATGGCGGCGACGGATACACGATCACCTCAGCGTTGCGGCGGCTCTCGGTGAGAATTACGTCCTCATCCAAGACAGCGCATTCCGTGAGCCTGTCGTAGAGCCAGCGGTGCGGGTTGGCCAGGAAGACGGTCGTGCCCACGTGCGGCTTCTATCAAAGACGCGAGCGGCGATCCGGGAACTCACTTCCACGACCGCCCATAGTAGGAGGCGGCCTCGCTAGGAGTAGTGAGGACGCATAACTAGCCAGTTCTGTCCGGCGCCTGCCCGCATCTCGTCGAGAGCGATCTCTATGTCGCGCTGTGACGCCGCTGCCCTAGCCGTTCGTCCTGGCCTCAGCGAGATTGCGAGGTAGGTGAGTTCGAGTTAGTCAACCCGGTGGGCGTGGGCGAGTCCGTATGAACGAAGGCGAGGGACTTGGGGTGGTATGGCTCGTCAACCGCTACTGAGAAGTACCCGAGGCGTTGCATGTAGGACGTCAGTTCGTGAACAGAGTCCTGGAAGCGGCGCAATTGTTCGTCTTCGGCCTCGACGACGATCAGACGAGGATAAGCGCGCTCAATCATCTCCCGCATTCCGGTCAGTGCTCGGAGATCCGCACCCTCGACGTCGATTTTGATCACAGCGGGTTGAACTTCCGGTAAAAGGTCGTCAAGAGGCATAGCCTGTACTTCTTCGGTGGCCAGCACTCCTGGGTCTGCCTCCTGGTAGAGAGACCGCATCCCAATCGGCGAGGGCCCTTCGCTCGCGTACAGCGGAAGCCGAACGTGCTGATCAAGAGCCGCGACATTGTGGACACGGACCGTTTGGGCCAGCCCGTTTCGGCATACGTCGTCGGCGAGCACGGCAGCGGTAGATGGACTCGCCTCAATCGCGTGGACAAATCCTGAGGTGCCCACTTTCCTCGCGGCGAGGAATGTGTAGTGCCCAGCGTTTGCACCGACGTCCACGAACGTGTCCCCCCGACGAAGCGTTTCCCTGACGACATTTGATGTCACAGGCTCGTAAGTTCCTCGATAGAACAAGGAGCGCTGGACGGCATCATGCAGATCGCAGCTGATGTTGTACCCGCTGACGTGCCGTGATCGCAGCCGTCGTTGTGGTGTTCCGAAGAAGCCTTCGATCAAGTCCGCAGAGCGCATTCCGCGCCTTCTCGGCGGTACGTGGACGATCGCAGCGCGGGCCGCTCTGGCGGCGACTGTTGCAACCGCATCCTTAAAGACTGGCGTAAGCAATCGTGCGGATAGCGTGTACGCCCGAACACCGACTTCTGTGTTGGTTCACCGAGCCCTGTGGCCTGCGGACCAATTTCCGCCGACTTTTCTAGGGCTGGTGATGGTCGCGATGCTCGGCCATCGAGAGGGCACGACGGCTGGGAAGCATGTCGGGTGAACCTTCAATACGCTCCAGCTTCCGCTCGATTCGACCAAGCCTCTGGTCGACCGAGCGCCAACTCGTCGTAATGAGGTCGACGAGAAGCGTCAGATCCTCGAGGCGCTCGCTTCTGGCCCTTCCCAGCTCCCGCTTGATCCCATTGAGATCCTGGGCCAGCCGGTCGAACAGGGCATCCATCAGGGTCATGCGGTCGTTGAGGGGACGGAGTGCCAGTGCTTCCGAGTGCTGCCTGATCGAGCCCGGGTCCTCCAGCTCGCTTGCAACTTGTACAACTGCTTGGAGAAGCTGCTCTCGTGCACGGGTAATTGCGTCGTCGTCCTCTATGCCTAGCCCAGGATCTCGGTCGACCACTTCGCCGACCACGGTTCGCGACGCGTGCCTCGCCTCGTCGCGCTCGACGCCAACTTCTTCTTTTGGCAGGTTGGACTCAATGCGCGGCTTAGGTGTTGCGTTAGCACGCGGCAAACGATCGTAACCGTAGGCGTCCATTGCCGACACAACGCGCGCAGCCACATCGCTGCTGACGTCGTCCCGGTTCAGCACCCGCAAAACGCTCTCCACCGAGACATCGGCAGCCTGTGCAATTTCAGAGATCGTCGCCACGGCAGGCTATGGATATCGCTCGGGGAGCTGCTGAGAATCTCTGCCGGACGTCCACGCCGCCTCGCCTGCATCCTGCTCAAAGCCGTCAATAGCGGGCGTCTCATTCGAAGGCTCGACGCGCTCGAGTGCTGCAACGGGGTCGTATTCTTCGCGACCGTCGTCAGAGGTATCGGGCTCCTCAGTCTCGGGTTCGATGCGCTGCCGGGCTTCGGCCGTGCGCAGCATCTCCTCCGCCTGCTCCCGAGCCCGCTCAAGAATCATCCCTGCTTCCTCACGCGCCTCGCGCTCGATCGTCTCGACCGCGCGATCGAGCCGTACCAACGTGGTTGCTGCGCGGTCGTCCAGATGGGCGAATGCGTCCGTGGTCGGTGTCGGCTCTTGCGGGTGTGCGAACTGCGACTCAAGCATCGCGATCTGTTCGGCGAGCGCCTTCTCGCGGGTCTCCAGCCGGCCGAGCGTCTCGCGGAGTTCGGTCAGCGCTGCCTGATGCTCCTCATCCGCTGCCTTCGCACTTGACAGCTCCTCGGTCAATCGATCTGCATCTTTCAAGTGCTTCGACCGCTCCTCTTGCAGCGTGGTTAGCTCGCCCTCCAGCTCTCGCAGCCGTTGGTCGCGGACCGCCAATTCCCCGTTGAGCCGGTCAAGCTCGCTCTTGAAATTCCGCTCAAGGCTGCGCCGTTGTGCTATTGCCTCCTGCGAGAGGGAGTTCCGATCCCGGAGGACCTGGTCCAAGCGTTCGGCGACTACAGCCAGGAGCTGCTCGGTTTCGTGCCGGTCATAGCCCAGAAGCCGGCGCCTCAGCGCCGTCTCGCGGATGCTGTCGGGTGTGGTTTCTCGAGCCATGAGGTGAGAGAAGGGCCTCGCTGATTACGGCTACTGCGACGAAAAGGAAAATCGAACCCCGTGGATACGATTCCACTTGAGCCGCTCGGCGTCAACTCGCGGCTTTGACCCGTACCACAGAAGTCCCAGCGGAAGTCGATTCGCCCTGGATCGTACCCAGGAGGTCGCCGGTTCGAGCCCGGCTAGCTCAGGCCCGCGTCAACTTCACGGCTTGCTTCTGGGGCGGAATCCTGACAACCCGCCAGGCGAGCCCGCAGCGCTCGAGCATCCAGATAACCCAGCCGCCCGGGTCGATCTCGAGACCGCGTAAACCGTGGAACGCGGAAGAGGGAAAGGCGTGGTGGTTGTTGTGCCAGGACTCGCCGAAAGAAAGCCACGAGAGCCACCAGACGTTACGGGACTCGTCACGCGATGAGAATCGCTGCCGACCCCAGTAGTGGCAGATCGAGTTGATCGACCAGGTCACGTGGTGCAGTAACAGAATGCGAACCGCGCCGCCCCACACGAGACCGGCGAGGAAACCGTAACGGCCGCCGATCCACGCCCAACCCACGAGGCCAGGAATCACCAACGAGAGCAGAACGATCGGCACGAACAACGTGGCGATCAGCTTTAGGCCCTTGTCGTCGACCAGATCTTTGGCATAACGGCCCCGCTCCGCAGTGGCGTCATCATCGAACAGCCAACCCGTGTGGGCGTGCCAGAGACCCTTGATCGCCTCCTTGACCCCCTTGCCGTACCCCGCGTGCGGGCTGTGCGGATCGCCGTTCTGATCGGAGAATTGATGGTGCTTGCGGTGGTTCGCAACCCAACTGACGACATTCCCTTCGACGGCGCACTGACCGAGAATCGCGAAGGCATAGCGCACCCAACGGTAGGTCTGAAAGGACCGGTGCGTGAAAAGCCGGTGATACCCAACGGTGATGCCTATGCCGGCCAGGACGTAGCCCACGAACAGGATCACCAGTTCGCGCGGTCCAACCATCCGGTCCCAAAGCAGGGCGATCGCGACTACGAGACCCACCAGTGGCAGCACCGTCCCAGCAAGATTGGCCAGCTTGCGAGCGAGACTCATACCGGTGCCTATCCCATGTCCAGCGCCAGCCTCGGTCGCGGTCGGGGCAGTCACCGAGCACAAGGTACCTCGTCGGCGTGATGCAGCGGCGGCCAGGTGTCAGGGATTGATGTGCCAGATCGGCTTGGCCGAGAGACTAACGGGGGATTTCGACGATATCGCCGCGATACGCGGCCGCGACCGCCTGGGCCTGGGTGTGGACGCCGAGCTTGTAGAGGACGTGCTCGAGGTGCGTTGCCACGGTCTTCCGGCTGAGAACGAGGCGGGTGGCGATCTCGCGGGGATCGAGCCCTTCGGCCAACAATGCAAGCACTTCTCTCTCTCGTTTCGTAAGGCGTGAAGCGATCGCCGCCGGAAGCGGCGCGGACCGGCGCAGGAGTCGGCGTACGGGAATCAGAAGCTCGTCGTCTGCAAACGGCTTCGTGAGGTACTCGTCACCGCCAACGACGAGCCCGGCGACGCGGTCGTAGGAGTCGGTCCGGGCTGCCGAGATGAAGATGATCGGGAGGCCCTCGCCGAACCTGTTCCTGAGCTCCCGGCAGAGCTCGTAGCCGGAGATGCCCGGCAGGCACACGTCAAGAACGACGAGCCGCGGCGGCTCCGTGCGCGCAGCCTCGAGCGCTTCCTCGCCGCTCGCGATAACAGATACGTCGTAGCCCGCGGCCTCGAGCAGCCCACGGATCTGTTGTCCTGCAACTGCGTCGTCGTCGACGACGACGACTTTGCTGCATGGTCTCGGCTGCTCGTCCATCGGTCGCACCCCTGCCCCTGACAGGCGTAGCGGCCTGTTTCTAACGTATCTGGTCGGCCGTCGCAACCCGTTCGGGCGCAGGCGAGAACGGCAGATCACTCGACCGCTTGCGGGTGCGGCCTGGGGCAAACGCCGTAGACGAAACACTGGAGAACTCCGGGAGATCGGAACGTCTGCGAGAGCCGTTTGGGAATTAGACGTCTACGGCTCGCAACTCGATTCCGTGCGGAGCGAAATGGGGGGCAGGCAGGTGGGGCTTTTGCCGACACTGGTGGCGGGAGGGTCTGCTTCCTGACCGGCCCTCAGGGCTGCACGGTGGTTGTGGCGGTGGCTGAGTTGTTGGCGCCGTTCGGATCGGCCTCCTGAGCACTCACCGTCGCCGTGTTGACGATCGTCCCCTTCGCGGTGGGCTTCACCGTGATGGTGATGGTGGCGTTCCCGCCGTTCGGGATGGTGCCCAGGCTGCAGGTGACCTGCTGCTTGCTCGGCTTCACAGTGCACGTACCCGGAGAGGCCGTTGCGGACCCGAAGCCGGCGTTCTTCGGCAGCGTGTCGGTGACCGTCACACCAGTCGCCGAGGAGGGCCCGCTATTGGACACTCTAAGCGTGTACGTGAGGGTTTGTCCCAGGTGAACGGGGTCCGGGGCATCCGTCTTGGCGATCGACATGTCCGCCGCGGCCGCAACCGTCGTCGTCGCGGTCGCGCTGTTGTTGTTCCGGTTCGGGTCGGAGGTCGCGGCGGAGACTGTTGCCGTATTCCTGAGGGTGCCGCTCGCCGAGGGCCTGACGACGATATCGACAGTGGCCGTCGCACCTCCGGGGAAGATCCCCAGGTCGCAGGTGAGCGTCGTCGTCCCCGAGCACGACCCGAGGCTCGGCGTCGCCGACACGAGCGTTGCGCCCGCCGGCAGCGCGTCGGTGACCGTGACACCGCTGGTTGTTGACGGTCCCGACGACGTGCCGTTGTTGGTGACGGTCAGGTGGTACGTGAGATTCTGCCCTTGCAGCACCGGGTCAGGCGAATCGGTCTTCGTGATCGACAGATCTGTTGGGCCGTAGCACCCGTTCAGATCTGGTGCGCCGGCAAAGGCGCTCGCCCCGGAGTTTTGGCAGGCGAAGAAGATGCGACGGCCGCCGAGGTCTTTCGTCCAGGTGACGTTCGCGCCCCCCGCGGGATCGACGTGGACCTCGAAGACATCCGCCAAGCCGCGGTTCGCGCCGGGAACCGCTGAGCAGAAGATCCCGAATGTGCAGATTCCGCCCGCGGTCGTTCCGTCGCCGTGGACGGGGTTGGGATCGAGCAGGATCTCACCGGTCGCGACCGGAGTCGAGGTATAGCTCGCGTGCGCACCGCCCGTGTAGCTCGCCTCGGCTCCCGTGACCTGGGAGAGGCCGACGTACCACACGCTCGATGGCTTGTTCGGCTGGAGCGTCGTCGAGCTGTAGTAGGTCGCGTCCACGATCCCGGCCGACCCAGCGGAGAGCCAGGGGAAGAAGAACGAGCCGGCCGTCTTGTTGATCTGGAATGGCTCGGTCCAGTGCTGTCCGAAGTCGGGGGAGGTCACCAGGTACAGATCCGTAGCCTGGGGATCCTCCGCGCAGGCGCCCTGGTTCACCTGACACTGGGTCACGAAGCCAAGCGGATCGTCGTTGTGGCGGGTCGACAGCGCGACGTGGACCTGATGCGAGGAGTCCACCGTGATCGTCGAGAAGATCTTGTCGGCGTTGTCGCCGATCTTCGTGACGGAGTCGAATGCCCCCTGCCACGCGAGGTGGGAGGTCCACGTGGTGCCGCCGTCGGTGGAGACCGAGACCCACGCCTTGTTGAACGGGCCGATCTGCGAGTAGTTGCAGCCGGTGTGAACGTTCGATTCGACGTCGTTGCCGGAGAGCCAGAGCGCATAGACCGCCCCCGTGTCCTGGTCCACGGTGATCCCGCCGGGGATCGTGTTGCAGATGGAGGCGTCCGCGGCGTTGGTGTCGCTGGCGATGATGTGAGGCGGGGAGAAGGTCCTGCCTCCGTCGGTGGAGACGGTGACATAGACGAGATCGTCCGGGCTGAACGTGTGGTACTCGAGGTAGACGGTGTCCCTGTCGGGGTTCGAAGCGGTCGAGGTGGAGTTCCTCTTCGGGTAGACGTCGATCCACGGACGGTCCGAGGCTCCGGGATGGTTGTCGGCGAGGATGTTCTGCGTCGTCCAGTGCTTCCCCCCGTCAAGGCTCCGATAGATGCAGCTGTGCAACTCGGTCGCGCCCCCGCAGATCTGGCCGTTATAGAGCGCTCCGGAATAGCTGACCGCGTTGGTCACGTCGCCCGAAGCGCCCGTGTCCGGCGTGGCCAGCGCCCCGAAGTTGACTCCGTCTGCGGACCCCGCGAACTCGCCCGGAACCTGCCACGACACGTAGCGGATGCCGTCGTTGGAGATCGCGAGGGAGGGCTCCGTTCCTCCGGTGCTGTTCGGCATCTGAACGGCCGCATGGAATCCCGGCGTGGCCGGGCTGGCCATCAGCCCCGCCGCTTGCAGGCCGAGGAGCGCGAAGAGAGACAGAGCAAGAAGGGGCAGGCGGCGCTTCAACATCGGGGGGCCTCCAACCTGTCGGGCAACGGCCTGGCCGTCGCGCGCTTCGCAACAGTTCAAACCGTCGATGCCCGGAGCCGCGGACCCCCAAACCGCGTCGCCTGCGGCTCCGCGTCAGACTTGGGTGCGAACGAGCTCGTTTCGATGCGCGACCGCCACCGCTTGCGCTCGGTTGTGGACGCCGAGCTTGCCGAAGATGTGCTCGATGTGCGTCCCGACCGTCCTCCGGCTGAGGGCGAGCCGAAGTGCGATCTCCGACGGCTTCAGACCTTCGGCCATGAGGCGCAAAACGTCGCGCTCCCGGACCGTCAACGTCCGTGCGACTGCCGGCGGGAGTGGGGCTGCGCGCGTCATCAACCTGCGAACGTGGATGAGCAGCTCGTCCGGAGCGACCGGCTTGACGAAATACGCGTCGCCGCCGACCAGGAGACCGGCGACGCGGTCGTACGACTCGATCCTCGCAGCCGAAACGAACACGATCGGGAGCTGGTCGCCGAATCGCTTGCGCAGGGAGTGGCAGACCTCGTAGCCGGAGATCCCAGGGAGGACGTCGAGGATGACAAGCGCGGGAGCAGTCCGTTCGGCTGCCTCGAGGGCCTCTTCGCCGGTTGCCGCCTCGGCAGTCGCATAGCCGCAGCGCGCGAGGGATTCGCGAAAGCGTGCGCGATCCCCAGCGTCATCGTCCACGATCAGAACCGCGCCCGAGGCTGCCCCCTCCCCTCGTATCTGCCCTAGCCTGCCGGCGTGTTCTTACCGATGTGGCCACGTCTCTAACCCCTTCGGCAAATCTCCCTACGGAATTTGGGCGCAAAGTTACGGCGGATTCCGGCGTATCGGCCGCTCGCCGCAGCCGTTCAAACCATGTTGGCAAAGAGCGACTGTTGCGGCTTTCGAGCCGCACGAAAGGGGGGTGCGGTGAAGATCATGCCGCTCAGGAGCAAATTCGGGATCGCGGCCGTCGCCGCCGCGTTTGCACTGACGATCATGGTTGGAGGGGCCCAGGCCCAACCTGGCACGTCGCTAGGGTTCGTGTCGCTGCCTGGAAATGGGGGCTGCTCGGTGGCCGGCTCCTTCGACGGCACCTACTACATCACTGTCAATACCGCTGGCTGTGCAGGCAGCGTGATCGGGATCTACAAGCCACCGGTCGGCGGCAACGGCATCGCGACTCTGATCTCGACGAAGCCGGTCGTGGACACGTCCAATAACCCGGTCACGATCAGTGCGGTTGACTGGGATTCCAGCCGGAGCAAGTTGTGGGCTGTGTACGGAAGCGGGACCGGTCAGGCGTACCTGATCGACCTCGGCGACAAGACGGTGACAGGGGCAGTCACGGCGGTACCGCAGTTCTCGTACAGCATCTCGGGATTCGCGCTGGTCGACGGTCTCGCCTGGGACTCCAACGACGACACGGTCTGGATCAGCCCCGACTCGGACTGCAATGTGAACCACTTCAGCAGCGGCGGAACGAATCTGGGCGCCATCCAGCCCAAGAACCCTGCAGGACAGGCCGACTGCCTCGTCAGCGGCGTCGCGATCGGGGCGAGCAACACGCTGTACATCGGCCGCGACGGCACCGGCGAGATCCGTCGGGTGAACAAGACCAACGGGAACTTCGTCTCCGGCTTCGCGACCACGAACTTCCGCGTTGAGGACCTCACCTGCGACGCCACCACCTACGCACCGAAGCAGGCGATCCTGGCGAAGGACGCCTACGGATCAGCCTACGAGGCGTTCGAGGTCGAGCCTGACACGTGCCCGCAGGCCCCGGTGGGACCCGGGCCGCCCTTCACGCTCGATCTCCAGCCCGCCGACGCCACCAATCCGGTCGGGACGCAGCACTGCCTGACCGCGACGGTTACGGATGAGTCCGGACAGCCCGTGCCCGGCATCACCGTCGTCTTCAACACCGAAGGTGCATCCGAGATCGACCAAAACCCGCCCGACGAGGACGGGAGCGCGACGACGAACGACCAAGGGGTGGCGACGTTCTGCTACACGGGCCCCGATCTCCCCGGTAGTGATGTGATCACGGCGTTCGCCGATACCAACAACAACGGCACGCAAGATGCGCCGCCGCCCGCCGGCGACGAGCCGTTCGACACCGCAAACAAGCTGTGGGTGCTACCGACCAGCACGCCCGGCTGCGAGGTCAAGATCACGAACGGCGGCTGGATCACAGCCATGAACGGCGACACCGCCAACCTCGGCGGCAACGCCAAGGTGGACGCCGCCGGCAACGTCACGGGAAACGAGGAGTACCAGGACAAGGGACCTGCATTCCCGATGAACCTCCACGGGAACGTCCTCGTGGTCATCTGCGAGAGCGCAACCGCGGCGACCATCTATGGCTCGGCCACGATCGACGGTGCCGGGTCGCACTTCTACCGCATCAGGGTGCAGGACAACAACGAGCCCGGAAAGGGCTATGACAAGTACGGGATCATCGCCGACAACGGCTATGCCTCCGGCGACCAGACGCTGAAGGGAGGCAACGTTCAGGTCCACAAGTCGTAGCCACACTCGAAGCCACAACTCCGAAGGGCCCGCTCCGGCGGGCCCTTCAGTTTGAAACCTCCGCGCTACCGCACCCGAACCGCGAATCGGCGCGACTCGAACGCCTTCGAGGTCTCGCCTCGGGTCAGGCCGAATGCAACCGTGGTCGTTCCGCTGCCGGTCGCCTTGAACACGAGAACGACGCTGTTACCCACGTCGGCCTCGGAGACCTGCCGAACGACGGCGGCATCGAATCTCCGTGCGATACGCCAGACTCGACCTGCGGAGCGCTTCGGTAGCGCGAACGCGACCAGCTGACCCTTTTGCGTCTGGATGATCGAGGTCGGGCCGTTTGGAAGAGCGCCGACCGGCGGTGAGTCGGCCCGGCCGACGGTGGCGAATGTAGCGGCGACCGCTGCGGCTGCTGCAACGGGGGCGATGATTCGGTAGCTGCGGGACATCTCATGCTCCTTTTGTGTGGTAGTTCGGAGCAATCAGCCCCGCATATTCGGCGTGCTGCTCGATGTAGTGCGCGATGAACGGGCAGAGGGGAACGACGTGAAGGCCCTGGCGGCTCGCGTCGTCCAACGCCGCAGCGGCGAGACGGCTGCCGAAGCCACGCCCTTCCCACGACTCGTCCACCTCGGTGTGCGTGAAGGCGATCCGGCCGTCCCGGCGCCGGTAAGCCACGAGGCCGATGAGGCGCTCGGCGAGGCGCAGCTCGTACCGGCTCGCTTCGGGCACGTCGACGACCTCGGCCTCCGCCGGGTGGCCGACCACGTCGTCGAACGTTTCAGTCGCGCGGAAGTACTCCACCAGCTGCCCTTGGGCATCCGACTCGCGGGCGTCGCGATGGTCGGTGAACCGGCGGCGGTGCTCCGCAGCGAACTGCCATGGCTCCAGCTCGCGCAGGTGGGCGAAGATTTCTCGCGTGCCACGGTAAAGCCGGCCGTCCTCGGCTTGGAGCACGGGGATCTGGTCTGTACCGGCGAGGGCCTGGAGCTCGCGACGCTCCTCCGGCCAAGGTTCGACCTGACGGGCGACGAAATCGACCCCGAGCTCGGTCAGCACCTCGCGCACAGCCGAGGAGAACGGACACCACTCCGCCTGGTAGAGCGTCAGCACCGCGTCAGCCCTCGAAGTCGATCGTTCTGTGCGTCCCGTCGCAGAACGGCTTGTTGGCCGAGCCGCCACAGCGGCAGAGCGCCGCCCTCTCGCCCTCGTAGAGGACGGTGCCGTCCGCCGCCACGACCCGCACACCGACACGAGCAGCGGGCCTTTGGCAGATGCGCGCAGCTCGAGCGGCTGCTCGCGCTTCGGGGGCTCGACACCGACGCGGCGAGCTCGCAGCGCGCCGGAGGGACAGCGGGCGACTGCCGCCTCGACCTCGTCTGCCGACGCCGCGTCGACCATGACCCACGGCCGCCGCTCGGGATCGAAGACCTGCGGCAGCGCGCGGACGCAGTTGTGCGAGTGGTAGCAGAGGCGAGAATCCCACTCGACCACGATCTCGTCGGTTGCGTATTCCTTGACGGGCTTGTCAGCCGCGCTCATCGTGCCTCCTTGGGTCGCACCGGTGACGTTAGCTGCGCGCGGTGAGGCTAGGAGAGGCACGAGAGTCGCCACCTCCGCCGCGTTTATGGTGGCCGGTCGGATCCGTGCTCGATCCGGTACACGATCGGGTCGGCCCAGTCGCCGTACGTGCGCATCTGCGCGGCCGCTCGCTCGACGTCGTACGCGGTTCTGCGAAGCCCAATCTCTCCGTTCTCATAGATCGCCCAGGCTGCGCGGGAGTCGCCGTCGAGCGGCGCACCGACACTGCCGGGGTTCACCAGCAGCGTTCCGTTCGGCCCCGACCGACGAAACTGCCGGTGGCTGTGGCCGAACAGAATCGTCCGGTTCGACTGGCCGGCGAGCAGCCGTTCCTCGTCCGGTCCGGCTTCGGGCGCGAAGCTCTCGATGTCGGAGAGCGGGGACCCGTGGCAGACGAGGATACCGTCCAGTTCCCCTTGCTCAGGAAGCCGGTACAGCCGTTCGACCAAGGCAGGGCCGAGCGACTCGCGCGCCGCTGTCAACGCGGTCTTGAGGAATTGCTGCGCGCTCTCCGGGGCTTCCGGATCTTCGCGCAGCCATCGTTCGACGTTGCCGCGGATGCGGACGATCGCCGGCAGGCTCTCGAGCAGCTCGGCCGTCTCGCGCGGCCACGGACCGAACGAGGCGTAGTCGCCGCCGAGCAGGTAGGACGTCGCTCCTGCGGCCTCGACGTCCGCAAGCACGGCTTCGAGCGCGGCGAGGTTGCCGTGGATGTCGTAGAGCAGCGCAACCTTCACCGGCCGATTGTGACACCAGGTCGGTGGGGCGAGTGAGTCCTGGGTGCCGCCGCAACCTACTCGCCCGTCACGGCCGTGACCTTGCCTTCCGCGGCCGCGCGGTCGAGCGCTCGATAGTCGTCTGCGTTCAGATCGGCGTACGCGGCAGCGAACTCGGCGACCGCTCGATCGAAGCGATCACTTTTGCCGAGGTACGAACCGATCGCGATCCGGTCGCCGGAGCGAGCATGCGCCCGTGCGAGCGTCCAGCCGCACGCGACACCGTATTCCGCGAGACCGCGAGGCTGGATTGTCTCCACGTCGAGCGAGCCCTTCCAGTCCCAGAGCTGGCGGACGTAATAGTCTCGCGACCCGCCGTCGACCTCGTCCGCCTGAATCCAGCCGAGGAAGATGTCGCTCGAGGCTTGCAGAAGGCGTTGGCCTTCGACGACGCGCTGTCCATGATTCGCGAATCGACTGCGCCCCAGCAGCGGCTCCAGCACTGACGCCTCCGCTTCTTTGATCTGGAGGAAGAGCGGATCGTGTTCGTCCCGGCCGAGCAGCAGCAGCATCCAGCATCGCGTTCCCACCGCGCCGATTCCAACGACCCTTCGCGCGAGGTCGACGTAACGGAAACCTTCGAGGAGCCTGCGCCGATCTTGAGGCAGGGTTCGGCGGTAGCGGCGGAAGATGGTGAGCAGCTGCGCCTGCAAAGCGTCGGTCTCTTCACGGTCATCGATGAGCTCAACCAGCGGGACGATCAGCGGTGGCTCCGATACGAACCTGGGCTCCCCGTCGACCTCGCGGGTCAGCTTCGCCAGCGCGCGAGCGCCATCCTTTGCCCGCGCCTTCGCGGCGGAGCGGCTGAGGGCCCGGGCGAGTTTCCGGTCGTGCTGTCGCCTCAGTTCCTCAAGCATCGCCTGTGCGTCGAGTCGCGCATACCAAACTTCGAGGTCACCCACGGTCGCGAATTGCCGCATTGCTCTGCGGTAGGCGCGCACCGTGGCCAGCACGATCCTCATGCGCTCGGCGTCGCGGAAGTTCCGCTGGCGTCCCGCGATCTCGAAGCTTGCGGCGAGACGCTTCACATCCCATTCGAATGGGCCTGAGCTCGTCTCGTCGAAGTCGTTGAGGTCGAAGACGAGATCACGCTCGGGGGAGGCAAAGGCGCCGAAGTTCAACAGGTGGGCGTCGCCCGAGAGTTGCACCCGCAGGCCGGCTCTGGGCGCGCCGGCCAGGTCGTGCGCCATCACGGTGGCCGCGCCGCGGAAGAACGCGAGCGGTGAGACGAGCATTCGCCCGTAGCGGATTGGCACGAGCTCCGGCAAGCGCGATCGAGCCTGCGCTTCGAGCAACGCGATCGGGTCGCGACTCGCGGGAACGTCGAGCCGTGCTTGGCCGGAGCGGGGCGCATCTGTACGGGCTGCCTTCCCCTCCGCGGCGCGCTCGGCGGCGGTGAGGTGGGAAAGCTCCGGCGGGCCCTCGAGTTCCACCTGTCCCCGTGGCGTCATTTCCCCATCATTCTCAACCAGTTCCGGTTGTGACGCGCGGACTTCAGGTTGTGCCGGCGTTCACGGGTAGCGGCGCCGGAAGAGGAGGTACGCGACGCCTCCGGCCGGAATCGGAAGCCAGAATGAAACGAGCCTGTAGAGCAGTGTTGTGACGACTGCGTCCGACGGCGCGACGCCGGCAAGCGTGAGCGTGCCGACCAGGCCGGCCTCGACGAAGCCCAGGCCGCCGGGGGTGAACGGGATCAGTGCGAGAAGTCTCGCGGCCGCGTATGCGAACAGGATCAGCGAGGGACGTGGCTGCGCTCCGACTGCACGGAGAGCGCATAACAGAGCCAGGTAATCGAGGGCCGTGGCTCCGGTAGCGGCAAGAACGGCTCCTCTCCAGCCTCGGCCGATGGTGCGGCGAACGAAGTCGCGCTCGGCAATGAGCTCCTCAGGCAGCCTCGTGACCTTGTTGCGCCGGCGGACGGTTCGGTTGAGCACCCACTCGAGCCCGCTGCCTGCGACCACGAGCGGTCGATCGGACGTGAACGCAAGGATGCCCGCGCCGACGAGCAGCACGAGCACGGCAAGACCGAGGTAGGCCGAGGTGACAAGACTGTTGTCGACTGGAGCGCCGCCGATGATCGCCGGCAGTGCAAGGAGGGGTAATGCGAGCGCCGTTGAGACCTGCAGCGACGTGGAGGCCGCGAGGGCGGCCGCCGCCTGGCCGACGTCCACACCGGCGCGCCGCAACATCCCAACCGCGAAGGCGGTCGCAGTCGCTGCTCCACCAGGAACGATACGACCGACGGCGTTGCCGCTGAGCTGCGCGCAGGCCACGGCGAACCAGCTGTTCTCGTGCAGTGCGATTCGGTTCAGCGCCCAGAGCGATGCGAAGCTCCCGGCCTCGGTCAGCACTGCGAGCGCTGTCCAGTACCAGTTGAGCTGAGTGAGCGATCGCCAGGAGGAGAACACAGCCACGAGGCTCGGGAGAAGCATGTAGAGCGACACGCCGGTGACGAGCAGCAGCAGTCCTTGTCGCGCGTAGCGCCTCCGCATCAGCGAGCCGGAGGGCTCGTGCGAGGCCTCATGCGTTTCGCCGTAGCCCATGCGCCGAGTCTCGACACGCCCGGACCTCGGCGCGTCGGCCGTTTCCCCGAGAACGTGCCTGATTTCCGCAACTCGTCAGCGATCTCGCCGATGCCCGGCTCCGTCTTCGAACAGGAGAGTGTCTGAGTGCTCCCGCTCTCCGACGGTTTGCCGGCCCGACGGTTCTCGCTCGTCCACACCTCCTTCTATCCCTGCACCGTCACCAACGCGTGTCACGGGCTCGAGCCTACGCGCGTCGACGATCGCATCGACGTCGATTACTGAGAGTGACATGCTGCGGCACGGGTTCAACCCGTGCCGCGCCACCAGCCGAGAGGAGCAGAAATGGGATTCGAGCAGTATCACGAGCCGGCGAACGAGTTGAGCGCCGAGGTTCGAACCTTCGCACGCATGATTGCGTCGCTGACCGAGGAGGCCGAAGCGATCGGCTGGTATGAGCAGCGAATCGCGCTCGAGCCCGATCCGCAGGCGAAGGCGATCATGGCCAACGCGCAGGGCGAGGAGTTCAAGCACTTCGGCATGGACCTCGAGTTCCTGCTGCGGCGCACGCCGGACTGGCGGATCGCGCTGAAGACGATCCTCTTCACCGAAGGTGACATCGTCGAACGCGGCGAGGCGGCAGAAGACGCCGAGAGCCGTTAGCTGCGAGTGATACCGATGTTCGTGCGGTAGGAGCGCAGCCGATCGGGCCGTCTACCGATGCGACACGCCGCCGCCAGACGCGATCGTGTTGCTCATGGCAATCGACCATGCAGAGCACGGGCGCGACACGCAGTTCCCTCGGCAGGAGCTCCGTTGTCGCGAGTGCGGCTACGGCATCGTCGTCCCAGGCCGACCGCCGGCCTGCCCGATGTGCCGCTCCGACGATTGGGCGCCTTAGCCCCGGAGCCGGACCGCACGTCGTTCTGAAGACAGGCGCGGCGCAGCCGCGGCTGACGCGGCAGATTTTTGAACGAGGGCCGATTTCGGCTATTCTCCCGCCGCCTAACTCCGCCGCCGAGACCTCGCGGCCCGTTTGAGAGGGGGTCGGAATGGGTGTTGAGGAGTTCGACGTGGCAAGCACTACAGGCGACCAAGGACCGCTGTTTCGCTTTCGCTGCACCGGGTGTTCCTACGGCGCGAGCCGGGGGTCGGCTCCGGAACGCTGCCCGATGTGTGGCGGATCGACATGGGACTACGACAGCTGGCGTCCCTTCACGAGCCTCGTCGGCGACCTTTCGCCACGCTCGGAGCAGTCTCCGACGGTCAGGCAGTAGCTATGGAACAGGCGAGAGTCGACAAGTGGTTGTGGGCGGCGCGCTTCTTCAAGACTCGTAGTGCGGCGACGCAGGCCGTCCTCGGCGGCCGCGCCCACGTGAACGGTGTGCGCGTGAAGCCGTCGCATGAGGTTCGCCCCGGAGACACCGTCGATGTGACGATGCGCTCGGAGAAGCGCACCGTGGACATCGTCGGAATCGCAGACAGGCGCGGACCGGCGGCGACCGCCGCAGCGCTCTACGTCGAAAGGCCGGAATCGGTCAGCGCGCGGGAACAAGCTGCGATCGAGCGTCGCCTCGCGACTCCGCCCGGTATGGGGTTCGGAGGGCGTCCGACGAAGCTCGACCGGCGCCGACTCGATGCACTACGCCGAGCCGAGCGCCGGAAGCGCTCGTCGTAGTCACGCCTTGCTCTTAGTCGCCTGTCACCCTGTGCTCGTCGAGCCAGGCCTTCGCGACGCGCTTCTGCGCGCGGGTCAGCCAGGCCTCGACCACCAAGTCTTGAAGTTCGTCTCGATCTAGCCGCGCAAGGTCCGGGATCTGCATGAGCACGGCGGAATAGCCGTCGAAATGCGGCGTCGTGAAGAAGATTCCGCGTTCGTCGGCGAGCAGCAGCTCCTTCACTCCGAGATCGGCGACGCGGAACATCAGCACATCGTCGAGCCACTCGCCGGTGGCCGGATCGATCGCATCTCGACGTTGGCCACGATGGAAACAGAAGAGCTTGCCGTGCACGTTGTACGCCGGCCTCCCGTCGTCGGACAGCTCCTTCGTCGCCTGGGGCAGCGCCAGGGCGAGCTCGTCGAGATCAGCCATCGTCGCCATCGCGCCAGTCTCCCACGCCGGAGTCCGCAGCCGTCTCGACTTACGCCGGGCAGGCGTACGCTCCAAGTCGTGTCATTGAACGTGCCGAGTCAGGTGGGAGTGGCAAGCGTGCGGACATGCGGCCCGTGGCGACTCGGCGGAGTCGTCTTCGCAGCCGGCGCCGGAACGCTGTCGACGGAGATCGCCGCCTCCCGTCTGCTCGCTCCCTACTTCGGCAACTCAACGGTGGTGTGGGCGAACATCATTGGGCTCATCCTCGTCTACCTCTCGCTCGGCTACTGGCTCGGAGGAAAGCTCGCCGACCGGGCTCCGAGACCGGAGCTGCTCGGAGGGATCGTTCTCGTGGCGGCCGCGTTCATCGCGGCGACGCCGTTCGCAGCTCGCCCGATTCTCGACGCTGCCCTCCGCGGGTTCGACTCGATCTCCGTCGGCGTGGTCATTGGGTCGTTCCTCGCCGCTCTGGCGCTCTTCGCGGTTCCCGTCACGCTGCTCGGCGCCGTCTCGCCGTTCGCGATTCGGCTCTCCCTCACCGATCTCGAGCGGTCCGGCGCCGTCGCAGGCCGCCTCTACGCGCTTTCGACGGTCGGCAGCATCATCGGGACGTTCGTCTCCGCGCTGGTGGCCATCCAGGCTTTCGGCACACAACGGACCATGATCGGCACCGCGGCGCTTCTTGCCGGCTGCTCCGTGCTGCTGATCGGGCGCCGGGCGGTTCCCGCGACCATTGCCGTCCTTGGGCTCCTGCTCGTGCCAGCAGGGGCGGTCAAAGCAAGCTCCGGACTGCTGTTCGAAAAGGAGTCCCCATATCAATACGTCTCGGTCGTGCAGTGGGACGATGGCACCCGCGTCCTGCAGCTGAACGAAGGTGTCGCCTACCACTCCATGTGGCGCCGTGGCTCCGTACTGACGGGACAGTACTGGGACCTCTTCGCGATGCTGCCGCCGCTACTGGGCCACCCCGCGCGCAACGTGCTGGTGATCGGAAACGCCGGCGGCACGATCGACCGCATCTACGGCCTGTACTACCCGGACACAGCGATCGACGGCGTCGAGCTCGACCCTGCGGTGACCGAGGCAGGCAGGCGCTTCCTTGGCCTTGACGACAACCCTCGTCTCCACGTCTACACGGCCGACGGCCGGCCGTTCCTCGAGCGCACTCGCAAGCGGTACGACCTGATCGTCGTCGATGCCTACCGGCAGCCCTATGTGCCGTTCTACCTGGCAACGCGCGAGTTCTTCGAACTTGCACGCCGCCATTTGCGGCCCGGCGGAATCCTCGCGCTCAACGTCGCCAAGGTCCCCGGGGACGACCGCTTGACGCGCGCTGTCGAGACGACGTTGCTCGCCGCCTTTCCTCAGGTCTGGCGCTGGCCCGCATTGCGCTTCAACGACCTGGTGATGGCGCTCGACCGTCCGGTACCGCGAAGCGTCCTCGTGCATCGCGCAGCGAACGTGCGAGGGCGGCTACTCTTGCTTCTTCCGACCTTTCGGCATGGTCTGGTCGGCGCCCACGCGGTCGGTCGAGTGCTCACCGACGATCGGGCACCCGTCGAGTGGTTGACCGATCGGATGCTGCTCGAACAGGTCGCGCGAGGCCGCGGGCTCGACGAGGAAGCGTTGCCGACCGAGCCATGATTTCAGGTGCTATTGCGCGCCGACAAGCTCGGCCGCCGTCTCGGCGAGCAGCGGAACGCCCGTCTCGAAACGGCTTGCACGGCCGTCGTCGGCCGTGAGCTCGCCGCGCACGTACCGGCCGTAGATGGCCTCGCAGAAGACTGCCGCCTTCCAGAGCGCGAGCGCCTCGAACCACGCCAGCGGCTCGACGTCGCGGCCGCTTCGGCTCTGGTAGCGCTCGACCAGTTCGTTGCGCGTGGGGAAGCCCTCGGTCGCCGTGACCGGCGACGTCCCGAGCGGATTCTCGCTGCCTCCGGGCTCGCTGTAGGTCGCAACGAGATAGCCGACGTCGGCGCGCGGGTCGCCGATGGCGCCCATCTCCCAGTCGAGGACTGCAGTCACCCGCTCCGGCCGTTCGTGCGTGACCATCATGTTGCCGAGGCGATAGTCGCCGTGGACAACGGTTGCCGGTAATTGTTCCGGCACATTCGCGGCGAGCCAGTTCCCGACGTCGACCACCTTGGGCAGGTCACGCGTCTGGTTCACCTCCCACAGCTGCGAGAACCGGCGCACCTGGCGCTCGTTGTAGTTCCCGGGTCTGGCGAACGCGGCCAAGGCAGGCACGCGAACATCAGCCGCGTGGATCTCGACGAGCGTGTCGACGAGGTCGTTCGCGAGTCGGCGCCGCGCCTCGGGATCGTTGTCGAGCGGCGGCGGCAGCTCTGTCGTGATCACGTCGCCGTCGATGTAGTCCATGACGTAGAACGGAACGCCGAGCAGGGACTCGTCCTCGCACACGGCGCGGATGTTCGGGACGCGGATCCCGACCGGTGCGAGCGCGAGCTGCAACCTCGACTCGCGCACGACGTCGTGCGCCGAGGGCGGCAACGGTGGCCGTGGCGGGCGCCGCAGCACGTACCGGGTTCCATCGTCCCGCTCGAGCAGGAAAGAGAAGTTCGACCCGCCGCCCTCGCCGATGCGGTGCGCTTCCAGCTGGCCCGACCCGAGTCCATGCGTATCGAGAAACGAGCGGACCGCCTCCAGGATCAGCAGCGGCGGACGCGCTGCATCGTGTGCGTTCATTCGCCGTTCGACGATGTCCACGCGCGGATCCTGACACGTAGGAGGCCGTGGTTACTGTTGGTGGGGTGAGGGCCGCCCCGCCGGAGGAGTTCGAGACCAGCACGCTGATCGATTTCCTGGGCGACGGTTGGGGTTTCGACGTCGAAACTGTCCACTACGCGGCGTTGGGAGGTGGCAGCTACCACTGGGTCGTACAAGACGTCGAGGGAAAGCGCGGCTTCGTCACCGCCGACGACCTGGACCAGAAGCCTTGGCTCGGGGACACACGTGAGTCGGCGTTCGACGGCCTGAGGCGCGCATTTGACACGGCGGTTGCCCTCCGCGACGGCGGCCTCGGCTTCGTGGTCGCGCCGATTCCGACGACGCGCGGCGAGACGGTGTGTCGAGTCGGGCCGCGTCACACCATCGCTCTGTTCCCGTTTGTGGATGGAGAGACGGGCACCTTTGGCCATTACAACACCGCTGAGCGCGCTGCTCTTCTCACGATGCTCGCCGAGCTCCACCGTGCGCCTGTGGTCGGTTCCTTGACGAGTCGTGTCGACCTCGGCCTGCCCGGCCGTGGCCGACTCGAAGCAGCGCTCCGAGAGCTGAACCAGACCTGGTCGGGTGGGCCCCTCTCCGAACCTGCACGGAAACTGCTCGCGCCGCACGCGAGCGATGTGGCCGAACTGCTGGCTTTGAGCGACCGACTCTCAGTTGACGTAGCGGGGCGGAGCACCGACTGGGTTGTCACCCATGGGGAGCCGCACGGCGGCAACGTGATGCGGGTTGGCGAGAGCCATGTGCTCGTCGACTGGGACACGGTCGCGCTGGCCCCTCCGGAGCGAGATCTCTGGATGCTGATTGGCGACAACGGAAAGGAAGCGAACAGCTACGCCGATGCCACCGGCCACGAGCTCGACGCGGCTGTCATGAACTTCTTCCGTCTCCGCTGGGACCTCGCCGACATCGCCGCCTTCAGCGACCTGCTTCGATCACCGCATGGCCACACCGAAGACACTGAGAAGGCTTACGACGCCTTGAGGTTCTACGTTGGGACTCGAGATCGGTGGGCGGCCCTACTCGAATGAGCCCGTGCCCGGGCTCCGGCGTCACGTCTCGAACGGCCAGGGTCTGACCCCAGCAGTTTGGGTCAGTACCGCGACAAGTCAGAAACAATCCTCGCGGCCCAGGCCTGGGGCCCTACTGCGCGAGCTAGCTTCACTACGTGCCGAGACCGCAGCGCATTGACTTCGCCGGGGCAACCCATCACGTCGCCGCTCTGGCTGTTGGGAAGGAACGTGTCTTCAGGGAACCTGCTGACCGCAGGCGTCTGCTCGCGCAACTCGAGGCGATCGTTGACTGTTACCGGTGGAACCTTGGCTCGTATTGCCTGATGGGCACGCACTTCCACCTCATCGTCCACACGCCTGAGCCGACGCTCTCACGTGGGGTGCAGCATCTGTGGAGCTAATGGTTCTTGTCCAGTCCAGCTACCCGGAGGCAGCACTCGTCGCCGGGGAGTGATGACTGCCTGCTCGCACCGTCTCGACTGCGCTGGGTGGGTCGTCAGCCTAGTGGTTCTTCACCGGCGGGCTGTCCCCACTCTTCTGGCGGGAAGTCTGGGATCTCGAAGCCCGGGTCCAGGTTGGGAGGGAGCTCGCCCCGAGCAGGGCGAGAAGGTTGGGGCCGAGGGTGATCTCAACGACGTTCCCCGGGGGCGGGTTCTCGCCCAAGATGTCCCGGATCGCTCGCTCGGCGTCGAACAGGGGACAGACAGAGCAACGGGGCAAGACCCCGTAGCCGAAGTGGAATCGGCAGGCCCGGAACGACGTGAGCTGGAAGGAGGCGCACCAGGCCATCTCCTTGGCGTGGTAGGCGGAGACCGGCTCAACCTCGGTCGCCCGCCAGTGGCGAACCCGCTCCAGCAAGCGGGCCAGGCCGGTGTAGGCGGCAGAGTCCTCGCCGAGGACGAACCTCGCCCGGTACCTACCCGGCTCCACCTCGTCGCACTCGCCGGGCCCGCTTTGAGCCTCGGCCAGCGCCCTCCCGAACCGCCTCGAGCGGGAAGGGCCGAACTCGACCGTCACCAGCTGCTCCATCCAGACCACCCTAACCAGGCTTGTGCCCGATGGATGCGCCGCAACGGAGGACCGGCGAGCAGCCTCGCCTCGACACCGCGGTGTGAGGAAGCGAAGTCCGCCATCGCCGGACGGTACCCGTGTCGTTTGTTGGAAAGGCGACAGCGTCGTAGACGAACGCGGCGCCTTTATAGAGATGGCCTTCAGAGATGGCCTTCCGGCGCGACAAGCTAAAGCAGATCGAGCGAATGAGACGCTATGCGAACCACGACTGATCTCGAGCTCGACAAGGCTGACCGCCATCGGGTTAAGGGATAGAGCCCCGGAAAGCGGCCCTAACGTTGTCGGGTGGAGCGTGTTCGATGAGCCTCGAGCGGCGTGGATAGCGCTCCTTCGCCGCTACTCAAAGTGGCCCTACGTGGTCGCAAGGCGGTCCTTTGAACGACGCTCGAGGGGTCTGCCGGCCGCGGCTAGGGCGCCGACACGCGGCCCTAAGGTGGTCGGGTGATGCCCGTGGGGAACGCAAACGGGAGCCGAGATGAGCCCGGCTCCCGCTGCACATGGGACTAGGCGTGGACGGACTCGGCTGGCGCGACGTAGTGGACGTTAGAAGCGACATGGAACGCGTCGAGCATCTCGCCCTGGGTCATCACGGGCGTCGTCTCGAACTTGCGGAACGCACCACTCGAGGTGATCGCGATCGCCAGGCCAGCCGCCGTCAGCGAAGATCCCCGACGTGGGGGAGGGAGGACGCAAACGACGACCCTTCCACGCCCTCCGCGGCTCCCACTCCCGCATCGGACGCGAGCGTGGCTACCCGACCTGGCTGATGCAATCCAACCTCGGCCACTCCACCCCCGAGCTGACAGAGAACGTGTACGGCCGCCCGAGCCGGGATGCACTCCACGCCGCGGCCCAGCAACACGCGACCGCGCCGGTCGAGCCGCAGCCGTAGGGAGTAGCCTCCCGGCTATGTCCGGGGACGAGCGACAGGATGTGCTGGCGGTCCTTCGGGACGTGCAGGAGCGCCTGGATCGGCAAGGGGCGCGCTACTGGAACGAGACGCGAGCCCTCAACGCCGAGAGAGGGTTGCTCCGAGCTGAGCGCGACTCACTCCTGTTGCGGGGCAAGGACGCGGGTGTCTCGCACACCGACATGGCGAAGGTGCTAGGCGAGACGCGCCAACAGGTGCAGGTCTACGTACAGGAGGCGCAGCAAGCGGAGTCGAATGCCTTTTCCCAGCTCGTCGAAGACGCGCGCGTGGACGGGCTGATGCGCGATCGCGGCCTCACAGAAGCCGAGGCGAGGACGATCGTCTACGAGGAGCGAGACGCCGCGTCCCGGGCCGCGTCGAAGGCGCGCCAGGCGAAGGAGGCCGAGCTGGTCGCGTTCGTCGAGGAGATCGGCGACGGACTGAAGCTGCGCGACGATCGCGCCTCCGAGATCCTGTACCGCGTCGAGCAGGGCTGGTCGGACAGGAAGCTCGCCCGGCTCGTCGAGCGCCTGTTCCACGGCCAGCTCCACGATCGGCGGACCGAGGTCGCAGAGCGGGTTATCGCCTTCGCGCGCGAGCAGTCCGTCCCCGCCACGTCCCCGCCGAGGCCGTAACCCCGCTTCCGAGCGGCGAGTCGCGGGGATCGAGCGTCCCCTCGCGCGCGCCCCTACGCCGCGCGGCGCGACGCCGACCACGGAGCCGCCGGCCACGTCGACGACGATGCCGCTTATCCACGCGGAGTTGTCGGAGGCGAGGAACAGGGCCGTTTGGGCGACGTCTTCTGGGGTGCCGAGTCGGCGGATGGGATGGGTGCCGCGTAGCGTTTCCTGTACCTGCTCGGGGATCTGCTGCTGGTTGGTTTCGGCCATGATCGTTTCCGGCGCGATGCAGTTGGCCCGAACGCCGTGGGGCCCGGCTTGCGCGGCGACGTCCTTGGTGAGGAGTTCGATGCCGGCCTTAGCGGCGGCGTAGGGGATCGGGGACCCTGGGTTTGGGCGGCGCGCAGCCGCCGACGACATGGTGGTGACGTTCCCGCGTCCACGCTGGCGTGCGCTGTGCCGCCGTAGATGAAGAGCGGGTTGTACGCCTGCGCCGGTGCTTCCGCGACAGGCGCCCTCGCCGCCTGAGGCGGGGTCGAAGCCGAAGGAGGGGGAGGGTTCGGCCCTCCCCCTCCGAGCAGCTCCGAGTCGCGCGTCGCTCAGTGCCCGTAGGGCGGGCCCGAGATGTTGTCGATCTTCCAGATCTCGCCGCCGAGCGTGACCACGTACGCGGTCGTACCGATGATCTCGAGCGAGGTTGGCTGGTTCAGCTCGTCCGCGAGCACCGTGAATGTCCCGTCGTCGTTGACCTTTACGAGCGCTCCGGTGTTCGGCAGCGCGGGCATGCCCGCGCACGCGGGATCGGCGCACGGGAAGTCACCCTGCGAGAGGGCGAAGAGCGAGCCACCGCGGCCGCGCTCCACGTCCACGAGGAGCGGAGCGCCAGACCCGACCACTGCGGCGGTGGACGAGCCCGGGCTGAAGGCCACGACCTTGCCGTCCGCGGGGTTGTGAGGAACGGGGCCGGCTTCCGCCATGTAGATCGTGTTGCCGAGCACCTCGAGCCCGGTCGGGACGATGTTGCCGAACGTGATGAACTCGCTTACGTCACCGTCGAGCGTCACGCGGTACACGCGGTTGTGGTGCCCGTCGGTGACGAGGAACCCGCCACGATAGGGCTCCATCGCGTACTGGACTCCGGTCGCGAGGAAGATGTCCGCGTTCGGCGGATTGGCGATGGCGAACGCGCCGATGTCGGCGACGACGGTGCAGCTGCCCGGGTCCACGCGATAGATGCCGTCGACATCGTCGTGGACCCCGATCGGTGGGAATGGGTCACTGACGAGCGTGACCAGCGCGTACGCGGTATTGCTGATGAACGCGACGTCCATCGCCCCGCCAAGTGGGATGACCTGCGTGGGCAGGCAGCTCGCGAACGTCGTGACCGCCCCGGTCTCCGGATCGACGCGCGAGATCTCGCCGCTCGCGGGCTCGGGAACGTACAGCGCACCGTCGGGCCCGATGGTGCTCCCGGAGCCCCCCGCCAGATCCGTGACCCAGCCGGGGGTGACGGTGGTCGCAGCCGGAGGCGCTGCGCTCGCTGCCAACGCCGCGATCATCGCGATCACCAACGGCAGCGTTACGGCAAATACGATCAGAAGTCGCTTGCGCATTCTGTGCTCCCCTCTCCCTAGGTCGCGATCAGAGCCGGGTCGGGCCGGACGATCACGGTGTTTCCTGTTCTCTCCCTCCCCTCGGCGCGGCTGGGCGCGTGCGACCTGACCCACTCGCGCCTGATTGGACGCGTTAGGGAGTCGGACTTGCCGCAGCCTCACGTCTGCACGCCTGCCTTTGCCGCAGCCTCACCTCTGCACGCCTGCCTTTGTGGCAAAAGTCTCTCACTCCGCGCCGAGTGAGTCAAGAATCAGGCCGTTGTGCGTTTCTCCCGTTTTCGCCTCTGCTTGGTTCTTTGCAGGCAAGCGGTCCTCGGCCGTGCGGCACCTGTCTCCAGAGTGGGTCATCAGAAAAATGTCGCGCCAGCGAGCACGGCTCTGGTCGAGCTCGAGGTCGCCCCGGCCAGCTGCGAGATCATCTTCCCGGGCTGTGGGGCGGGCCGGGCCGGCGCGTGGATCGGGCTAAATCGTCCACGTGAGATGGCAAAAAGCCCCTGAAAAGCTGTTTCAGAGTGCTCTCTGTTGCCTATATAAGCAACAAAGGAGTCTAGAAACCACATCGGACCATACCGGACCGTTCCTGAAAATTGGACCCCTAGCCAGCAAACTAGGGCTGCGCCCAGAAGTCCTTCCTCTCCCCGCTTCTGGGCGCAGCCCCTCCCCTCTATTCACTCCAAGAACCGCAAGGACGCAACCCCCATCTTCCGACGCGTTCGCGTTCTTGAGCTTGAAAGAGTCGCGCTCCACGCCGACCTTGTGGTGGGCCGACCAGAACTTCCACAACCTCATCTACTGGAACGAGGTCGACAAGGGCGGTCACTTCGCCGCCTGGGAACAGCCGGAGCTCTTCGCGACGGAGATCCGGGCGGCCTTCAGATCACTGCGCTAGGCGGAAAGACGAGGCGGCGCGGCACTTGTGCGCGCCGCCTCCCGACGATGGACGCGAGAACATCGATGTGAGTCCAATGGAGGAGTTTTAAGGGAGGACACAGTAGACGCGCGCGCGCGAATATCAGATCCGCTCAGTGGATGTCATCTTGTCGCTTTCTGGCGGAAGCGCGACAAGGACTCCCAGTGCCGTGCCCCCTGGCGGACAAGGCTCAATGTTTCGCGACGATGGGGTCGGACCCGATGTCGTTGCCCTGCCCGTGTCGGACAAGGTTTCAATGTTTCGCGACGACCAAGTTTGGGGGCGGGCGGGTCGCGACGTCGGCTGGCGTCGGCTCGCCGGTGGGACACACGCTTCGCGTGGGCGACGCTCTCGCCGCGGAACACCACTCCGATCAGGGCTCGCAGTACTGCCTCGCGCAGCCGCTCGCGCGCCGCGTCCTCCCGGCGCAGCGCCTCTTCGTTCTCTTCGGACACGACTAGGCCGACTCTTTGATGCGGGCGGCCTCGTCGTCGGCCACCCCTTGGGCGCTCGTGACGAGCGTCGGCTTCAGGTGCTTCTCGATCGTCTCCTTGGTGATGACGCACTTGGAGACGTCGCGGCGTGACGGCAGCTCGAACATCACGTCGAGCAGCGCGGTCTCGATGATCGAGCGCAGACCGCGCGCACCGGTCTCGCGCTCGAGGGCCTTGTCGGCGATCTCCCAGAGTGCGTCGTCGGTGAAGACGAGCTCGATGTTGTCGTAGCCGAAGAAGCGCTGGTACTGCTTCACGAGCGCGTTCTTCGGCTCCATCAGGATCTGCACGAGGTCCTCGCGCTTCAACTGGTGCACCGCCG